>Ga0214919_10000759_pt1 | contig 55363 bp, 51 predicted proteins | sample LL1503_MetaG_FD_177994 | JGI IMG/M metagenome (GOLD analysis project Ga0214919, IMG submission 177994) | Freshwater microbial communities from Lake Lanier, Atlanta, Georgia, United States - LL-1503 | ecosystem: Environmental > Aquatic > Freshwater > Lake | place: USA: Georgia | collected... | reverse complement strand
GAGGTCGACTTCATCCTGGGCGAGGCGGCCCGCTACTTTGAGCGCGCCCCGCAGCGCTCGGATGTGCGCAGCGTCTGGGTCGGGCTGCGCCCGCTGGTCAAGCCCCATCACGACGATGGCGACACCACCAAGGGCCTGAGCCGCGAGCACCGGGTGCTCGTCAGCCGCAGCGGTCTGGTGAGTGTGACGGGCGGCAAGTGGACGACCTACCGGGCGATGGCCGAAGACGTTCTTGAGCAGTGTTTTGCCAAGGCACTGCTGCCAAGTCGGAAAAAGGGAGTAACTGCCCACATTTCTCTTGTGGGCGCGGGTTCGAACGAGCAACCTCGGCCGTCGATGGCCGATGCGCCCGGCTTGCACAGCTACGGAGGCGAGCAGGCCTTGGTGATGGCCCTCCCCGGCGCCAGCAACTGGCTGACGCCGGGACTGAGCGAAGCCATGGTTCGCTTTGCGGTGCGCCATGAATACGCGCGCTGTGTCGAAGACGTCCTGGCGCGTCGCTCGCGGCTGCTGTTCCTGGATGCCTGTTTGGCGCACGCCGTCGGCGCTAGGACCGGCGATATCGTCCGGGAGGAAACGGGCCGCGACCCTGGGACGGATGCGTTCTTGGCGCTGGCCGACGCCTATTCGGAGCTGCCGGGTTAAGGATGCGGGGTTAAAGACGCTTGACCCCGCATCGGACTTGGTGCATAATCGAGGGCTTCGCTTTTCATCGAGCGAATAAGTTTCTGCCCAAAGGATGCGGCGTGAGTGGTTCACGCCGAGTACGACGGGCCCAAGACTGATCTGTGTGGCATGCACCGGAAAACCGGGGCGGGTCTATCAGGTGCAAGTTGGGAATATAGACATGATCCAGACCGAATCCCGATTGGAAGTCGCCGACAATACCGGCGCCAAATCCGTACTGTGCATCAAGGTGCTCGGCGGGTCTAGGCGACGTTACGCCAGCGTCGGCGACGTTATCAAGGTGAGCATCAAGGAAGCAGCGCCGCGCGGCCGCGTCAAAAAAGGCGAGATCTACAGCGCAGTGGTGGTGCGAACCGCCAAGGGCATTCGGCGCAGCGATGGCTCGCTGGTGAAGTTCGACAGCAACGCCGCGGTACTGCTTAACGCCAAACTCGAGCCGATCGGCACCCGCATCTTTGGACCGGTAACGCGCGAATTGCGGACCGAGAAATTCATGAAGATCGTGTCACTCGCTCCAGAAGTTTTGTAAGGACAGGCCATGAACAAGATTCGCACAGGCGACGAGGTCATCGTGCTTACCGGGCGCGACAAGGGCAAGCGCGGCAAAGTGTCGATGCGCAAGGACGACGCCCATCTGGTGGTGGACGGAATCAACCAGGTCAAGAAGCACACCAAGCCGAACCCGCTCAAGGGAACGGTGGGCGGCATTGTGGCCAAGACCATGCCGATCCATCAATCGAACGTGGCGATCTTCAATGGCGCTACTGGCAAGGCCGACCGCGTCGGAATCAAGTTGCTCGCCGATGGCAAACGCGTTCGCGTTTACAAGTCCAGCGGCGAAGAAATCAAGGTGGCATGAAATGGCGCGTCTGCAACAGCACTATCGTGAAAAAGTAGCCCCGGAACTGATGGCCAAGTTTGGCTACAAGTCCGTGATGCAGGTACCTCGGCTGACCAAGATTACGCTGAACATGGGTGTCAGCGAGGCGGTAGCCGACAAGAAGGTGATGGACAGCGCGGTCGCCGATCTGACGAAGATCGCCGGCCAAAAGCCTGTCGTCACCAAGTCCAAGAAGGCGATCGCCGGCTTCAAAATCCGCGAGGGCCAGGCTATCGGTTGCATGGTGACGCTGCGCGGCGTGCAGATGTTCGAGTTCCTCGACCGCTTTGTCACCGTCGCGTTGCCGCGTGTTCGCGACTTCCGCGGAATCTCTGGCCGCGCATTTGACGGCCGCGGCAACTACAACATCGGCGTGAAAGAGCAGATCATTTTCCCTGAGATTGAATACGACAAGGTCGATGCCTTACGCGGACTCAACATCAGCATCACAACCACGGCCAAGAGCGATGAAGAGTGCAAGGCACTGCTCGCGGGCTTCCGTTTCCCGTTCAAGAACTGAGGTGACCCTTGGCTAAAATGGCTTTGATCGAGCGCGAGCTCAAGCGCGACAAACTGGTTGCCAAGTACGCGAAAAAACACGCGGAACTGAAGTCAATTGCGGGCGACATGAAGCGCAGCGACGACGAGCGTGCGGTTGCGCGTCTTGGTCTGCAAAAGCTGCCGCGCAACGCCAACCCCACCCGCCAGCGCAATCGTTGCGCTATCACCGGCCGCCCGCGCGGTACGTTCCAGCAGTTTGGCCTGGCGCGCGCAAAAATTCGCGAAATGGCTTTTGCCGGAGAAATCCCGGGCATCGTCAAGGCCAGCTGGTAAGCGCTAGGAGACATAAACATGAGCATGAGTGATCCCATCGCGGACCTGTTGACACGCATCCGCAATGCGCAAATGGTGGCCAAGGCCACCGTGTCGGTGCCCTCTTCCAAGGTGAAGGTTGCGATCGTCCAGGTACTCAAGGACGAGGGTTATATCGACGGCTTCTCGGTCAAGACCGAGGCCGGCAAGGTCGAACTCGAAATTGCCCTGAAGTACTACGCCGGGCGCCCGGTGATCGCACGCATCGAGCGTGTCAGTCGTCCCGGACTGCGCGTCTATCGCGGCACGGGCGCTCTTCCCCAGGTCCAGAACGGGCTTGGCGTCGCGATCATCACCACACCGAGCGGCGTCATGACCGACCGCAAGGCGCGCGCCACGGGTGTTGGCGGCGAAGTGCTTTGTTACGTCGCCTGACAGCGCGCGATGTTCAGGAGAAATAGAAAATGTCCCGTATAGGAAAAATGCCCGTGTCCGTGCCAGCCGGCGTGGATGTGGCGATCAAGGAAGACCAGATCAGTGTGACCGGCAAGGGTGGCACGCTGCAACTCGCGCAGAACACCCTGGTCAAGATCAGCAACGACGCGGGAAAGCTCAGCTTTTCTCCGGCCAATGAGTCGCGCGCCGCCAATGCGATGACCGGCACCATGCGCCAACTGGTCAACAACATGGTGGTCGGTGTGACCGCAGGCTTCGAGAAAAAGCTCAGCCTGGTTGGCGTTGGCTACAAGGCACAGGCGCAGGGCGCCAAGCTAAACCTGACGGTGGGCTATTCGCACCCGGTCAACAAGGAAATGCCGACTGGTATCACGGTGCTGACCCCGACCCCGACCGAGATCGTGGTCAAGGGTGCCGACCGCCAGCGCGTTGGTCAGGTAGCTGCAGAGATTCGTGCGATTCGTCCGCCAGAGCCCTACAAAGGCAAGGGCATTCGGTACTCGGACGAAAAGATCACGATCAAAGAAACCAAGAAGAAGTAAGGGGCAGCAGTATGTTGACCAAGAAAGAACAGCGCCTTCGCCGGTCGCGACAGACCCGCATCCGCATTGCGACGCAAGGCGTTGCGCGGTTGACGGTGACCCGCACCAACCTCCATATTTACGCCGCAGTGATTTCCGGCGATGGCGCCAAGGTGATCGCCAGTGCGTCGACCGCAGAAGCAGAAGTGCGTACCACCTTGGGCGCGGGCAAAGGTGGCAACACCGCTGCTGCGCAGGTGATAGGCAAGCGGGTTGCCGAAAGGGCTAAGGCGGCCGGGGTCGAGAAGGTCGCTTTCGACCGCTCGGGTTTTGCATACCACGGCCGCGTCAAGGCGCTGGCGGATGCCGCGCGCGAAGCCGGCTTGCAGTTCTAGTCTGATCGGAAACACATATGGCTAAAGTTCAAGCGAAGATGCAGGGTAAGGCCGAGGGTCCCGAGGACGGCCTGCGAGAGAAGATGATCGCGATTAACCGCGTGACCAAGGTCGTCAAGGGCGGACGCATTCTCGGCTTTGCCGCGCTGACCGTGGTCGGCGACGGCGATGGCCGCGTCGGTATGGGCAAGGGAAAGTCCAAGGAAGTGCCAGCCGCGGTGCAAAAAGCGATGGAAGAGGCGCGCCGCAACATGGTCAAGGTATCGCTGAAGAACGGCTCCATACACCACAAGGTGATGGGACACCATGGCGCCGCCAACGTGATGATGGCGCCCGCCCCTAAGGGAACCGGGATCATCGCCGGCGGCCCGATGCGCGCCGTCTTCGAGGTGGTGGGCATCACGGACATCGTCGCCAAGAGCCACGGTTCGTCGAACCCCTACAACATGGTTCGCGCAACGCTCCACGCGCTGTCGATTGCCACCACCCCGTCAGAAGTCGCTGCGAAGCGCGGCAAGTCGGTCGAAGAACTGTTCGTGTAAGCGGGAGACTGAGCATGACCACACAACAAACCCTGAAGGTCCAGCTGGTGCGCAGCCCGATTGGCTGCAAGGAGTCGCACCGTGCGACGGTTCGCGGCCTAGGTCTTCGCAAGATACGCGGAGTGCGCGAACTGGTGGACACACCCGAAGTGCGCGGGATGATCAACAAGATCAGTTATCTGGTCAAGGTATTGTGAATTTGGACGCAAAGACAGCGCTCGGCGCTAGCCGAAGCGGTCGCTAACGACAAGGATAGATCATGGAACTCAATGGCATCAAGCCGGCAGACGGCGCGAAACACGCCAGGCGCCGTGTAGGTCGCGGAATCGGCTCGGGTCTGGGCAAGACGGCGGGGCGTGGCCACAAGGGCCAAAAGTCGCGCGCCGGCGGCTACCACAAGGTCGGTTTCGAGGGCGGCCAGATGCCGCTGCAGCGCCGGCTGCCAAAGCGTGGCTTCAAGTCGCAACTGCTCAAGTACAACGACGAAGTCACCCTGTCCTCGCTGCAGGAACTCGGTGCGGCGGACGTCGATCTGCTGACGCTCAAGCAGGCTGGATTGGTGGGCCAACTGGTCAAGGTGGTGAAGGTCATCAAGACGGGTGAACTGACGATCCCCGTCAAGCTCAATGGCATCGGTGCCACCGCTGGCGCGAAGGCTGCGATCGAAGCGGCCGGCGGAAGCGTAGCCTGAGAATGAGGCGAACAGCGGACTGATATGGCAACGAGCGCGACCCAACTGGCAAAAACCGGAAAGTTCGGCGACCTGCGTCGCCGGCTGGTGTTTTTGCTGCTCGCGCTGGTTGTCTACCGGATCGGCGCGCACATACCGGTGCCGGGGATAGACCCGAACCAGTTGCAGCAGTTTTTCAAGGGCCAAGAGGGCGGCATTCTGGGAATGGCGAATCTGATGTCGGGCGGCGCGCTGTCGCGCTTCACGGTTTTTGCGCTCGGGATCATGCCGTACATATCGGCGTCCATCATCATGCAGCTGCTGACCTACGTGCTGCCAGCCTTCGAGCAGTTGAAGAAGGAAGGCGAAGCCGGGCGCCGCAAGATCACGCAGTACACGCGCTACGGAACGCTGGGCCTGGCGCTATTCCAGTCGCTGGGAATCGCGGTTGCGCTTGAAAGCTCGGCCGGACTGGTGATGGCACCCGGGGTCGGATTTCGAGTGACCGCTGTGTGCACACTGACAGCCGGAACCATGTTCCTGATGTGGCTCGGTGAGCAGATTACCGAGCGCGGCCTGGGCAACGGAATTTCGATCCTGATCTTCGGGGGCATTGCGGCCAACCTGCCCAACGCCATTGGCGGCCTCCTCGAACTGGTGCGTACCGGAGCGATGAGCATCATCGTCGCGCTGATGATCGTGGTGCTGGTCGGGTTGGTCACTTATTTCGTCGTCTTTGTCGAACGCGGGCAGCGAAAGATTCTGGTGAACTACGCGCGCAGGCAGGTTGGCAACAAAGTGTATGGCGGCCAGTCCTCGCACCTGCCGCTTAAGCTGAATATGGCTGGCGTGATACCACCGATATTTGCATCCTCGATCATCCTGCTTCCGGCAACCGTCGTTGGCTGGTTCAGCAGCGGCGAGTCGATGCACTGGCTCAAGGACATTGCGGGTTCGCTGACACCGGGACAGCCGATCTATGTTCTGTTCTATGCAGCGGCGATTGTCTTCTTTTGTTTCTTCTATACCGCGCTGGTTTTCAACAGTCGGGAAACAGCCGACAACCTGAAAAAAAGCGGGGCCTTCATACCGGGCATCCGACCGGGTGAGCAGACGGCCAAATATATCGACAAGATCCTGCTCAGGCTGACTATGGCGGGGGCGATCTATATCACCTTCGTCTGTCTGTTGCCCGAGTTCCTGATCCTGAAATACAACGTGCCCTTTTATTTCGGCGGTACATCGCTGCTGATCATTGTGGTGGTGACGATGGACTTTATGGCGCAGGTACAGAACTACATGATGTCGCAGCAGTACGAGTCGTTGTTGAAGAAAGCTAGTTTCAAGTCGTCCTGATGGGGCGGCCGGCTCCCTCTAGGGGGCGGTGCATGCGAGCTCGAAGGCGGTTTTTGTGAGTAGGGTTTTGGGCCAAGCGGGCGATCAGAACCAGGTGGAATGTTTTTAGGAGAATCAAATGAAAGTTTCGGCTTCGGTCAAGAAAATTTGCCGTAACTGCAAAATTATCCGGCGCAAGGGCGTTGTGCGTGTGATCTGTACCGATCCGCGTCACAAGCAGCGTCAAGGTTGATTGCATACTTTTAGAGGACGATCATGGCACGTATCGCTGGCATCAATATCCCGCCGCAAAAACACTCTGAGATCGGCTTGACGGCCATCTTCGGCATTGGCCGCACGCGCGCGCGCAAGATTTGCGACGCCTGCGGCATCGCCTACTCGAAGAAGATCAAGGATCTGACCGACTCGGATCTGGAAAAAATCCGCGATCAGGTGGGCCAATTCACCATCGAGGGCGACCTGCGCCGGGAAACAACGATGAACATCAAGCGCTTGATGGACATCGGTTGCTACCGTGGATTTCGCCATCGGCGCGGTTTGCCGATGCGCGGTCAGCGCACGCGTACCAACGCCCGTACCCGCAAGGGGCCACGCAAGGCGGCGGCGTCCCTGAAAAAATAAATAGCGACTGAGAGACCCCTATGGCAAAACCCCAAGCTAGTTCCGCTTCGCAACGCGTACGCAAGAAAGTCCGCAAGAACGTTTCGGACGGAATCGCGCATGTGCACGCATCGTTCAATAACACCATCATCACGATAACGGACCGCCAGGGCAATGCGCTGGCTTGGGCGTCGTCGGGCGGTCAGGGCTTCAAAGGTTCGCGCAAGTCGACACCTTTTGCGGCTCAGGTCGCGTCGGAAGTGGCCGGGCGCGCGGCGGTCGAGCAGGGCATCAAAAATCTTGACGTTGAAATCAAGGGGCCGGGTCCCGGGCGCGAGTCCTCGGTGCGTGCGTTGGCGGCTCTCGGAATCCGCATCAACATGATTGCCGATGTGACGCCGGTTCCGCACAACGGTTGCCGACCGCAAAAGCGCAGGAGAATTTGAAGCCTGCATGGAAGGACGCAGATGCGTCCGGTTTCGTTGGCAAAACGGTTTGTACGCAAGCCGGCTTTCTCGAGACCTTGTTTCAACAAGCCCACCGCCATCAGTCCCGCGCTGATGGCTCCCGCAGTTTTCTGCGGCAGATGACAAAAAGGAAGTTCAAGTGGCACGTTATCTAGGCCCCAAGGCCAAACTATCCCGCCGTGAAGGCACCGACCTGTTCCTCAAGAGCGCGCGCCGCGCGATCGGAGACAAGGCCAAGTTCGACTCCAAGCCGGGGCAGCACGGACGCACATCGGGTGCACGCACATCGGACTACGGCCTGCAACTGCGCGAGAAGCAGAAGGTCAAGCGCATGTACGGCGTTCTTGAGCGCCAGTTCCGTCGCTATTTCGAGGAGGCGGATCGCCGAAAAGGCAACACGGGAGCCAACCTGCTCTTGTTGTTGGAGTCGCGCCTCGACAATGTGGTCTACCGCATGGGTTTCGGATCAACCCGCGCCGAGTCGCGCCAGTTGGTGTCGCACAAGGCCATCACGGTCAATGGCCACTCGGTGAACATCCCTTCGTACATGGTCAAGGCCGGCGACGTGGTGTCGGTGCGCGACAAGTCGAAAAAGCAAAATCGTGTCGTCGAGGCGCTGCAACTGGCGCAGCAGGTCGGCATGCCGGCCTGGGTCGAGGTCAGCCTCGACAAGGCAGAAGGCGTATTCAAGAAAGCGCCCGACCGCGACCAGTTCGCGGCCGACATTAACGAGTCGCTGATCGTCGAGTTGTACTCGCGCTGATCCGGCACCCGAAATCGTTCCTGAACTGCGGGGCACTGCGGTACAGGTGCTTCACCAGCCTTACCGATGTAACGAATCGGGGGTATTGAGAGGAAGTCTGCATGCAAACTAGTCTGTTGAAACCAAAAACCATCAGCGTCGAGCAGATCGGCGCTAATCGCGCCAAGGTGGCGCTAGAACCCTTCGAGCGCGGCTACGGCCACACGCTGGGCAACGCCTTGCGTCGTGTCCTGCTTTCGTCAATGCCCGGTTACGCGGCGACCGAGGTGACGATAGCCGGCGTCCTGCATGAGTACTCGTCGATCGACGGTATTCAGGAAGACGTCGTCAACATTCTGCTGAACCTCAAGGGCGTGGTATTCAAATTGCACAACCGCGACGAAGTCACGTTGAGCCTGCGAAAAGAGGGAGACGGCATCGTCACCGCCGCAGACATACAGACGCCGCATGACGTTGAGGTCATCAATCCGGACCATGTCATTGCGCATCTGTCGCACGGCGGCAAGCTCGATATGCAGATCAAGATTGAAAAAGGCCGCGGCTATGTTCCGGGAACGATGCGGCGTCACGGCGACGAGCCGACGAAGTCGATCGGCCGCATTGTGCTTGACGCCTCATTTTCCCCGGTCAAGCGGGTGAGCTACACGGTCGAGAGCGCGCGCGTCGAACAGCGGACCGACCTGGATAAGCTGGTCGTCGAAATAGAAACCAATGGGGCCATCTCGGCAGAGGACGCCGTGCGCGCCTCGGCCAAGATCCTGGTCGAGCAGCTGGCGGTCTTCGCGCAGCTCGAGGGCAACGAGCTGGCCGCATTCGACTCGCCTGCGCCGCGCGGCAGCTCGCAGTTCGATCCGATCCTGTTGCGCCCGGTCGACGAGCTCGAACTGACGGTGCGTTCGGCCAACTGCCTGAAGGCGGAAAATATTTACTACATCGGCGACCTGATACAGCGGACGGAAAACGAGCTGCTCAAGACCCCGAATCTGGGCCGCAAGTCGCTCAATGAAATCAAGGAAGTGCTGGCGTCACGCGGGCTGACCTTGGGAATGAAACTGGAAAGCTGGCCGCCGGCCTCACTCGAGAAGCGTTGATTGAAGGTCCCGCGGGGACAGTGCCACTGGCAGTACCTGATCCGGCTGCCGGCTAAATAATTTTGAATGGAGAAGCACCATGCGCCACGGACACGGACTACGTAAACTTAACCGCACCACCTCGCATCGTCTTGCGATGCTGCGCAACATGATGAACTCGCTGATCGCGCACGAGGCGATCAAGACAACGCTGCCCAAGGCCAAAGAACTGCGCCGCGTCGTGGAGCCGATGATCACGCTGGCCAAGGTGGCCACGGTTGCGAACCGCCGGCTTGCCTTCGACCGCCTGCGCGACCGCGACAGCGTCGTCAAGCTGTTCGATGTGCTCGGACCGCGTTATCAGGCGCGCCCCGGTGGCTATACCCGAATCCTGAAAATGGGCTTCCGGGTCGGCGATAACGCGCCCATGGCGCTGGTTGAACTGGTCGACCGGCCCGACCTTGCGGAGGCAGCTGTCGAGGACGCAGCGAAGGCCGAATAGGTTACAATCACCCATTACCGCGCGATGGAGCAGCCTGGTAGCTCGTTGGGCTCATAACCCAAAGGTCGTAGGTTCAAATCCTACTCGCGCAACCAAATAAAAAGGTCAGACTTGTTCTGGCCTTTTTTCATTCCGGCTTGTATTTTCGGAGTGCCGGCACAGGGCCATGCGTACAGATCATAGGGCTGCGCCCTAAACATCGGGGCTTGGCCTGCGGCAACTCCACCGATACTGGCGCAATCGTCCAGCGCCGTTCCCAGGAGCCTAAGCCATGTCGGAAGACCCCTCAACGCCTGCCCTCGCCGGCGGCCCGGCACGCCGGCGCGCCGGGCGTGCCAGCGGCGTCGTCCGTGTTGCGCCATCCACGGCGAAATACCGCAATCTCAGGCACCGTTTCCCGACGACGCCGGTGGTGTCGGAAGACGAACTGGAGGCGATCCACAACGCCTCGCTGACCATCCTTGAAGAAGTGGGGATGGACTTCATGCACGCCGGTGCGCGCGCGATCCTGAAGAAGGCCGGCGCCGAGGTGAGCCCCGATACCGAGCGGGTGCGCTTCGATCGCAACCTGATTCTTGAGGCGATCAGGACCTGTCCCAGCGAGTTCACGCTGCACGCCCGCAACGTGCAGCGCAACCAGCAGATCGGCGGCAAGAACCTGGTGTTTGCGCAGGTCGCCAGTCCGCCGAACTGCTCGGACCTGCAGGGTGGCCGGCGCGCGGGCAACCACAACGACTTTCGCAATATGGTCCGGCTCGCGCAGCGCTACGACGTAGTGCATGCCAGCGGCGGCTACCCGGTTGAGCCGGTCGATATCCATGCTTCCATCCGCCACCTGGATTGCCTGTCGGACATTGCCAAGCTCACCGACAAGCCGTTTCACGCCTATTCGCTGGGCCGGGAGCGCAACCAGGACGCGCTGGAAATAGTCCGCATCGTCCGCGGCATCAGCCGCGAGCAGATGGACCGCGAACCGTCGCTTTTTTCCATCATCAACAGCTCGTCGCCGCTGCGCCTAGACACGCCCATGCTGCAGGGCATCCTTGAGATGTCATCGCGTAACCAGGTCATCATCCTCACGCCTTTCACGTTGGCCGGCGCGATGGCGCCGGTGACCATCGCCGGCGCGCTGGCGCAGCAAAATGCCGAGGCGCTGGCCGGCATCGCGCTGACGCAGCTGGTGCGACCGGGGGCACCCGTCGTCTACGGCGGCTTCACATCGAATGTCGACATGAAGACCGGTGCCCCGGCCTTTGGAACACCTGAGTACATGAAGGCGGTTCTCGCCGGCGGTCAGCTGTGTCGCAAGTACGGCATCCCTTACCGTACGTCGAACGTATGCGCCGCCAACACCGTCGACGCGCAGGCGGCCTACGAATCGGTTTTTTCTCTTTGGGCAGTGATCCAGGGGGGTGGCAACTTCATCATGCATTCGGCCGGCTGGATGGAGGGCGGCCTGACCTGCTCTTTCGAAAAGTTCATCCTCGACGTCGACCTGCTGCAGATGGTCGCCGAGTACCTGACCCCGCTGGACGTCAGCCCGGCCGGTTTGGGTCTGGACGCGGTGCGCGACGTTGGGCCCGGCGGCCATTACTTTGGCACGGCCCACACGCTCGAGCGCTTTGAGACGGCCTTCTACTCGCCGATCATTTCGGACTGGCGCAATTTCGAAACTTGGGAGCAGGCTGGCAGCCCCACCGCGATGCAAAAGGCAAACACGGTCTGGCAAAAGGAACTGGCCGCTTACGAGCGCCCGCCGATGGATCCAGCGATTGAGGAGGAGCTCGACGCCTTCGTGGCCCGGCGCAAGGAAGAGGGCGGCGCGCCGACCGACTTCTAGGCGCGGCGACCTGCAGCGGACAGGCCCGCCAACCGGAGATAATGCGATTGAGTTTGATTGCGAGGAATCTGAACGGTGAGAACAACAGCGCGGGTGGTGGTGATAGGTGGGGGCGTGGTCGGTTGCTCGGTGCTTTATCACCTGACCAAGAAAGGTTGGAAGGACGTGATGCTGCTCGAGCGCGACCAGCTCACTTCGGGCTCGACCTGGCACGCCGCAGGCGGCTTTCATACCCTCAACGGCGACCCCAATGTGGCGATGTTGCAGAGCTACACGGTGGGCTTGTACAAGGAGCTGGAGGAAATATCCGGCCAGTCTTGCGGGCTGCACCTGTCGGCCGGCATCATGCTCGCCGACACGCCCGAGCGCATGGAGTTCCTCAAGACCACCGTGGCCAAAGGACGCTATCTGGGCATGCACACCGAAATCATCTCGGTGCAGGAAGCCAAGAAGTACTTTCCGCTGATTGATGAAAAACACTTCATCGGCGCATTGCTCGACCCCAACGAGGGCCATCTGGACCCGTCAGGGACCACCTACGCCTACGCCAAGGCGGCGAAGCTCGCTGGTGCGACGATCGAGGTGCAGACCAAGGTCGAGAGCCTGCGCCAAAAGCCCGACGGCGGCTGGTTGGTGCACACGAACAAGGGCGTCGTCGAATGCGAGCATGTGGTCAACGCGGGCGGGCTGTGGGCGCGCGAGGTCGGTCGCATGGTGGGCATCGAACTGCCGGTGCTGGCAATGGAGCACATGTATCTGGTGACGGAGGAGATACCGGAGATCGTCGCGTACAACAAGGAGGCGGGCAAGGAGATCGGCCATGTGATCGATTTCGGCGCCGAATGCTACCTGCGCCAGGAGGGCAAGGGCATCGTGCTGGGCGCCTACGAGAAGGCCTGTGTTCCCTGGTCGCCGAGGAACACGCCGTGGACCTTCGGCCAGGAACTGCTCGCGCCCGATATCGACCGCATCGCGCCCTCGCTGGAAGTGGCGTTCAGGCATTTCCCGCGGCTGGAACACGTCGGCATCAAACGCATCATCAACGGGCCCTTCACCTTCGCGCCCGACGGCAACCCGCTGGTGGGGCCGGTGCAGGGCCGCACCAACTTCTGGTCTGCCTGCGGTGTCATGGCGGGATTCAGCCAGGGTGGCGGCGTTGGCCTGGCGCTGTCGAACTGGATGGTCGACGGGGATCCGGGCTTTGACATCTGGGGCATGGACGTCGCGCGCTACGGCGACTGGGCCACGCGCAGCTACACCAATGCCAAGGTGCGCGAGAACTATTCGCGCCGCTTCAGCATTCGTTTTCCGAACGAGGAGTTGCCAGCTGGCCGGCCGCTGCAGACCACGCCGTTGTATGACACCTTCCTGGCACAAGGCGCGGTGATGGGCGACTCGTGGGGCATGGAGACGCCGCTGTGGTTTGCCCCTGCCGGCGAGAAGGCCCAAGACTTGGTGTCTTTCCACCGCTCGAACGACTTCGCGGCGGTCAAGGCAGAATGCCTGGCGGTGCGCGAGGCGGTCGGCGTGACCGAGATCGCCAACTTCGCAAAGTACGACATCACCGGCGCGGGAGCCGAACGGTGGCTGCTGCATCTGATGGCCAACACCATGCCCGCGCCGGGCCGCATCATGCTCACGCCGATGCTCAACCACCAGGGAAAGATCATCGGCGACTTCACGCTCGCCAATGCCGGCGATGGCCGCTACATGATGTGGGGTTCCAGTCAGGCGCAGGTCTACCACATGCGCTGGTTCGAACAGCACCTGCCTAAAGACGGGTCGGTGCGCGTCGCGCCGCTCGGCATGAAGCTGATCGGCCTGTCGCTCGCCGGCCCGAGGTCGCGTGAACTGCTGCAGCGGCTGACCGACGACGACGTGTCGGGCGAAGCTTTCCGGTTCATGGACTACCGCGAGATGGAAGTCGCTACAGTCAGGGCGAAGGTCAACCGCATCACCTATACCGGTGACCTGGGCTACGAGATCTGGGTCGCGCCCGAATACCAGCTGCGCCTGTACCGCAGCATCATGGCGGCAGGGGCCGACTTGGGAATCAGGAACTTCGGCATGCGCGCGCTGCTGTGCCTGCGCCTGGAGAAGAACTTTGGCACCTGGTACCGCGAGTTTCGTCCGATCTACGGCCCCTTCGAGGCCGGGCTGGAGCGCTTCGTCAAGCTCGACAAGACCGACTTCATCGGCAAGGCCGCGGCGCTACAGGAAAAGGCCGAAGGCCCCAAGCGCACCCGTATCTTCATGGTCGTCGACGCGCTCGACTCCGATGTGATGGGCGACGAACCGATCTGGGTTGACGGCAAGGTACAGGGCTGGGTCACCTCCGGCGGCTACGGCCACTATGTGCAGCAGTCGCTGGCGCAGGGCTACATTCCTACGGCTTTGTTGCGCGACGGCGTGCAGCTTGAAGTCGAGATACTCGGTGAGCGCCGCCCGGCGCGACTGCAGATGCAGCCGCCCTTGGACCCGCAAGCGTTGCGCATGAGGATGTAAGGATGTCGCAGCGGTATTCGGTTTGGTCGTTGCTGCGGCACGCGATGGGCGGCCACAAGGGCTGGGAGCGCGCGTGGCGCGACCCCGAACCCAAGAAGAACTACGACGTCATCATCGTGGGCGGCGGGGGCCATGGACTGGCGACCGCCTATTACCTCGCGAAGAACCACGGCATTCGCAACATCGCGATTCTCGAGAAGGGCCACATCGGGTCGGGCAATGTGGGGCGCAACACGACCATCGTGCGTTCCAACTACATGATGCAGGACAACACGGCTTTTTACGAGCACTCGATGTCGCTGTGGCGCGATCTGTCGCAGGAGCTCAACTACAACGTGATGTTTTCGCCGCGCGGCTACCTTTACGCGGCTTGCTCGCAGGGCGCGCTGGACAATGTGGTCCGCCGCGCCAACATCATGCGCCTCAACGGCATCCGCGCCGAGATGCTCAGCCGCGAGGAGGTGATGAAGGAAGTCCCCTACCTCGACTATTCCGACAGCGCGCGCTTTCCCATCTATGGCGCCATGCTGCAACCCGACGCCGGAACCGCGCGCCATGACGCAGTGGCCTGGGGCTATGCACGCGCCGCCGACCAACTCGGCGTCGACATCATCCAGAACTGCGAGGTGCAGGACTACCTGTGGTCGGGCGGGCGCATCGTCGGCGTCAAGACCAGCCGGGGCGACATCGGTGCGGGCAAGGTAGGGGTTGCCGTCGCCGGGAACACCTCGGTGCTGGCGCAAAAGGCGGGCCTGCGCCTGCCGATTGAAAGCCATGTGCTGCAGGCCTTTGTCAGCGAGTCGATCAAGCCGGTGGTGCACCATGTGGTGGTCTGGTCGGCGACCTACTTTTACGTCTCGCAGTCGGACAAGGGCGGTCTGGTCTTCGGGGGCCATATCGACCGCTACAACAGCTATGCGCAGCGTGGCAACCTGCCCAATATCGCCGAGACGACGCAGGGACTGGTCAGCCTGATCCCTTTTGCGGCGCGACTGCGCCTGCTGCGCCACTGGGGCGGCATCATGGACATGACGCCCGATGGCAGCCCGATCATCACGCCGACGCCGGTGCCGGGCCTGTACCTCAACGGCGGCTGGTGCTACGGCGGTTTCAAGGCCACGCCTGCGTCGGGCTGGTGCTTCGCCCACACCATCGCCAACGACGCGCCGCACGCCTACAACGCGGGCTTCACCATGGACCGGTTTGCACAGGGCCGATACATCGACGAGGCCGGCTACGGCCCTTACAACCATCTGCAGTAGGGAGCACGCACCATGCTGAGAATCCATTGCCCCTGGTGCGGAGAACGCGACCACGACGAGTTCAGCTATTTTGGCGACGCGAGCAAGGTCTACCCGCCGCTCGACGCGCAGTTCCACGACCAGTGGGTCGAGGCGGTCTTCATGCGCGACAACCCCAAGGGCGAGCACAGTGAGTTCTGGCAGCACACACTGGCCTGCCGGCGCTGGCTGGTAGTCAGGCGCAACACGCTGAGCCACGACATCGTGTCGGTGCTGCCAGCGCGCGAAAGGCCCCAGCCATGCACCTAAGCCAGCCCGGCGGCGGCGCCTTTCGCACGCCGCATGGCGGCCGCATTCTGCGCACGCAGCCGCTAGGCCTGGACTTCGACGGCCGGTGGCTTGGCGGCTTTGCCGGCGATACCGTGGCCGCGACGCTGCTGGCCAACGGCGTGCACCTGGTGGCGCGCTCGTTCAAGTACCACCGGCCACGCGGCATCCTAGCGGCCGGCGTCGAAGAGCCCAACGCGCTGCTGACGGTCGGCAGCGGCCAGCTGCAGGAGCCCAATATCGCCGCTACGGTGCTGGAGCTGCACGAGGGCCTGCAGGCGCGCACGCAGAACGCCTGGCCGTCGGTGCGCCATGATCTGATGGCGGTGAATTCCTGGCTGTCGCCGCTGCTGCCCGCGGGCTTCTACTACAAGACCTTCATGGGGCCGACGCGCAGGGCCTGGATGTTCTACGAGCACTTCATCCGCCGCGCAGCGGGGCTTGGCGCGTCCTCGCAGCTGCCCGATCCCGAGCGCTACGACTGGCAGCACGGATTCGCCGACCTGCTGGTGGTCGGCTCCGGAGCCGCCGGCCTCGCGGCGGCCCTAGGCGCCGCGCGCGCGGGCGTTGATGTGACGCTGGTCGAGCAGGACTTTGAACTGGGCGGCGCGCTGCTGTGCCATGCAACGGACAGCGCGCAGGGCCAATGGCGCGACGCCACGCTAGCTGCCTTGGAGGCTAGCGGGCGGGTCCGTATCCTGCGCCGCGCTACCGCTTTTGGCCTTTACGACGGCAACACCGTGGGTGTGATCGAGCGCAGTGCGCCGGGGCTGGCGGACGCAGCACGCGGCGTTGCGCGCCAGCGCTTGCACATCGTACGTGCGCGCGCCATCGTGATGGCCTGCGGCGCCATCGAGCGCCCGCTGGTGTTCGCGGGCAACGACCTGCCTGGGGTGATGCTGTCAGGGGCGGTCGGAACCTACCTTCACCGCTACGGCGTGATGGCGGGCCGGCGCGCCGTCTTTGCGACCAATAACGACGCGGCCTACCTCGACGCGATCGCGCTGGCGCGCGCCGGTGCACAGGTGACCCTGGCCGACTTGCGCGCTCAGGCGCCGACGGCGCTGCACGCCGAGGCACGCAATGCTGGCGTGCAGGTGCACGCCGGTACAGCGCTGGTGCAGGCGCAGGGCGGTCTGCGGGTGCAGCGATGCACCATCGCCCCTTTTGACATCGCCAGCGGCCGCGTGACGGGCGCTGGCGAGCGGATCGACGTCGACCTGGTCGCCGTGTCGGGCGGCTGGACGCCGAGCGTGCATCTGAGCTCGCACCGCGGCATCAAGCCGGTGTACCGCGCCGACATCGCGGGCTTTGTCCCCGGAGGCTTTGACGCCGCCCATTTTGGCGCCGGCGCCATGGTCGGGACGCAATCTCTGGCCAGCGCCATCGCCGGTGGCTGGGACGCGGGCGCGCAGGCGGCGGCACTGTGCGGCGTGTCGCCGGCCCCAGGCCGTCTGCCGCCGCCCGACGCGCCCGACGCATCGATCGGTTTTTCCAGCGTGGGCCCGCTCATCGCGGCGGGCCTATCGGGCAAGGCCTTCGTCGACTTCCAGAGCGACGTGACGGTCGACGACATCGACCTCGCGCACCGTGAGGGCTACCAGTCGGTCGAACACCTCAAGCGCTACACCACGCTGGGCATGGGAACCGACCAGGGCAAGACATCCAACCTCAACGGCCTGGCGATCATGGCAGCGCGGCGCGGCTTGGGCATGGACGCAGTCGGCACCACCACCTTTAGGCCGCCCTACACGCCCACCACCATCGGCGCGCTGGCCGGACGCAGCGTCGGCGCGCACCTGCAGCCGGTGCGTCGCAGCGCCATGCACGACTGGCACATTGCCCACGGCGGCGTGATGGTGGAGGCCGGGCCGTGGATGCGTCCGCTATGGTACCGAAGCCATGGCGACACGCTGTCTGCAGCCTACAAGGCCGAGATGGAACTGGTGCGCGAGGGGGTCGGCATCGCTGACGTGTCGACCTTGGGAAAGATCGACGTCCAGGGGCCCGATGCAGCCGAGTTTCTGAACCGGGTCTATGTGAACGGCTACGCGAAACTCGCGGTGGGCAAGGCGCGCTACGGCTTCATGTTGCGCGAAGATGGCATCGTGATGGACGACGGCACGACCAGCTGCATCAGCGAGAACGTCTACTTCATGACCACCACCACCGGGCAGGCGGCCCGCGTCATGAGCCATCTCGAATTTCTGCTGCAGGTGGTCTGGCCCGGGTTGCGCGTCACCGTGGCGTCGGTTTCCGACCAGTGGGCGGCGATGAGCATCGCCGGGCCAAAGTCGCGCGAGGTGCTAACGGCCGCGTTTCCCGGTCTGGACTTCAGCACCGGGGCATTCGGCCACATGGGTGTGATGGACGCCGAACTGCCGGGTGCGCTGTGCGGGGTGCGGGCGCGCATCATTCGGCTCACTTTCTCTGGCGAACTCGCGTACGAGGTCTATGCACCCACGCATTTCGGCCGCTGCGTGTGGGAGCACCTGCTGGAGCACGGCAAGCCCTGGAATCTGCGGCCCTATGGGCTGGAGGCGCTGGGATCGCTGCGCATCGAAAAAGGCCATGTGGTCGGCTCCGAGATGGACGGACGCACCACCCTGGACGACCTGGGGATGGGCCGCATGGCCAGCAGCACCAAGCCTTTCTGGGGCGACGCGCTGCGGCGCAGCGCGCACCTGGCGCAAGCCGATCGGCCGACGCTGGTCGGACTGGAGGCGATTGCGCCCGGTGGCGACCCTTCGAACGGAGCCATCCTGTTCTTTCCCGACGACGCGATCCAGGGTCACGGCCGCGGCCACATCAGCTCGACGACCTACAGCAAGTCGATGGGCAAGGCGATCGGTCTGGGCCTGCTGCAGGGCGGCCTGAGTCGCATCGGGCAGGAGGTGATCGCTGCCTCTCCCGTGCAGGGCCGCCAGTACCGACTGCGTGTCGTCGACCCGTGTTTTCTGGACCCCGAGGGAGTGCGTTACCGTGTCTGAAACTCCAACCCTCGCCGCGCGACGCAGCCCGTTCGGCGGCACCCGCGCGGCGCTCGCACAGCCCAATGCCGCCGGACAGATCGGAGTACGGCTGCAGGCCGACATGCTGGGCAGCGTCACGCAAGTCAGTACCTGGACTAGCGGCATGCCAGCGCTGGTGCAAGCGTTGACGGCATGGCTGGGACTGCCGCCACCTGCGACGACGGGTAGTACCCTGGCAACAGACTATGGATTGCTGCTGCGCAGCGGGCCCGAGGAATTTCTGTTGATCGCCGAATCGGTGCTAGACAACGCCGGTCTTGTGCGCCGCCAGGTGGCGGGCGAACTCGGCGCCGTCACCGACCTGAGCCACGCGCGTTGCCGCATCCGGGTGTCGGGTGAGAAGACCTGCGACACGCTGTCCAAGTTGTTCCCGATCGATTTGCGCGAGCCAGCGTTTGCAGTGGGGCAGGTCCGGCTCACCGGCCACCACCATGTGCCCGCGCTTTTGCACCGCCGCGCGCGCGATGACTTCGACCTCTATGTTTTTACCACCTACGCGCAGGATCAGTGGCAGGTCCTTAGGGATGCTGCGCTCGAATACGGGGTGTCGGTGGATGCATGAACGGCCTGCGCCACGGATAAGATATTGCCGACGACATGAATTGGTACAACCCGAACCGGGTTCATTCGAGTCTGGGTGATGTCACGCCTGAACAGACCTGCCTCGAAATGCTGCCAAAACTCGGGCGGGCCGCATAGACTGAATTCCCGGGTGCGTCCCGAGTTGCCCGCCGCGGCGCTGCCTTGCTCGCAAGCGACGCTCGCCGCCGTGGACAACTTTGCATCGTTTGCAACCCGCCCGGGCTTCACTTACAAACCGGGTTGTGGCTGGCGTGCGCATCGCCCTGTGCCAGCGTGCGTTGGCCGTCAAAAAGCGCGATGCGTTCGCGGTGCCGCGCAGCTTCCGGCCTTCGCCCTGCGGCGCCAGGATCTCGTCGTCGTCGCGATGGATGGCTGTGCCCGCGGCGCGGGCGCGCAAACATCTCAGGACTCCTTGCGGTTGATCGACAGCAGGTTCTTCTTGACCAGCAGCAAATTGGCGACCAGCGTATTGCGCTGCTTGTCGTCCAGGCCTTGCAGGATCCGCTCGCTCATGTCTTGGCTGCGGTGGCGCATCACCTTGACCAGGGTGAGGCCTTTGGCCGCCAGGTGGACCCGTTTGACACGCCGGTCTGCGGCGTCCGCGTGTCGCTCGACGAACCCCGCACTCTCGAGCCGGTCCAATAGGCCGCCGAGCGCTGCCTTTCCCAGGTCGAGCATGCCGGCCAGGTCGCTTTGGCTCATTCCGTCGTGACGCGACAGGTAGGCCAGCACCCACCATTGGGACCGCGTCGCGCCAAAGGGCTTCATGAAGTCGTCAAAGGCGACGCGTCGCAACCGCGACACGTCGTGCATGATGAACCCGAGGCGCTGGTCCCAGTTGTTGGCGTCTAGCGCGGCAGCATCGGCTTTGCCGGCTGCCGGTGATTTCGCAGGCGCCTTGGCCTTTCCTGCAACCAGTCTTAACCGCCGCCTGACCGCAACTGCGCTTGCCATGATGTTTTGACCCCTTGTTGGTGGACAAAGTCGGTTCGGGCGGCGAACGACCTCGTCGATCAGGCGCGCCAAGCTGCTGCGCCGAGGGCGCTACGCATTATCGCCCCACGCTCGCAGTCGGCCGATTCGCCGCTGCGCAAGGCCGCGGGAGCGCGGAAATCGCGGTCGGCAAGGGCAATATAAGGAGGCCCTTCTCGCTGAACAGGCAGTGATTTCCGGTACGATATACCGAGTAGAATTTAAAAATACCCGCCAATGCCAGAAGATTCTTACCGCGCCCTGATCGGCCCCCACTGTCACCAAGACCTCGCGTTCGCAACCAGAGAATCAGGATGAACTTTTCTGTCCGGCAGGACCCTGAACAAACGCGCCCGCAGTCCATTGCCGACCTGCCGGTCCAGCGCGCCAGCGCGCCGGGCAGTGCGGCCGAAAGCCGCGCGCGCTTTTTCAATTCCGGAAACGCATTCGACATCCAGTTGCCGCCCGTTCCGGACCACATCTTTGTCGACGAGCCGCTGCGCGCACTCGCGGCCGACACGACGACGGGCCTGATCGCCTGCGACCTGTCGCAGCATATGGCTTGCGCCTTTGCCGCCACGACGCCGCTGATCCTTGCGCGTTACGGTCGGATCCGCGCCGGCGAAAGCCTGCCAACCGCATTCGACGCCAGCGGCGTCGTCTGCTATGTGATTCAGGGCCAGGGAACCACCACCGGTGCGGCCGACGCCATCGCATGGGGCGCGGGCGACATATTCATTCTTCCCGGCGGCGCTGCGTTTTTGCATAGTGCGCAATCCGACGCCGTCCTGTGGCTGGTCAGCAATGAACCCCAACTGGCTTTCGAAGCCCTGCGCGCGCCGCTGCAGGGCCGCGCGCCGACCGATCTGGTGCACTTTCGCTGCGCAGAGATTGCCCGCCAGCTCAAGATGCTCCAGGACATCGGCCGAGACGAGGCGACAGCCGGCACTGCGGTGCTGTTTTCTTCGGACCGGCAGGAGGCCAGCCGCAACGTGCTGCCTACGCTGACGCTGGCCATGAATGCCTTGCCTGCCGGAGGCTTTCAGCGTGCGCACCGTCACAACGCCGCCGCCGTCATGCTGCTGATGGGCGAGGAAGGCTGCTATTCGCTGATGGACGGACGGCGCAAGGACTGGGTCCAATGGGCGACCACGGTGACGCCGCCCGGCATCGTCCACTCGCATTACAACCGGGGTAGCCGTCAGGCGATGTTTCTGGTGGTGCAGGACGGCGGGCTTTACTACCATGCCCGCGCGATGGGATTCTCCTTTGCCGAGCAGCCGGCGCTGCAGCCCGAGCCCAATCGTTTTCTACAAGGAGTCACGCCATGACCATGGATGTCGCCGCCAGGCGCAAGGACGCCTGCAACCGCCTTCTACGACGGGCGCACGCCATACTGGATCTGGAGGGCAGTACGCCCTCGGCGCTGCACGCGCTCAAGCTTAAGCTGACCGCGCTCGCCGCGCGTACCGAACTGTTTCCGGTGAGCGACTTTCCAATGCCGCTGGCCCAGGGCAGGCTGCACACGCTGGTGGCCGAAGCCGACGATGGCCTCGGTCTGCATTTGCTGATCGGCATGCCGGGCAAGATGTCGCAGCCACACTCGCACGGCATCTGGTGCGTCAACGCCTCGGTCTCGGGAAAGGAGCGCCATGTGCTGTGGCGCCGCACCGACGATGCAAGCAAGCCCGGCTACGCGACGATCGCGCGCATCGGCGAAGTGCTGATGGAGCCCGGCCATGGCTACGCGATGGCCGACCTGGACATTCACAGCCAGGAAGTGGTTGGCCGGCAGCCGTCGGTCATCCTGGCGCTGTACGGCTACACCTTCGAGCGCTTCACCCCGGTGGTCTGGTATCAGCCGGAGTTCTCTTCGGTTCGCGCGCTGCCCTCGCGCCGTGCGGGGGCTGCGTCATGAGCGCCCAGGCCCGCGCCAGCCGCGCCACGTCGCCCGAGGGCTTCCAGGTCACGATTGGCAATACCGGCGCGCTGATCCGCTGCGCCGCCGACGAAACGGTACTGCACGCAGCGATGCGCGCAGGCATCGACTATCCCCACGCATGCGCCAGCGGCAATTGCGGCATGTGCCTGTCGCAACTCGATGCGGGCAAGGTGGTGATGCTGCCGCGCGCCGACGCCACCCTGAGCCCGGAGCAGGCCGCCTCGGGAAAGACGCTGGCATGCCGCGCGATTCCCTGCTCGGACCTGTCGATTCGCTGGTTCGGCCGGACCGGGCCCTGAGCCGGATGCCGGTCCCTACTGCGCGTGCCTTTATGTTCGCATACTGTATACTGAGTTAGCTTCCGCCGATGCGGTCGCCGCGGGCCTGACAGCGGGCCATTTTCAACACCAGGAGACATTCATGTTGCCCAGTACCCTGCGCCAAAGTCTTGGCAAAACCGCAAGCGCCTTGGCGTTGTTCATCGGTAGCCTTATGGCGATCACCGCGCCGGCACAGGCGGCCGTGCCCGACGTCACGGCCGCCATTTCGGTCGATGTTTTTTCCACCGATCCGACCAAGTTTTTCGCCGCCAACGACTATCTGTTGATGGCCAATGTGTATGAAAGCCTGTACGGCCACGACGAAAAAGGCAACCTGATTCCGACGCTGGCAGCCGCTGTCGTGATCAAGGATGACGGGCTCACCTATGAGTTCACGCTGCGCGCGGGCGTGAAGTTCCATAACGGCAATCCGTTCACCGCAGAAGACGTTCGCTTCAGCTGGCAAAAGGCGGTGGACCCGGTGCGCAAGTGGCCGCGCGCCGGCGTGCTCGCCGCCAACATCGCCGATGTCGAGATCGTCAGCCCGCTCAAGGTGCGGATCAAGCTCAAGAAGCGCGACGCCGGAATGATGGAAAACTTGGACACCAACCTGTACATGCTGTCGAAGAAGCATGTGGAGAGCGTGGGCGACGCGGCTTTCGGCGACAACCCGATGGGCACCGGACCGTTCAAGTTCAAGGAACGCAAGATCAAGGAGTACATCGCGCTCGAGGGCTACGCCGGCTACTGGGGCAAGCCGCCTGAGGTCGGCAAGCTCATGCTGCGCATCGTGACCGACGAGTCGACCCGACTGGCGCAACTGCAGTCCGGCGAGGTCGATATTGTCGACAACGTGTCGCCCTTCCTGGCCGTGCGGATGAAGGGAGTCCAGGGCCTCAAGGTGATACAGGCGCCGACCTTGCGCAACATGTACATCATGATGAACGCCACCGGCAAGAACGAGCGGATGAAGAACGAGGAAGTTCGCCGGGCCCTGATGACGATGGTCGAGACCGAGAAGTTGACCAAGAGCGTCTACCTGGGATTTGCCGCTCCGGCCAAGCTCAACTGTGGCCCCGGCGGGACCGGGTGCACCGGTACGTCGGCGCCACGCATCGACGCGCAGCAGGCAAGAGCGGCGCTGACCAAGGCCGGCTTCGATTTTTCCAAGCCGCTGAATTTCGTCGGTATGGCAGCGGGTTCGATTCCGCAGACGCGCGAACTGGTCGAGGCGCTGGCGCAGCGCTTCTCCGAAGCCGGCGTGCAGACCAAAATAACCTTGCTTGAATACGCCGCTTGGGTGCAGGCCGAGCAGACCAAGAGCCCCGACGTCGACCTGATCTTCTGCATGTTCCCGGACTACAGCAAGGAGCCTAGCGGCCGCTTGCAACGCGGCATGCGCAGTGGCAGCATGTTCTCCTGGTACGAGGACCCTGTGCTGGACGACATGATCGACAAGATGAACGACTTCTCCGACGTTGCGGCGCGCGAGAAGCACATCAGCGGCATTTACCAGCGCATCAACGACAAGGCGGCGGTTATCCCGCTGTGGGCGACCGACACCATCTTTGTGTCGCGCAACAATATCCAGTGGCTTCCGACCGCCAACGCGACCTGGCCGGTATTCAAGAACATCATCAAGAAAAGCAAATAAGGGCCTGCCGGCCCGGGCAAGCTCCGGGCGGTCGGCGAAGCCACAAGCCCGCTTCCCCGCGGGCTTTTTTGTGCGTACCCCTATCGCCGGGCGCAGGGTTGCGCTGCGGCCGCCTGCGCACGGGCTCTTGCAGCGGAGGACCACCCCGGAGGGCAGGCGCGCCGACCGCCAAGACACCGACAGCCTAAGCGGCGATCTGTTCTATGTGATGGCAGCGCGCTTGGTGGCCGCTGTCGATCTCGCGCAGTGCCGGCGCCTGCTGCGCGCACAGCGCGGTCGCGTGCGGACAGCGGGTATGGAAGCGGCAGCCGCTGGGCGGGTTGATCGGGCTTGGAAGCTCGCCGCCGGCGCCGAGTGGGCGGATCGGCGTGTCGGCAGAACCGGCTGCCACCAGCTGTCGGGTGTACGGGTGCAGCGGCCGGTTGAACACCTGCGCCGCCGTGCCGATCTCGACCAGCTGCCCCAGGTACATCACGCCGACGTCGGTCGACATATAGCGCACGATCGCGAGATCGTGGCCGATAAACAGGTAGGTCACGCCGAGCTTGCGTTGCACCTCCTCGAGCAGCTTGAGTATCTGCGCACGCACAGAGACATCGAGCGCCGACACCGACTCGTCGAGCACGATGATGTGCGGGTCTACCGACAGCGCGCGGGCAATGGCGATGCGCTGACGCTGGCCGCCGCTGAACTCGTGCGGATACTTATGCAAGCCGTCGCTGCGCAGGCCCACCATATCCATCAACGCGGCGGCGCGCGATTCGCCCTGCTTCCATGACATGCGGCCCTGCGCGACCAGCGGCTCGGCGATGATCCTGCCTACAGTGAGCCGCGGACTCAACGCGCCATACGGATCCTGCAGCACCGCCTGCACCTTACTGCGGTACGCGCGCTCGGCCGCACGGTCCTGCGCGAATATGTCCATGCCGTCGACCAGCAGGGTGCCGGCGCTCGGTGGCTCGAGTTTGAGCAGCATCTTGGCGACGGTCGTCTTGCCGCTGCCCGATTCGCCCACCAGACCGAAGGTGCTTCCCGGTGCCACCTTGAAGGAGACGCCGTCGACCGCCAGCACCGTGGGCGCCGCTTTGAAGAAGTGCTGCCGGCTCAGGCGGTAGCGCTTGTACAGGTCCCGCGCCTCGATCAGCGGCTGCCCCGCCGGCGGCACCCGTCGGATTGTGGGCTTCCCGGTGGCCGCGCTCATGCTGCGGCCCCCTCTCGCCATACGCCGGGCGTGCCGTCCCCATGCCAGCAGACCACATCGTGCTGCACGCCGATCGTACGCTGTAGCGGCATCGCGCGGCTGCACCGGTCGGTGGCGTGCTGGCAGCGCTCGGCAAAAGCGCAGCCGCTGCCGAGTTGGTCCAGACGAGGCACCTGGCCAGGTATGGAGTTGAGTTCCACTCGGCCGTCGACGACGCGCGGCATCGATCCGATCAGGCCCTGCGTGTAGGGATGCTGCGGGTTGCCGAAGACACTGCGCGTGGGGCCGGACTCGACGATGCGTCCCGCGTACATGACGATGGTGCGGTCGCTGATGCGTCGTACCACGCCCAGGTCGTGCGTCACGATGATGATCGCCGTCTGTGCGCTGTCGCGGATCTCGCAAAAAAGCGACAGGATTTCCTCCTGCACGGTCGCATCGAGTGCGGTCGTCGGCTCGTCGGCGATCAGCAGCTTGGGCGACGCTGCGGTGGCAAAAGCGGTGAGGATGCGTTGCTTCATGCCGCCGCTCATCTGGTGCGGGTATTGCCGCACGCGCATCTCCGGCGCTGTGATGCGTACCTTACGCAGCAGTTCAACCGCCTGTTTTTCTCCCGCGTGCGATCCCGGGTGGCGTAGCCGCAGCACCTCAATGGCCTGGTCGCCGATGGTGAACAGCGGGTCGAGCGAGGTCATTGGGTTTTGCAGGATCATCGCCAGGTCGCGCCCACGGATCGCCTGCATCTGAGCGGCAGACAGCTGCATCAGGGGCTGCCCGTCGAAAACAACGTCTCCGCTGACGCGCGCGCTATCGGGCAGCGAGCGCATCAGCGCGCTGCACATGGTCGACTTTCCGCTGCCCGATTCGCCGACGACGCCGACGATCTCGCCGCGCTCGACGTGGAAGCTTGCACCGGCCACTGCAGCGACGGGCTTGCCGCGGGGGCCGAATTCAACGCTGAGCGCGCGCACGCTGAGGAGGGACATGCGGTTAGCGGTCAAAGCCCGCTGCGCGGGTCGAGCCGCGACTGCAGCCAGTCGCCCAGCGCGCTGAAGCTGAGCACCGAGAGAAAAATGACCAGGCCCGGAAACAGCGCCAGCCACCAGGCAAATCCCATGAACGACTTGGCGTCGGCGAGCATCACGCCCCAGGAAACGCTGGGCGGTTGCACGCCCAGGCCCAGAAAGGACAGCGCCGACTCGAGCATCATCGCGCGTCCAACGTCTAGGACGGCCAGAATGGCCACCGAGTTGAAGGCGTTGGGCAGCACATGGCGCAGCGCAATCGTGACGCGCGAAACGCCTGCGATGCGCGCGAGCATGACGAAGTCGCGCTCCTTGATTGAGATGACCTCGCTGCGAACCAGCCGCGCGTAACGGGCCCAGTTGGTCAGGATCATGACGATGATGATGTTCCACAGCCCGGGCCCGAGCGCCGACACCAGCGCCAGTGCCATCAGGATGAAGGGCAGCGCCAAAAAAGCCTCGGTCAGCCGGTTCAGCAGCGCGCCGGTGACGCCGCCGAAATAGCCCGCGATCAGTCCCACAAAGGTTCCCAGCACGCCGCCAAAGATGACCGCGGCGCCGGCCACCAGCAGCGAGACCTGGGCGCCTGCGACCAGCCGGCTGAGCACGTCGCGACCCAGCTGGTCGGTACCCAGTGGGTGCAGGATCGCGCCCTCGGCCTCCCAGGCCGGTGGCAGCATGACCGACTCGAAATCGATATGCGTCTCCGAGAACGGCGTGATGGCGGTGCCGCAAAGGGCCGCGATGAACAGCGCCGCGCAGACCAGGGTGGCCAGAGCCGGCGGGCCGTCCTTGCGGGCCAGCCGCAGCGGCCAGCGCGCGATCGCGCGCAACCGCCGCAGCAGGCCCGTCGCGCGCGCGTCCGGCGATTCGCTCATTGGCGCACCCTTGGGTCGAGCAGGGTCGCCAGAATGTCGACCAGCAGGTTGATGAGCATGAAGCAGAAGGCCGTCACCAGGACCCCGGCCTGGATGACCGGATAGTCGCGCGTGAAGATTGCCTCGACCATCACCTGACCGATCCCGGGCCACGCGAAGACGCGTTCGGTCACGACCGCGCCGCCAAGCAGAACGCCGAACTGTAGCCCCAGGAAGGTGATGATCGGCAGTGAGGCGTTGCGAAGCGCATGCCGAAAGACGATCGACGACTCTGGCAGCCCCAGGTTGCGCTCCATCTTGACGAAGTCGCTTTGTAGCGCGCTGACCATGTTCGCGCGGGTCAGCGCCGCCAGCGACGCCGAGGAAAATAGCGAAAGTGTCGTGACCGGCAACACATAGTGCTGCCAGCTGCCGAAGCCCGAAGACGGCAGCACGCCCAGCGTGACCGCGAAAACCAGCATCAGCATCAGCGCGAACCAGAAGCTCGGGATCGACTCGCCCGCCGCCGCGTACCAGTCGACCGCCCGCGCGAGCATCCCGCGCGGCCGGATCGAACCCATGATGCCCAAGGGAACGCCGATGCCCAGCGACAGCAGCATCGCAATACCGGTGAGCTTGAAGGTGGCCCACAGCGCGGGAAGCACCATGCCGATCGCAGATACGCGGTAGCGAAACGAGACGCCGAAATCGCCTTGCACCACATTGGTCAGGAAGCTCAGGTACTGCAGCATCAGCGGCTGGTCCAGGCCGTACTGGCGGCGGTAAAAGTCGATGTCCTGTTGGGTCGCTTCGGTTCCCAGCACCAGTGGAACCGGGTCGCCAACCAGACGCGCGAGCAGAAAAATCACGAAGGTCAGAACGAACAGCGTGGCAAAAGCCTCCGCCACGCGACGCAATAGGAAGACCGGCATTTCAGCAGCGCCGCATGCCGCCGGAACTGGCGCGCCAGACTGCGCCGGGCGCGGCTTGAAGGCGCCCGGCGCAGTGGTAGTTAGGCATACGGTATTTTAGCATTGGCAGCTCGCGCGAAGCCCGCTTGCCTATAATTAAGAGGGCCTTAAAAGCCCGGCGATTCCAGCGGCATGCGATGGCGTGCGACGCCCCGCAATCTCTCCCCCACCACCGGATAAAAGCATGAACCAGATCGATCTTGCCAGTCGCGTTGCAGTCGTCACCGGCGCCGCGCGCGGAATCGGCTACGCGGTAGCGCAGCGCTTCTTGCAGTCCGGTGCCGATGTGGCGCTGTGGGACATGGATGCCGAGCGGCTCGCGGGTTCCTGCGCGGCGCTGAAGGCCGCGCACCCGGAGCGTCGGGTCGAGGCGCTGGCGCTGGACCTCAGCGACGACGCCGCGGTCGACGCCGCGATGGCTGGCGTCGCGTCGCGCATGGGTCGGGTCAACATATTGGTGAACAACGCCGGCATTACCGGGGGCAACGGTCCGACCTGGGAACTCGACCCCAAAGTCTGGCGCCGCGTGGTGGAGGTCAACCTGATTGCGCCCTACCTGACATGCCGGGCTGCGGTTCCCTACATGCTTAGCGCGGGCTGGGGCCGCATCGTCAACATCGCTTCGGTCGCGGGCAAGGAGGGCAACCCCAACGCCTCGCATTACAGCGCGTCCAAGGCCGGGCTGATCGGTCTGACCAAGTCGCTTGGCAAGGAACTCGCGACGCGCAACATTCTGGTCAACGCGATTACGCCGGCCGCTGCTAAGACCGAAATATTCGACCAGATGAAACAGGAGCATATCGACTACATGCTGGGCAAGATACCGATGGCCCGCTTCCTGCAGGTTGACGAGGTGGCTGCCATGGTCGCCTGGCTATCGTCGCAGGACTGCTCCTTCACCACCGGCAGCGTCTTCGACATCTCCGGCGGTCGCGCCACCTACTGAGCCGGCCTTCGCAGCGTACGGTCGCACGCCGGATGCGTCAGCTGCTGAAGCGAAATCCCTCGTAGCCGTTGGTTGCGACGTCGGCGCAGATTTTTCGGTAGCGCGCCATTCCTCCCGAGTAAGGCATGAACACGCGGGGCTTTCCCGGCACATTGGCGCCCAAGTACCACGAGGTGGTGGCGGTCGACAGCAGGGTCGCGCTGGCGGCCTCGGTGACTTTGAGCATCCAGTCGCCCATCGCCTGCGCCTGGGGCTCGATGCGCTCCAGACCCTGGGCGCGCATGTGGGCGATACAGTCGGCGATCCAATCCGAATGCTGCTCGATGGCCACCGGCATATTCGTCAGCACCGAGGGACTGCCGGGACCCGTGATGGTGAACAGGTTGGGAAAGCCCTCCATCTGCAGGCCCAGGTAGCTGCGCGGCCCGTCCTTCCAGTCATCGGCGAGCAGCCGGCCGGAGCGGCCACGGATGTCCATGCGCAGCAACGGCCCCGTCAGCGCGTCGTAGCCCGTCGCAAAGACGATGATGTCCAGAGGGTAATGGCCGTCGCGGGTGCGTATCCCGGCGGCCGTGATTTCCTCTATGGGCGCTGCGCGCACATCGACCAGCGATACGTTGTCGCGGTTGAACGTCTCGTAGTAATCGGTGTCGACGGGCGGGCGCTTGCCGGCGTAGGGATGGTCGATGTCGGTGAGCTTGTGCGCCGTCACAGGGTCTTTGACGATCTGAAGGATCTTGTTGCGGACAAACTCGGCAGCCGTGTCGTTGGCCTCCTTGTTGAGCATGATGTCGCCAAATGCAGTCCTAAATTCGACCCCGCCCTTGCGCCAGGCCGCCTCGTAGATGGCCTGGCGTTCTTGTGGCGGCGTCTGCAGGGCAAGGCGCTCCGAGTTGGCGAAGGGGTGTCCCGACGGCGTCGCGTGCGTGGCGCGCCGGATCTCGGCCGCGTTTTCCTTGACATAGCGCTTGAACTCGGCCGTCCACGGTGCATTGCGTGCCGGAACGCTGTAGGTCGGGCTGCGCTGAAAAACGCTCAGGTGCTGCGCGGTCTCGGCGATCACCGGCGCGGCCTGGATGCCGGTCGATCCGGTACCAATCAGCCCGACCCGCTTTCCGGCAAAGTTGACGCCCTCGTGCGGCCACTGGCCGGTGTGGTACCACTGGCCCTGGAACGAGTCCAGTCCGGCAATCGTCGGAACGTTGGCCGCCGACAGGCAGCCGACGGCGGTGATCAGGAACTTTGCGCTGAACGACTCGCCGCTGGCGGTCCGAAGCTCCCACCGGTTGGTCGCGTCGTTGTAGTGCGCCGCGCTCACCCGGGCGTTGAAACGGATGCTGCGCCTGAGGTCGAATCGGTCGGCAAAGTGGTCGATGTAGCGCAATATCTCTTTTTGCTCGGGAAAGCGCTCGGTCCAATCCCAGTCGCGCATGAGCTCCTCGGAAAACGAGAAGCCGTAAGCATGGCTTTCGGAGTCGCAGCGGGCGCCCGGGTAGCGGTTCCAGTACCAGGTTCCGCCGACGCCGCCACCGGTCTCCAGCACCTGCACCGATAACCCGAGCCGGTCGCGCAGGCAGTGCAACTGGTACAGCCCGGCCAGTCCGGCGCCGATGATGATCGCGTCAAGAGCAGGACTCCCGCCGGGGGTGGATGCTGGGTCGTGTGTGGCTGCGCTATTCATGGGGTTTCAATCGGTTGCCGCTGCGCCGATACCGGCAAAGCAGAAGGTATGCAAACGGCTAATTTTAGCCGACCCTGCCTCGGGTTTGTATTTAGGCTTGCGCGGATTCGACCTCTACCAGGCAGTCGTAGAAGGTCGGCGCGCGCCCCAGGTCGGTCAGCTTCTGGCTGGTCAGCTGATTCACGTTGTGGCCGTCGAGCCCCATCTTTCGCCACCAGATTCCCAGCCCGTTGACGACCCCGGGCCGCGCGCGCGCGCTGACCTTCAGCCGGCAGCGGTAGTCGCCGCGCTGGTTGAACACCCGCACCACCGAACCCGACTCCAGGCCGCGCGCGGCGGCGTCAGCCGCGCTCATCTCCAGCAGCGGCTCTGCTCCCACATCACGCAGGCTTTTGACATTGACAAAGCTGGAGTTCAGGAAGTTGCGCGCCGGCGGCGAGATCATCGCCAGCGGGTAGTCGACCGAACTCCCCGGCAGCTCGTAGTTGGGGATATGGTCGGGAAGCCCGTCGAGGCCCTGCGCGGCGAGGCGCTGGCTGAACAGCTCGCACTTTCCCGAGGGTGTAGGGAAGCCGCCGTCAGCGAAGGGGGCCTCGGGAAGCGCCAGCGTGGAAAAACCGGTCGCCAGCAGCTGCTCAAAGTCGACGCGCTCGCCAAAAGCGGACCGGCACAGCGACAGGTCGTCGTCTTCAAAGCAGGGCTCGCAGAACCCCATGCGCTGCGCGAGTTCGCGAAATATCTGCGTGTTGGGCTTGGCCTGGCCCATGGGTGCAATGGCCGGACGATTGAGCAGCACGTCGGTGTGGCCATAGCTGCGGTGAATGTCCCAGTGTTCGAGCTGCGTCGTCGCCGGCAGTATGTAGTCGGCGTAGTCGGCGGTGTCGGTTTGGAAGTGCTCGAGCACCACGGTAAAAAGGTCTTCGCGCGCGAAACCCTGCACCACCCGGCCCGAGTCCGGCGCCACCGCCACCGGGTTGCTGTTGTAGACGATCAGCGCCTCGACGGCCGGACCGAAGCCGTCGGACGCAGGGCGCAGCAAATCGTCGCCGATGCTGCTCATGTTGATGCTGCGCGGCGCCTTGTCGGCGCGCAGTTCGGGTCGTTCGAGCGCTTCGTGACGGATCGGAAATTCTCCCGAGCTCGACAGCAGCAGTCCGCCGGCGCGGTGGCGCCAAGCACCCACCAGCGCGGGCAGCGCGGCGACGGCGCGCACCGCGTTGCCACCGCCGCGAACGCGCTGCATGCCGTAGTTCAGTCGGATCGCCGCGGGCCGGCCGGCGGCGGCGCAGCTGCCGTAGTCGCGTGCCAGCGCGCGGATCTGCTCTGGCGCGATTGCGCACACGGCGGCGGCGCGCTCGGGGGGCCAGGCCAAGGCGCGCTCGCGCAGCAGCGCCCATCCCAGCGTGTGGCGCGTGATGTAGTCGTGGTCAAGCCAGTCGTGGGTGATGAGCTCGTGCATCAGCGCCAGCGCCAGCGCGGCGTCCGTGCCCGGCAGCAGCGCGATGTGTTCGTGGCATTTTTCGGCCGTCTCGCTGCGCCGCGGGTCGATGCAGACCAGCCGCGCGCCCAGGCGTTTGGCCTCCTGCGCGTAGCGCCAGAAGTGCAGGTTGCTGCCGATGGCGTTGCTGCCCCAGATCAGGATCAGCGCGGACTGCGCGAAATGTTCCACCCGCATGCCGACCTTGGCGCCCAGCGTGTAGGTCAGCCCTTCGGCGGCGGCGCTCGCGCAGATGGTGCGGTCGAGCCTGGAGGCGCCAAGCTTGTTGAAAAAGCGCGCCGCCATGCTCTCGCCCTGGACCAAGCCCATGGTGCCGGCGTAGCTATAGGGAAGGATCGCCTGCGCCGATCCCGCGCCGCGCGTGGCGATGGCCTGCAGCCGCGCCGCGATGTCGCCCAAGGCCTGGTCCCAGCCCACCGGCTCGAAGTGCCCCGAACCCTTGGAGCCAGCGCGTCGGAGCGGCTGCAGGATGCGCTCGGGATGGTAGCTTCGCTCGGTGTAGCGCGACACTTTGGTGCACAGGACGCCACCGGTTTGCGGGTGCGCGGGATTGCCCTGCACCCTGAGCGCAACGCCTGCCTCGACCGTCGTCAGCAGCGAGCAGGTGTCGGGGCAGTCGTGCGGGCAGGCGCCCAGGACAGTCGTGCTAAGGCTCATGGGATCTTCCTTCAGGAATAATGCGATATTCCCCGCCGATTCTCCGCGCAATCGCCGGTGGGGTGCTGCGCGCTTGCGCGTAGACTAAGGCCAGCCGGCGCCCGAGGCGGGGATGCAGGCCACTGTGAGCGCAAGCGCAGCAGCAAAATATACAGGAAGACAGCATGAAGGTTATCGACTCCATCGTCACCCAGGCCGCCGGCATTGCGTCGGTCAGGCGCGACATTCACGCCCATCCCGAACTCTGCTTCAAGGAACTGCGCACCGCAGATCTGGTGGCCGCCAAGCTGAGCGAATGGGGAATACCGGTGCACCGCGGAATGGGAACCACCGGCGTCGTCGGCATCGTTCGCAACGGCAACTCCAGCCGTGCGGTAGGCCTGCGCGCCGACATGGACGCGCTGCCGATGCAGGAGTTCAACACCTTTGAGCACGCCAGCAGGCATGCGGGAAAGATGCACGCCTGCGGCCACGACGGACACACTGCGATGCTGCTGGCCGCGGCGCAGCACTTCGCCACCAACCGCAACTTCGACGGCACCGTCTACCTGATTTTTCAGCCGGCCGAAGAGGGCGGCGGCGGGGCGCGCGAGATGATCAAGGACGGGCTATTCGAGCAATTTCCAATGCAAGCGGTATTCGGAATGCACAATTGGCCGGGCGCGCAAGTCGGCCGCTTTGCCGTCAGCGCGGGGCCGGTAATGGCGTCGAGCAACGAGTTCAGGATCCTGATCAAAGGAAAGGGCGGCCACGCTGCGATGCCGCACCTGGGCCTGGACCCGGTGCCGGTCGCCTGCCAGATGGTGCAGGCCTTCCAGACCATCATCAGCCGCAACAAGAAACCGGTCGACGCCGGTGTGATATCGGTCACGATGATCCACGCGGGAGAGGTTACCAACGTCATACCCGACAGCTGCGAACTCCAGGGAACGGTGCGAACCTTCACGCTGGAGGTGCTCGACCAGATCGAGCAACGCATGCGCGAAGTCGCCGAGCACACCAGCGCCGCCTTTGGCGTCACCTGCGAGTTCAGCTTCAAGCGCAACTACCCACCCACCATCAACTCGGCTGCCGAAGCCGAGTTCGCGCGTGGGGTGATGGCCAGCATCGTGGGTCCGGACAGGGTAGGCGAGCAGGAGCCGACCATGGGCGCGGAGGACTTCGCATTCATGCTGCAGGCGATCCCCGGCGCCTATTGCTTCATCCACAACGGCGACGGCAGCCACCGCAGCGTCGGCCATGGCGGCGGCCCTTGCACCCTGCACAACCCAAGCTACGACTTCAACGACGACTTGATACCGCTGGGCGCGACCTACTGGGTCCGATTGGCCGAGGCGTGGCTCGCCCAAGGCGGTCCAGACCGTTGAGCAAGCAACCTTTTTCCGCCAGCTATGCGCAGGCGCGGGAGAAGTTTCTCGAAGCCGCCAGCGCCGCCGGACTGCAGCAGCAGTCGCATGTCCATCCGCTCAAGGGCCGCGATGGCGAGACGCTGGCGATGGACCTTGCATGGCCGGGCGATCCCAAGGCCGATCGCCTGCAGGGACGACCCGACGCCAGCGCCGATCAGGCCCGCAAGATCCGGCAGCAGATGATGAATGCCTTCTACGTCGACACCGATGCCTGGCGCGGCCCGATTCTGGGCCAGGCTCTGGAGGCGATGGTGCAGGCCGCAGAAGGACTGGCCGCTTGAACCCTTTGCGGGTACGCCTCGCGCCCGGCTCCTTGGCAGGCGGACTCCGGGCCGCCGAGCGCCGATGTGATCAGCGCAACAATTGCCGGCGCAGTGACACCGCCTGGGCCAGTCCGTCGAGGACCGGCACCGTCTGTTCGAAACCGATGCACGCGTCGGTAATCGACACGCCGTAAGCCGGCGCCTGGCCCGCGACCAGGTCCTGGCGCCCCTCGTGCAGGTGGCTTTCGATCATCACGCCAATGATGCGGCGCTCGCCGTCGGCGATTTGCCGGGCGACGTCCTGCGCGACGACGACCTGGCGCTGGTACTGCTTGCTGCTGTTGGCGTGCGACACGTCGATCATCACCTGCGGCGCAAGTCCAGAGGTCTGCAGCGTCTGGCAGGCGGCAGCCACATCATGGGCCGAGTAATTCGGCGTTTTCCCACCGCGCAAAATGATGTGCCCGTCCAGATTGCCGCGGGTTTCAAAAATGGCGGCCTGCCCCATCTTGGTCATCCCCATGAACGAGTGCGCAGCGCGCGAAGCCACGACTGCGTCAGCGGCGACCTTGAAGCCGCCATCCGTGCCGTTCTTGAATCCCACTGGGCACGACAGACCGCTGGCGAGTTGGCGGTGGCTTTGACTTTCGGTCGTTCGCGCGCCGATGGCGCCCCAACTCACCAGGTCGCTGATGAATTGCGGGCTGAGCAGGTCCAGAAATTCGGTCGCCACCGGCATTCCCAGATCCAGCAGGTCGAGCAGCAGGCGGCGCGCCAGCTCCAGCCCCTCGTTGATGGCAAAACTGCCGTCAAGATGCGGGTCATTGATGTAACCCTTCCAGCCGACCGTTGTTCGTGGCTTTTCAAAATACACGCGCATCAGGATCAGCAACGCACCGGCATGCCGATCCGCCTGAGATTTCAGCAGTTCGGCATAGGCCAGCGCCTGGTCATGGTCGTGGATCGAGCAGGGACCCACCACGACCAATAGCCGGTCGTCTCGGCCGTGAAGAATGTTGGAAATGGCCTGTCGCGATCCCTCCACCAGGGTTAGGTTGGCCGGCGATGCGGGCAGTCGCTCTTCAAGCAATGCAGGCGTCAGCAAAGGCCGAACGCAGCGAATGCGCGTGTCGTCGATACGGGTCTTGTCCTGGGTGGAGAGCATGGGGCCTGCCAAAAGTATTGAGCCAGCAGCTTAAACCACAAGGCGCTGGTGAAGGGGGGTCTTCGGGCGGTTTTTGCGCCGCTTTGATCGAGCCTGTGCATGCCAAGCAGCAGCGGCTGCACTTTCGCAAGGCGGCCTTGTGGGGTCGGGATCGCCTGGCCTGGCAGCGCTGCGCTCAGCGCGTCGGATTGCGGAAGCGCGCCTGTGCCATTTGCAGCAGGCCGTCGAAGATCAGGTTGTCGACCAGTTCGAATGGAACTGTGAGGCTGGGCGCCATCTTCCAGCCGGCACCGCCGGTCATGAAGCACTTGGGCTCGGCGCCGCAGTGCTGCTGCAGATGGTGGACCATCCGGTCCATCGCGCCGGCGATCGCGTAGGTGCCGCCACTGGTAAGCGCGTCGCTGGTATTGGTCGGGAAGTTGCGCACCTCGCCGGTGGGCACATGCAGCCCCGCCGTTCCGGATTCCAGCGCGCGCAGCATGATGCCGTGGCCGGGCAGTATCAGGCCGCCCAGAAAGCGCCCGCTGGCGTCGATTGCCTCGACCGTCACGGCCGTCCCGACCATCGCGACGATCGTCGGTCTGGGGGCTCCCTGCGCCAGCATGCGGTGCCAAGCGCCTATCGCCGCGACCCAGCGGTCAGCGCCCAGCCGGGTCGGGTAGTCGTAGCCATTGACCAGGCCGGCTTCGGATTCCTTCGCCACCACCCAGTGCGGCGTGACGTCCCACAGCTCCATCTGCTCCTCGACGCGTCGACGCGCTGCATCGCCGGCTACGCAGCAGCCCAGCATGGCTTGCGGAGCCTGTAGAGCGGCCCAGGCGCCGTCTGCCAACTTGTCGATGTTTTCCAAAAATTCCGCGCCCTGCGCGATCAGCGTAGCCCCCGCATGCGCCGCCTCGTACTGCGCCCATTTCAGCCGGGTATTTCCAATATCGATGGCGAGAAAACGCATGGTCGGTTCGTCCTTGGCCTGATTATCGGCTGGCGCCGCCACCGGCGCAGGCCCGGGTGGAGCAGTCCGCGCGGCTCCAGAAGTTAGCCTGCCCGGCCGATTGCGGCCGGGATTCAGTTCTGGCGCCAGGGCAGTCCGCGCATGCGCCATCCGCCGGTGCTGCCGCGGTGCGCTTGTTCGTCTGGATTGCCTTCAAAGCCCTCCAATATGTTGTAGGCCTCCAGCCCGAGTTCGGCGGCGCGCCGGGCGGCGGCGATCGACCGCACGCCGCTGCGGCACAGCAGCAGCGCTTTTTTGCCCACCGGAACAGCGGCCTGCAATTGGGCGTCGAAATGCGGGTTCAAGGCCATGGCGGGCCACTGCTTCCAAGCGGCGGGGGCGGCGCCGGGTATGAAGCCGACCCACTCGCGTTCGGCGTCGCAGCGCACATCGACCAGCACCGCACCGCCCGACTGCCACCACTGGTACGCGGCGTCGGGAGAAATGTCGCCGGCGTAGCCCTGCGCCGGATGGACCTCCAGCGAGGGGGTGCCGCCCTCGCCCTGGGCCTGGTCGTCATGGCGAAGGCCCGAGTGCAGGTTGGCCGGCACCGCTTCGTCGATGCGCCGGGGTCGGGGCAGGTTCAGCGCGGCCATCACGGCGACGAACTCCGCCTCGGTCTTGTTGGCGATGCGCGCGTTGCCTGAGCGCTCGGCGCCGATGGTGGTGTGGGTGCGGCCCTGGTAATCGTGGCCGGGCCAGACCGTCGTCTCGGGCGGCAGCGCAAACAAGAGCTGGGTGATGCTGCGGTACAGCGTCGGCGCGCTGCCGGACTGGAAGTCGGTGCGGCCGCAGCCGTTGACCAGCAGTGTGTCGCCGGTGAAGACATGGTCGCGCCAGACATAGCTCATGCTGCCGGCGGTATGGCCCGGCGTGTGCAGCGCCATTAGGCTCTCGCCGCCAAACTGCAGTTGTTGCCCGTGCGCGAGCTGGACGCTGGCGGTGCCGATGCCACAGCCCTGCGGCGCCGCCGTGCGGGCGCCGCTGTGCTCGGCCAGCAGCGCTGCGCTGGTGATGTGGTCGGCATGCGCGTGGGTCTCGACCGTCCAGGACAGCTTGAGGCCGTACTGGCGCAGCGTCGCCAGGTCGCGCTCGACCTGTTCGTCGACCGGGTCGATGATCAGCGCCTCGCGCGTGTTTTCGTCGAATAGCAGGTAGGTGTAGGTGCTGGACGCGGGGTCGAAAAACTGCAAGGGAAGCATTCGTGGCTCCGATCGTGTTGAAACTATCGCGGGGGACATTGTCGACGCGCCGGCAATTTCACCCCGCCGTGCAGTCTAGAACGGCAGGCTGGCGTAGGCTTGATCGGCATAAATCGATTACAGTTTACGTTGACGTAAACGTAAACCCTGCTTTTCATTGCACCATGGTCGTGAGCGACCAGCCAAGGAGACGACCCCATGACCGACCTATCGGGTGAATACAAGGCGCTAAGCAACTACCGCCCCACGCACAAGGTGCGATTTGTGACCGCCGCCAGCCTGTTTGACGGCCACGACGCAGCGATCAACATCATGCGCCGCATCCTGCAGGGAATGGGCGCAGAGGTGATCCATCTGGGACACAACCGCAGCGTCGACGAGGTGGTGACGGCGGCGCTGCAGGAGGATGTGCAGGGCATCGCGATCAGCTCGTACCAGGGTGGCCATGTCGAGTATTTCAAGTACATGGTCGATTTGCTGCGTGCGCGCGGTGGATCGCACATCCAAGTCTTCGGCGGCGGCGGCGGCGTGATCGTCCCGCCCGAAATCCGCGAACTGCAGGCCTACGGCGTCGCGCGCATCTTCAGCCCTGAGGACGGCCAGAAGATGGGCTTGGCGGGAATGATCGGCGAGATGGTGATGCGCTGCGACAAGGACCTCAGCGCTTTGGCGCCCACCGGCATCGCGGCCATACAGGGCCACGGCGAAATGCAGTGGCGCGCGCTGGCGCAACTGATCACGGCGCTGGAAAACGAAAGGGCCGGTGGCGTGCAAAAACAAGCGCATGGCGAGGAGTTGGCCGCGCTGGTGCAGGAATTGCGCCAGCGCGCGGCCGCGGTCCGCACGCCGGTGCTCGGCATCACGGGCACCGGCGGCGCCGGCAAGTCCTCGCTGACCGACGAGCTGATTCGCCGGTTGCGGCTTGATCAGGCCGACCGGCTGCGGGTGGCGGTGCTCAGCATTGACCCCTCGCGGCGCAAGAGCGGGGGGGCGCTGCTGGGCGACCGTATCCGGATGAACGCGATCGGTCCGTGGAACACCGGCGCAGCGGCTGGCGCGGGCGCCAGAGTCTTCATGCGCAGCCTGGCAACACGCGACTTTGGCTCCGAGATCAGCGCCGCGCTGCCCGATGTGATCGCCGCTTGCAAGTGCGCCGGCTTCGACCTGATCGTCGTCGAGACCTCGGGAATCGGCCAGGGCGATGCTGCGATCGTGCCGCATGTCGACGTTCCGCTGTATGTGATGACGCCCGAATTCGGCGCCGCGAGCCAGCTGGAAAAAATCGACATGCTCGATTTTGCCGAGTTCGTTGCGATCAACAAGTTCGACCGCAAGGGCGCGCTCGACGCGCTGCGCGATGTCGCCAAACAGGTGCAGCGCAACAAGGAGGCGTGGACCACCGCTGCCGACCAGATGCCGGTTTTCGGCACCATGGCCGCGCGCTTTAACGACGACGGCGTCACCGCGTTGTATCAGGCGCTGTTGCCGCGCCTGCAGGCGCTCGGTCTCCCGGTGCAGCCCGGTAGCCTGCCGGTGGTGTCCGTGCGCCACAGCACCAACCAGACCCCGGTGGTTCCGGCCGGGCGAACCCGTTACCTGGCCGAGATCAGCGACACGGTGCGCGGCTACAAGGCGCGCGCGCGCGCGCAAGCCGGGGTTGCCCGCGAGATTCAGCAGCTGCGCGCGGCAGCCCGCATGCTGCACGAGGCCAACCCCGACAAGGTGCGCGCGGTCGAGGCGGTGAGCGACCTGGCGCAGCAGCGCGACACGCTGCTCGGCGCTGCCGAGCGCCAGCTGCTTGCGCAGTGGCCGGACATGCGCAAGGCGTACGCCGGCGACGAATACGTCGTGAAGGTTCGTGACAAAGAAATCCGCACTGCGCTCGTCACCCTGTCGCTCAGCGGAACGCCGGTGCGCAAGGTCGCGCTGCCGCAGTACGAAGACCATGGCGAGATATTGCAGTGGCTGATGCTCGATAACGTACCGGGCCGCTATCCCTACACCGCGGGCACCTTTGCCTTCAAGCGCGAGGGCGAGGACCCGACGCGCATGTTTGCCGGCGAGGGCGACGCCTTGCGCACCAATACCCGCTTCAAGCTGCTGAGCGCCGGCATGCCGGCCAAGCGGCTGTCCACCGCCTTCGACTCGGTCACGCTGTATGGGAACGACCCCGACCCGCGCCCCGACATCTATGGCAAGGTTGGCAATTCCGGCGTCAGCATCGCGACGCTGGACGACATGAAGGTGCTGTACGACGGATTCGACCTGTGCAGTCCGAGCACCAGCGTGAGCATGACGATCAACGGGCCGGCGCCCAGCATCCTGGCGATGTTCATGAACACCGCCATCGACCAGAACGTCGCCAAATTCAGTGCCGACAATGGGCGCGATCCGAACGCCACCGAGACCGCAAAGATCCGCGAGTGGGTGCAGGAAAATGTGCGCGGGACGGTGCAGGCCGACATCCTGAAGGAGGACCAGGGCCAGAACACCTGCATCTTCTCGACCGAGTTCTCGCTCAAGGTGATGGGCGACATTGCCGAGTATTTCGTTCACAACCGGGTGCGCAACTTCTACAGCGTGTCGATTAGCGGGTACCACATCGCCGAGGCCGGCGCCAACCCGATCAGCCAGCTTGCGTTCACGCTGTCCAATGGCTTTACCTTCGTTGAGGCCTACCTCGCACGCGGCATGCGGGTCGACGACTTCGCGCCCAACCTGAGCTTTTTCTTCTCCAACGGAATGGACCCGGAGTACACCGTGATGGGACGCGTCGCGCGGCGTATCTGGGCGGTGGCAATGCGCGAAAAATACGGCGCCAACGAACGCAGCCAAAAGCTCAAATACCATATCCAGACCAGCGGGCGCAGCCTGCACGCGCAGGAGATCCAGTTCAACGACATCCGCACCACGCTGCAGGCGCTGATCGCGATCTACGACAACTGCAACAGCCTGCACACCAACGCCTTTGACGAGGCCATCACCACGCCGACCGAGGACAGCGTGCGCCGCGCGATGGCGATCCAGCTGATCATTAACCGCGAGTGGGGGCTGGCGAAGAACGAGAACCCGGGGCAGGGTGCCTTCATCATCGAGGAGCTGACCGAACTGGTCGAGGAGGCGGTGCTGCTCGAGTTCGAGCGCATCGCCGAGCGCGGCGGCGTGCTCGGTGCGATGGAGACCGGCTACCAGCGCGGACGCATCCAGGACGAGTCGATGCATTACGAGATGCTCAAGCACACCGGCGAGCTGCCGATCATCGGCGTCAACACGTTTCGCAATCCGCACGGCGACGCCGTGCTGGACAAGCTGGAGCTCGCGCGCTCGACCGACGAAGAAAAGCAGGGCCAGCTCAGGCGGCTGGCCGATTTTCATGCGCGGCACGCGGCCCAGTCGCCGGCGATGCTCCAGCGGCTGCAGCAGGCGGTCATCGGCAACCGCAATGTGTTTGAGGTGCTGATGGACGCGGTGCGGGTGTGCTCGCTGGGCCAGATCACGAACGCGCTGTTCGAGGTCGGCGGGCAGTACCGGCGCAACATGTAGCGGCCACGGGCGGCGTCGCAGCAGCAGCGTCGCGCGTCCGCAAGCCTGCCATCAGACCCCTGATCGGCGCCAAAATCGGCGCCGAAATAGTAGAAATTCCTGATAGAGTCCAGCAAATTTTCAATATTTTATTGAATTTATTGATTTGGGCTGAGTTATGTCAAATTCTCACGATGCCGTGCGCGCGCGCAATCTCGGCGCTTTGGTGGTCGGTGCCCTCGGCGTCGTGTTCGGCGACATCGGAACGTCGCCGCTGTACGCGCTTAAGGTCTCGGTCGAGGCCTCCGGCGCGAAGGGCGGCAGCGAAATTGCGCAGGCGGTCTATGGCGTCCTGTCGCTGATTACCTGGGCGCTGATCTTTGTCGTAACGGTGAAGTATGTGCTGATCATCATGCGCGCCGACAACCACGGCGAAGGCGGCGTCTTTGCGCTGACCGCCTTGGTCTTGCAGAATAGCTCTAAGAGCAAGAGCACCCGCTGGGTGATCATGGTGATCGGCGCGCTGGGCGCCGCCCTTTTCTTTGGCGACAGCATGATCACGCCGGCCATTTCGGTTCTGAGCGCGGTCGAAGGCCTCAATGTGCTGTCGCCCGATCTCAAGCCCTATATCGTCTACATCGCGCTGGCCCTGATCAGCGGCCTGTTTGCCGTCGAGCGTCTTGGAACCGCCAAGATTGGCAAAGTGTTTGGCCCGATCATGCTGGTATGGTTCTCGGTCCTGGGCCTGCTCGGTCTGGCGGAGATCCTGCGCAACCCGGCGATCATCAGCGCGTTGAACCCGTTCACCGGCATCGATTTCATGCTCGCCCATTCGGGTGTATCCATTGCGATTCTGGGCTCCGTAGTGCTCGCGGTAACCGGCGGAGAAGCCCTTTACGCCGACATGGGACACTTTGGCCTCAAGCCGATCCAGCGGGCCTGGCTGGTGATTGTTTTTCCTTGCCTGCTGCTGAACTATTTCGGGCAGGGCGCCCTGCTGGTGCGGGATCCGGCGGCGATCGATAACCCCTTCTACCGCCTGGCGCCCGAGTGGGCGCTGATTCCCCTGTTGATTCTGGCTTTCATGGCCACCATCATCGCCTCGCAGGCGGTGATATCGGGCGCCTTCTCGATAGCCAATCAGGCGGTGCAGTTGGGCTACATACCCAGGCTGCGGATCAAGCACACCTCGGCAGACGAAATCGGCCAAGTCTATGTATCGAAGATCAATATCTTTCTCTTTCTGGGCGTGGTCACGCTGGTCATCGGATTCAAGACTTCGGAAAATTTGGCGTCGGCGTACGGAATTTCAGTCACCGGCGCTATGGCCATCGACACCCTGCTGGCCGGTTATTTCATGGTGTTTATCAAAGGCTGGAGCAAGCTTGTCTTTTTGCCCGTCTTTGTCCTGCTGTTCCTGGTGGACATGGCTTTTCTCGGGGCCAACCTGTTCAAGTTTTTTGAGGGCGGCTGGCTCCCGATTGCCGTGGCCGCCGTGTCGCTGCTGATCATGGTGTCATGGGTGAACGGTCGAGAGCGTCTTCTTGCGGCCCGATGGACGTCGGCCCAGGCGTTGCCGGAATTTCTCGACACGCTCCATTTGAGCCCGCCGCACCGGGTCGCGGGAACGGCGATTTTCATGGTGCCGCACGAAGGCATCGTCCCACTCGCACTGCTGCACAACCTGAAGCACAACAAGGTATTGCACGAGCGGGTGGTGCTGATGAATGTGGAGGTTGTGAATATTCCGCATGTCAAGGACGACGAGCGCCTGGACATCAAGCACCTGGCGCACAACTTTCATGCGGTCCATGTGCGCTACGGATTCATGGAGGACCTGCACATCATGCGGGCGGTGGCTTTGCTTAGAGCGCGCGAATTTCACTTCAGCCTGATGGAGATATCGTTCTTTGTGGGCAAGGAAAAGGTGGTGGCCGGGGGCGACTTCCCGCTGCTGTTGAGCCCCTTCATATTCATGCACCGGTCGATGCAGGGCGCTACCGAGTACTTCAGGATTCCCTTTGACCATGCGATAGAAATCGGCGGCCATATTGAGGTCTGATTGCGAGGTTTGATTGCGTCCGCCAGCGCCTGTGGCCCACCTTGGGCGTGGCGCCTTCGCGACTGCGGCACCAACCGGTGCGGCGCTATGCTGGCGGCCTGTTCCACTTGACCGCCACCACCATGAACCGCGTTCTTGCCCATACCGGCGCCCGCTACCCCATCCTTCAGGCCCCGATGGGCTGGATCGCGCGCGCGCCGTTGGCGGCGGCGGTGTCGCGCGCCGGCGGACTCGGGGTCATTGAAAGCTCTTCGGGCGAGACGGCGAATTGCCAGGCCGAGATCGCCAAGATGCGCGCGACCGGGCTGCCATTTGGCGTCAACCTGCCGATCCGCTTCCTGGGCGACGACGCGATCCTGCGCTTTGTCTGCGCTTCGGGCCTTCGATTCGTCACCACCTCGGCGGGGAGTCCCGCCAAGTTCATCCGGCCGCTGAAGGACGCCGGCATCACCGTCTACCACGCGGTCCCCACCGTCGATACCGCGCTCAAATGCGTCGATGCGGGGGTGGACGGCCTGGTCGTCGAGGGCGCCGAGGGGGGTGGTTTCAAGAACCCGGAGGAGGTGTCGACGCTGGTGCTGCTGCAGGCGATCCGGGCGCGCGTCGACGTGCCGATGATCGCCGCCGGCGGCATCTGCGACGGTCGCGGCATGGCGGCGGCCTTTGCTTGCGGCGCCGAGGGGGTCCAGATGGGGACGCGCTTCGTCAGCTGCGCCGAGAGCCCGGTGCACGCCAACTACAAGAACGCGATCGTCGCCGCCAAGGAAACCGGAACCTGGGTGCTCAACAAGAAGTCGACCCCTTGCATCCGCGCGCTCAAGTCCGAGCGCACCGGGGCCATCCATGCGGCAGGGCTGATGCCTGCGGACAGCTTCGAAGGCTTGCAGGCGCTGTATTTTGGTGGCGATATGGAGGCCGCGCCGGCGCTGGCTGGGCAGACTGCGGGGCTGATTGATGCCGTCAAGTCGGCGCAGGACATCATCGAGCAGACGGTGTCCGAGTTCTTCGCTATCACCGAGCGTCTGGGCGCGCTGGCCAACGCGCGCGTATTCGGCTGAAGCGCAGCCACCATGTTGTCGGGGAATCTGCAATGAGCGATCTTTTTTCACTTCAGGGGCGCAGCGCGCTGGTCACCGGCGGGTCGCGTGGTATCGGCCGCATGATCGCCGAGGGCTTTTTGAAGCAGGGCGCGCGCGTCTACATCTCGGCGCGCAAAGCCGCCGCCTGCGACCAGGCCGCCGCCGAGCTGTCGGCGCTGGGGCACTGCGTCTCGCTGCCGGCCGACGTGTCGACGGTGCAGGGCGCGCGCGCGCTGGCCGGTGCCTACGCCCAACGCGAGGATCGGCTGGACATACTGGTGAACAACGCCGGTGCCGCCTGGGCCGAGCCATTTGCCGACTTTCCGGAAAGCGGCTGGGACAAGGTGGTCGACCTGAACCTGAAGGCGCCCTTTTTCCTGACCCAGGCGCTGTACCCGTTGCTGTGCAAGGCAGCGCAGGAGCGGCCGGCCAAGGTGATCAACGTTGCGTCGATCGACGGCCTGTCGATCAGCCCGCTGGAAACCTATTCCTACGCGGCGAGCAAGTCCGGGCTGATGCATCTGACGCGGCGTCTGGCGCTGCGACTGGTGCAGGACAACATCGTCATGAGCGCGATCGCGCCCGGCGCATTTGCCTCGGAGATGAACCGCGACGCGCGCGATAACGCCCAAGGGGTCGCCGCGCGGATTCCGGCCGGGCGCATCGGCAGGGCGGACGACATGGCGGGAGCCGCGATTTACCTGGCCTCCAGGGCGGGGGACTATGTGGTTGGCGCCACGTTGGTGGTCGACGGCGGCGTGACCCATGCGCGCGGTTGAGGGCAAGAACTAGGTGAAAACCCTCTGGCATCATGCCAATAATGCGGGGACGATACGGGGCTGATCAATCAACCGGAGTCAAGCCATGGCAGTAAACACAACCTCCCGCCGCCGTAACCTGCTCAAAGGCGCCGCCGTAGCCGCCGGCGCCATGTCCGCGCCGATGCTGTCCATGGCGCAGGCTGGGCCTATTTCGATGCGTTTCCAGAGCACCTGGCCGTCGAAAGACATATTCCACGAGTACGCTAATGACTTCGCCAAGAAGGTCAACGACATGACCGGCGGCGACCTCAAGATCGAGGTGCTGCCTGCGGGTTCGGTGGTGCCTGCCTTCGGACTGCTGGAGGCCGTGTCCAAGGGAACGCTGGACGGCGGCCACGGCGTGATGGTCTACCACTATGGCAAGCAGAATGCGCTGGCGCTATGGGGCTCCGGGCCGGGCTACGGAATGGACGCCAACATGCTGCTTTCCTGGCACAAGTATGGCGGCGGCAAGGAACTGCTGGCCAAGCTCTACGCGTCGATCGGCGCCAACGTGGTGTCATTCCCGTATGGCCCGATGCCCACCCAGCCGCTGGGTTGGTTCAAGAAGCCCATCACCAAGGCGGAGGACCTCAAGGGCCTGAAGTACCGCACGGTCGGCATCTCGATCGACGTTTTCACCGCGATGGGTGCGGCAGTCAACGCGCTGCCGGGCGGCGAGATTGTGCCTGCGATGGACCGCGGACTTCTTGACGCTGCCGAGTTCAACAACGCATCTTCGGACCGGGTCCTTGGTTTTCCCGATGTCTCGAAGGTTTGCATGCTGCAGAGCTATCACCAGAATGCCGAGCAGTTTGAGATCACGTTCAACAAAAGCAAATACGATGGTTTGCCGGAGAAGATGCGCGCGATCATTGCCATGGCGGTTGAGGCGGCTTCCGCCGACATGTCGTGGAAGGCGGTAGACCGCTACTCCAAGGACTACATTGAGATGCAGACGAAGGACAAGGTGAAGTTCTATAAGACCCCCGATTCGCTGCTGCAAAAGCAGTTAGAGGTCTACGACGCGGTGGTGGCTAAGAAGTCGGCCGAGAACCCATTGTTCAAGGAAATCGTCGAGTCTCAGAAGGCTTTCGCCGACCGGGTGGTTCGCTGGGATATGGACACGAATGTGGGACGTCGCATGGCGTTCAACCACTACTTCGGACCCAAAGCCAAGAAGGCCTGACCCCAGGGCGAAGGCGCCCTGGCGAGTGGCGCCTGTTCGGCAGCTACTGCGCTGGCGCACTGCTGATTTATGAGAAGACCCATGCAGGCGCACTAGAGCCGGTATGGGCAATCGCCCATACCGGGCAACCTTTCATCACAAATAGTCGCGCCATGAACGAACAAAGACTGCTTTACCGGATTGATACGATAAGCACTTGGGTCGGAAAGGCGGCGGCTTGGCTGATCGTTCTGCTCATGCTGGTGGTCTGTGTCGAGGTCTTCAAGCGTTACGCGTTAAACGCGCCCACTGCCTGGATTTACGACCTCAACAACATGCTGTACGGAAGCTTCTTCATGCTGGCGGGCGCTTATACGCTGGCGCAAAATGGCCACGTGCGCGGTGATTTTCTGTACGGGTCGATGAAGCCGCGCACACAGGCGGGCTTTGACCTCGCTTTGTATTTGGTCTTTTTCGTCCCGGGCATCGCGGCGCTGGCATGGGCCGGTTACGACTACGCGAGCGATTCGTGGCGTATCGGCGAGCATTCGAATGTGACATCTGACGGGCCACCGGTTTACCACTTCAAGACCGTGATTCCGATTGCAGGCGCCCTATTACTGTTACAGGGACTTGCTGAGGTGGTCCGCTGCGTTTCCTGTCTACGCACTGGCGTCTGGCCCTCTCGGCTTAAGGACGCGGAGGAAATCGACGTCGTCGAACAGCAACTGGCCAAAAGCACGCATGTGGACGAGGACTCCAGACGCCATGCGATCGACAGCGTCCACACGATTGACGATGTGGCGCGCCAACGCGGCTTGGGCGACCGAGCCGCTCAGGCCGACGATAAGCGACCCACGGCAGGAGGTCGTTCATGAGTGATCCCGCGATGGGTTTGACCATGCTGCTACTGATCGTGGTGGCGATCATGATGGGTTTCCCGACCGCATTTACCTTGATGGGGTTGGGGATGTTCTTTGGCTTTATCGCCTTTTTCGATCCATCGCAGTCTTTCCTGCACAACAAGGTCTTCGACCTGATGGTGGAGCGAACCTACGGGGCAATGACCAACGAAACCCTGTTGTCGATCCCGCTGTTCGTGTTGATGGGTTATGTCATGGAGCGAGGTGCGCTGGTGGACAAGATGTTCTACAGCATCCAACTTGCGTTTCGTCGCGTCCCGGCATCGTTGGCGGTTGCCAGTCTGATCGTCTGCACTTTCTGGGGAATCGCGAGTGGATTGGTCGGTGCGGTGGTGGTGCTGATGGGCGTAATCGCCTTCAACCCGATGCTCAAAGCCGGTTATGACGTGCGCCTGGCCGCCGGGGTCATTACGGCCGGGGGAACCCTTGGCATTCTGATCCCCCCGTCGGTCATGATCATTGTCTACGCCGCCGTGGCGGGGCAGTCGGTGGTCAAGCTGTACGCGTCGGCCATGTTTCCGGGCTTCTTTTTGGCGTTCCTGTATTTGCTGTATATCTTAGGCTGGGCGCTGATAAACCCGAAGATTGCACCGCGTCTTCCGGAATCGGAGCTCAGGATTCCGGTGGCCGATTGGGTGCCAAAATTTCAGGCTGCATACACCCCTAAACTGCTGCCGGCGTTATTGATCGCGACGGTCTTCCCGGGTCGGGCCAAGCGATTGCGCCTGGGCGACAGGGCGTTCACCTACGCCGATGTCATCAAAGGCCTGCTGGCCGCCTTGTTCCCTTTGGCGTTAATGGCCGCCATATTGGGCGGAATTTGGTGGTATGTGGTCGTCCATCAGCAAGCGGAGGCGGATGCCAAGATGCCGGTACTGGTCGCGGCTACGCTGGTTGAGGCGCCGAGCCCTGCTGCCGCGACGGCTGACGCCGACAAGCCGCAGGAACTCGGCGCGGCAGACCCGACAACGGCGGAGAAGCAAGTGGCCGAGCCGGAGGGACTGCAGGAGATGGGCAACCCCGAGCTGGCTAAGGCGGCGGCAGCGCCAGTCGACGCGGGGCCACCGCCTGAATTCTTCTATTGGTTTTGGGGAATTGTCGCTGCCTGCTCGCTGGGGATGTTGTGGTACTACTGGAAACTTGAAGCCGAGCAGTTCGAATTGCTTCGCCTACTGATTGGATCGGTGATGCCTCTTGGCATCCTGACCATCGTCGTGCTTGCCGTGATTCTGTTCGGCATCACCACGGCGACCGAGTCGGCGGCGATTGGCGCTGCCGGTGCTTTCTTGTTGGCATTTCAAGCCAGGACGCTGAGTTGGGAGCGGGTGAAGGAGTCGGTCTTCCTCACTTCCAAGACCACCGCGATGGTGTGCTGGCTATTTGTTGGGGCGGGCTTGTTCTCGGCGGTCTTTGCTTTGCTCGGCGGGCAGCAGTTGATCGAGCGTTGGGTGCTGGCCATGAACCTGACGCCGTTGCAGTTCATGATCCTGTCGCAGGCGATCATTTTTGTTCTTGGTTGGCCGCTCGAGTGGACCGAGATCATCGTCATCTTTGTCCCCATTTTCCTGCCTATGCTGCAGCATTTTGGAATCGATCCCATCCTGTGGGGGACACTTGTGTTCGTTAATCTCCAGGCCGCTTTTCTGTCGCCGCCCGTTGCGATGTCCGCGTTCTATCTAAAAGGCGTCGCTCCCAAGCATGTGACGCTGAATCAAATTTTTGCGGGCATGATGCCCTACATGCTGATCGTGATTCTTTGCATGGTCTTCATGTACGTTTGGCCGGGCATGACGCTGTGGCTGCCCAAGTACCTGTACGGGAATTGATGCCGCCTAGCTGGCCAGTACCCGTGCGGGTGCAGGCCAGCCGATGGCGCTTGACGGGCCTAATCGCCAAAATCCTGTTCTACCGTGTTGCGCTTATCCGTTCAGGCCCCGGCGTCCCTTGCAGGCGCAAGCCAAGGGATTCAACAGGCGACGATGGCTCTTTGCATCTGTGGTGTATCAGGCGTTCTTGCGCCTGCGCGCTGCGGCCAGACCGGCCAGTCCGAGGCCGGCCAGCGCCAGGCTGCCGGGCTCCGGCACCTTGCCGCCCGGCAGGCTTCCCTGCTCCAGCAGCGCGTAGCGCACGGTGCCGCCCGCCACCAGGAATTCGCCGAAACCGTCGCCCCAGAACTGCACGGTAGAGAAGTCGCCGGAGTCGTCAAAGGCTGCCACGAAGACCTCTGCCGCACCGTTGAAGAACACGTCGCCAAAGGCGCTGGAGAGCCCGACCTGTATCGGTGCGCCGCTGTCAAAGGCGATATACAGCGCCGAGGGTTGGCAGCAGGTGCCCCAGTCGCCCACCTCGAAGCCGAGCGCGTTGACCGGCGTGCTGAAGGCAAATTTGATACCGCTGCCGACCGCGCCGATCCCTGGACCCGAGCCAAAAGGGCTGATGTCGACCACTTCGCCGGTCATCGTGCCATAGGTGCTTGGAAACAGCGCCGAGCTGTCGTTCTTGGTAATCGTATAGTCGGCCCGAACGATGCTGGCGCCGGCGGCCAGGCCGGACAGGGTGTCGCTGCTCACCACCCCTGCGGCGGCGGCCACCGTGGCGTTGAAGTTGGCCGTACCGATTGGAATGCTGTTGAATACGGTGGCGATGGTCGCGTTGGCCGAGGCGAGGCTCAAGGCGGCCGCAGCGCTGACGAGTAGCTGTTGAAGATGGCGGTTCATTGTGAAATCCCTTTTGAAAAGTATGGGTGAAAGTGAAGCAGGCGACGGACGCCGCCGCGTACCACAATGCATGAGCCATGCCAGCCCAACAAGTTGTTGTTTTCTATGCAGATTTTTTTTTGCCTCGGATAGTGTGTAAAACTGCCCGACGCCGCACCGCAATCAGCCGGCCGCTGATCGCCGCGCCGGCGCTGCGCTGTCCCATCCCCTGAGCGGGCCAGTTCGGCCACAGCCTTTGCCATGCGGGTGCCGCCAGCCCCATGCGCAGACAGGCGATCTTTGCTAGCCTAACGCCAGGGAATTGCAAGCATGCAACGCCCCCGCCTTGCGGTAGCCGCGGTCCTTGTTTCTGCCGCCGCCCTGGCGCAGAACGGGCCCACCAAGCCGGTGCGTTTCGTCGCCTCGCTGCCCGCGGGAAGCGCCACCGACATCGTCGCCGGCGGTCGGGTCCAGCCAGCGTGCTTCGGGCGCCCTGGAAATTCCCAGCACCGAAGAGGCCGGCATTCCCAAGTCGGCGTACAACGTCTACGTCAGCATCTCGGTGTCGTCCAGAATGCCGCGCGACATCGTCATGACGCCGCACGCCGAGACGGTCCGCGCACTGCAGTCGCCCGAAATGAAGGAGCGCTGCGCCAAGCTCGGCGTCGACGCGCAGATCACGCTGCTAAAGCGGGCGCCCGAGTCCGGATGCGGCGGCAACACGCATGTCAGGACTGTTGCGGATTCGTTTCCCCAGGCAGACCGGTGAAAGACGTTCCTGGACGACGTGGTAGCCAGAATCACCCGCTCCCTTCCCCCGCGGATCCCGCCAGACCGGTTCAAGGGTGGTGGGGTGACTGCCGGTTTAGGCTTAGCCAACTGGAGGCTGCCTGCTACGGCCCCGCCGCAACTGCCGCGGGGCCAAGACATTCCTGACCGCCTACTTGGCGATACGGAATTTCATCGTCTTAGGATCGACCGCAGTGATCACGGCATCCAAGGGATTGAAACCCTGATGAATTTTGCTGTCCCACTTGACGCGGGCCACGGTCGCCGGCGGCTCGTAGCCTGAATTCCACAACTCGATAATTTTCTGCGGGTTCGGGCCGACCTTGCGGATCGCATCCTCGAACACGACGACAGCGCCATAGCCCGCTGACGAGAAGCTGTCGATCGGCACGTTGGCCTTCGTCGCCGCATCGACGAATGGCTTGAGCCGGGGAGCGATAGGATCGTCCGGCGCGAGTTGGTCGTGGACATTGGCCTTCGTCTGGGCCACCAGGATCGCATCAACCGCGTCGCCCATCGCTGTGATCTGCGCAATGGTGAGGTTCAGCAGATAAAGGCTGCCCGGCATACGCAGCGCCTTGAATGCCTTCGCCGCAATGATCGCGGGTGTGCCGGTACCCCAGAGGAATACCGCCTCTGCGCCGGCCGAACGTACCGCCGCCAACTGGGTCGAGTAGTCCGACCCAGCCGGATCGATGGTCTGCTTGCCGCCCACCACTTCGATTCCGCTTTCCTGGAAGAGCGGCAGGCCGAAACGATCGCCGGCCTGGCCAAGTCCGTCCGACGTCGAGAGGTAGCCGATTTTCTTGATGCCCCGCGCCTTCATGTGATTGATGGTGGCCTTGACCACGACGGATCCAGTGATCTGGATGCCGAATACGTAACCGTGCTCATCGGTTAGGTCGATCCCGCCTTGCAGGGATAGGTTGGGGATCTTCGCCGCGTTCACCAGCGGAATCACACCAGTGCCAAGGCCGGTCGATTCCGGACCGATTAGCCCGACGATCTTCTTGGAGAGCAGGCCGCGTGCGCCGCTCACCGTGCTCTGCGGATCGGACTTGTTGTCGAAGATATCGAGGCGGATCATATGGCCGTTGATGCCGCCGGCGGCGTTGATCTGCTCCGCCCGAAGCTGCGCGCCCTTGATCTCGAGTTGCCCCAGCACGGCAAGAGGACCCGTGCTCGAAAGAATCACGCCCAGCGTGTAGTCCTCCCCGGCGGCATAGGTCTGCGCGAGGCCCGTGCAAGGCAAAACCAACATTGCGGCAGCGGCAGCGCCGCTGCCAAGGACATACCGGCGAGAAAGCGGTTTGCGTGATGATCTGTCGTCCATTTTTTCTCCTAAGGATAAGAATTGCAATGTTGCATCGGCTAGTTTGGAACGCAATCAGCAAGCGTCCAGCGAGCAGCCGGCGCGAAAGTCGCCCGCGGGTTAGAGGCTCTTTTATTGGCCGCCTCCCAGGCCAATTTGATGGTATTCGCTTGCCCCTCCTCGATGATGCGACCTGAATCCATGAGGTAGGAGCGGTCGCACAATCGCGAAGCGAAACCGAGGTTCTGCTCGACCAGGAGGATGCTGATGTCTTCCTGCTCCAGCAGATTCACGAGCTGAGGGGCCAGGGCCTCAAGCGCCAGCGTCGACAGTCCGACGCTGGGCTCGTCGAGCAGCAGCACGGAAGGCTTGCACATGAGCGCTCTGGCGATCGTGACGGCCTGCTGCTGGCCGCCGCTGAGTGTTCCAGCTAGTCGCGCCCGCAGCTGCGCAACCTGCGGAAAGACTCCGTAGAGGACATCGATCCGCTGGCGAATGTCGCGCTCGCCAAGACCGGCCGCAAGTCCCGCGAGACGCAGGTTGTCCTCCGCCGTCAAGGAGGTGAATAGGTGCCGACCCTCAGGCACCATCGACAGCCCCAGCCTGACCAGTTCAGGCCCGCTTCGGGCCTGAACCGGAACACCGCGTAGCTCCACAACGCCGCCCATCACCCGAGCATGCCCGGACAATGCGCGCAGCAGAGTGGACTTTCCGGCACCATTTACGCCGACCAGTCCCACGATCTCGCGGCGCTTTAACCTGAAGCTCACATCGCGAATGATCTGCAGTCGGCCATAGCCGGCATTCAAGCCCTGAACCAGCAGAGCTGTCTCATCGGACGAAGTGTCCGCTTTGCCATCGGCCGGGCTCAACGAAATCGGGTCCCCGCCGAAGAAGACCCTGCGAACATCGGAAGACTCGGCGATCGCTGCGGCCGGGCCGGTCGCAACGACCATGCCGCGATCGAGAACCGTTACCTCGTCCGACAATGCGAAGACCTCGTTGAGGTTATGCTCAATCAGGAGAACAGCAAGATTGAGATCGCGTGCGAGTGCCGTTATGGCCCGCGCGATCTTCCATATTTCGGCGCTAGTCAGTCCAGCGAACGGCTCATCGAGCAAGAGCACGGTGGATCGACCGACCAGACTGCGCGCGAGCTCGACCAGCCGCCGCTGGCCCGCCGGTAGTGTCCCGACCGGGCGGTGAAAATCGGCCTCGAGATCGAGCAGCCTCACGACTTCATGCAGGCGACCATCGTCGATCTTCGCCAAAAGTTGCTGGCCGAGCCGCACATTGGCCTCGACCGTCAGATCCTCAAGCAACCTCGCTGCTTGGAACGTACGGGAGATGCCAAGCTGGGCCCGTCGGTGCGGAGCGAGCTTGTCGATCGAAGCGCCCACCAACTGGACGCCGCCTCCGTCAGCCTGCACATGGCCCGTCAGGACATTGACTAGCGTCGTCTTGCCGGCGCCGTTGGGCCCGATCAGGCCGTGAATCGTGCCCGCGGAGACCTTGAGGGAAACCTCACTGAGCACACGCAATGCGCCAAAGGATTTCGACACGCCTGTGGCTTCCAGCATCAGTCTGCCTCCGGCTTGCTTGCGGACGGTCCGCGACGCCCGGCACGCCCGCGCAGCAACGCCGCCCCCCGATAGACCAAGCCCGCCACGCCACGCGGCAGCAGCGCCAGTACCGCCAGCACCACCACCGCGAAGAAAACTTCGAACCAGTCGTTATCGCTCGGAATGAACGAGAACAGGCCGTGCACAACGAAGGCGCCGATGATCGGTCCCCACACCGTTCCTGCACCACCCAGGAACACCATCAACAAGAGGCTGATGGACTGGCGCAGGGCGAAGGCATCCGGCGCAAGGAACTGCACGTAATAGGCGAACAGGAAGCCGGCATAGCCAGCGAATGCGGCCGATAGGAGGAACGCCAGCATCTTGTACCGGAATACGTCGATGCCGAGATTCGCCGCCAACACCTCGTCACGCGCGATGGTGCGCCATGCATCGCCGACGCGCGAACCGTTCAAAGCCCATGCCAGCGCCAGGAACATGGCCAGCGAGATGCCGCAAAGGGGCAGCCAGAACGCGTGATTGACCTTGAGTACGTTGCCACCACCGAGCGGCGGAATACCTGCCAATCCGGTTGCCCCGCCAGTGACCGGCGTCCACGCGGTGGCGATGGAGGTGACCAGGATCGAGAACACCAGCGTGGCGACGCCAAAATAGACGCCGCGCAGACGCAGCGACGGGGCGCCGATGACGATCGTGGCGGCCAGCGGCAGAGCGACGGCCATGCATGCGGCCTCAAATGGCGAGCCCTTGAGCGTGACGGCCGTATAGCCGGCGGCATAGGCACCGAGGCCCATCAGCCCCGCCTGACCCAGCGCAAACAGCCCTGTCGAACCGACCAGCAGGTCATAGCCTATGGCGGCGATGGCGAAGATCGCAGCGACGCAAATGAAGTCCAGCACGACGAGGTTGCCGACCGTGTGCGGCAGAAGGAAGGACGCAACCACCAGCGCCGCTGCTGTTGTGCCAATGCGCAGCACAAGAGGACGCGAACTCATATGGTCCTCTGCCCTTGCCGCGAGGGCAGCAGGCCCTCGGGGCGCACGATGAGGACGATCAGCAGCAGCGTCAGGCTCACCGGCAGCATCAGCATGGTGCTGATCATGCCGGTGACCGTCGCCTGAATCACGCCCACCATCAAGCCGCCCGCCAGCGCGCCGAACGGATTGGAAACCCCACCGAGAATGGCCGCCGTCAGTCCGTTCACGAGCATCAGATTCCCCGCTGAGTAGGAGATCGACAAGAGCGGCGTCACGGCGATGCCGGCCATCGCGGCGGCCCCGCCTCCGATGGCGAATGCAATGGCCCGGAGCCGGCCGATTGCCACGCCGATCACCGCAGCGCCGTACTCGTCATCGACAAGCCCGCGGTAGATCTTGCCGGAGGCAGTTCCGAAGTACCAGAAAGCGAAAGCACCGGTGCCGAGCAG
>Ga0214919_10000758_pt1 | contig 55420 bp, 48 predicted proteins | sample LL1503_MetaG_FD_177994 | JGI IMG/M metagenome (GOLD analysis project Ga0214919, IMG submission 177994) | Freshwater microbial communities from Lake Lanier, Atlanta, Georgia, United States - LL-1503 | ecosystem: Environmental > Aquatic > Freshwater > Lake | place: USA: Georgia | collected... | reverse complement strand
GGACTAGGAGAAGACGATACTCCAGTAAAACTAAAGGACTTTAGAGATATTTCAGTCGGCGCACTTTACTGGCTAAGGCTAACCGATCTTGTTTATCTAGACGATTTTAATGCCGGTTTTTATATTAAAAATCCTCAGCCTGGGGCCAGCATGCAAATATCTCTTTTTTCAGAATACGTTATTCCATATTTTAGCTCACTAGCGGAACTCGTACAAATACTAAACGAGAGTGATCACCCAGCAATACGCCTTTTTAATTATGAAATAATTAATGGAAAAAAAGGCGATGGTCAATATGTTATCCATGCACAAGCCGAATACTTGAGCAAAGAAATGTATCACATCTTGAATTATAGTGGCGGTGGAAGCCCCGGCGGCTTGCCTAGTCCAGGTGGACAAAATGGAGAACTCCTTGGGGATAAGTATACTTTCTTCTTGCCTAAAAAGGTATTTTCTCACGAACTTATCAGCTACCTAGAGTCAATTTCTCCACTATTTGATTCGGAAACCATGTTTCTCTTTGCCAAAACAAGTGATGTATTAAGCGGAGCAGTACAAGATCCTAATTTTTGGCAAGACACAAAATATTGGAAATTCAATAATGATGTGCAAAGCGGCTATCTACCAACAACCATTGATCAAAATGCATTTAACCTTAATGACATAAAACTTTTTGAGGAAAGCTTTACCGTTCCAGAAAACGGAATTGTCTTTTTTGTAATAAACAATCTAGACGGCAAACAGGAATTTATTTGGAAGCTAATTAACTCTGTTACTGGAGAAGAGGTTATTCGAGTAAGATCAGTACCCTTCTTTGTATGGAAATTCAAGGACCTTGGCACCTTTACTCTAAGTGTTGAGACAATCGACAATCGAAATACCTCATATTTTAACTCAATTCAAAACTTTATTAGGGTTCTTGATAAAAAAGAGTATGTTCGAGAAATTGAGCACAAATTAAACAACAGAAAGCTAGCTTTATTAAAGAGCCGTGCTTAAAAGTAATAAATAAAATAAAATAATTCAAGAACATGGCATTTTTACCCATTGATCTACCAATTCAAGAAATACTCCTAACTAATTTTGTTACGGACATTGCAACAATCAGCAATGCAAATAGTCTTATCCTAAAGGACAAGATTGAAGATATCGTCAATCAATTAGAAATAGATACAGTTTCCCTTTCAATTGGTACAGATAATCCAATAAATTACGTTCGCGCAAGTTCGTTTATTGTGCAGGACACAGGCATTACTTTTCAAACAGGTACTCCTGCTCAAGTGATTGCAAAATTAGAAAAAAATGCCAGCGTCGAATCAGTGTTTACTGTGGACAACATCAATGTTAACTTGATAGCGGACATTGAAACCGCAAATATTAATAGTTTAACTATCAATAATGACGTGACGATTGACGGTCCTGCTGTTATGACCTCTTCGTTTGAGTGCACAAATGCAATGATTGATTCTAAAGAAACAGTTACCCTACCTCTTACCCTAGCAACTAGTGGTACTGAGGCTGAAGCTACAATCACACTAACATCTGCATCAAAAAGACACATTTTTGTAAGATTTGACGCAGTTACTGCGCCTTCACTAAACTATGTATATGACGGTTCTGGTGCATTTGGTTCAGTTACTGATTTTATCATCTACGTTGATTTTGATGCAAATAATCCTCCTGCGCAAAACACGACCTTTACGATTCACCTAGTTGATATTCGAGAAGACGTTACCTTTACCAGCGTTTTGACCGAAGCAAACAACTACTTTATTAACACTAAGATCCAAGCAGGACTTAATCAAAGTATAACACCTACTCCGACTCAAATCATATTACATAATGGCGGAACCTTTAATTTAGGAATAAACCTAAACAGTATAAACACTGCAAGTCAGGTTTTGCTAAGCAATGCTCATTCTTATTATGGACATAGTCTTACTGTTACCTATATCTTAGATGAAAATACAGATGATCGTCTTATCGTGAACAACATGGTAGGATTAGAGTTCTTTTAATCCCAAAAAATAAAATTGGATAGATGGCAGTTACCTCACTAATAAAACCAGTACAAGACAAGAAGGGCATTTTTTACAATTTCCAAAGTGCACTAGAGGATATTAATATTACTCTAAGCAACAGCGAAAATGCCGTACGATTTTCAAAGTTTGCCCTTTTGCGAATTCCGGAAATCGGCACGCCAAACACTCTTGCAACCGACAATAAGATCCAATTTTTAGCACAAGGTGAGACTCCATTAATTGATGGCTTAAATGCCAATAATAACATAAATCTAGCACAAAGCTTTCAAAATTATGCTCTTAATTTTGAGTCACTGCTCTTAAGCAGATCTCAATACAAGAGAGAAGAAAAATTGACTGTTTCTGAAAGGGTTTTTTGGAAATGGATAAAGGAGCTTGGAGCTATTCGCTTTCAGGATGCAAATGCCCTTGAGAAAAATACAACTATCCTTGGAAATGAGGCAAGATTTGTGGAAAAACCTGAAACCAACTCTACCTATAAGAGAGTAGTAAAGTATATTGCCGATATTGATGTAGTAAATTCTATTAAATCAAAAGACAATTCCTATACTGAGATCTACATTCACGTACCGACAAACGTTGGCACAACGCCACATGTTCTTTTTAAATCAGTAACTGATGCTAACTATTATCCAAACATGGTCGTGGCAAATACGGCTGCTGACCCTTTGAATATCGAATATTTAGCTGGTCGTAAATACAATGAAACACACCCATTTGGCCTTTCAATGAAAGCCTTTTATGACTTGGATGACAATAGTACGCTTGTCCAAATAAAAAATAGTATTTCTGATACATATGTTTCAGGTAATTGGTTTACTCAAACTATTCGTAATTCTTACTATACAGATAACTATAACAGTACCGGAGCATACAATGTTGCTGCCGATCGTGTAATTAGCAAACAGCAAGGTTTATTTAATGTTGAATACCTAAGAAGTACGCTAGATGGAATTTCTCTAGATTTTGATCTAGCAAATTATAAATTAGCTAGCGAAAATTCAGAGATCAAGGTCTTTTCGCAGTTCAACGATTATGTCGCAAATCGTGACTTTGAGTTTAATGCGATTCTTGTATACTATGATACATACGATCCCAATAATTTAAACGCAGCTGGCTCGCCAGTTGACTTTAGGACAAATTTATATGGAGTTTTATTTTTAGATAGTGTTCAGCAGAGCGGTCTAGAGTTCCAGATTCCAGCGATACAAAAGTACAAGCCAGATCCTCTACAAAAGGTGAATGGAAATGCATTTTCTTTTAAGATGAATCTAAAGCTAGATACATCAATTGAAAATGTTTTAGTGGAAAAATCAATTAATGATTACTCTACTTTTTCATTAGAGCTATTTACTGATGTTCTTACACAATTTAAGCAGTTACAGACAAAATATAACGATAAGTTACTTGAACTCGAACAGCTAAGACAAGATGTGGAAGGACTAAAGGATTTGCTCCTAAATAATGAAGATCAATCCGAATTGCAACTTAGAGTTACCAATCTAGAAACATCACTTGCTGCAAACTCTGCAATCTTTAATAATACTAATGCTATTGTTAACATGATAACCAATGTAAACGAAAAAGTAGACTCAATTATTGGCGGAGACTCAAATATTGTTGTTTCATATGACACTGATGCAATCCGACCTGGTCCAGGAATAGGAATTGACCGTAGAACTCCAAATAGGGCTAGAATACTTAACCTTAATCAAAAATATAACGTATCGGACAATACCCTGACCAATGTTTTTTCAAACAACGTAATTACGCTGTTTCCTTTTACCAATTATATTGTTCACCAAAATGGAGGAAATCAAATAGTATTGGTTAGAGATTTACAAATATTCATTGATGATACTACAAACCGTTGGACAAAGGGCCAAACACTAAGACTTGTATTTGACGATGAGCTTGTGCCCGATGTATACGACGTAAAAATCTACACAGATGCTGCAAACCGAGCAAATACTGGAACATATGGAGTAAATATTGGAATCTTAAACGACTTAGACTTTACTCCGTCTACCAACACGCCTATCCTTGATATAGTGTGTTTGGACGAAAACCTTTTTACTTTTAGAATCGATAAAATAAGATAAGCAATAGATGGAAGTTAAACACACATTATCTGACGTATTAAAGAGATTAGTTGTCGACATCGATAACATGAATTCTTTTTTATATAGTCTTGAAAACATTCTTGAATCAAAGTCTGAGAATGTTAGCGTCAGCCAAACAAAAGAAGACGGCAGCGCATTTTCGATAAACGTGCCTTCGTTTGGTTATCTAAAGGGCAAAATCGAGGACATTAATAATAGATTTGATACTCTACTCTCTACCAATTCAGACGTAATTGGAATTAAGTCATCAAATGGAGAAGTAAGAAAATTTGAGCTAAAAAAGACATCTCAGTTACTTGCGGATCTTGAAAGTGTACAAAATGCAAATCTAACTCTACCTACTGAGTTTGGAGTAAAAAATAATTGGTTCTTTGAATCATTTTTAAATCCATTGCTCTATGTTAACCTAGACATTGCCAACATTTTAACCGACGATATTGATTCTTTTATAGTAAAGAGACTTATCGTAAATGCGGTAAATAACGATGATGTTGCTGCCTTTTTTGATACTAATTATAAAGGTAGAAATGATGTTTCTTTAGAGTCATTAAAGCTCGATCTAGATGATAATGCAATTAGTTATTTTGAAGATGATAATGTAGTAGACGTTGAAACTGCGGTAAATCGTTTTAGAGGAACCTTTGACGTGTTAAGAATACTTGAAGAGGAAACTACTCAAACTCTAAATAATCAAACTACCTCACAAGTACGTCGTCGTTATAAATTAAGCACATTAACCTATACTGATGCTCTTACTGGACTAAAAAACAGCAGAATTTTAGCTGAAGGCGATGTTTTAATTACAACAAATGACTCAGAATATAGAGTACTTTCAGTAAATAAAACAGATACTGAGATTGTGCTTGAAAGAATTTTTGGATTAGATCCAATTACGATAGGTGCAAATATATTAAGAATCAAGCCACTACCATATCGCTTTCCTCAATTGCAGGTGAACGTAGGTTTTAATGAACGCCAAATTCTTTTTATAAGACCTATTAGCAAGGCCAAAAACTTAACCGTTGATAATTTTTCCAATGGAGTTGCCGTTTATACAAATGAATTAACTATTCCGCTTTCCGACGATACTACTGGAACACTGGCCTCCTATTACACAGATTTTGTTTCTGATTTTGGACTTATTTTCTTAAACATGGCTAAGGAAAAAAAGGTGCCATCTATTTTAGGACAAACGCCAAATGCGCCAACTCTATCCAGTGGCAATTTTAGTGTAGTTCAGGTGGATCAGCACATTCAAGACGATGAAAATACAGTAAAGGTTTCCAATTCTGCAAAAGAAAAAGCCTCTATTGAAAAGGAAATACAGGAATTAAATAAACAAATTGATGATATAAAAGCAAATATCACAACTGTTTCAAAAACTAAACAAGAATCAAAGAGATTAGAAAAAAAGCTTTCAGAGGTTCAAAAGAGTAGAGATGAAAAAACCGTGACTCTTTCAACGGTCGTTACTAATTTGACTCTACAATTATCGACCACTCCTCAATTCATAAACACTAAAAAATATGCAGTTAGAGGTTTCTGGCAAATACCGGAGGCAATTTCTTCTGAGTATGGTGCACAAAAGGTGGTGCAATTTAAGTACAGATATCGTTACCTAAATCCCAATGGAAATCAAGCAAAGGCAAATCAGTTAGACTTTATTGAAACTGATGGAACCAAACGTTCTGCGACCTTTTCTCCATGGACAGAAGAGTACACAAAACCTAGGATCAAATCGTTAAATCCTACTACTGGATTATATGAGTGGGACGATGAAAACGTTAGTGATGCAGATTCGGTAAATTCAAATCAATTAAGCATTTCGATCAGGAAGGGAGAAATAGTAGAAATCCAGATAAAATCGCTATCTGAGGCAGGCTGGCCGGAAAATCCAGTGGAATCAGATTGGTCTACTACAATACAGGTGCCTTTTCCAGAAAACATTACTTCGCAAGAGGAATCAATTATTACTTCGCAAAGGGCATTTACTGACAAGACCAAACTTGATTTTGAGCGAAGTTTGATTGCAAGAGGACTTGACACTCACCTTGCAAATCAATTTACCAAAGGAGACAAGTTTTTTGCTCACAAAGCTGAAGATATTGCCAGTGGATTCTTTACTAATGAGGGCAATGTTATTGATTTATACGAACAACTAAAATCTCTTAAAACCGCACTTGAAGGAGTTCAACAATCATTATCTAATGAAGCTGGATTAATTAAAGTCTCAGTAATTGATCCTTCTGGCACATCACTTGATGTTGCAAATGGAGATACGGTTAGTCTCTTTGCTGGATATTATAAAGACCAAATCAAAGACACTACTGGCGGAACTACTGTTTACCGTGAAGGAAAAATAGTTACTAAACAATATATTATTTCAATCCAAAATACTGCAGCAACTCAGCTAGAACTTATTTCTTTGCTTTTTGGTGGAATGTCAGAAGTCACAACTAGTTCAGATCCGATTGCATACCCATCCGACGATTACCATGTAAATCGCAGATACGATCAAGTGCCTATTTCTGTAATTCAAAATACGGTACCAGTAATTGGCTCATTTAACCAAGCACCAAGCGTGCAAGCAGGTCAAGTCAAAAGCCAATACATCAACTCTAGGATAAGAAATTACGGTCTTTCCGAAGAGGTATACGCTCAGCAAAGTTTAAATGTACCATATTCCTTAGATGCGGCATATGAAACTCTTTCCGCAACGGCGTACTCTGGAAGGACAATTAGCGGAACAAATGTTCCATTTAATTGGGGACACTATCTTCCATATGCACCACAATATGCAGTCTCAGGATCTTCTACTGATTCCAGAGTATGGAATGGCACAACAAATGCATCTGGTGCAGGAGTAGGCGGCGGGCGATTAACAGAATTTTGTATAAGTAAACAGCATCCTCACCTAAGTACATTGGGAGCTAGTTATAGTTATAGTGTTGCTAACATGGTGGCCTTGTTTAGACCTACATTCAATGGCGGGTCTCCCGCAACGGCGGCTACTCTTCAAAAGCTATTACCTTTTGCGCATGGATTACACTTTGAAACTTCTGTTTCGGATGACACCAATATATTTGGCATAAAATACTATTCACAAGCAGCTAGAGTTACTCCAACTTCTCCTGAAGGAGATGCCGCAACTTTAAGAGATGACTCGCAATATCCTATCAAATTAGGGTTTACTACAAATGATGAATACTTAATTGGAAAATATACATGCGGTGCATATCTTTATATGTCTCCTCAAAACTACCAAGCGGCTTCAGTAGAGGGTAATTTTTCAGCAAGATCTACAAAAAGCGTTAAATTTGGTGCAGAAAATGCAATCAATATTCCAGTCATCTTTCAATATCGATGTTCAGACCAAATCGGAAAAATAGGTGGTCACCGTTTGAGCGGAGATATTAACAATGTCAAATACACTAAAAAAATAGGAATCGATATTATACTTAAAGACGATTCTCCTTTTTCATTTGATATTGAGGTAAGTACACAGTACAACAAAGAAACGTCACTAGACGCACCATTAGTTCAAGTAAGAGGAAATACTACCACTTTTTAATAGATGACACAAATTATACCATATTCTCAAATATTAGTCTCTGATGCCAGTTTTCAGCTGATTCGTACCAATCCAAAGTTAACCGGTAATATTAAAGTAACCATTAATGAAAACGATGACGCCTGGTTAAATGCTATTCCAGCAAATCTGGAACTTGCAAAAGACGATTACGTTAGGTTTCCAATAGATTATTCTTTGCCTTTTGCCGAGATGATTTATCGATTTTTCAAGAATGGCGAGACTCCAAATGAGATAATTTTTAGTCTTTCCGAACAGGTTGACTTAACTAAGACATCAAAGGACTTTAAAGACCAGTATGATTTTTCAAATTATTTTAGTGGAATTAAATATTTTCCTTCTCCAAAATACGATGAGCGTCTCTCCTATTTTGCGCCGCTCTACCTAAAAAAAGAAGTACCAAATTATTTTGTTGTACTAAAAATAAAAGATCCTCTAAATTCTTCGATCGACTCCTCTAAGTTAAACTATGAGACCGGTCAATCCCGTGCAGATTTTATAATTGACCTCTTTAGTAAGGCAACCCTAATCAAAACCTTTGATTTACGCCCAACCACTAAAATAGGCAAATATATTAGAGATTATTTAAACAATTCAAACTTTCCAATTAGCCCTCTCACAGTTTCTTTTGAAGAGGATGCATTCACTACGTGGAATGGTATCGTAATTGATGCCAGCACACTTGGTAGTAAGGGAGAACTATTGTATGATCAGTACAAGCAGTCTACTCCTTTAAAGTTTTTTGAAGAAAATATTACCAAAGGCTATGAGAGAAATGGAGTAATTTTTCCAAATATCCTAAATCTTGAATTTATATTTAATGATGATACTTCTGAAAATTATGAGCTAAATAGATATATTGGCTTTTATGTAAACGCTATCGAGCTTTCAGAGCTAGATATTGACCTTGAAAGGATGTATGCGGAGAGAAAAACCTGGCCAAACTTGCCTAGATTACGCCAATCTTATTTTGAATCAGACGAAACCAGCCTTCTTCAAAACAATAACGATGGTGTTGTTTTGCCATATAAAAATCTAAATTTTAATATGCTGGAATTTGAAAACATATTTTCAGATTCAGAAAATTTATTTTTTAATTATTTAAGTGATAGAGAAGGAAACTTTTATTTACCTAAGTTAGATCAGCCGTATGTAATTAATACTTCAACTGCTGGTAAAATAACTCTCAGCAATACTCAAGTAGATGCTGCCAAGTTCTTTGGCCCGTCTGAACAACTTTTTTTACAAGACAAGGGCTCAACTAGTAATTCTAGTGGTTATACCTATTCAGTAATAAAAATAAACGGTAACTTGTCCCATCTTGATGAGTTTAAGATATATTATCCGACCGGCACCAGAGTAGATGCAAACGGTAAATACGATCTTATTACTGGAACTATTAACTATGCACCAATTTCTTCTCCTGGAGATTTTTATGCATTTAATGATTTTAATGGAGTTACTGGATTTGATGTTTTTTATTTTAATGCAGTTGGCTTAGCAAATGAAATTTCATCTGCCATTGCAGGCTGCCTCAATAGCTTTAGGAGTAGAACGTTTACCGCATATGCATATAATGAATATGTTTTTATAAAGTGCACTTCACCCGGCGACTTTGATGCAACTCACAAGATCCTATTCAACTCGCCTACTTTACAATATTCCTCTCTAGAATTAGACGGGGAAACTGGCTCTGCCATCACAAATACTATTTTAAATTTTAAAGGTGGTTCTCGTCCTTCTGGAAACAGATTAATTATCGACAGGGAACACTATCAAAAACTAGAGCAGGAACTAGATAATATACTTGTTAGAACTACCAAGGACTGGTCAAAAATCCGTAAAATTTCTGGTTATGTTGACCTTGTGACAGAAAAAAATCTTACCTCTCCAACAACTATTGCTAAGGCAATTTCTGAATATGAAAACAAGATGGTCATTACGTTAATGGACGAAGAATCGCCGTCTATTAAGTATGGAGATTTTATAATGCGTAAAAAATTTAGGCCAGAATTTGGTTTATTTTCTTTCTTTCCAATAAAAGACTTAGATTTTGATTTCTATAGCAGTACCTACTTAAATTATCCACAAATCGATCTCTATCAAAATTATTATGTACCGGAGGATATTTCTCTGTTGCAAGAAAATCAGAGCTATCGAGTGGTAACCAATTCAATCATACGTATCAATGACACTGACCTTACTGGTCAAGTTGTGACCTCGGTAGATCTTTCTTCTGTTACACCAACCGTAACCACGTGTGTTTTAGAGTTTCCTACTGCGTCTCTGCTCTCAAATTTTATGTCGTATGCTGGCATTTGGATTGTATTAGTTGATGCAAATAATTATTTTATCGGAGTCGATCCAATTGCGTTATCTAGCACCACTGCACAGGTCACAATTTACTCGAGCGTCGGTAGTGGCTCTTATTCTACTTGGACAATATCCGCCGGCTCACTGGGCGCAAATACAGGTTACGATTCTTTTACACCAATTAACAATGGCTCCTTTTCTAATTTTCAAGGAAATTCAGTTGTGGTATATGATGCACCAAGCTATTCAATTGCGCTTGGAGATTATTATTCTCAAATCGAACCAATTGCCGACGAAAATAAAGAACTTAAGGATTTTCCAGGATTTTCAATATTGAAGGATCCAACCAAGGTTGTGCCGGAAAGCACCAACGATGAATACTTATTTAAGACAAAATACATAAACGGACTTACTCAAACTGAGTACGATTTCTATAAAGAAAACGATAGTTCAGACTTTGCATTAAGATCTAAGATACTTCCTTACATCACCAAGTGGGGAATAAAAAATGGATTTGATTCTAGGGATAATCCATATCGACTTAATACTGAATTAGTATTTGGTCGCAATAATTTTTCTCCAGACCATAATGACATTTCACAAAATCCAGGTAACTTTACGCACGAATGGTTTTATATCGAAAGTAAATTTAATTACCTAAACTCGCTAGAAACGGCTGTACAAAATAATTATTATTTTGATACTGCGCTGGACATTTCAAAACTCATTTCAGAAGAAAACTATTTTCTAGAGTATTTTACCTATGTTCCAGCATTCGGTACTGAGGCAAATGGAGACCCAAATGAAGTAGCCACCGCTCAATTTAGATATTCCGATCTTTTTAGGAATGCTGCCGGTCAATATGAAACCTTTTTTAAAGGCTTTAAGATCATATTTAAAGACGTGCAGGACGAGACTGTAATTGGAGAGGACGGTAAACCTGTTGCAAAGACAAATAGTACTAGATTTGATGGCTATAAATTTAGCTGTGTCTTAAAACCTGTCAAGGAGGATTTTTTTGACATCGAGCAGCCGCCTATCAAATATCGAGTGATTGAAAATACCAGCGCAAAGCACATAACTATTGTTATACAAATAGCAATTGCCGCAATTGATCAGATTTCAGATTATTGGTTTGTTCCACAAAATTCATATTTACCTAGATATGAAAGGCTAACCTTAAATCAATCAGATATTTCTCCGTCGGTTAGTATTGACGACTTGCTTTTCTATGCAGAGAGCGAGCCAACTCCGCCATTTACTGGTGCAATTTATCCGTTTGATACAATATATGGAGACTATCGTTTTGCATTTGATGCAACTAGTGGAATCTCAAACCTAAATCACAACCTGCTCTATTCAATAAAGAACAAAAAGTTTAATACTCTACTGGATAATTTTTCAAATGTTAAATTATCTTCACAATTAAATATTAGTATTTCTGGAGAAAATGGAGTAACCTTTACCGTAATTCCTACTACCGGAACAATCGGTAAGTATACTATTCCAGCGATTTCAAATTATCCATCTAAGCTAAGCGATGAGGTAAATCTCATAGGCGACCTTAGTATTATTGCGATGAAAGACAGACAATTTGATCAATTTTTTATGATTGATTGTGTTCCTGTACTTACGCCACAAAACATAAATCCAATACAGTCTGCCACTGAAAACTTCCTTAATTTTGGGATGCCAACTGGATATCTTTCGTTAGTGCAGCCATCTTCGTCTATTCCATATACTACATATGCAGGTCAGTTACCGATTTCTGCTGCGCTTACCTCATACGTTCGCTCACACTATTCTTTCTTTGTGATTGGAGGCGGCAAACAATATTATGAAAGACTTTTTCAAAAGATCTCCTTTGCCAGCTTTAAGCAATACCTAAATACTCTTAATCCATTTATTGAATATGAATCGTATACTGATGGAGTTGCTACAGCTTCACCGAAATTTTATCTTGAAATACCGGATGTTTCGCAAGTATTAAATCAATCCCAAATAATAAGCCAAGAAATTACAGATGTGCCTACTCAATTTGCATTCAAGAAGGGTGTGGCATACGAATACGAACAGGCACCGCTTTATAGAGAACTAGAGTTAAACCGCTACCGTGGAGAGTATGAACCAATTGTGAAAGATCTTTTCACGTGCAGGTCTGGTTTTAATTTTACCGTTAATGATATTGCTAATTTATCATTAAGCAGCGTTCGACTCAATCCAGATACCGCAAATTTTATGACAGTCTTAAACTTTAATCATATCAAAGTTGCAGACACTAAAATATTAGACTTAGAATCAGACGAATCATATTTGCCGGTTTATCCAGCAATCGACGAGGTGGCTATTGGTCAATCTGATTATTTTTTACTTAGAAGTAATTGGGATTGGGGCTTTCACCATTTCTATTCGAACAAGACAAATTCTTCTCCGGTTGCAGGTTCACGTAGAGTAGAAGAGGACGAAAACTTCCTCAGCAAAATACTTACTGTGCCTGCAAACATTGAATTAGAACAGTTTCAGCTCAGACAACTTTCCTCTACTGAAAAATTAGAAGAAGTTGACCTTACTCAAGTTGAACTAGTATATAAAGAGGGAGAATTTTTAGTGGAAGGCATCATTAATATAAACAACGTGCTTACCTCATATTTTATTACAGACGGCATTGAGCAAAAATTTAATGAATATTTAGTTAATTCTAGCGAATATATTGGAAACTTTGCCTCCATTCAAGAGTATGTAAAAGAGTACATTAAACTTAACCTATTGAAATTATATGATTTAGATGCTGCTCAATTTTTTGCAAAAAGAAATGCTGCGCTCTTCTCAACAACCAAGTTGAAAAATCAAAATAGAATAGATTTTGAGTTTCTCAACGATACTCAGCGTCTAGACAAGGGTTATTCAGAATTAAAAGGAGTTCAAATAAATAAAACTGACCGATTAATTGTCAGATTCAGCATCCAAAAGGAATTGGCAGCTGGTCTTTTAGTTAGTCCCAAGTTAAAAATCAAATTTATCTAAAGATGCCAATCAGAATCAATCTAAAAGAGTTATTTTCGTCGGACTCACAAGACATAACAATCGATAAAGTAAATTTCAACTTTAATAAACTACTAGAGCTCGGTATTGGTGAACTTGGACTCAGAGGTTTTTCTGGTATTCAGGGAGCAGCCGGTCCATATGGACTAGTTGGTCCTTCTGGAGCTAGAGGTGCTTCCTGGTTCTTAGATTCAGTCAGCGACCCAAATACCCTGACTTTTCAGGATCTAGTGGAGGGAGATTTCTACCTCGATTCGGTAAACTTTGGAGTATGGCAGTGGAACGGCAGCTCTTGGGATTTTATCTTTAACCTGGCAAACATCATAAACAATTACTTGGCATCGAGCCCATCTCCTTTCACGAGAGGTCTGGGTTATACTGGTAATCACGCATCACAGGACGATAGATTCATTATGTTTAATAGTCGCAGTGCGGCTGGAGATGCCCTATTAGGTTGGAGCGGTAACAACTCTACAAATGACGTATTATTTTTAAATAACTTTAATGAGACTGATATTAAAAATGCGATTGCCTCTTTTCAATCTCCTGAATATTCTCCAGTAAATCCATCTAATCTTAGTACTGCCAAGTGGTATAACTCTTTGCTCTCGATCTATGTGGATCACCGTGAAGAAACAATAGGCCGTTACCACCTAGAACTAGGCACGCTCTATGAGTCGCCGACCTCGCCTAGCACACCCACACTAACCACGGTAATTGAAAATCTAAAACTACGCTTTTTAAGAAACGATGTTAGTCTCTACACTACACACTACAATAAAGCTTTGTTTTCGTTAGATATACCTGAAGTGGTTAGCCCGACATTACGCGAAGTCAATGCAATATTTGAATTTGCCACACCAGCATATGACCCGTCGGCTACGCACTATCAAACCTCTACCTTTTTAGGTTCTAAGTTTGGCCTCGATGAAGTCACAGGAACGGTTGGCGACAACTTAGCAGACGGTGCCTTATTTTACGCAAATCTTGGTGGAGAATTTGGAGCAAATATCGGTATCGCAATGGGTTATGAAATACCTGATTTTCCGCTCGATACCGGTTACGTGCAGAACGCAACAACTAAGCATTACTTTATGTTGCACGATGCGGCCAATATGGATGCAATTTATCTTAACGATGGACTCCTACAAAATGGAGGCAATATCGTTCAGGTGGGCACAACTCAACCTAGAGAAATTTACGTAGAGAATGCAGCATTTACTGCAAGTAGTAAATTTTATGGCGGAATGGGAATAGCAATTGACGGCAATTCAATTTATACTATTGCTGGAAAAGTAGCAACTACCGCAAGCGACTTCCTTACCAATGCCGATACTAAATGGGGTTACCTAAATAAATTTAGCATAGAGAACCCAAATCATCCGGTTTCTGAATATTCAAGTAGAGTAGAAGCGATTGTCAGCGTTGGTATTTCATCAGTACCTGACTGTACAACGACCATGGACACAATTACCCCAGTTGGAGCTGGAATAGCCGATATTGATGTTGTTGGAGAATACGCGTATGTCGTAAATAATCATTTTACTGCATTGCATGCAAATAGCGGCTCTGCTTTTGGAGACGATAAGATACGTAGAACGTATTTTCAGGTCATTTCTCTTACTGGACAAGACGATAAGGGCATGACCCGAGTAGCCGAACTTGGTTGGAATTCTAGAGCAGGCTCCACATCAGACTATAGTGCTAGTGATCCTGCCGCAATAACTGAATATATAGATCCATTAGAGCTAAATGGCGCCTGGAGAGTCAAGGTCAAAGGAAAACACGCAATTGTTGCTAGAAATGGAATGCATACTAGAGGCACTGCCGAGCTCGGCGGATTTGATACACTCGGAGATCCGCCTGAAGAAACCTATTCGGGTGGAATCACAGCAGTAGATATTAGTAATCCGACTGCTCCGATAATCGTTGCTAGTGCAGAAGTAGGAGCTCTTGTTAATAATTGGAATAGCGCAATACTCGACATGAAAGTAGTTGATGACAAAGCATACACAATTGCTTGGGAGCAAAACTTTGATTCTGGAAAACCTGCAAGTATTCCGTATAAGGTACAAGTGCACGTTTTTGATCTAGAAGGCTTAGATTCGCCGAACTCCAGCCCAGCTAGTAAAATCGAGTGGTATGGAAGGTCTACCAGCGCACTAATTAGCGGTACTACCTCAGGTAGTCCTGATTTACCAAATTATGGTGCAATTGAAGTAAACAATACCTTTATTTTTGCAGGCTATGAAGACACTATTTACCTATTCAAGAGAGCTCCATCCTCGACTGATCCTTCCTGTTACTACACATATTCTCAAGTAGATAGCTTTACACTAGACTTTACTGGCTTAGCCTCTGGCGTCAATACCATCTATGATATGCACCAGGTAGGCAACAGTCTGTATGTATTGGCTAGTGCCGCTGAGGCATTTAATGTGGTTAACTTCGATACTGACAAATATTACATCTTTAAATTGGATGTTTCTGGACTCTCACAGTCTAGTGGAGATCCATACATTACGCCAACTCAAGTTTGGGTAAAAGAGCTACCTGGTGTCTGTACTCGATTTAAAGTAGTCGGCAAGCACATTTACGCATCGGTAATTACTCATCCAACTGGCGATACCGCTCGACCTTCTCTTGTTGCGATAGATTTTGATGGAATCTACACCAGTGGTGCCCACATCGAATCGCTTAGAGCAGATCAGATACATACTACTCGAGACCTTACCGTGGGTGGCAGATTCGTCGTAAACGATCACGCTGAACTTGGAGGAGGAGCACATATCGAGGGTAACCTTGGAGTGGCTGGAGATATTGTGGCTAAGACTACCCATGTTAAAGTTAGGAGAGAAACTAGCCAGTTGCTTGTGAGTGGAATTAGTGAAAATTTGGTCTTCAGCAACGTTAATGCTGCAAGCTTAAACAACTTTCCAAATAACAATTTGTCTTATCATGAATCAGACACACTATCTGAGTGGTCAACTGATACTTTTACTGCAAGAAATTCAGGTTTTTATCAATTTGTCCTACACCTTGTGCTAGAACCAGAAGATCCAGACACTGAACCGTGGGAAGAATTTGATCAGCTATTTGTTAGTTTTATAATTACACCTGGCAATGCGCAAGTCGCTGCTTCTTTGCCATACAGTACCGACCCATACTATACTCACACTCGATATTTTCCTTATCCAGGATTATATGGGGACAATGCCGATTATTTGTGGTCAGAGTCATTTACTGAACAATTTCAGATGGAGCCTGGAGATAGCCTACAAATCGAGATAACGGTTACCCGTGTGCTGAGTGACGACTGCTACATATTTGGATTAGATACAAATATGCTTACTAGATCTCAATCGAGCCGACTATACATCAATAAATTAATCTAAACTATGAAAGATCTTATTAAATGCATACAATATCTTTATCCAATGGCCAAGACGCCATTTGATTTTAAGTTAAAAAAGGATTCAGCTGGAGAAATTCAAATTGTTTTTTGGAATGAGGCAAAGCTCGGCGATCAACCTACTCAGGAAAAGCTACTCGAGTCTCTTCCAGAAGCAGAAGCACACTTTGCTCTTGAATTGTGTAGAGCGCATCGTCGCAGAGAATATCCGCCAATTGCAGATTACCTAGACGGTATTGTTAAGGGAGACCAGGTACAGGTCCAAAAATACATTGATGATTGTTTGGCAGTAAAAGCCAAGTATCCTAAGCCTTAAATCAGCTTGCCAGTACCTTGTTGAGTAATCTTTGAGGTTAACTTTCTCCAAAGCTTTTCTCCCTGTGAGTGAATGTAATCTTCGAAGAAATAGAGCACATCGATTAGGCTGTCGCCCTTCTTGATACTTAAGATTTTAGGGTCAAGTTGATAGGTTTTATGGTGTGCTACTTTGCGATACATATTAAGAAAAAATTCACCGAAATTATTTACGATAGCATCTAGGTACTCAGATCCAGCCAATTGTGCCTCAATTGCCTCTAAATACTCGTCTGGATTATACTCCCTAGCTATTATTGTCCAATTATACGCATTTGACTTCACAAGCTCTTCCATGCTCCTAAATTCTTTGTCCTCGCCAGCCTTTGCCCGAATCTCTTCGTCATTCATTGCATAGAGCAATTTAAAAAATCTGGTAAGTATGCTAGACTCTTTGAGAAATGGATAAGTAGTCTCTGCATATTCTCCTACCGCACCAAGTCGATACCTCTTTGAAAAATTAGGATCCTGATAGTCGTTGTATGCATGCAGCATTTCATGGTTAAAAACTTCCTTTAAATACTTATCAGTAAGTTCACGATCGGGTTGGCTGCCGCGCATCGGCACCACTATTTTACACATGATCACAATATTTACCTGCTCTCCTCTCCTCTTGAGAAGTTTTACTTTATTATAGTTACGACGATAATATCCTGAATAGGACATAAAGTCTTCCCTGTTAACTGAAGAAATTCTAAACATTATCTTAATCTGATCCACTGGAAACCTACTGGCAACCTCCTGAGATACCTCTGTGTAGGCATTATCGATTATAATGTCTTCTGAAAAATTAAAATTTCCTTTGCTTAAATTATAGCTCAAATATTTGTCTAGTCGAGCATTTGTCTCTGCAATACACAGGTCTGCATATGCGCCAGCATCGGCGGAAAAACCTCTAGCTTCATTAATAAAATCGTCGAATGAATTTAACATTGTTCAAACTTCCACTGTTCTAGAGTGAAAGGTATCATTTTTTCAAACCAAATATGCTGGTACATTTCTGCAATAACTAGGGGTTCAAATGCAACATTTTTGGCTATTCCTTTATTTAGGAGAATAGTGTCCTTTACTGTTTTAGCGACCAGCGAGTCGTCTGCCTGGTTTTCACATATTGCATAACAAACGTTTTTTGCACTGCTCAGTCCCTTTAGCTTTGGATGATCTAATAGGTCGACTGCCTCAGAAAAAGCGTTTTGTCGTACTGCATCAATTTTTACGTTCTTGACCTTACTAAAAGAGTAACCAAAGTTCTTTTTGCTGTCGTGTGCAAGTTTCCATACTCGATAGTCTAGGCTGCCTAATCTATTTGTTACAATAAATATCTCTTTTTCCATGTGTAAGTTAGGGTTCACGTGAAAGATCTGGGTCTGCTCTAATATCTCTAGATGAATATCCATGTACTCGATCAAAAAGTTCAAGAAAACATAGTTTGCATTCTTAAAGATTTCAGCAGTTTCTGGCTGTATATCGTAGAGCTGCTTTAGGTTTTTTTGTATTTCCTGTACTCGAGGCTCCTTCCAGATCTCCTTGAATTTGGCAGTAAAAAGGTTTCCCTTGATTGCCAAGTTATTTAGGTTGAGAATATGAAACATCACCTCATAAAAGTGGTCAATGTTGCCCTCCTCTATCTCCTTTCTATATTTAGTGCCAGCGTCTAGCAGCACATAATTAAAGTATTCAGCGTCTAGATACCTGCCTTGTGTAATCCACAGCGGATCTAATAAAAAATCGTTCTTCACTTTAGCTGGGTATTTTTATTATTTATTCTACTACTCAACCCATACCGGTTTAGTTATTATCTTAAAATAAATAAAACAAAGAATATCGCCCATTCAATGGCAAAAACCACAGTAAAGATATTAATCGATCCCCAGAAAAACTCGCTTACCTTTAGCAAGAATTTCAGGATATTTTCAACCCTTGAGCCAGTAAGCGGCATTGTCGAGTTTACCGATTTTGTCGAGGATCTCATCACTACTAGTTCGCCGGCCGCACTTGATTTAACCTACCTAAACCGGTATTTTCGTTATTCAAGAAATAGGTTAGACTGGTCACTCTGGTACGAGGTGGCTCCAACCAATCTAGGCGATGCAGCTAGCATCTTTCTTGACAAGGACGAGGGCTACTATTTTGAGGTAAAGTACGAGTATGACGATGGAACGCTAAGCGAGTTGCCAGGTGCAATCCAAATAAATGAGATAAAGCTAAGGTTTGCAGTCGGCATCACTATTCCCACCACCTATTCTCCTAGTGTGGGTTGTTCGGATGAAAAGTGTACCTCAATTATCTTTAATCGGGATCCAAGTTTTAGACCATACGATGTAGGTAGTGCAGTCGGCATGTACCAGGAACTCTCCTACTACACGATGCAGATCTACGGTCACCAGGTGGTTTACTTTAGAACCTTGCCTGAGGCGGAGAGTGCTGACTACATATTTAAGGAGTGGACTCTCTACAAAAATGTAGATCGAAAGTGTATCAAGGTGGCTGTACCTAAGAACGCATTTCCCAGTTCAGTGCCTAAGTACACTGAATTTGGCATGGATTTTCAGGTACCGTTTGAGGTTCACATGGATCACAAATACTTTCAATCGATTTTTGGCCAAGGCTCCGAACCTAGAAAGAGGGACTTTCTCTACTTTCCACTGCTCAATCGTATGTTTGAAATACAGGGATCGTATTTGCACAAGGGATTTATGATGAGTCCTACTTATTGGAAGATCCAGCTCAAAAAATTCAATCCAAACATCGACATGTTGTTACAGGACACAACGCGTACCTTTTTGGATAACGTTATCCTTAATGCCGAACAGCTCTTTGGTGACGAGGTAAAGAACGATATTAAAGACGGAACCATGCCCGAACAGTATAAAACAATTAGTACAACCTTTGACTCTTCGCGTCGTGCAATTCATCCAGACGTGTCGTTACGTCCGCTTAAATATACCTTTAACTTTGCCAGTCTTATCGATAATTATTATGACCTTAGCCAGGTGCCACTCGATCAGCTAGACTACGAAATCACTTCTCCGTCTCCGTTGCTATCGACCAGCATGGTGCTAGAAAACCTAATTAACTTGGATCCCAAGATCGTAAAACACAATGATGTGCTCTTGGCATACCAGTCTAGCGAGATATACCAGGCCTGGAAAAATGGGGCACTGTTGACTAATGATAAAAACATAAAGGGTATCAACACGCTTTTTTGTAGAGTAAGAGGTCCGTTTGACACCATTCCAAACAATATTGGTCAAAGTGAGACAGGTCGCTACCTAAGAGTAGAGAGTTACCGTGATCTTACCTTTAAAGATCAACGTGATGTGTTAATTGATACAGTCGGCGGTAAAGATTATGCCCGATTCAAGGTAAGACAAACTGCCGTTATCTACTCAGCACAACCTAAATTTAATCAAGTGGACTCGAAGAACTTGTCTTATACTAGCCTGTTTAACGTCCCAAGTTCAGCAACCGCAATAAGTTTCATAAACGGTTACGATAATGAAACCTCTTCTGGCTTGCTGATTGAAGCTCAGTTTGTGAAGTACTTTGGAGACCAACCAGAGGGCGACCTTAACCTTACGGTAAAGATCAATTCACAGGTCAAAAACTACACAATCGTAAATTTCAAGAGCGGTGCTTGGCACGCAATAGTTGTTTCGCTCTCTAACGAATTTAAGCAGTGCGGCATCTATGTTTACTCGATCGAGGAGGACCCTGCAGATATTATCAATCACAATGATTTTAAGAGAATATTTTCAAGCTCCTCTTCGTTTATTCCGGTAGATTTTGACCTAGATCAATATTATACCTTGCCTACGTCTGCTCTTTGGATTGCAAACTTAAGACTCTTTAATACTATGTTGAAAGAGGAACAGCATGATTTTATCTTGAGCCAGCAGTTCATTAAGGACGAGTCAATGTTGCTGCTCATCGATAATTGCAGACCACAGCTCAATATTCCATACATTGCAAAAAATAGATAAGCTAAATGAAGAGTTCTACCCACGAAAATATCAGAAACGAGAATGTGCAGGACATTTTTATGCGAAATGCAACCCTGGCCGTACTTGATCTCCTAAACCGTAATGTTGTTATTGACCTAAAGCGAAACGACCAAATAGAAAAGCACGAGGTTCCTTTTTTCTATAACTTTGGTGGAGATGAAGGGTTCATGAAGGACTTTTTTCTTGAGCTGCCGACTGACTGTAAGTTTCCAAACCATGCAGAAGGTAATTATGAACAGGTACCGCGTGGAGTGGTGACCTTAACCTCCTTCTCTATTAAGACAGCGGACATTACCAATAAGTTTGTGCGAGGCACCTATACGCAAGAGGTAAGGGACTTAAACGATCAAAAGCAGATGAAGGCTTTTTCTTCTAGGCTTTTTACCCTGCCGCTTTCCTTAAAATACTCAGTAAAAATCGAGAGCGATAACATCAACAAGACATTTAAAATTATCGAAAAGATCTTTGATTTTTATTACAAAAATCAGGTACAATACTTTCAATTTAGAGGAATTAGGATTCCAGCGCAAATTGTTTTTCCAGAAACGGTAGATTTTCAAAAAACCTATTCCTTTGATTATACACAAAACACCATGGTAACGACGACCTTAAGCCTGGACATGGAAACATATTTTCCTAGTTTCGACGATCACTCTACGTTCTATAAGGGCAACACCATTCATCAAATTAATCTTAGACAGAGTGATGCCAACTCGGGAGCAAATATCTCTAGCACCTGGACAGATCAGGATTGGCCGCCTACTGAATAAATAATTAAGACATGGAAACAAGAATAAAAAGTTTTAACCAATTTGTTCACGAGAGTGTAGGAGTATCTGCCGAGTTTAAATATCATACAGATCGCCACTTATCTTTGGCAGAATCAGTATTTAGACCAGGCAGCACCGCTCACCTTGCGATATTAAATGAAACCAGAGAGCTGGTTGACTCAGGTAAAATTATACTAGAAGGAGTTGATCTGCAGCTCTTTTCAGAGACTGACCTGGGTAAATTTGGTATCTTTGAAGGAGTTAGAGTTCCACTTGACCTTGTATTGGAAGAAGAACTCAATGAAGCTGTCAAACCGGGCAAGAATCCCAAGTTAAATTATCCTACCCGAGGAGGAGGCAAGAAAAAATACAAGGTGTATGTTCGTAATCCTAAAACAGGTAACATCAAGCGAATTTCATTTGGCGATGTAAAGGGAGGTCTTACTGCAAAAGTAAGCAATCCTAAAGCTAGAAAATCATTTGCCGCTAGACATAACTGTAAGGAAAAAACAGATCGCACTAGTGCAGGCTATTGGGCATGTCGTATCAATCGCTATGCGCACCTTTGGGGAGGCAAAACATATCCTGGTTTTTGGTAATGTTACCTTACAAAGATATCTCCCCAGAGTTACGAGAGTTTACCGAAGAGGTATCTGAGCTTGAACTAAAATGGCATCGCGACCTGGAAGACAGGACAGTACGCGCAGTGGAGTCGACTGATTGGCAGCTGCAGTTGGAGGATGAATTACCGAGGAGTTTAACCGCTCCAATCACAATAACCGCGGGTACCTGGCACCGGGTAATAAAAGGAACAGGTAACCTAGTTGTAAAAATAATTAAAGACCATGAGTAAAAATTTAGTTTTTTCTTTTGACCAGTGGCTTACTGAGAGCAAAAAAGTGTCAGCTAATCCTAAACAGTACAAAGCACCAGAAGGCAGTGCTCGTGACAAAAAATTAGACAAGGCCAAGAAGTTATTGAAAGCCGGTAAAGCGCAGGATGCATATCAGCTTAGGGATGAAATGGAGAAGAAGGTGCGTACTAAACCCAATTGGAAAAATACCCCTAGGCAAGACTCTAAAGTAAACGAGGCAAAGAAAGGACAGACACTTAGCAAAGAGACCCTGGCCAAGATTAGAAAAGTGGCTCAGAAAAAAGGTTACTCATATTCTGACCTAGTTAGCGAGTACAAAAAAGGCTTGGGTGCCTATTATTCATCGGGTTCACGACCTGGAATGACTTCGCACCAATGGGCAATGGCTAGAGTAAACGCAGCCAGTCCTAGCAAGTCTTGGGCAAAGGTAAAGTCTACTAAAAAATAATAAGTTAGATGCTATTAAACTCTAGACAAAATGGATTTATCTTTTCTTTTCCGCCGGATTTTTTTAGCGAACGAGTAAAAGAAAAATACAAGAAATATTATCAAAGTCTTATTTTACCATACGACAGTATTGACGATTTTATGGCGTCTACTGTACAGACAATAGATTTTCCAGGTTGGGCAATGGCTCCGACTGAACAGATTAGGCTTCTAGGTAAAAAGCAAGACTTTAAAAATGCTGTACAGATCCCAGACCTTTTTAGCAGAGAGTTTACCATCACCTTCAAGATGACTGATGCTTACCTTAACTACTTTATTTTTCTTGAAAATAGCCTAGATTTTTTAGATTTTGAGAAGAATAAGACCCTGCCAACGTTTCCACCAATGCGACTTTCTCTGTTAGACAATCAGGGATATTTAGTTGCCTCAATCATCTTTAATAGGCCAATTCTCAAGAGTCAAGAGGGATTTAAGTTATCGTATAGTGGCGGTACACCAGACTTTAAGACCTTTCAGGTGAAATTTGCCTACCTTAATTTTGATATTGAATTAGATTTCGATTAGCACGGGTGGGTCATTGCCATACTCGTACGTAATTTATCAAAAATTCAGAATATTGTTCTGGATCACACGATTCAAATCCTGGACGAACTCCATTATTTAGTATTATCATGTATTGTTTATCCCTAAACCACTTTAGTGTTTGTTCAGAGGTTACCTCTCTAACTAGATAACCGTTATAATATATTTTGATAAAATTCTCAGTTATCCAGCAAGATAACTTTAGAGGAAGCTTGTGTCCTTCTATTGGGTGATTTCTAGCACCAGCCGCGCTCTTATTAGGCGTTTTACCAAAATGTAGATTGCTCTGTAGATTTAATCCATAGTTTGAATTGCGATCAGAATATGCCTCAATAATGTCTATCTCCGGCGGCCATGTATCATAACAGCCTAGCCATACTGCTGGCCATAATCCTGGTCCATTTGGCAAAACCACCTCAAACTCGTAAAAACCATAGCCAAATGTTTCATATGAGGTGACTAATCCTACAGAGTAAGGTATTTGGTATTCGCGGTCTGCAGTAAATGTCTTGGGACGATACTGTTGAGCCAACGCTAGTTTACCTAATCGAACCGACACTGAATCCGCTCCATAGTATTGGTTTGGTGACTCAGGGTGAAAGACTCCCCAAGGCTGACCGATTCTCCATTTCAACGCATCAAAACGGCTAAACTGATCACTAAATGTCAATTGCATGTCAACTACGCTAGGCTCTTCATTTCCAAATCGGTCGCTATTAGTTAGTATATGCAGCCATGCTCTCAAATAGAGAAGGAATTTGTGCACAGTATCGCGAAAAGATTCGTTGAATTTCATTCTTGGGATAATTAATAGATTTTTTGCAGTATACACTGGTCAGCATGAATGGTATTGGTTGCATTAGTTGATCCCCACTGTAGAGTTATGTTTAGCGTGTTTGAGGCAGTCGTGTCGAACGTTGTAGAATTTAAAGTATTTACCTTGTTTGCCTCAACGGAGTTGCCTCCTCCATGAGTAAATAAGAACGTTCCATTAGTTGCAATTGCTGCAACTCCAGCTGCTCCAATTGCTCTAATCGTAAAGGTAATATTTAGTTCATAACTACGGTTACTCGTTGCAGGCATTGTATACGCTCCAAAATCGGCCAGCACGACCGATCCTGATTTTACCCTAATTTGCAGAGTCTCAGAATTGGCTGATGATACCTCGCCGAATAACTTGGCATGGAAAGAATCGCCTACGACAAAACCGTTTGCCGGCACAGTTAAGGAGCCGACACCTGTACCAATTAGACTGCTTTCAGCAACAGTTGCTGCGATAGCAGTGCTCTGCGCAGTTTGCGAATAGAGTCCTCCATACGTACGATACTCAACATTACCAGTAGATGTGTTTCTAACTAACACCTGAGTGCCGGCTGTATTTGCAGTAGGCGTGTTACGTATGGTCAAGGCAGTCGAGGACGCTGAGCTATTTGTCCATAATGCTCCTCCGCTGGTCAAGTACATTTTTATAGTACCTGCACCTAATCCACTATTTGCCGTATTATAATGCCACTCAAATTGCGAGCCTGAATTTGCAGAGGCAATAAAGAATAGCTGCTTTGAAACGTTTGTATTTAATAAATCCGAGGTAACCGTCGACAATAGACTAGAATTTCTTAAATAAGTATTTGCTGTATAGCTGCTATTGAATAGCAGGAGACCTACTTGTGCGCCGCTTGTACTTGCACCAGTTTGTAAGAACAGGTTGGAGTATGCACTTATGCCATTACTTAGATTTCTAGTCTGCATAGTTATTCCAGAGTTTAAAGTGTCTAGTAACACAAATTGTGCAGTCGGTGAGTCAAATGTAAGGCTCGAGGATCCTCCAAAAACTCCACTATTATTAAATTGTACACTCTTGTTTGGAGAAGCAGGTGCTCCTATATAGCTAGTCGTTAGGGTAGAAAGATTTGTCAATACAATTTGATCTTTGGTAGTATCATAGTACGAATGATAGTTGTCTGTGCCGTCTGAGAATATTCTAGCAGAATATGTGTTGCCATAGAGAAAATCATAGGTTGGTGATGCTGTATAGTTGGCGCCAATTAGTCCAGCTTCAATCGTGACATTTTGTAAATTGTCGCCAAACGTAAGACCGTTTACTGATTGTTTAAGCGTATTGCCGATGGCCGCGATGCCCAAAGTATTATTAGATGCGCCATTTTCAAAAATATTGTATTCTGACGCGTCACCTAGTGTATTACCAGATGCCGCTTCCTTAAATGTGTTGTAGCTAGTGCTGTCTCCGAGTGTATTGGAGACAGCTGATTTTTCAAAAGTATTTCCTACGGACAATGAGCCTAATGCTCCGTGGGAATCAGTATTAAATGTGTTAGTATTTGCACCGGCGCCTAGCGTCCAGTTTGCCGGATCTACTCCAAGGTATAAATTTGGCTTAGTTATAGAATCCGTTGCACTTACTATCTTCATAGTGCCTATTTGAGAGTCATAATTTACAGTACCTGCATATGTTGGGTCCAAAATAGTTGCTGTTTTTGCTACTTGCGTAGTCGTTTGCGCAGTGGTAAGAATAGTGAATGGGGTACTATCCGTTACTAAATAGTTTTTTCCAGAAACGAGCGCGCCGCTTGTTTCTTTCGAAGCTAATACGCTTTTTGTAACGCTTTCGGCTGCGCCATTACACTCGCCAATTATTACTATCTTGACATTGGATAAAGTTTGAGTAAGAGTAACGACAACGCTGTTTGCCTGGTAATTATCAACATATGCATCAATCAACTCGTTATTTGAAGTATCGATCAACTGTAGAAGAATGCTGGTTGTATTTAAGCTGTGCGTAATAGTTTGTGGGGAGTTAGCCGTAAAATTAGCTATGGTAACATAGGAACAGTTTGCTCCAGTACCTCCGCCGCTCCCACCGGTGCCAAGGGTAAGATCATAAACATCACAATTTTCATCAGTGTAGTATATAGTTTGTGTGGTTGGAACACTCGCAGTTGCATAACCTGGAGGCCCTATCCAAAGTATTCCGGTGTTTGGTAATGGGCATGCAGGCACAGGTGGACTTCCTGCGAGCTCATACAACGTGATAAATGACGCTGTGCTGCCTGGTTCGGTCAAACTAACCCAGCCCTTAGACTGTAAATAACCAATAAAATCTTCTCCAAATTCAGGACGTTGATTTTGAATGCCAGTATAAATTATCTCTCCAGGAACGCCAACATCCGGCCAATCGTTAAAATCAGTAAGACGCAGTCGTTTAGTCTCAGCTACCTTTACTAAAAGTTCCTGTCCTTCTGCTCTACCTAGCGAATCTATGGTAAATGTTGGAATTCCATCTAATTTTAGGCTAAATTTATCCGCAACATTAACAAAGTCAAAGTCTCCGGTGTAGACACTAAAACTATTTGTTGTCTCGTTATAGTTAATTTTATTTAAAAACTCCAAAGTTGCGCTCGAAAGATCCGCAAAATTAAGATTTGTAATATCTATTATTGAAGTTAGACTTGAATTGCTTAGTTTGCGTACTGCGCTTAATTTATTGTAAACGGGCATTCCAGTTTAGTTATTTTTATTATTTATTATACAATGGAGGTTATTAGCCCGTTGGTAACAGTAATTGTCTTGCCGTCTTGTGAAGTAAAAGTACCAGTTGCTCCTGCCACCTCAATTACCTCGCCAGTAGATGTCGTCGATAAATTACGTGCAGCTGTGCCGGTAAACGTGCCGATGCCATACTTATGAAGGACCATCCTACCTGTAGATTCAAGAAACATTCTACGACTAGTTCCTAGATCATCAATAGTATTCGCAGTGCTGTAGTGCCATTCAAATCGCGAGCCAGCATTTGCACCGGTAACATGATATATTTGCTTAATGGCATTAGGATTGCTTAACGTGAATCCATCTGTTGCTATAACACTTGAGTTTCGAACGTTAGTATTTGGTAACCAAAATCTACCAAATACTAACGTTCCATGCGTCACTCCATTTACTCCACTTCCAGTTTGCATATTAGAAGATGAAAGTGATGAACTACCATTACTTAAACTTTTAATAGAGTGTATAATCCACGAATTATCGCTATTTTCCAATTGTACTGCAACTGAATTTGCTGGTGCGGGTGCGGCTGGAGATCTTTCAAAGATATATTTCGCATTTCCGCCAAAGGACCCGCTATCATTAAATTGAATGCTTTTGCTAGGGGAGGCTGGTCCAGAAAATAAAGTACTTGCATCAACAAAACTTACGGTGCCTGCGCCGTCCGTTGTCATTATTTGATTTGCACTGCCGTCTGCTGTAGGCAGAACATATTCTCCAATTACTGCTAACGAGGATGCGGTAACGCTTCCTATGACCTGAATATTACTATAAATCTTCTTAGCCATTCACTTTGTGCTATTTTTATTATTTATTAAAGGTTAAAACTAAGCAGGCTTCTATTTTAACTTCTTGATTATGGTAGTCGACTTGTCAATGCTTGAATTCAATGTAAATTTTCCACGATTGACTAGGCATTCCTTAAGATCAGCATTTATGGCTTTTTGTGCAGAATTGTCGACCCAGCTCGAATAAATTTCGTTAGCTCCGCCTAAATAGTCGCACTCAATAACCTTAGAATTTTTGATAAAATTATTAGAGTAGATTGTACACTCTAATATTTTTGAATTTAAGATTTTACAGCCCTCAAAGAGACAGCCTTTAGCATCAGCTTCTACATCACACTGGTAAAACTCAACGCCTTCAACAATAACATTCTTTTTGATGACTGCGTCTTTTATTTGTAGAGATTTTCTTCGAGTATCGTAATTTACGGCAGCCTCAGTAATTCCACCACCAACGATCACCTTAAATAACTTTTCCCTAAATATCGAATAGTTTGATTCAATCATTCGAGTGTCCTCTTTTAAATCAACATAGATTGAAACATTTGGATAGAGCATCTTAAAATTAAAATAGTTTCGCGTGCCGTCTATTGAGTTTTTAAATTCGTTTACGATACCTGAGATCCTCTTCTTTTCTTCTGGAGAATAACGATAATTGCTTGCTAGCGTCTCATAGAGGTGTTCAATCACAAGATTGATGGTGTCAACTGATTCTCTCTTTTTCTTAGAATAGTCTTTTCCACCGATATAATTAACTACAAGTCGACCTTTTCCTAACTCAGAAAAATCGTTTGCAAAAAAATCAGACTCTGGAAATTTAAACTCGATTGGATCCATTCTCTCGACCAAGTTCTCAGTAATTACCGTATTATAAAGATCACGTGGCTGGATAAAGTTTGGAGTGGTCTGCGGTATTTTACAGTGCTCGTTTGGTTGAGCCGGCCACATCTTAAACAAGGCCTCTTCGTTTATTCCTAGGAGATATTTTAAACGATTTAAACGATCTAAGGTTACCGTCAAACCCAATGCGTCTTCATTTAAGCCTATTCTGGTTTTTAAAGAGCAACGAGAACTAGTATGGCCAAGCGATTCTATCACGTTTAGAGTCTTTAGGAGCATATGTACTGCCTCTTGATAGGGCATGTCTCCGGTCGTTAGACTTATCTCTTTGTAACCATTGGAATAGGTTGGAGAAATCTTAAAGGTTTCATAAGTAGGAGTAAAATCTGAGTCGACTTTATCAAACCATTTGATCTTTTTACCCAAGGCTCTAGCAAATCTTGCAGAGGCATCTCTCTTACTTAATGGGGTAAAAAATTCAAAAACAAAGGACAAATTTGAATTGTCGTATATTTCCTTTTTTGAAAGGGATTTAAACATAGTGCGCGCCTTTATTCTATTTATACAATTCGAGCCCCAATTGGGGCTCGAAATTTTCTAGTAAGGCGCTTGGCTGCTTACTTAACGATCAGTGTAGAATCTGTTACAACTGAATCAACTTGAGTGCAGCAGGCACTAGAGTCAACTACAGAAGAGTCAGATGCAGGCACAGTAGTCTCAGTTGAACTTGATCCGCAAGACGCAAGAACAAGAGCAGCAAAAGCAAAAAGAATGATAGCGTTTTTCATAGCTCTATAAATTTATTTTATGTTATTTATACTAATAGAAAAACCATAGTTTTACCCAAAGCTTAACCAAATCCAATTTAAACATTATTAACTAAGATCTAAGTGGCCCAGCCGTAGTATTATATATTAAATGAGCAAAAATGGTTTCTTAGAATAAATAATCTTAAATAAAAAGAATTAGATGGCCAGCGCAACTGAAAAATATAAGGTCTTAACACGACTTAGTATCTATGTCGAAGATATTTTAGGGCAGACGATTAACTATCTGAGCAATAAATTTAATCAAAACAAAGTAGTTTTTACTGCAGCTTCGCCATTCGGCCAGCTAATCCTAGTGGTCGAAAATCTAACCCAACTAATATTTTATTATATAGAGGATTCGATAACTGAATTAAACATCAATGAGGCAACTCGACTCACATCAATTTACTCAATAGCCTCCTTGTCCGGACATAATCCTAGTCGAGCAGTGTCCGCAATCGGTGAACTTCAGCTCTCTACCAATGGAGACTCAGTTGATGCTCCAAGCGATTTTGTGATTATTGCAAATCAAACAAAGTTGCGTTGTCTAAATAACGGGCTCACCTACATACTTGATCTTCCGCAAGATGAAGTAAAATTCTCCTTTAACGGCAACGACAATGGTCTTAAATTAGCAATTCGACAGGGAATCATAGAAACCCAAACGGTAACTGCACACGGTGTCGCAACCGACAGTTTTTCAATCGGCAGTCCACAAAACTATTACATCGACAACTTTTATGTCAATGTATATGTAAATGGAGAAAAATGGAAAAAATACGAGTCTATTCTTGACATGCCTCGAGGCGAGAACGCCTACCTTGTGAAGACAGGCATCACCTCAGGTATCGATCTCTACTTTGGAAATAATAACTATGGTAAGATTCCTCAAAAGGGCTCAGACATAATTGTAGAATATCTGGTTACTGAAGGGGCTAACGGAAATATTAGAACAAATGATTCGGCAAAGGTTCAATTTGAATTTGTTGACACCGGTTTTAGCCTTCTTGGTGAAGAAATAAATCTTAACGACTATCTTGTAATTACAACGACTCACTCACCATTTTTTGGATCAAATCCAGAAGACTCTTCCTTAACACGATTAATTGCTCCAAGAACTTCAAAGAGTTTTGCCTTAGTAAACGAAGATCACTATGAGATCCTATTACGAAAATTAAAGCTCTTTTCAGTAATAACTGTCTATCTTGATCCAGATGACAATCGTATGCTTAATCTTTTTTTAATACCAGATATTCGTAAGACCTTTAATACTGGACAAGACTATTTTAATGCGCCGTTAGCCAGATTTATTATGACGGACTATCAAAAGAATGAGTTACTTAAATTTATTGAAAAATCCGGATCAAAACTTATCTCAACTGATGTAAAGATAATTGACCCAATTCCTACAAATTACGTAATTAATACTTCAATTATTGCATTCGACGATGTTGACACTGAAATTATTAAGCGTGATATGCTAAATAATTTAGGCACGTTCTTTATCCAAAATACCCGAAGAAACCGTATCCCCAAGAGTGACCTAATCAAGATTATTGAGGAGGTAAATGGCGTTGATTCAGTTTCAATTAACATCGTTTCTAAAAAGAATGAAACACAAAAAATCTCCAATCCTAGTGCAGTAGACATCGGAGTGGATGAATTTAATGATATTGTCACAGAAAATAACGAGTTACCATTAATTAGAGGAGGATTTACCGACAGATATGGCAATGTTTATTCCGAAGGAATTTCAACAGATTCTTTGGGTGCAGTAAATATTCAAATTAAATCAATTGTACCTAGACCTAAAAACAAAATATAAGCATGATAAAAGACAGCATATTTCGCCCGATATATCGAAGACGAGAAAAAAGAATGCATACTGGTTTTGACTATAAGGGACAAATATTAAAAAAGACCCTTTCTTCACAGATGTTTGGAGTAAGCGAATTATTTGATACCTACTTAGTAAAGATTGAAAGCGTTGTATATGAATGGGTAGAGGCAGTAAAACAGATCAAGATTCACGCAAATCCAGCCGTGGACAAGTACGAAGATAAACTAAACTAACATGTCAGATAAAAAACCCGCCATGAGCAAAGACAGTAGGCGGCACCTAAAGGACGAAATCCAGTCTTTGCTTAGCTCAATAGGTTCTGAAAACCAAAATGACCTAGTTATTGATTCACAGATTGCTACCGAGACTCGGCCTGAGAGCCCATATGATTTTGAGGAGATGAGCGCACAGTTCACCCAAAAAGCCAGACAAATTACAGACTCTCTTTTTAAGAATTTTGTCGATATTGGTATCTTTGAAGATAATGATTATGCAAAGCACAAGAAAGAGTTGGACACAATCAATATTTCCAACCTGTTTTTTCAGCTCAAGACCATAAAGATTACAATAATTAAGGTGATGGAGGAGATCACCTCCGGTAACACTCATCCTCGACTTATCGAGGTAATGGGTCAGTTACAGGACAAGATGGCGGCCATCACCAAGATGCAAGCTAATTATTTTATCTTCCTAGAGGAAACCTACCAAAAGTTAAATCGAGAAAAACCAGCAAACGATGACCCAACTAAAGTTGACTCTAGTCCAGAGGAAGGTCAATTCTTTATTACGGTAGGAACCAAAAATGTAATAAAGAGTCTGCCTAAGTCAAGTTCAGAAACGAAAGAACATCGACTGGCCGGCGACCTAGTCAATCCCAGTAAAAAATCAGAGCTCATGAAGGAGAATCATATTGAGCTGAAAGAGGAAATCGGAGACGACTTTCTCGATATTGAAGAAATAATTTAATTTAGCACTACATGAAAGACATTATGTCAAATAGTGGCGCATTCACATCTCGTAGAGTCTCAAAGATAGGTGCAGACGATGACGATATAAATGCTTCGATCTGGACTACTGCCCGGATTAATAAGCTTTTAGAGGAGATTGATAATGGACTGGACATAAAGGGCTTACATAACTCGCCTTTTAAAGATAATGATGTTAATCTTAAACGAGCCAACCTGCCATTTGAATATACTCCAGAGGAGTGGAACGAATTAAAAACCTGCAAAGAGGACATTATCTACTTTGCCTATAATTATTGTTACATCCAGACCGGTGAAGGGGTAAAGCTTATACGTGAAGCAGAAGGCTTACGTGATTTTCAAGAGGAGATCTTATTGGCCTTTAAAAACAATAAGATGAATATCTTAATGGCCAGTCGACAAACGGGAAAGTCGGTGACCTCTGCCATTTTTATCCTTTGGTTTCTCCTGTTTCATGCAGAAAAGACCGCACTGATTGTAGCTGATAATTTTACCACCACTCGAGAACTTTTGGACAAGTTTAGGATCACAATGGATAACTTGCCATTTTTCATGAAGCCTGGCATCAAGCATATTAATTCAGGTAATGTTAAGTTCGATAATGATAGCCGTGTGGTAGGAAGAACTACTACCAAAAAATCAGGTATTGGACTTACTGTGAATCTGCTGTATATTGACGAGTTTGCGCATATTGACCAGGCAAAACTGGACGAGTTCTATCGAGCCATCTTTCCGACGATTACCGCTGACCCAAATGCAAAGTCAATAATTACATCGACGCCAAATGGAAAAAACAAGTTTTATGATATTTGGATGGACGCCATCTCTGGCAAGAGCAGTTATGTGCCGCTTAGGGTTGACTGGTGGCAGGTAAAAGGCCGTGACGATCGATGGAAAGACCAGGCAACCGCCGATATTGGGTCGGTGGAAGACTTTAATCAGGAATATGGCCTACAGTTCTTTTCCTCAGACGAACTCTTGCTTGGGGCTAACGAATTACGTCGTCTTGACTTAATAAAGAAAGAGTATGAGCGCACGTCTTTTTACCTAACTGAAGACCGTGCATACATCAATGATTATTTTTTTCTACACCCAAAACTGGCAAAGAGGCAGATCGACGATTTTAAAAACGATACCTCAAATTACGTGTTTACCATCGATACTGCTGATGGAGTAGGCGGAGACTACTCTGTGTTAAACATCTATAAAGTGGCAGTAATGCCTATACAAGAGCTACTAAAGAAAAAAGATGCAGTGCGTAACGAATTAGACGCCATCTCGTTAGTACAAGTAGGAGTCTTTCGATCTAACGAGTTAGACATAAATCAGTTTTCAGCAGCGGCTGAATTTATCACATACAAGATCTTTAATCCAGATAGGGTCAGGATCGTGTTGGAGATGAATCACAAAGGAGAAATTGTACACAATAGATTTGCAGATAACTCTGCCTATTGGACCGGTCAATTTGTACATAGTAAACATACTGAAATGGCAGTTACTACTAAATTAGGATTACGACTGGGCCAAACAAATAAGGTCAAGTACTGTGAGCGCTTTAAATACATGGTGACTATCAACAAAATTATTCCAAACGATTATCATACCTTTATGGAATTAATGTCCTTTGGAAAGACTAGGGGAGGAGCATATCGTAGCCAGAGCGGCAACGATGACTTGGCAATGTCCTCAGTAAATCTAGTGCCCTACTTTGACTCTACTCAATATTGGGACCAAGGCTTGGACTCCTACGAAAACATGCCTGCCGCATATCGTAAAGAAATAGAGGAAAAAATATTTAACGTTTATCGAGATACCGGAAATCGAAGTCTCTATAATTTTGATGAGTTAAGGCGAATGAATATTCCTCCCAAATCCGAAACTGGAGAGTCCGCAGTACAGCCTAACGTGTTTGATACTGAATCACTAGAGTACATGCAAAAAATAAAAAACAAATTTTTTAAAAATTAATTCTTTTTTAGTATAATAGTAATATCTAAAAATATGTCAAATATGAAGTTACTTAAATTTGATGGAGACATCACCCTGGATGAGGTGTTTAATACAAACAAGGCTATTATTTACGATAGTGTTCTAGAGAAAATAAAAGATGCATACCTAGACCCAAAATGTCTGGAGGTAAAAGTCATCAATATTGAGATAAATCACGTGGATTACTCTATCAATTTAGCTAGGGAAAGATTTATCAGTAGTTTAGAAAATGCAATAGAATTTTATGTTGGGCTAGAGCAATACGAAAAGTGTCAGCTGTGCGTCGATATTATATCCGAATTAAAACCAAAAAAGAAAGCTAAAAACTAATATGGGATACGATGAAATCAACAGTAAAATCAATTTAAGAATACAAGAAATATCTGAAAGACTACTTACTAGTAGGATCACCGAGCCCGAAAGAAACGAACTTGCAACCTTAATTTATCCAAAACTAAAGTTTTACATTTGGAAGTTTTGCAAAAACGAAATCGATACTGAGGAGGCCCTACAATGGAGTCTCAAGCGTATCTTTAAAAACGTATCACAGTTTAATTTTGAAAAGGGCAGGTTCACTACCTGGATCTACACAATTGCTCGAAACGAGACCCTTTATTATCTCTACAAGAAAAAACAAAACGATCACTACGATATCGACGATCTCTATTCAAAGATTGATAAGCCTGATGAGTTTGACGGTATACTCGCACATCACCTTGATTTTGAAGAGCTTTATGAAAAAACGGTCGACGTGATCCTAAACCTAGATGACGAGATGATGAAAAATATTGCCATCGATAAAATGCTAAAAAACCAAAAGGTAAAACAAATTGCCGTCAAATACGAGATGAACGAAAATACTGTTAAAACTAAATTAAGAAAAATACGACTAGATATTCGTGAAGCAGTAATCAAAAAGAATCCACAATTCGAAGAAAAAATAAAGCAACTATTATGATATTTGATCACCTAAACCCAGTAAAAGTTTATCGCTCTCTTTCTGAATGTGTAGAGGACCTTATGAACTTTTCAAAGTACAAAGAAATAGTACGTGAACTTTACACAAACGGAAAGTTAGAGGAAATTGGCTTGACTATCGACCAGGACGCAAATCTTTACCTCGGTATAAATCTTAACCCAGAATTGTTACTCTATTCTGAGACTTCACAGACCTCTGTCGAATTAAAAATGATTTCAGAAAAGATGAATAAATATAATGATTTTCTCACAAAGGAGGGAATTCTTGATTACATCAAAGTAGAATATGACCGTGCTCAGGATGTAAATTTTTACGGATATATCTTGCAAATATCCTATAATTTCAAAAAGTATCGCAAGAAAAAAATGATCTATTCACTTTGCTATTTTGGCTCTCTTCTGGCTCTTCTTTTAACAGGAGTATTACTTCTTGTGCGATAAAGAAACAACTCTTAAATAAATAATAAAAATCAATAATCATGAAAAACCTAGTTTCTCTGTTAAAAGAAAACATTTGGAAAGTCTCGACCATTGTATTTGCCTTGTTATTTTTGTCAAAAGGCTGTACCAATAATAAGATTGTAGCTCTTGATAGAAAATGCAGCGCTCACGCGGCTAAATTAGAAAAGAGAATTGACTCTTTGGAAAAGACTGTTGCACGAATGGCAACGGCAAAAGAAGTCAGAGATGAAATGGAGCGCACAATGTTTAATTACTTGATCTATGAAGACGATATCGACAAGGGCAAGGCCAGTCTCTCTGAAATAAAAAATAAAATAGAGGAGAATGACTGAATGGATCTCTAAAAATAAGAGGGCAATTATTCGGACTGCCTTCCTGGTGCCTATTTTTTCAGTGGCGGCTATTTCAATTTCTCATGTAGTCCGTTGGTATGATATTGCAAATCCAATTAGTTGGGCAATTTATCTTTCGATCGCTGTTGAAATTGCAGCCATGTCGGCAATTGCAGCTTCCTCAGTAAAAGTCAAAGGTTTTTCGGTATGGTTTGTATTTGTCATAGTCACCCTAATCCAATTCATCGGTAATATCTTTTATAGTTATTCTGAAATTAATATTAATACACAATCTTTCAAGGATTGGTCAGAGCTTACTGCGCCTCTGCTTGAGGCAATGGGCAGTGACCTTTCAGACACGACAGCACAGCGCAGATGGCTGGCACTTTTAGAGGGAGGTCTACTTCCTCTTATTTCTTTGACGTGTTTGCATTTTTTCATTAAATATGGTGAGATAGATAATAGTGAGATAGCTGTCGAGGCAGAAGCTCCACTAAAAGAAGAAGTAATAGAATCGATGGAATCTAATGTTCAAGAGGAAGTACAAGGTAATACAATTGAAGCTGAATTTTCTAATGAAACTGCTGACATTCCGCCGAGCCAACCTACTTCTCCTGTAAAAAAACTTAGTGAGATTAGCCATAAAATGCAAAAAATAATCAAGAGAAAATGATCAATTTAAACGAAATATGTACCTGCTGTGGAGGCTATGAAAATCAGCCAATTCTCCAGATATTCGACGATCGTTGTTTTAGAGTAGTAGATGGAAAGGAGACTCATGGCGAGTTTTGTATTAAAGACTTTGCATTTCCTGTCGATGGTTATCAGTGTATGGGCATGAATGTCGCAATCGATGGCGGTGAAATTACTCTTTTTGATAATGCACTAGGTGCATTTTCTCCAAGTGCGGTATTAGAAAGCGAAAAGCTCTATGCTCGTGGAATAATGATTAGAATCATCTATCCGGTGAACAACACAGACGGTGAAGAAATTCAACTTGTGGACAAGAGTGTTAAGATTGAAATTGAAGATTCAGAAACCTTGACGCCTACTCAATATCCGCTTTACGATTTTTTTACGATCTTTACTAATCCAAAATCAAATAAGGCGTCTGATCTAATAAATAAGATAAAGATCGTCAATCCAAACTTACTGTATAACATTAGAGTTTCTGCTCTAATCCTGTATGGAAAGGCTATATAAAAAAATAAAAAAGCAAAATGCTGAACAGCGCAATCGAATTAATTAATCTAACGGCCGGTATAAACTATGCACCTACGTTTATTAGTACCGATAAAAGACGGCCAGCCGGCATGCCGACTAGTTTGGGTTATTATCAAATTGGTGAAGTACAACAGTATGGCTATGCCAAGGGTCCAATATTTAAAATAGAATTTGTCGATATTACAAACCTATCTACTGCAACACACCTAAAAATATGGGGGCTAGACAACGTAAATGACGATGTTCCAATTTATTCATTTGAATATGTAAAAGCCAAAACGCTTGAAATATATCTTAAAAAATTCATTTTTTGTGATTCAGCCGGCGTTGAAGTAGAAGAAGAGCTAAATAGCTATTTAGTAGTAGGTCACAAAAAGAAAGTAATGCCCTTTAATTGGTAATGAAAAAGATTAACGAAAATAGTATTTCGCCAATGGTCTCCAGAGGAGATTTTACCAATGGTCTGCCTTTTTATGGTAGCAAAGGAGATTTTAACTTTACAGTAGGTCGAAGCAAGTTTACTCCAGGTATCTCAATCAAGTCGACTCCTCTCACTGACATGTCAGTCAAAGGCGATCCTGGATTTAGCGATTTTGATATTAGTGTAAATAAGCTACGTCACTATTTTAAACCAGGCGACAGAGTAAGAGGTATTGCGGTTAACTCACAGTTAGAAAAAGAAGGAGGTCGCCTTGCCTTTGGTAAGATTCATAAGATCTCGACTAGCTATGGAGACAATAGTATCCGTATCTGGATCAAGGATCCCAAGACCCTAGCAATTCAGGAAATCTATCCAGAATCAATTGAACGTATATATGAATCATTTAGAGCATTAACCTTTTCACAATTCATTAATTCTTAATAAAATACACGCATTTTAATAGTAAAGCAACTGGCACAAGAACCAGTTGCTTTTTTGCTTATATAATATTAGAAAAATAATTAGACACATATGACAAACGAAGTAGATCCAGAGGCAGCACGACAATTTCTTGATGAGCAAGATCGAGAATTCGGGGTCAATAGTTTCGAAGAAGCACAAAAAGAGGCAGTTAAGGTAACTAGTCTGGGCAAGGCACAGAGTCATCTACAATTAGAGGAACTATCTGCTGCAAGCGAATCTCCATGGAAAATGTTAGATCTTAGGACTCTTCCTTCTGAGGGATTATTTTATCCAGAAGGAGCTGAACTCTTATTAAGGTCGGCAAAGACCAAAGAAATTAGGCACTGGTCAACTATTGACGAAACCGATCCAATTGACGTTCGCGAAAAGATTAATTTTATCCTAAACGCCTGCACCAAATTTAAAGTTCGAGGAGTATCAATGCCTCTTAATTTCAACGATTTTGAGGAAATTGACCGCTATCATATCCTGTTTAGGATATATGAACTTACGTTTCCTAACCAGGAAAACAAGTTATGGGCATATATTAAATGTGAAAATGCACAGTGTGGCCATGTCAATCAAACACAAGTTACCAGCAAAAACCTGATAGGGTTCAAATATCCACAAGAGGTGATGAAATGGTATTCTCCAGAGGAAAAGTGTTTTGTTGTTCCATCTGAAAAGCTTGGAGAAACCCTTCGTTTCTACTTGCCATCGATTGGTATGAGCGCAAGATTTCGTCAAAAAAGAAAAGAAGAGCAGCAAAAAGGAATTGAGCTAGATGACTCTTTCTATTCACATGGACCATATCTAATAAACGAGTGGAGGCGGCTTGACATGCAGCAGCTAACTGATCTAAAAATGCAGTCACTAGACTGGTCAGAAAATAAGTTTATTGTGATCCACAAATTCACCGATCTTTTGGAAAAAGCCAAGCTAAACAAGGCGGCTAGTGTTTGCGAAAAATGCAAGACACAGACGGAGAGCCACATTTTTTTGGGAGGAAGCTTCACTGTCAAAGATATTTTCATTATTTCAGCTGGACTTGATGAACTTATTTGAGCTTAATGCTCGTTTGGCGGTGAAGCTGGGTCAGTCCCTAGACACTCTATACAACCTTGAATACTTAGAATATTCTCTATTACTAAACATAGTCAAAAAAGACGTTGCGGAAAAAACTGAGGCGTTATCTCTGGAAACGGCAAACATTGCGCCACCTGCACCAGTCAAGGTCAATCTACCACCGGAGTTAAGGTTAAAATAAATAATAAAAATAGCAAAAGAGTAAGTGGCAGAAAATCTTAAAAAATTTATTGATTTATATGATGCAAAAGCCGCAAAGGTGGTTGAGCAGGCAAAGGCGCAATTAGAAAAATTTAAAACTACCAGGGAGAAGGCACTGGCTCTTTCTACTCCAGTCAATGCAGAGTATGCTACATTAGGTAAACTTGTTGATGCAATGGTTAGTGAAGACGGAGTTGTAAATTCCGCTATTTTCCAAGATTTTATACAATATAGTACTGCCTCTAACGAAGAAAAAGAACTAATTAGATCTCTCCATAAGTTAAGAAACGGACCTGGTTTTTACAAAAATGCAGAAGCTCAGCAAAAGAGAGGAGCGCTGCCGTTCTTTAATAGTGCTATGCAGGTATTTGGAAAAGCCTCGCTAACCGGTGTTTTAGCTTTTAATAAATTGATTGGAGCAGACAGTAACGAACCGGAAGACAAAAAGATAAGCTACTTTTTAGAATCAGCAGATGAATTAATTGCAGACGCTCAACTTAATTTTCCGCCTGGAATAATTGGTCCAGAATTTTACTATGCAGTCGTTGAAAACGGCAATCCTATTGGTAAAAAAGAAGCAGCTGGCCCAATAAATGAAAAATTAGGAGAGGTTTCAGGTACTCCATCTGCTGCAATAAATGAACCTAACCAAGAAACTAAACCTGGAGAAGAAAAGTCAATACTAAATCCAGAAAAAAAAGCGGCCCCAACCGCAATTGAATCTAGTGCAGTAACTACGGTTCCTGCTGAAATGCCAAAGGAGCCGGAACAGCCGACTGGCACAGCTGCTCCTGGAATAATTGTAAACGTTGAATCTGCTTCGCCGACCTTGCCTAAGAAAGAAGAAGTGGCGTCTGCCGCACCGACGACAGCCGCCTCGACCACTATTAACGAGGCGCCGGCGACCGCCTCCTCAACAACAATTAATTATATAGAGCAAATAGTTAGCCGCGCTACTGAACAAGCAAAAAATAAAGAAAAACAAAATGCCGCTATAAATCAGCCAAAAACCGAAATTTCTCAAGGAGGCACGACTAATATATCGACCCAGCAAAAGACCGAAACTGTAAACCAAGGATCTTCGCTCTCTCAATATCTAGGGCAAGATCTAGCTGGTAAATTAGACTCTGCCTCTGGGAAGAAAGAAACGGTCTCTACAATAAACGACAAAAAAACCAACGAATCTAGCAAGTCTTCTGAAAGTTCAGTAAAAAAGGAATCTACTATTTCCGAAACAAAAATGACCGACATTGAGGCAAAAACCAAGTTGGCAGAAGAATTTAAAAGATTTACTGGAATCAATTTAGAAAAAACAACCTTTGAAAAGGAGGCAGAAGAACAGGCGATTATTGAGAGTGAAAAAAAAGCTACTGCAATCAACGAGGAAATATCGAAGAAGGCGAATGACTCACTCAAACCTAATCAAGAAAAATCTGAAACGTCCACAAGTTCACCAGAAACAACTTCTGTGATGTCGGCTCTTCCTAATGATAGTTCTACAACCGAAGTCACAAAAACTCTTCCTACCCTACCAGAAAAAGAAAAAAGCTCTTCTCTTGAAAAAGTTGAAACTATACTGCCTTCTGTTTCTACAAACAAAGAAGCAATATCAGTACAAGAAGTTAAATCAGATTCACCTGCTGAGCAGATGACTGCTTCTCAAAATGTACCTACGCAGACGGCACAGGCAATGGGAGTTGACATGTCTGGAGTGGAGCAACGCCTTGCTAGGCTAGAATTACTTTTATCTGGAACATTAGATGTTCGAATCATAAATTAATATGCAAATAACACACTTCAAAAAATTAAGGGAAATTTACTTAAAGTATCAGACCCTACACAACACAATCAGTCTCTTAGAAAAAGAGACGACCTCGCTAATGAATCGTCGAGCTCTTCTTAGCCAGGAACTGGAGGAGACTCGAACAGAGGAAAAATTCTTAATAAATAAGATAGAAGACGCACTAAACCGAAAGGTAACACAGGACGATCTTCTTAAAATAATCAAAGAAGATGAACAAGGATAAAATTTATCTAGCAATCATTTCAATATTATTGATAATTAGTCTAGTCTTTGGTCTCATGTGGTTTTTCGGTTCTGATTCCGGATCAAAGGAACGCATAAAACAACTAGAGAATAACATAACCGCTTTAGAAAAAAAGAAACAGATTAGCGAAAAAAACATCGAGTATTGGATAAAAAGATTTTCCTCTTTACAAGAGAGACAGGACTCCATAAACTCGGTAATCGCGCGTTTAGAAAAAGAGGCAAGTGTCGCTGAAGCAAATGCAAACATATCAAAAAATAAGCTTGGAGCTCTAAAAAAAGAATTAGACTCTACTCGTAAAAAGATCGAAGAATTTGAGAAAAACCCTCCAAATAGGACCGGTGATTCACTATTGGAATCAATTAAAAATAAAACCTCTAAAAAATGAAAAAATTTATCCTAGTGATATTATTGGTGTCATGTGCTCTCTTTTCTTTTTCGCAAACGATAGAATATCCGCGATATGAAAAAGATTCATTAGGCCAGACGGTCGTTGTCTTAACAATTGATCAGGCAATGGCTCTAGATAATAATTCAGAGTTACTTGGTCTTTTTGAAAAGTTAAATACTCAAATTGGAGAATACGATTCTGCCTGCATTAAAGTAGTTAACGATAAGGAAAAGGTAATTGCTATCCAGAAGATGGAAATTGCAGCATTAAAAGCTTCTCTCCTAACAAAGGACGAACAGATCGTCACATTACAGCGAGCGATTACTGAATATCAAATTATAATTGATGTGCTAGAGTCAAAAATTTGGGATAAGGACAAAATTATTGATGAAAAAACTAGACAAATCAGGAGGTTGAAGATTAAAAATGCAATTGGTGGAATAGGCGGAAGTCTAGCAATCGTCGGTTTACTAATTGCAATTATCTTAATAAATTAAAGAAACAAATAGATGAGAAAGAGCAGATTCGTAAACTTAACCTCCTACTGTGTAGTCGAATATATGTTCGATGCGCTAGGTTCGCTAGACCTATACACAGATTCCTTTGTATTGCTTGAAAATGAACATACTGAGGGTCATCAGATATTTAATGTGGATGGCTCCTATTCCAGCACAAAAAATATTAAAGACTTAACGGTTGTGCCGATTGGAAACAACCAACTTGCATATCTAGACAGCGAAAAAATTCCAGATTATCTAAGTTATGATTCTAAAATTACACAAACTGCGATTACTGGTTATTCCATTGCAATGGATCAAGTTAGGTTTCACTTTGTTTCAGGATTCGACTTTGACGATTTTAAAGCACTAGCGCTGTCCGTAAAAAATACGGAACGCGATGGAAAAACAAACCTGTTTGCAAATATTTTGCTTGCACCTGAAACCAGTGCCGAGCTAATCACATATAATCCAAAGCCGTTATTTTTAGGCAACGCCATGTACGATCGATATATCGACATTATGGTGCCCTCAATCAAGAACATCAACGATGAATATGATACTTCACTGACACCAGGATCAACGTTTGTTGCCGCAATTACTCCAAACACAGCGTCACAATCAGCATTCATCACAAACAGTCAAATATCGATTGGACTTTCAGAGTGCGGTCGCCGTGATATTTTATATACTAATATAAATCAGACATTTGATGTCTTTGAAGTAACCGAATATGTTGAGGCTCAGCTTTCCCAAACCAATGAATTTGACACAGTGGGTGCCTATGTAAATGAGTCTACTGCTGGCGATTTTATTGAGTTTTATCTTACATTTAACTCTGGTTTTCCAGCTGATCTCTTGGCCATACTTAATAGTCGTAACCCATCTGACGATTGGATTATAATTCACCAAATTAGCGTTTTTGAGCAAGTCGGAACTGCCTTTTTTAATACTTCACGATTTGTCTTCTTTCAAGAGGATAGATTTGACGAGCCAAATGTATTTAGGCCTGTTCTTAAAAATGCAAACGAAGCGGTTAGCATGGCGGTAGATTATTTAGCCAGATTGACCAATCGTCGAAATGGAGACCAAATAATTAGAGAGGCTTCTTTTTCTCTAGTTTCTCCTAAAAAATACGGAAAAAAATTAATTACTTTACCCTTATTGGACAAGCCTCAATCTCAGAAGATATACAATAAGTTGATAAAAAAGAATTTTGAGTCGACGAAATTGTTCATTGAGCCTACGTTAAATGAGACAATCGTCAATACCGTCAACCAGGTTACTACCGTAACCAAAATAGAATATGTTCCTATATTTTTTAACAATAATAGTATTTCAGTATCAAATAGCAGCGGTTTATTAAAACAAACGGACTCAACAGAAGAGATAATATTTGGGCCTGGAAAACTCAGGTTTATTCTTTCTCCATTTGATAATGTGATTAAGCTCAAAGTTTTTACGACAAATACCTCATCTTCAAAGACTACTCAAATTCCATTGGACTTAAATGTTAACTCTGCAAAGTATCGACTTGTATTTGAAACAGCCAGCAGTAAAGTCGGAATTGATAACTCAAACGATCCAAACATAGAAAACCTCTCTACTGGAGTAATGGCGTTTACTGTTTCAAAGAAGGACAGCGAGGCCATTTTTCAATCTTCTACTCGCACGGTTTACCTAGTTGCAGTATCACAAGACGGAAAAGAAACACTAATTTATAGCGGAGAATGGAGAAAACCAACTGAACAATCTGAGGTGGATGCGGCAATCGCTGCTGCCAAAGAGGAGGCAACCGCTGCGATCTCAGTTCAAACCACTCTTACTGAAATACAAACATCAGTAAATGCAGCTGCAGATACCGCTGCGAACTCGATAGTTAGTATAAATAAGCCAATTAAGTCGATTGCGGTGACCTCGGTAGTAAATCAATTTGGAGTAGCAAAACCAAAAGCCATTCGACCAGACGCAACCAATGCAGGTAAGAGCAAATAATGCTTATGTAAAGTATGATTATTTGTTACCAGAGTCAGATAAATAAAATAAAATAAATCATCTCAAAAATGAATGAATTTGTGCAAAGAATAGTAGCCGAATTAAAAAGCAATAAGGCAGTAAATTCAGAGCCTCTAGTGAAGATGTTAGTTGAATCGACTGAAAAATCAATCACTTTAGGCGAAAATATTAACTCTGTATACAAAAAGCTTAGGGAAGGGTTAGTTGCAATCACTGAGACTTCAAATAATGCAAATCTAGCGGTTCTGGTTCACCAGTTTAACGTTAACGAAGAAAGTCTGGATTCACAGGTTGCCAAGATTGCAAAAGGTTCAAACCTTACTGCAAAAATCAAGGCAATCAAAGAATCAAATGCCTATGTTAACCCAGTTATTAAGACCCAAGTAGATGCATTCGAGAGCAGCTTAAATGCTGGAACTCCTGATTTTTCTCTTTGTGAAAGTTTTATTAATACATTCGGCAACTACCAATACGACAATACTATTAAGAAAGCCGTAACTCAAGTAAATAAATATTTGACAGAAAACCAATCTACGCTGGCCATGTTAAATACCATTTATCGTCTTGAAATGATGCGCACTCCAATGTATGCAGGAGTAAATAATAATCTTAAGACAATGTTAGTGGCTGAAAGTTATTCAGCAGATTCTCTTAAAATGGTGTATGCAAATACAGTACCTGCAGTTACTTCGTTAATCAACGATTTAGCTATCATAGAATCCAAGAATACTGGATCGTTTACTATAGGCGAAGGTAACTATGATACTAGAGTCAATAATTTAATTACCCCTGCAATACAAACAGAAGACGGAATGTTGCTTTATACAGATAATCGTTTTCTCTCTATTCGTGAGGCAAAAGGCTTACTTGGAAATGAATCTAAAATCCATGTAGATGGAACTTTTAAGATTGCAGACGTTGATCCTACACACGTTAAGCAAAAGTACGGTAATTTTTACAGCCTTTGCGAAGCGTATGTCACCTTAGGTTTTGCAAAAACAAGCGACGGTATTGGTGTGGAATCAAATAGCATCCGTAATTTTAATTTAGGTTTTAAAGTAAACGAGAAAAAATCAATTGATCTCTACATAAATGGAGTAAAGATGGGAGAGCCTGGAGTAGCAAATATTTCTGAGGCCCTTGCATTTGCGCCAAATACCACAAAAGCAAAGGTAAACATCTTGATTGAGGGCGCAAAGAACCTCTTTAACTTTGAGTTTATCAAAGAGGTTTCAAACGATCGCCTAATGACTGAGTGCACTTTACTTAATCTAAACGGTAATTATTATATATGCGAAAAAGTAAATGCAGCTGATCGCGCTTGGCATAGAGTAAATGAACATGAAATGTATGAATTTTTCAAAACAAAGTTCAATTACGATATTAGCCCGATCTTTAAAACAAAGATTGATGAAGGCGACGCAGCATTACGTAATATTGAAGAGGCAAAAAAGGCCATCACTAATGACATTACTAAACTCGAACAAGCCTGTCTAAAAATAACTGAAGCCATTGAAAAAGGAGGTCTTGATCAGGACCAAGTAAAGAAATTGCATCCAATTAAAGATGCAATAGAAGAAAACATCAATGGACTCAAGGCAGAATACATAAGAATAGATCTTTTAAAAAAAAAGTAAATAGTCTAAACGAGACATTTGAAGTTAGAAACAAACGTAATAAGTTTAAAGTAGGCGACACCGTCGAGGTAAAAGGAAAGATTGGAAAAGTAACAGCTGTCAATGGAATAACTGAAGAATATTTAGTAATGATTGGATTAAAAAACGAACGACATCGTGCATCTGAACTTAGCTTGCCCAAACCAATAAAATCTAAAAACTCTAAAAAAGATCTAGTTCGCAGGAAGAAACCAAAGGAAAAGACTAATGGAATAGTTGATTAATAAAAAGGAGCATAATTGCTCCTTTTTTGTTTTAATAGTCCTTTCAAATTAGTATTATATTTTCCATAACCTTTTAATTATTTTTCAAAATGGAAAAACAAATCAAAGTTGGGCCAATCCAACGACGTAAATCAAATAACCAGGTGATTGGTACTCTGATAAGAACAAGAATCACCAAGATGAAATTAGGAGAATTTTTCGAGATTACTGGACTAGACCGCAGATCTGCGACTAATTTACGCGCAGCCGTCTCTTATTATTCAAAAAAAGAAAAAGTTAAAGTCTCTACTCGACTAACGGACAGTACGCTGATCATCAAAAGAGTCAGAAATAAGAACCAGTCCGCGATTTGCAGTACAATACTTTAAACTCACAAGATAATGGACACTAGAATAGATTTTAACACTGCCAAAAAATTTGACCAATTAGACTTGGTCGATTGGAAGACCAGATATGGAGATTTTAAGTTTTACGTAAGAAAAGGTTTTAATGAGGTAAAGTACAACGTTAGCCAAAATTTTGCAAAGGGTCCAAACAACGGTGAGTATATTCACCCATTTGCTGCCCCAAGCATGGGAAAACCACTTAACGTAAACGAGGTTCTTAACCAAGAGGACACGTGGTTAGATATTGGAGGACATATTGGTCTTTTTGCGATACGCATGGCCCGACAGTTTCCCAAAATCAAAAAGGTAGTTTCCTATGAAGCGCTGCCTCATAATGTTACCTTTGCAACCGAAAATGTTAAAATTAATGACGTAGAGTCTAGAGTTGAGATGTTACAAAAGGCAATCGTGCCAAACTCAGCAGAAACAATTAGTTTCTTTATTTCTTCCGATTCAGGTAAACACTCTATCTTGCCGGTAAAAGGTCGCGAAAGTATTACTGTACCTGCAATCAATATTAACGATGCAATTGCCCAATCTGGAGCAACTGCTATCAAGATGGACGTGGAAGGTGCAGAATATGAGCTTATTAAAGCAGTAAAGGACTGGTCAAACATCCGGGTAGCAATCATTGAGTGGCATTTTAACTCAATGCGCAGCATTACCAAGGACAAAAATTACAGAGTTACCCTCTTTCAAGAGGTAAAACAGATCCTTACTAACGCTGGGTTCAATCACATTCGTCACCTACCCAATGTTGAATACGGAAAAAACTTTATTACTCACATGGTTGCAATAAAGTTGGATGATAGTCAAGCCTAGTCCATATGTACTCTTGCAAGAAATATACAACGAGCATCCTTGGCGGATGCTCGTTTGTTGTATCATGCTAAACTGCACCAGTCGTAGACAGGTGGATGGGGTTCGTGCTAAATTTTTTCGTAAATATCCTACTCCTAATGTTGCCTTAGGTGCAAATCCAGAAGAAATGGCCAACAACATTGCCTCATTAGGTTTCAAGAATAAGAGAGCAAACACAATAATTAGGTTCTCAAAGGACTGGGTCACCCAGGATTGGCTCGAACCTAGTGAATTATATGGAATAGGTAAATACGGCCAAGATTCCTGGGAGATATTCCAAAAGGCAAATTTAAACGTGGTACCAACGGACGGCGTACTCTGCCAATATTTAACCTGGGCCAGAAAGGAGTCTAATAATCCAGTATCAGCAAAATATAATAAAACATGAAAGCACTTTATGCCTATTTTGGTCTGTTAGACCTACATCACGTGGATTCTCCAGGCCATTCACTTTATCAGTTGGGACTTATTGATTCCCTTAAAAAATCATTTGGCTGTAAAAAATTTGATTTTTTCTCCTACTATCCAGCTGAGGTACAGCTGGATGCGGCGAGACCTGACAGTTTGTTTCCAAACACTCCTTTGGGTTCTCTCTTTCAAGAATATCGGCTTGCACTTATTGAAGATTACTGTATTACGCAGTCTACTCTTATGGAGAGGATCTCTGAGAAAAAATACGACAAGCTCTTCCTCAAGGCCAGGTTTAGAAATCTCTCTACCTTGGCTAAAAAATGGAAAGACGCTCGTGCTTTTGAAAAAATAATTGAGACTGCACTTTCGGCCAACTATTCAAGAGAAAATATAATTATTCTTGACACAGATCTTTCCCTATCCGATGACTTTTTTCAAAAGTATGAATCGCTAGTCTCAATAGTTACGCCATCTATCACTATCCCAGGAGTATCGACTGAATTTTTGAAGAGGTGCGTTGAAATCCACTCAAACGATTACAATAAGAATAAGCTCAAAACCTTTATCTTCTATGGCAACATCGATACCTCTAATTACAAGGCAGGCAACGAAAAAAGCGCAATACTGCCTAATGTAATTGAGTATCTTACGTATGTCTGTATGCCAGGCCAGTTCACTGTGATTAGTAAGGCAAAAGATGCTAGTGCCCTGCCGGAAGAAATTAGGGTAGTTGCTCGTGCAGATAGACCGGAGATATGGAAAACTCTTGAAAATGGTCTAGTCATGATCAATGTAACCAAGGAAAAATACGACAATAATCGGTTTATCCCAGCCAGGATATTTGAAGCCTTTATCTTTGGTATGATCCCAGTTTCCTATAAATTTAGTTTTTTAGGAAATACTTTTTCTTTTGAAAATATGGAGGACTTGGATGAGATAGTAAAATATCTTATGGAGTGCTCGACCGAAGACCTAAAGAAAGCCTATTTACACTCATTTGAAAATTACTTAAAGCACCTATCAGATATACACAACGAACATGAATAACGAAAAATTAGCAGCAAAAGCAACTAAAGTAATTACCTCATGTACCAATAGAGGTCAACTTGATGCTGCACAAAAATATACAGAGCTTTTCTTTCAACGCACACGAGACATTGAACATTTTAGAAATCTGGTTATTGAGATAAACAAAAAGGTCGATGGCTTATCGTGATCGCCTGTTTAAAAAAGAACCTGCCGGGTATGATAAATAATAAGAAAGATCAGTTTTGATGAAATCTAGTACACAGTTTCAAAGTAGTAAAGACTCAGCTGAAATAATTTCTCAATATTTTAGAGGCAACGAACACTTATTTTCTAAAGCAATCACATTTGATAGAGTTAGAGTAGAGGCCTGGCAATTAAATCGTATGGAATCTATTATTCCCAAGGAAAAATTGCTGGAACTGCACCTAGACATGATCCTCAATAGAGGAACTCATGCAGTTACTGAGTATTATAAGAATTTGTCGAATGGAAGAAACTTGCTCCTAGAAAGAGCCAACCTAACTGGTTATAAGGCAAAGCAGTTAAATGAGTCCCTGATAACTTTCAAAAAAAGGCTTAAGTCTACCCTAAAAACTAGGATAAATGAACAGAGCGGCTCAATGGTGGATATTGCAGACCCTACTGCAATTTTTTCAAATGCAGTTAAAGGCGCAATGGGAGTACCTGCGACCCCAAACATTCCTAACACGATCGCGCAGTCTGCTCAAGCGGCTGTACCTACTCCATCAAATCAGGATGCATTCGATACTGCATTAGCCGGTGGAGAATATAAAGCAAGCGAGGACGGTGGAGTCTCAGGACTTCTAAAAAAATTATGGAATGCTCTTACTGAAGACGGTACGCCAATTGGGATCCTTCATCTAGTATTAGATATTGTTGGTTTATTAGGAGATGCTTTTCCGCCAGTCGGGCTTATTGCTGACCTACTTAATGCGGTCATCTATTTTTATAGAGCGTCAATTGCAGAAGAAGGAAAAGCTGGTACTTTCTGGTTGCTTGGCTCCATTAATTTGATTGCGGCATTCCTTTTTGGTTCTGGAGATATGCTTAAGTTACTTAAGCCTGGAGCAAAGGCTGCAGCTCCTGTAATGGAAGCAATACTTAGAGGTGGAGCAAAGGGAGGTGCTGATGCGATTGCAAAAGTTCCAATAAAAGAGCGCGGCCCAGTCATACGTCTCTTACGCTTTATCTCAAAAAATATTGCTGGAGTATTTGGAAAAGCTAGTTCTCTACTAGGAAAGTTTTTTGGTGAGTTTTTGGCAAAGATTACAGGATGGTTGCCTTTTATTGGAACTCCTCTAAAATCGATTTTTGAATCAATTGGTAAGGTTTTTGCAAAGAGCGGAGACAGTATGCTTGCCTTTTCAAAAGAGTTTGATACTGTTGAAAAGATTGCGGCAAAGGCAGAAACCGCGGCAGCTCAAGTGGCCATCTCTAATTCATTGAAGAAGAGCGGTTACAAATACGTAAAGGACACAGCCGATCCTAGCCTAGTATTAATCAAAAACGAGTCAGATGTGATCGAGGCAACTATGTCGATTGAATCATTTAAAAAGACATTTGGTGAAAAAGCAGCTGGCTTATTTAGTAAGACGGAAACTGAGTCCATGCTCTTATATTATCCTAAACTTGCATCTGGCGCGCCAAAGGTCGAGGCCGGATTAATTAAATATTTTCTTAAAACCGGCAAAAAATTCGTAAAATTTCATGCAATGCTTGCATTTTTTATCGGTAAGCAGGTAATTAAGCTGATAAATGATGGAAAGGACTGGCAAGACTTGGGCTACAAAAAAGAAGAGGTAGAATATTGGGGAAATTCTGCATGGTCTTCTTGGATTCAGGATGAAATCCTTAAAAAGAAAGAAGAGACCGGTGCAGTATACGTACCTTCATTAGACCTAGATTCTAGCGAAAAAGAGATCTTTGATCGAGTAACAAATTATCAAAACAATTATGCCAAGCTATTTGGCGAACGCACTCTTATTCCAGTAATATACAATAAATATGGAAATGAAGATGTTGAGGAGGAGTTTGCCGACCTTTGGAAAGAAATAGGCGAGGGCTCAGTCAAAAAAGAAAAGGTGACAGAATCTCTATCACCTCTACGTTATATTATTCCTTATTCTAAGTTCTAAGAGGACTTTTTCATGATACGCTCAGTAATCTTTGTAATTGCTGCGTCAAAATCATCTCCTTCTCCAGTACAACCTGCCCAATAGGCTTTTGTCAAGATAGAAATATCTCCTCCTAATTCATCGTCAATAACATCGTAAACATTTGATTTTACGTCAATTTTTGAATAGGCAGTACTTACCTCTTTTGCCATTTCTGGAGTTAGACCAGTTATAAGTAAAGCAATTGCACACTCTTCCTGATCTGTGGTATTTCCAAAAATACCGCTTCCGTTTTTAAGGTCTAACAACATTGAAGCAATATCCGACGCTCCTTGCTGCTTTGCATTTTCAATAAATTTACTTGGATCGGCAGCCATTGTGTCATAATAACCCATGGCCTCTGCACCTTTTGCAAACAGCCCAGGCTCATCTGCACCAGTAGGAGTGTCATTTGTTGCAGCAGCCGCTGCTCCTCCAGCTGCACGAGCCGCAACCAGAGCTTTAGTTGTCTTGTTTATACCGGCCGCTGTAATCACCTCAACTGCAGTTGATGGAGAGAGTTGTGTAAGAAGATTTGGCCACCTAGTGACAATTTCGGTACGTCTTCCGTTTGCTCCAAGTATCGACATTTTTGCACCAGCGTCTTCAAACGAAAGTACCTTTGCCGTAGTCGTGCGTGAACCTGCTCCGCCTGCTCGTGTCAACCAATTAAATTCTGCTCCGCCTGCGGTTATTCCGGCTTTTTCCAGAGCGGCAACTTTTCTAGCTTTATCTAATTTTGCAAAGACACTGCTTAATCTAGTAATATCAGCGACTCCTTTTACTGCTTTACCTAAGCCATACGATACTTGGGCCGCTTTTTGACCGGCTTTAGTCGATTGAATCGCTTTTCCAAGTCTAGTAGTTCGTGCAGCCGCACTTGAAATTTGTGCTCCCTTTAATCCAGCAGTAAAAGCAGCTGATCCACCAAATGTGACAATCGTTAGAGTAACATCTCCTAATATTGACCATATGTTTAGCCCTCTAAGAACAGACGGCTCAATTTTACGTCGGTATAGGTTACATGATACTACTTCAGCATAGCCACTAAATTCTGTTTCTAAGAAATCTTTTACACTGTTACCGTATTTTGATGAAAATACCTCATCTAATTTATCAAAATATATTTGAGGATCTACACTCTTGGCTGCCGCGATTTTTGCAAATGCCGCGGCTAATGCTGCAATATTTTCTTCGTCGGTACCGGCGTCAGTTCCGCTAGAGCTAAAGACGCTACCGATTGTTCCGACAATACCTCTTTCTGTCCAATTTGTTCCTTCGCCAGAAGCCTTTAAAATCGAAGCAGCAACATCCATGTCTATTTCTCCCCATAAAAACTGATCGTTCATGATCCACATGAAAAACTTTGGAGCTCTCTTTTCGCTCTTATCAATTTTAACAAAAAGACGATCTTCCGGATTGATTCCAAACTCGGTTTTATCTAAGTTAGCTATTTCATGCTCTCCATCGGGAAACTTTTTGAAAAGCTCAGCTAATTTTACTAGGAGTTTTTCGTTGTTGAGATAGCCAGTTAGTCGCTGGTTAAGATCCTCTGAAATGACTGCCGTCTGCTCAGTTAGTAGACCGCCGTATTTTTGATAAAAATTCTGATATTTTTTGTCTAAAAACATCTAATGTAGGTTATTTTGTTAAGCGTTGGCTGGAGGATTTTCTCCATAAAATTGAGAAGACACCTTATTTTTCAATTGAGTCAAATTGTCTACTGCTCTTGCCACTTGATCCTTGCCGCTTACTGGCTCAGTTTGAGTAGATCCGGTTGTTGTGTCTGCTGTTGAAAAAATAGGTTTACCGTCCTTGAAAAAAAGCATCTTTTTTAGGTTTTCTGGAGTAATTTCAAAGCCACCGTATTCTTTCTCGTAGTCATCTATTATTTTTCTCCTGAATGCATCATCGGTAAATATTTTTTCAAAGAACTCCTTGTCCTGTGAATTAATAATTTCAGAATCAGTAAAAAGAGGAGTTCCGACATTCTTTTGAACTTTTGACTCCTTAGACGCAGCATTATCTAATTCCGTGTTCCACATCACCTTTTTGGTTGAACTATCATACGATATTATTCCATTAGGATCAGATCCGTCTTCTGTTTTAGCCGAGATTGTACCGGTTGGAGTAAACTCCATCATGTACAATTTAGAATTGGTTCGCATAGTATAGATAAATCGCTTTCCTAATTCCTTTTTTGTCTCCTCGTTTTCTTTTGATTTAGCCGGTGCTGTCTCTTCTGGCTTTGGATCTGGCAGCTGTGCCGTTTGTGCGTCTTGCTTTAATTGAGCAACAATCTGCGGCGCAAGCGTTGATAGTGAATTAAAAGAATCAGCATCGATAAATTGTACAGTATCTGGAACATTTGGATATTTTTTAGTAAATCCAGGCATGCCTTCAATACCGCTGGTCCTTTCAATAACTTCAAATTGAATCTTTTGTTTGGTTCTACCAAAAAGCTCACCGTCTGCTAATACTGTGTACACTATAAAATTATCGGTAAAAAAAGAAGGGGCAAGTTCGCCAATTGCCTTTGTAAAAGGCACTTCAGCATTGAAGAATTCAACGATTGCTTTAATACCCTGTTCGGTCAACCTGTTATTATCATCTAATAAATCCCTATCATTTATCGTTTTCATCACGAATTTATGATTAGTCTGGATTCGGTAGGTGACTTTGTGTCTTTTTCCTGTGACCGGATCGATCATTACTTCCTTACCTGAACCAATGGACTCAGTTAATTTTGTCCATGTGTTAAATGAATTGATCATGCAACCTGTTTTATTTTTATTTATTCTCACGATAAATAATAAAAAGACAGGCACTTGTGAAACTTAGAAAATTTGAAGGCTATCTCGATCTACATTCAAAGGACCCAAGGGTCTTTGAGAAAAAAGTTGTTTTTATGGGCACTCAAAAGTGTCCGGCCATTTTTAAAGAGGCTCAAGAATTTATGCTGAGCCAGGAAAAATTACCAGAGATTCGCTGGGGAGAAATGGGGCAGACCAATGAAAATTCAATGATACGCACGGTACCACCTATGAAAAAAGTCTACTCTGATTTTTCTGGAGAGAAATTTTTACCTAAATCTACTAGCGACCGTTCCTCTGTAAAAGGAATGAAATTTCCTATCCTAGGAATAGACGATTTAGATTCTCAAGAATTTAAAACCTATAATAAGTTCAAAAAGTCCGAAAAAAACTTTCCAGTTTTTAGGGAAAAAATTGTTCCTGTTACCAGGTTTGACGTGATTGCACACAAAAAGAGACCAATTCACCTTCAAGAAAAGATTAATTCATTGGGTTTTGATGTAGACCTAACTCGTTTTAAATACTTGGATGAGGTAGACTCATTAATTGAAAAATTAGGCAAAAAGTATGACCTTGATTTTTATCATGTCAGTTTACTTGAATCTGGAGGAAAACTTTATCTTGAAAGCATTGGCCGCTCACTAAACCTTAGCCCAGCACAAAGTATAAAAATGTACGAAAGAGCATATGAATCTTTTTACGAGGCACAACTGCCAGTATGGTTTAAAAAGAAAATATTTGAAAGTTATGTCAAGCCATACTACAAGAGTAGATATTATGACGCTGCCTTAATTAAACCAAAAAACAGTATAGACTTTAAAAAATATTTAGATTAAGTGATTATCATAAATTGCAAAAACCGAAAAATCGAGTCCGTCTTAAAGGAGTATCGACAAAAGGTGGACAAGATTGGAACTATTTACGAACTAAGAGAAAGACAGACATTTGAGAAGCCCTCAGTGAAGAGGAGAAGAATTCTTAAATCTGCAAAATACAGGAACGAAAAATATGGAAGTACTGAACTTTAATCAATACCTTAACGAAGGTAAATCAGGTGGACATAATGCGGCGGGTGTCGCAATAATTTATCAAAACAAGATACTCTTGGTGCACCCAACTGGCGGCACCTGGCAAAGAGGTATTTGTGGAATTCCAAAGGGAGGAATGGAACCTGGAGAAGAGCCTATGGAAGCGGCTATTCGAGAGTTATTTGAGGAAACATCAATTGTTGTTCGACCAGATCAGTTAGAGCAATCTCCATATGTAGTCGACATAGCTAGTAAAAAACACGGCAACTGGCAATTAATTTATTTTTTGTGCAAAATCGACGACTTGGGAGAGGTCGAACTCGAATCAGAGAGTATTC
>Ga0214919_10000757_pt1 | contig 55509 bp, 56 predicted proteins | sample LL1503_MetaG_FD_177994 | JGI IMG/M metagenome (GOLD analysis project Ga0214919, IMG submission 177994) | Freshwater microbial communities from Lake Lanier, Atlanta, Georgia, United States - LL-1503 | ecosystem: Environmental > Aquatic > Freshwater > Lake | place: USA: Georgia | collected... | reverse complement strand
TGACCACCATGATTAAGGATGCAAGTAACGTAGATATTAAATTATTTGGTAAAAATGTAGTTACCGCACAGACTGCTCAGATTAAGCAGATGGAATTAATGATCACACGACTCAGCAAATAAAGGGAGAAATCAATGACGCAGACAACGGTAAAGATTCAAGGAATGACATGCGGGCACTGTGAGGGACGAGTAAATACAGAGCTCGGCAAGATCGCTGGTGTCAAAGAAGTTAAGGCCAGCTCTGGTGAGAGTCAGGCCGTTATTACATCTGATGCTGCACTAGATGCCGAGCTAATCTCACAAGCTGTTATTGCCGCTGGCTATCGAGTAGTGCAGTAACTATTTTCTAAAAGATAAATCTGCTTTTTTCATCTCGGCAACTAATACACGAATGGCATTTGCTCCCATGCCATCTAGCTCTTTGAGCGCAGCAAGTGAGGTTTTACGAAGATCACTCAGTTGAAATAAGCCATCATCGATTAAAGCTCGACGGGCTGGTGCATCTAAACCAATGTCACGCCAATGCCCATCAACGGCGGCATAGGCATCTATTACTACATTGCTATTTGTTATTGCATTTTCTTGTGCAGCTTTTTTCTCAGCGCGGTTAGCAGCCCCTGCACGTTTTGCTTCTGCAGCCAATTTTTTTATCTTGGCCGGTGATTGCTTTGCCATAAGAAAAATCCTTACCAGGGCCTTATTGAATTAGTGTGCGGGAGAAGGGACTTGAACCCTCACGTCCGAAGACACAGGTTCCTAAGACCTGCGTGTCTGCCATTTCACCACTCCCGCTGGAGTAAGGAGCCTAGATTAAGGTATTTAGGCCCAACCACCAAACTAGCTATCCCAGGCCTCTTTTTCAGTAGTTATTGCGCAGGATTTATCGAGTGATTCTTGAATTGCAAGTGCAACACGATGGTCATGTATCCCATCAGCAAGTGGATATGGAGCAGGCCTACGTTTGCCAACCCAGTCAGACATTTCTTGAATCATTGTAGCTATCGCAATCTCTTCATCTGACCAGGATTCTTTGCAGAAAGGATTCTTATACATAATTTCAGAGTTAAAAGAAAGGTGATCTGTTCTATACCCATCAAGATCTAAATCGTATCCAGTCTGCCTGCGCACGATAGGGGCGGTAACAAAGCTATCAGGATGAACCCACCTAATAACTTGATCATCATTAATCTCTCCATGGCTACCACGAACAATGACGCGCCTGAAACGTAACTGGTTATGCCATTGGTTATCAGTAAAGTCATAGAGCCCAGAGAGTGTTGAATTAAATTCAATTGTTGCTATACGTGATTGAACCTTGACTGGTTCTGAATCTAGATTCCAACCATTGCGTGAAGCTGGATTTTGTAGAGGAGCGTTAAAGGCTGTGGCATTAACCCGAACAGGTCCGATACCAGCGCCTAAATATCCGCGCATTAATGAGATTGCATGATAATCATGGGTTGATGAGATTTGCACGTGAGTTGGGGTGCCAATGGCGCCAGATTTAACAACGTTTAGTCGCCCGGCATGCGATGGAAGGCGCAGGTATTGTTCAGCAATTTGTACGAGTCCAGATTGGCCGACGTCATTCCATAGCTCGCGTAGCAAATGTAAATCAGCGGCAGGTGGAGTCTCAGCCATTATTGGAATCCCAGCCGCAACGGCCATCCGAATAATTGAGGGTGTAATTTCCCTAGGTACTGATGCAATCAGAAAATCTGGCCTTGCTTTGAGATTGCATTCATCAAGAGATAAGTAGATGGGCAGGAGAGATTCACGGGGGGTTCGCACAATCGAACCAACGCATTCAACTCCAGAAATAGCCTGGGCGAGGCGAGTAAAGAATTCAGCTCTCCACCCTGTACCTATCACTGCGAATTTGGTGTCTCGTTCGTTGCCGTTAGAAATTACGCTCATAAGGCAAGACTATGCAGAAACTTCACTTCATACATAGGATTGCGCCAGAGAAAAAACTAAGAGAAATTTCAAGGAGTTTTCATGTCACTGACACCCACACCGGCAGATAAGTTCACCTTTGGCCTTTGGACCGTGGGTTGGCAGGCACGGGACCCATTTGGGGATGCAACCCGTGGCGCACTCGATCCTGTGCGCACCGTTAATGAGTTAGCTGCGCGCGGCGCACACGGTGTGACTTTCCATGACGATGATTTGATTCCATTTGGAAGCGATGAAGGTGCTCGTCGAAGTCATATAGATCGTTTTAAGAAGGCATTAGCTGAAACTGGAATGAAAGTACCGATGGCAACGACAAATCTATTTACTCATCCTGTCTTTAAAGATGGCGCATTCACATCAAATGATAAAGATATTCGCCGATATGCAATCTCAAAAGTAATGAAGAATATTGAGCTAGCCGTTGAACTTGGCGCTAAGACTTATGTCTGCTGGGGTGGCCGTGAAGGCGCAGAGTCTGATGGCGCAAAGGATGCATACGTTGCCCTCGATCGCTTCCGTGAAGCTTTCAATACGCTAGGTGAGTTTGTAACGGATAATGGATATGACATTAAGTTTGCAATTGAACCAAAACCAAATGAGCCACGTGGTGATATTTTCTTGCCAACAATTGGACATGCGCTCGCTTTCATTAACTCATTAGATAAACCAGAGCTTGTGGGCCTGAATCCAGAGGTTGGGCACGAACAAATGGCTGGACTTAACTTTGTTCACGGCATTGCCCAAGCGTTGTGGCACAAGAAGTTGTATCACATTGATCTGAACGGTCAGCATGGACCAAAATTTGATCAAGATTTAGTCTTTGGCCACGGCGATCTTAAGTCAGCCTTCTTCTTAGTTGATTTACTTGAGCGCTATAAATATGACGGACCTAAACACTTTGACTTTAAGCCAGCTCGTACCGAGAGCGATAAGGGCGTGTGGGAATCAGCATCGGCAAATATGCGTACCTATTTAGCACTTAAAGAACGGGCAGCAGCCTTTCGTGCAGATCCTCGCGTTGTTGCCGCCATGGCCGAATCAAATATTCCAGGTCTGAGTGAACCAACACTCAGCGCAGGTGAGACTTGGAGAGATCTTGCTAAGGATTCATTCGATGTTGAAGCCGCTGGCACACGCGGGTATGGCTACGAGGCCATTGATCAGCTAGCACTTGAACACCTCATGGGTGTGAAATAAGAGAGCTAAACGTTGGCACCCTTGCGAGAGACGGCATCAACGCCGGCTGAGATTAAGAGTACAAGTCCTGTGACGATGAACTTGATGCCTGCTGCATATCCCAAAAGTCCCATACCGTTATCAATGACTGCGACAACTAATCCACCCAAAATTGCATCGCTCATTTTTCCTTTGCCACCAAACAAAGAAGTTCCACCAATAACTGCTGCACCAACGGCGTAGAGAAGGGTTGAACTGCCACCAGTCGTTGGAGAGACCGAGTTTTGGCGAGATGCAAAGATCATCCCCGCAATTGCTGATAGGCCAGAGCAGATCATAAAGGCCATAATTCTAATCTGTTTAATATTGATACCGGCTCGGCGTGCAGCTTCGGCATTTCCACCGACTGCATAAATGTGACGGCCAAATGCGGTTCTGCTAAGGACAAATGTTCCGATGACGAGAATTAAAAGAATGACCGGGACAACGTAAGGGATTCCCTTAAGACTAACTAAGTCAGGGTTATTACTGCGCTCAACGTTAAGGGCAAAAACTGCAAGCCCTAAAATTCCTAAGAGACCGACAGTCTTTAAGACCCATAAATTTATGAGCTCTGATTTCAATCCCGCTTTACGGCGTGAATTTATACGGTTAAGACCGACCAGTACATAAATTATTGAAACACCGATGAAAAATACCCAGCTTAACATTGGAGTCAGATTAGAGTTTTCAACAGCCAAAATAGTTTTATCTTCAACGCGAATTGTTCCACCCTCACCGGCGAGCAGTAATAAAATTCCTTGAAAGGCTAAGAAAGCTGCCAATGTAACAACGAAGGATGGAATTCCAAGGCGTGCGACAAGTGAGCCTAAACCAAAACCAAGAATAACTCCCACAAAGATGGCTGCGATAAGGGCTAGGTACCAAGGAACGTGGTGGTTAGTAATCAGAATGACCAGTACTGCACCAGTTACACCAGCGGTGTATCCGGCAGATAAGTCGATTTCACCTAGTAAGAGAACGAAAACTAAGCCCATGGCAATGACAATTACGGCTGCAGCCTGGGTTAATAAATTAGCAAAGTTCCCCGGAGTTAAAAACACGCTAGACATAGATCCGAAGACGATACATAGAGCGATTAAACCTAATACCGCAGGCAAAGATCCAATATCTCCGGCTTTAATTCGAGACCAATAGTCGTGCATTGCCCCCTTTAGCGTTGCAGTTTCAACCATCTCAGAGGAGCTCATTTCTTAGCACCTACGCTTTCAACGCCAGCAGATTTGCCGGTTGTAATCAACTCAATAACTTGCCGCGGAATAACTTCATTCTTATCTACTTGGGCGGCCATCTGCCCCAGATATAAGGCTGCAATATTGTCGGCTACCTCAAAGACGTCATTTAAATTATGGCTAATGAGTACGACGGCTAAACCGTTATCAGCTAAACGTCTCACAAGATTTAAGACTTGTTCAGTTTGAGCAACACCTAATGCCGCAGTTGGTTCATCAAGGATTACTATCTTGCTATTCCACAATACCGCGCGCGCAATTGCTACGGTTTGACGCTGACCCCCAGAAAGTGATGCCACGGTTTGGCGAATGGATTTAACCGTACGGACGCTCAAGCCATCTAAAGTTTTGCGTGCGAGTGATTCCATAGCTGATTCATCTAAAACACTTCCGCGCTTTTTTTCGCGGCCCAAAAACATATTATGAACAATATCTAAGTTGTCACATAGGGCTAAATCTTGATAAACAATCTCAATTCCAAGAGTTGTCGCATCTCGAGGTCCATTAATTTCTACCTTTTTACCTTCAAAGAGAAAGTCACCATGATCGGGAGTATAAATACCTGCGATACATTTAATTAGGGTGCTTTTTCCAGCACCGTTGTCACCCACGAGCGCAGTAACTTTTCCAGCATGAACATCAAAGTCAACATCACGTAGAACGTGGACTGGCCCAAAGGATTTATTGACTCCTCGGAGTGAAAGTATTGGTGTGCTCATATTTTCTCCCTTTTATATCTTGTGTTAAAGAGGTTACGGCTCGGAGTCTGAACTCCGAGCCGTAACCTTTGTTCTTTTCTACCTAGCTAAATACGGAGATATTAGAGTCCGTTAGCTGTGCAGAGGTCTTCGATGCCGGCACATACAGCCTCACGTGTCTGGAAGCCATCTGCGATGACATCCTTCACGTTAGCCTTTGTGATTCCGACTGGTACCAATAGCACTGAAGGTACATCTACGGTTCCGTTATTAACTGAACCTGTAGCTGTTGTTGCTGCCTCACCCTTAAGCAATGCAATTGCTAGAGCTGCTGCGCCTTCTGCTTCGGCCTTGATTGCCTTGTAAACAGTGTTTGAAAGGTCACCTGTAAGGATTGCACGCAATCCGTCAACAGTTGCATCTTGTCCAGATACGCAGACCTTACCGTTGAGCTTGTTCTTCTTAAGAACAGCTACAGCTGCAAGTCCAAGACCTTCGTTAGCTGAAACAACTGCATCGAGCTTTCCGCCAGCCTTTGATAGCTGCTGTTCGAAAATAACTCCACCCTTTGCGTTATCCCAATCTGGGACAGCTGTGTCATCGACAAGTGTGTAGTTCTTTGAATCGATCAAAGGACGGAGCACTGAGTCATAACCAGCCTTGAACAAAGTTGCGTTGTTGTCAGTAGGTGAACCGTTCAAGTACACGATACGTGCATTTGTCTTTCCTGCTGCATCAAGGCAAGCCTTAATGCCTTCACCTTGAAGACGACCAACTGCTTCGTTATCAAATGAAACGTAGTATGAAGCTGAGCCGTTAAGAGTTAGACGGTCATAGTCGATTGTCTTAACACCCTGTGCTGCAGCCTTATCCTGAACAGCCTTAGCTGAATCTGAATCTAGGTTTACAAGAATAAGAACCTTTGCGCCAGCTGTAAGCATCTGGTCAGCAATAGTTGCAAATGCGGCCTTGTCACCGTTTGCATTTTGAATATCTACTTTAACTCCGGCTGCATCAAATGCTGCCTGTAGGAATCCGCGGTCAGCAGTTTCCCAACGGTTTGATGATGCTGCATCTGGAAGAATTACACCGACGAAGCCATCTGCAGCTTTGTCAGCCTTTGAGCAACCTGTTAGTGCGATTGCAATTGCAGCAAATGCTGCAGTAATCGCGAGGCGGCGTTTTGTCATATATGTAACACCTTTCGAAAGGGTTTACACCCCAGGGCAAGACTGTTCCGCCCAGATGAGGAGGGTGCAAATGTGGTGCTGACGCTAGTCTGAATCCACGAAACCGTCACTACCAAATCTGATGAATCTTTTGATTTTACCTAACGATTAGGTAACGCCGCAGGAGCGCTAACGGTAACCTTGCACAATGCCCACGCAACTAGAGCTACTGCAGTCTGCAGTATTGGCTGCAGTTGATCGCCTTATCTCACATGGCAAGATAGCTGGGGAAGTTCCTGAGTCCATTGTTTTGGATCGGCCAAAGAATCGCGACCATGGCGACTATGCAACTTCTATAGCGCTGCAACTAGCTAAAGCCGCCGGGCGCAGTCCGCGTGTGATCGCAGATTTAATCGCACGTGAACTGACAGGGATTGAATCAATTTCGAGCGTGAATATTGCAGGTCCTGGTTTTATAAACATTACATTGAATCGCGCAAGCCAGGCCCAATTAGTTGAAGTAATTCTAAAATCAGCGGGAACATATGGCCACGGAGATGCGCTCGCAGGTGTTCGAATAAATCTAGAGTTTATTAGCGCAAATCCAACTGGACCTTTGCACTTAGGTCATACGCGCTGGGCAGCAGTTGGTGATGCACTTGGTCGTGTACTCAGCGCAGCAGGGGCCGATGTAACTCGCGAATTTTATATTAATGACCGTGGAAACCAGATGGAGCTCTTCGGTGCATCGGTTGAAGCAGCCGCTCTTGGAAAAGCGATTCCAGAAGATGGATATCAAGGCGCATATATCTCTGATTTAGCTAAAGAAGTTATCAGTGCTAACTCTGCTATTACGCAACTTCCAGAGGGAACACGCCACGAAGCATTTCGTGAAGCTGCATATGCAGTGCAGTTAAAAGATCAACAGCGGGTACTTGATACTTTCGGTACACATTTTGATGTCTGGTTTTCAGAGCGTTCTTTACACGAACAAGGCGCCGTAGAACATGGGTTAGAAATTCTACGCAAGCAGGGACATGTCTTTGAAGAAGAAGGCGCGGTGTGGCTGCGCACGACTGATTTTGGTGATGATAAAGATCGAGTACTCACTAAATCCGATGGCTCACTTACTTATTTCTCTTCCGACACCGCGTACTACATAAACAAGCGCGAGCGTGGATTTGATATTTGTATCTATATGTTAGGCGCTGATCATCATGGTTATGTGGGCCGCCTTAAGGCAATTGCCGCATGCGCTGGCGATAACCCTGAGTACAACATTCACATACTGATTGGGCAGTTAGTGAAAATTATGGAGGGCGGGGAAGAAGTCAAACTCTCTAAGCGCGCCGGAACGATTATTACTTTGGAAGAGTTGGTAGAAAAAGTTGGAGTTGACGCTGCTAGATACACATTAATTAGATATCCCGTAGATACTCCCATGGTGATGGACATCGATGTTCTCAAACGCAACACCAATGAAAATCCGGTCTATTACGTTCAGTATGCCCATGCCCGTATTGCAGCGGTCTTACGTAATGCACACGAGCTCAAAATTTCGACAGAACTTAAAGATTTCGATTCTTCGCAGTTAACCCATGACCGCGAGAACGAGCTCTTAGGTGTCCTAGCCCAGTTCCCTCGAGTTATAGCGACGGCAGCAGAGCTGCGTCACCCTCATCGAGTCGCCCGATATTTAGAGGAGCTAGCCGGGGTTTATCACGGCTTTTATGCCGACTGCCGCGTGCTTCCAATGGGGGATGAAAATCCATCGTCACTACACACGGCTCGACTATTACTGTGTGCATCTACTAAACAAGTTATTGCAAATGGCCTCACACTTTTGGGTGTCAGTGCACCAGAGAGGATGTAGATATGTGGTCAGCTAATGTTTCACGCGCGGATCAACTCACTATCTCATCGATTTCTGCAACCTCACTTGCGCAAGAATTTGGAACACCAGCTTTTATTATGGATGAAGTCGATTTCTATGACCGCGCAAAAAGTTGGGATCAAGCACTGGGTACAGCTTTCGGCTCACATGCCGGCAACGTCTATTACGCAGCAAAGGCCTTTATCTGTGTTGAAGTTGCGCGTTGGATTAAAGAGATAGGCATTGGAATCGATGTCTGCACAGGTGGTGAATTAGCTGTAGCTCTTGCTGGAGGTATCGATCCATCAAAGATTGAAGTACACGGTAATAACAAGTCGGTCGCCGAAATCGAGAAAGCAGTCAGCGCTGGCGTAGGCACCATTGTTATTGACTCTCTTTTTGAAATCGATCGAGTCGCTGCAGCTGCACAAAAATTTGGTGTAGTTCAAGATGTTCTCTTGCGCTTAACCCCTGGAATCGAAGCTCACACTCACGAATCAATTGCCACAGCACATGAAGATGTAAAGTTTGGTTTTTCAATTGCAAGTGGTTCGGCGTGGCAGGCTATCGAAGCCACGCGTACACATGCCTCAATTGCATTACGTGGTTTTCACGCACATATCGGCTCACAAATCTTGGATACCGATTCCTTTGAAATTAGTGCTGAACGCCTGATCGCACTGTTGGCAAAGTACCGCGATACTTTTAACGAAGAGCTACCCGAATTAGATTTAGGGGGAGGTTATGGAATCGCTTACTTACCGGGCGATGAAGAACTATTACCAACTGTAGTTATGAACGCATTAGCGCAGGCAGTTAAAGAAAACTGTGCTAAATATAAATTAGCTCACCCACGAATTTCGATTGAACCAGGGCGGGCAATAGTTGGTCCAACCATGTTTACGCTCTATGAAGTTGGAACCATAAAAGATGTAACGTTAGAAAACGGCAATAATCGTCGATATATTTCTATTGACGGTGGAATGAGTGAGAATATTCGCCCTGCTCTCTATAGCGCCGAATACACAGCAGTACTTGCAAATCGCACAAGCAATGCTCCTATGCTTTCCACGCGTCTGGTTGGAAAGCACTGTGAAACTGGCGATATCGTTATTCGCGATATATCACTAGCCAGTGATATTGCACCAGGAGATTTGTTAGCAACCCCAGCCACTGGTGCATATGGTCGCAGCATGGCGAGTAATTACAACCACATGCCGCGTCCGCCAGTTATTGCAGTAAAAGATGGGAAAGCACGTGTAATTCTGCGTCGTGAGACTGAAGCCGATCTGTTGAGGCTCGACATTTAACGCCGATACAGGCATCTGTGAAAGAATAAGCGCATGGACGCAGGTTTGAAGACAATATCTATTGGCATGCTTGGCGCTGGAGTTGTGGGCAGCCAAGTAGCTCGCCTGCTGCAATCAGATGAACAAGAGTTATCAGAGCGCTCTGGAGCGTTACTTGTTTTGAAAAAAGTTGGTGTGCGTAGCAATACCCCGCGCGAAGGCATAGATTCTTCCATGATTACTACAGATTTGCACTCAATCGTGAGCGATCCAGAGATTAATATTGTTATAGAAGTCATGGGTGGAATCGAACCTGCACGCACGTTGATTTTAGAAGCAATTAAGAATAAGAAATCAGTGATCACTGCAAATAAAGCCTTACTTGCAACTCATGGTCATGAATTATTCAATGCAGCAGATGCGGCAAAAGTAGATTTATATTATGAGGCTGCTGTAGCTGGAGCGATTCCCATTATTCGATCGATGCGCGAATCTTTAGCAGGAGATCAGATCACTCGAGTTTTGGGAATTGTAAATGGAACGACAAATTATATTTTGACAAAGATGCATGAAGAAGGCCGTGATTTTGCCGAAGTTCTTAAAGAGGCACAGGCCCTTGGCTTTGCAGAGGCTGATCCAACTGCAGATATTGAAGGTCATGATGCTGCCGCTAAAGCTGCACTTCTGGCCAGCTTGGCATTTCACAGCACAGTGACAATCGATGAAGTGTATTGCGAAGGTATTACAGGTATATCTATCGATGATGTCAACGCGGCAAAGGCCATGGATTGCGTCATTAAGTTATTAGCGATAGCAGAGTTAACATTGAAGGATGAAATCTCGGTGCGAGTGCATCCGGTCATTTTGCCAAACTCGCATCCGCTGGCCTCGGTTCGTAACGCTTTTAACGCCGTATACGTAGAGTCTGAGTCTGCTGGCCAACTCATGTTTTACGGGCGCGGAGCGGGAGGTGCACCAACAGCATCTGCAATTTTGGGCGACCTAGTTGCTGTTACTCGCCATCGCGCATATTCAACTGTCGGTTATGGTGAGTCAGATTATGCAGATTTAGATATTGCACCAGTTGGTGAAGTGAAGTCTCAGTACTACGTTCGCTTACATGTAGCTGATAAATCAGGTGTTTTAGCTGCCGTTGCACAAACTTTTGCAAGTGAAGATATTTCGATTCAGACAGTTCGTCAGGCTGGTTTAGGAAAAGATGCCGAACTCATTGTTATCACACACAGTGCGGCAGAGGCCTCGCTCAAGGCGTGTGTGAAGAAATTAACTGATATGTCAATTGTGAGCAAAGTTGAATCTGTAATTCGCGTTGAAGGCGCGGTCTCGTAAATGGGAATCTTCGGGAAAAGTAAAAAAGGCGCACATCAATGGCGTGGAGTAATTGAGGAATACCGCCATCGCTTGCCTGTGAATGCTAATACACCAATTATTTCACTTCGCGAAGGTGGCACTCCACTTATTTATGCATGCAACCTTTCAGAATTACTGGGTAACCATGTTTGGATTAAATACGAAGGCTTAAACCCAACGGGATCGTTTAAAGATCGCGGAATGACGATGGCGATTTCAAAAGCTGCCGAAGAAGGTGCTAAAGCCGTGATCTGCGCATCTACAGGCAACACATCGGCATCGGCTGCAGCATATGCAGTTAAAGCTGGCATGACACCAGCGGTATTAATTCCTAAAGGCAAGATTGCAATGGGCAAACTAGCTCAAGCCGTTATTCACGATTCAACTATTTTGCAAGTAAATGGAAACTTTGATGATTGCCTAACTCTTGCACGTGAACTTTCAGAGAACTATCCAGTTGCACTTGTTAACTCGGTTAATCCATTTAGGATCGAAGGCCAAAAGACAGCAGCATTTGAAGTTGTAGATATGTTGGGTAACGCCCCAGATATTCACGCACTACCAGTTGGAAATGCCGGAAATATCACGGCTTATTGGAAGGGCTATAAGGAGTATTACAACGATGGCATGGCCCAACGTCTGCCTGCAATGTATGGCTTTCAAGCTGCAGGAGCGGCGCCAATTGTTAAGGGCACAATAGTGAAAAATCCAGACACTATTGCTACAGCGATTCGTATTGGAAATCCCGCATCATGGGCGCAGGCAGTTGAAGCCCGGGATACATCCGGTGGAGTTATTGACTCAGTAACTGATCGAGAAATTCTGGCGGCTTATCGCTTAATCGCGGCTAAAGAAGGTATTTTCGTCGAGCCTTCTTCGGCCGCCGGTTTAGCTGGCCTCATTAAGTATAAGAAAGCCGGAAAGTTACCTAAAGATAAGACGATTGTTATTACAGTGACTGGACATGGGCTAAAAGATATTCCTTATGCCCTTGAGACTGCCAAGAAACCTGTTGTAGTTCCAGTTAATGTTAAAGCTGCCGCAAAGGCGCTGGGCCTTAGTTAATATGAAGCCAACTTTTAAAGCGCAATCAATGCAGGTACAGGTTCCTGCAACGAGTGCCAATTTAGGCCCAGGCTTTGACAGTCTTGGCTTGGCTTTGGGTATGCACGATCGATACATCGCGCAGGTTTTAGATGAGCAGATAATCGACATCGATGTTACTGGTGAGGGTGCAGACAGTGTGCCACGTAATGAAAAGAACTTAGTAATTAAATCGATGCATAAAGGCTTTGAATTTTTAGGTGGTCAGCCTCGCGGAATTGCACTCCGTGCGTTGAATGTGATTCCTCAAGGTCGTGGCCTAGGTTCGTCGGCTAGCGCAATCGTTGGTGGACTATCACTTGCGCGCGCATTAGTACTTGGTGGCCATGAACGCATGAGCAATGACGACATGTTGAATTTGGCAAATGAACTTGAAGGACATCCCGATAATGTTGCCGCTGCAATTTACGGTGGAGCAACTGTTGCTTGGCAAGAAGTTCAACACGGTCATAACGTTGCACTCTCTGTGCAACTTCAAGTTGATGCACGCATTGGTGCTATCGCATTTGTGCCAGCAACCTCAGTTGCAACACATAAAGCGCGAAAAATGCTGCCAGATTTAGTTACTCATTCGGATGCAGTTAAGAACTCGGCTAACACTGCATTGTTAGTGCATGCACTTCAACATCGCCCTGATTTATTGCACACGGCAACCCAAGATTTCCTGCATCAAAGCTATCGCGCCGATGCAATGCCAGGCTCCTATGTGCTCTTACAAAAGCTTCGTAAAGCCGGTGTTGCCGCCTTTATCTCCGGAGCAGGCCCAACTGTTTTAGTGCTCCACACTGGAGGATCTGGCGAGGTCGATGAACTAGCCCGTGCCGCGGGCGATAAGTTCATTACGAGCGCGCTGAGCCTCTCTCGCACAGGTGCCAGCCTGGTGACAGGCTAGATTTTGCCCTCAGCTAGTCGCACTGCTAACATTTAGGCATCTGTTCGGCCCGCTTATTGTGGCCAGCAACATCTACAGATATTCAGAGAATAAAAAACCACCGTCCTTGGGTATTTCCAAAAAAACTCAAAGGCCAATAGCGAAAAGATACAGATGACAACAACAGATGAACCCGTACGTTCACAAAGTCCAGAGCTAGGTGCAATGACCTTGCCTAAGTTAAAGACTGTTGCAACACAGTTAGGTGTTGACGGCGCAGCAAAGATGAAGAAGGACGCACTTGTAGAAGCGATCGCCGATTTACAGGCTAAGAATCGCGAGGCTGCAAAAGCAGAACGTGAAGCCCGCCGTGAAGCGCGCAATAGCCGTAAGAAAGATAGTAAGCCAGCGTCAAGCACGGTTCAAGATTCAGAGGAGGATTCAGGCGAGGATGCACCATCGAATGATCGCGGAAACCGCAACGATCGTTTCGACCGCAACGATCGCTCACGTGGTCGCAACCGTGATCGCAATAGCCGCGACCGTGCACCGCGCGAAGAGCGCGAACCAGTCATTGGTGAAGATGATGTTTTAGTTCCAGTGAGTGGACTGCTAGATATTCTCGATAGTTATGGCTTTATCCGGACGTCGGGATATTTACCAGGCCCAAACGATGTTTATGTAACGCTGCAGCAAGTTCGCAAGAACGGACTGCGCAAAGGCGATGTTGTAACAGGTCAAGTTCGCCAACCGCGTGAAGGCGAAACTAAGCAGAAGTTCAACGCACTGATCACTCTTGAAACCGTTAATGGAATGACGCCTGAGGAAGCACGTAACCGTGTTGAATTTGGCAAGTTAACCCCGCTGTACCCACAAGAGCGTTTGCGCCTTGAGACTGAGCCAAATATTTTGACAACTCGAGTTATCGATTTAATCGCACCGATTGGTAAGGGTCAGCGCGGACTTATTGTTTCACCACCTAAAGCTGGTAAGACAATGGTTTTGCAGTCAATTGCTAACGCGATTACAACTAATAATCCAGAGTGTCACTTGATGGTGGTCTTAGTTGACGAGCGTCCAGAAGAAGTGACAGATATGCAGCGCAGTGTGAAAGGTGAAGTTATTGCTTCAACTTTCGACCGCCCAGCAGATGACCACACAACAATTGCCGAGCTTGCTATTGAGCGCGCAAAGCGTCTTGTTGAACTGGGTCATGACGTCGTTGTTCTTCTTGATTCAATTACTCGCTTAGGCCGCGCGTATAACATCGCAGCACCAGCTTCAGGACGAATTTTATCTGGTGGTGTTGATTCAGCTGCGTTATACCCACCTAAGAAGTTCTTTGGTGCTGCTCGTAATATTGAAGATGGTGGATCACTAACGATTCTTGCAACGGCACTTGTCGATACAGGTTCTCGCATGGATGAAGTTATCTTCGAAGAGTTCAAGGGAACTGGAAACATGGAGCTCATCCTTGACCGTCGACTTGCAGATAAGCGAATTTTCCCAGCAGTAAATGTTGTGGCATCTGGTACTCGTAAGGAAGAAATTCTTATGGGCTCTGAAGAGCTCAACATTGTCTGGAAGCTTCGTCGTGTACTTCACGCACTTGAGCCTCAGGCAGCTCTAGAACTTCTCCTTGAGAAGATGAAGGGCACTAAGTCGAATGTGGAGTTCTTGATGCAGATCCAGAAGACCACAGCTGGCCCTGATGACAGCAAGTAATTAGGCGCAAATTTCATAAAAGAAGGGCTTTGGCCTACTCTTATCTACGTTAACCGATCCGCTTGGTTCACTGAAGTGATTCAGACCCAGGCACGAAATTAGGGAAGTTCAATGAAGCCAGAGATCCATCCAGAGTACAAAGAGACCCAAGTAACGTGTGGTTGCGGCGAGAAGTTTGTTACCCGCTCAACAGTTGCAAGTGGTTCGATCTATGTTGAAGTCTGTTCTGTATGCCACCCGTTCTACACCGGCAAGCAGCGCATCCTTGATACTGGTGGACGTGTTGCCAAGTTCGAAGAGCGCTTTGGAAAAAAGACCACCGAAGCTAAGTAGCTTTCTAAAAAAACCGCATCGCAGCCTTAACGGTTGCGGTCGCGGTTTTTTTATTTCTCGTACCTTAGTTCTATCGATGGAAAGGAGAAGCCAATGACTAATGACCGCTTTGCATCTGCACATGAAATGGTGCGCGAGTATGCCGAATTAGAAGCCAAGATGGCCGATCCTTCTATTCATGAAGATCAAAATAATGCCCGCAAACTTGGTCGCCGCTATGCCCAACTTGGTCCAGTCGTTGCCGGTTTTAAAGCCTGGAAATCTGCAGAAGAAGATTTAGTTGCAGCTAAAGAGTTAGCTCAAGTTGATGCTGATTTTGCAAGCGAGATTCCAGCACTCGAAGTCAGCGCAGAGGCAGCAGCTGAAAAGCTAGAAGAGTTATTGTTACCGCGAGATCCCAATGATGATCGTGATGTCATTTTGGAAGTTAAAGCCGGCGCAGGTGGCGATGAATCTGCGATCTTTGCTGGAGATTTGCTACGTATGTATATGCGTTATGCCGAAAAACATAATTGGAAAGTTGAAGTTATCGATGCCACCGAGAGTGAAATGGGTGGCTACAAAGATATTTCAGTTGGAGTTAAATCTAAGGGCGTACCTGCTCCAGGTGAATCTCCGTATGCACGGTTGAAGTTTGAAGGCGGCGTGCACCGTGTACAACGTGTTCCAGAGACTGAAAGCCAAGGCCGTATCCATACATCGGCGGCAGGGGTTTTAATTTTGCCCGAGGCCGAAGAAGTCGATGTCGAGTTAAATATGAGCGATGTACGCGTAGATGTATTTCGCTCATCAGGACCTGGCGGACAGTCGGTCAATACAACCGACTCAGCAGTGCGTTTAACCCATGTACCAACCGGCATTGTCGTATCTTGTCAGAATGAAAAGAGCCAGCTGCAAAATAAAGAGTCAGCGCTTCGTATTCTTCGTGCACGTTTGCTAGCTGCCGCTCAAGAGGCTCAAGAAGCAGCAGCTTCGGCCGAGCGCAAGAGTCAGGTTCGAACCGTTGATCGTTCAGAGCGAATACGTACATATAACTATCCCGAAAATCGAATTAGTGATCACCGCGTGAACTATAAAGCTAATAATTTAGATGCGGTTTTAAATGGGGATCTCGATGACATGATTCAAGCCCTTCTTGATGCCGATAAAGCTGCGCGTTTAGCTAACACGAATTAATTTTCTTATGGATATCAAGGCGATTCTGAAAGTAGCTAAATCTCAATTAAGCGAATCTGGAATTTCTGAAGTCGATAGTGAAATTTTACTGGCACATATTTTAGGTCTTTCACGGATGGATCTACATAATTCGGTTTTAGTTCAGAACACAGTCAGCGCTTTGAATGATCCTGATGTAATTGAGGAGCAGTTTTTTACGCTTCTAGATCGCCGACTCAATCATGAACCAGTTCAATACTTAACTGGTTTCGCACCGTTTCGTTACTTAGCCCTTGAAGTTGGTCCGGGAGTTTTGGTACCTCGCCCGGAATCAGAGTTATTAGTTGATGCGGTGTTGGCGCATATCAAGAATCTTCCCCCTCCAGTTAGCGTGATTGATCTTGGTGCAGGCTCCGGTGCGCTTGCATTAGCGATTGCAACTGAGGCACCTGATGCTCGTGTCATTGCCGTTGAAAAATCGCCAGAAGCTATTTATTGGTTAAAGAAAAATGTCTCCGTGCATGCCGAAAATGTTCGGGTTGTTGAAGGCGATGTTGCCGATGTTCTGCCGGGAATCAAATGCGATGTCGTGATCGCCAACCCACCTTATATTCCAGATTCTGCGAGTTTGCCGCGCGATGTAGTTGGTTTTGAGCCTCACGTCGCATTATTTGGTGGCCCAACTGGCATGGAGATGCCCGCACTCTTTATCGCTGCAGCATCTCGATTGTTAAAGGCCGGTGGAATTGTGGTTATTGAACATACTGAAGAACAAGGAATTGCCATTGCAGGTGAGTTAGCCCTAGATTTTGAAGATGTTGCGCTCCATAATGATCTTGTTGGTCGTCCTCGGTGGACTAGTGCGGTCAGAAAGTAAATCATGGGCAAAGAGATAGATTTAAAAAAAGGTGAACTTAATCGTCATGTGAACAAGGCGTTCAAAGCGATCTCTGATGGCTACATCATCGCAATTCCTTTAGAGCATAGCTATGCCTTTGCTTGTGATGCATTCAAACATGATGCAGTAAGGGCCATGCATGTATTGCGTGGTGATTCATTATTTACTGCAGCTCAAGTATTAGTTGGTAGTGCTAAAACCGCCCAAGGTGTAGTCCGAGAAGTGACTCCAGAGATTTCAGCGCTCATGAAAAAGTTTTGGCCGGGAATGCTGTCAATGAATCTTCGTCCACAAACTGGTTTGAGTTGGGATTTAGGCGATGACAATCAATTAGACCGAGTCAGTATCCGTGTTCCAAAAAGTAAGTTCGCTAAAGCGCTAGTGGTAGAGAGCGGACCGTTAGCAGTCGCCAGTGCAGTGCGAGTCGGTCGACCTGCGCCAAAAGAGCTCAGTGACATATTTGTCCTTGACTCAGACTTAGCGTTTCAATTCAATAATGGGCTTCTTCGCAAAGGCCCTGCAACTACTGTCATAGAAGCCGATAACGAAGGCGTGAGAGTCCTTAGAGTTGGCGCAATCACTCTAGAGGCGATTCAAGAAATCGCACCTGGAGCGACTGGACTATAGGATTGGGCTATGTCTACTTTCTATGGCCCAGATTTTGAACTCTTAACGCACCAAGATCCAGAGATTGCCGCAGTTCTTTTATCTGAGCTGAAGCGTCAACAGACAAATCTGCAGCTCATTGCTTCAGAGAACTTCACTTCTCGCGCAGTGCTAGCCACTATGGGCTCTACGTTGTCCAATAAGTATGCTGAGGGTTATCCAGGAAAGCGTTATTACGGCGGATGTGAAGAAGTAGATAAAGCAGAGTATCTAGCTATTGAACGGGCAAAGAGTTTGTTTGGTGCAGATCACGCAAATGTTCAGCCTCACTCTGGCGCAAGTGCCAATATCGCCGTTTATCAAGCCTTTACTAAGCCAGGGGACACGATTCTGGCTATGTCTTTGCCGCATGGAGGTCACTTAACGCATGGGTCGGCCGTTAACTTTTCAGGTAAATGGTTTAACGTCGAGTCATACGGTGTTCGTGCCGATAATGAACTTATTGATTATGACGAGCTACGCGATAAAGCTATTGCCACTCAACCAAAGATGATTTGTTCGGGTGCAACTGCATATCCATCACTGATTGATTTTGAAAAAATTCGCGCAATTTGCGATGAAGTTGGTGCAATCATGTGGGTAGATGCTGCCCACTTTATTGGTCTTGTCGCGGGTAAAGCGATTCCATCACCTGTGCCATTTGCCGATGTTGTCTCATTTACAACACACAAAGTTTTGCGTGGACCTCGTGGTGGAATGATTTTAGCTAAGGCTGAACATGCAGCTGCAATCGATAAGTCAGTCTTTCCAGGTATGCAAGGTGGACCGATTATGTCGGCGGTGGCAGGAAAAGCAGTTGCGTTAGCTGAGTGTGCAACGCCGGCTTATCAAAAATATGCCAAAGATGTGATTATTAATGCCCAAGCCTTAGCTGCAGCACTTGAAGCCGAGGGAATGCGTGCAGTGTCAGGTGGAACTCAAACCCACCTTGCACTAATGGATATTCGCAGTACAGGAGTAACTGGAAAAGTTGCTGATGAAAGATGTGGCGCCGCAGGAATCGTTATGAACAAGAATTCAATTCCCTATGATCCAGAAAAGCCGGGAATAACGAGTGGCGTACGTGTTGGTTCTCCAGCTACGACAACTCAAGGAATGGGAGTTCCTGAGATGAAGCAGATTGCTTCGCTAATCGCACGAGCTATCGCAAGTGAGGATCCTGCAGCCCATGCAGCGATCAAAACTGAAGTCCATGCCTTAACTGCACGCTTTCCTATCTATCAGGCATAAAATATGCGTGAATATTTAGTAACGCTTCTGATTTCGGCAGCGCTATGTTATTTAATAACCCCATTTGTTCGTACTCAAGCAATTCGTTTTGGCGCAGTTGCCTATATCCGAGGTCGTGATATTCATACAACCCCAACTGCGCGTTGGGGTGGGGTAGCAATGTGGCTAGCAATGTCAGTAACTTTCATGATTGTTAATCACTTGCCTCTGGTTGGAAAATCTTTTGGTCATGAAGCTCAGGGCATTTTCTTAGCTTCAACAACCATAGTTTTGCTGGGAATGGCCGACGATCGTTTTCAATTAGATGCCTTGACTAAATTAACTGGCCAGGTATTTGTTGCCGGTATTTTATTGATGTATGGAATTCAAATTCTATGGCTACCGATTAATGGTGTCATTACATTGCCACCAAGTATCGGTCAACTAGTGACCGTCCTTATTGTTGTGATAACAATTAATGCCGTTAACTTCATTGATGGAATGGATGGCTTAGCTGCAGGCATCGTTGCTATAGCTGGTATTGCATTTTTTGCATTTGCTTATTTATTGGCCGTTGATTATGGATTTAGCCGGGCTGGTGCACCATCATTGATTACAGCGGTATTAGTCGGCATTTGCATTGGTTTCTTACCCCATAATGCATACCCTGCAAGGATATTTATGGGGGATAGCGGCTCTATGTTGCTGGGTCTTCTGCTTGCATCCGCTGCAATTACATTGACTGGCCAAGTCGATCCCAACGCGATTTCAGCTGAATCGTCGGGACCAACCTTGTTGCCGCTACTCCTGCCTTTCGCAGTTTTGGCAATCCCATTGGCTGATTTATTACTAGCCGTTGGGCGTCGAGTAAAGGCCGGGAGATCTCCATTTGCCCCAGATAATGAGCACCTACACCACCGATTAATGAGTGCGGGAAATTCTCAACTCAAAACTGCTTTTATTTTGTACATGTGGACTGCAACTATCGCATTTCCTGTAACAGTTTTAGCTTTTGCTAAATGGTGGGTAGCGTTTTTAAGCGCGCTATTTCTGATCTCCATTACATTACTGATGAGCCACAAGCGTAAGGTGGATGTATGAGTAATTCGAGCGAATTTGAGATGTGGCGAGGCGCAGTAATTCCGGCGAGCCTTACAGGAATTCTCGTAACAATTGCAATGACAATTGCCCGCGGGAGCTCTTCAATTTTGGGCGGAGTGTTAGCTGAATTTATTGTTTTAATATTTTTTGGAATTCATTTGGCTATTTCAAAGTTTTCTCGCAGGCTGGATCCGATGATGACGATGGTTCTTGTTTTAATCTCATACTTTGCGAAATTAATAATTCTTGGTGTTTTTCTACTTGTAGTCGTTAATATGGTTCCAGAGAAGAGTTTAGACCGCACGACTTTTGGGGTTGTGGCCGTAGCAATCACCTTTGCCTGGCTAGCAGGGGAAGTAAGGGCTTTTCTAAAACTACGTTTACACTTACCATTACCAGGTGATACCAGTCACAAGGCTTTTACCGAACAAGGAGATTAATAATGGCTATGAATGATGATGCCGCTTTTTGGTCTATTCTCGCCTACCTAATTTCTGGATTGGTTTTTTGGGGTGGTGCAGGGGCCTTGGCCGATCACTTCTTATCGACTCATTTCCTCCTTATCATCGGCTTGATTCTGGGTATGGGATCGAGCTTTTGGTTAATCTGGCTCCGCTTCCTCAAGAGCTAAACCAAGCTGTACGAGCCCTTTTCATCGGGCGGGCTGCACGTTGAGTCGTTTTGCATCTGTGCTGGGAAGCCTCTAAGTTTGGCCAATGCGCCCCCTTTGGGCCAATACGTGTGGGATATAAGGAGTATTGAATGCACACCTTGCTGAGCCAAGCCAATCCAGGCTTTGTTCCACCAAGTAGTGCAGATTTTGATTTTGCTCCAATTTTCGGAAATAGCATCCTGTTTACAAAACCGGTACTTCTAGTCTTTTTCTCAGTAATTCTTGCAGGAAGCTTCTTCACTCTCTCGGCTCGTAAAGCCGCTATCGTCCCATCCAAACTCCAATTTGCTGGTGAGTCAATTTATACCTTCATCCGTAATGAACTTGGGCGAGATGTCATCGGGCCTGAATTTATGCGCTTTGTACCCTTCCTTTTTTCACTTTTCGTCTTTATTTTAACTAACAATATTTTCGGCGTAGTACCACTTTTACAGTTTCCAACTATGTCTCATATTGGTTTTCCAATCGGAATCACAATTTTTTCTTACGTTACCTATCACTATGTGGCAATCAAGAAGCATGGACTGAAGAAGTACGTAACTGATATCTGCTTTATGCCAGGAATTCCAAAGCCAGTTTATTTAATTTTGACTCCAGTTGAACTACTTACTTATTTAGTTACTCGCCCGCTCACACTTTCGATGCGTTTATTTGCAAACATGTTTGCAGGACACCTTTTATTGCTAGTTTTCACTTTAGGTGGAGAGTATTTACTCACAAGTGGATTGATCTTAAAGTTTCTGAGTTTATTCTCATTTAGTTTTGCCATCGGCTTGAGCTTCTTCGAATTAGGAATTCAAGCACTTCAGGCATACATCTTTACCCTACTAACTGCTCTATATATCGCAGGTGCGCTCGCCGACGAGCACTAGCATCTCAGTAAATTTGACCAAACGACCGTTTGGCCAATATGTGAAAGGAAAGAGAAATGACAGGTACTCTCGCAATCGTAGGCTTCGGCCTTTCGACCATTGGACCCGGTACTGCTACCGGTTTGATTTTCGCGGCATACATCAGTGGTGTAGCTCGCCAGCCTGAGGCACGTAGCATCCTGCAGCCAATTGCATTCCTTGGCTTCGCACTTGCTGAAGCCTTGGCACTTTTCGGCCTCGTTCTTGCATTCGTTTTGAAGTAAGAATTAGCTAGAAACAACTAGGAGTTATACATGTTTAATCGATTTGGATTTCTTGCTTCTGCTGAAGCCGGAGCTAGTCCTGTCATTCCTAAACCTGCAGAAATCATTGTCGGTTTCGTCGCCTTTGGAATCCTTTTTATGTTGCTTCGAGCTCGCGCAGTTCCGCGTTTCGAAAAGGCATATAAGGACCGTACTGAAGCAATCGAAGGCGGATTAGCACGTGCCGAAATTGCACAACGCGAGGCCTCAGAAGCTTTGCAAATGTATAAGGCGCAGTTAGCCGATGCTCGTGGTGAAGCCGCAAAGCTTCGCGAGGAGGCTCGTGCTGAAGGCTCAGTAATTCTCGAGCAGATGCGTGCAACTGCACAAGAAGAGGCGACTCGAATTACATCTGCAGCGCGCTCATCCATCGAAGCGGAACGGCAAGCAGCCTTCAACTCATTGCTTAATGAAGTTGGAGCTATTGCCACCGAACTGGCTTCCAAGATTGTTGGTGAATCACTCGATGACCAAGCTCGACAGTCGCGAGTTGTTGAGCGTTTTCTTGCAGAAGTGGAGAAATCTAAGTAACCATGTCACTTTCATTAAAAGGTTCAAGTCGATCCTCGTTGGTAACAACGCGTGCACAGTTAGAGAAATTAGTTTCTCAACTTGATGCACCTGCTGCTGCCCAGGTTTCGAGCGAGCTTTTATCGATAGTCATGGTTCTAGACTCTTCAATTGCATTAAGACGGGCGCTTTCAGACTTCGCCCGTGATGAGGCGTCAAAAGTCGCTTTAAGTAAGCAGGTCTTTACTGCAATTAGTAATGGCCATGCATTCACAGTATTAGCGACAATGGTTGGGCTCCGTTGGTCTTCACCTAGAGATCTAGGTGATGTTCTAGAACTTCTAGGAGTTGAAACGTTGTCAGTTGCAGTTGAAAAGGCGGCACAACTTGAGCAGCTTGAATCAGAGTTGTTTGCATTTGCCCAAATAGTCTCAAAGAATCCAGAGCTACGCGCAACATTTGCGCTTCGATCAGCCTCTGAGGTTAAAAAGAGTGATCTAGTGTCGGCCCTCCTGTCTGGAAAGGCACTGCAAGCATCAATCGATTTAATCTCATTCTTAGTTGATCATCCTCGTGGAAGAAATCTTGAGAGTGGGCTCAACGAGTTTGCCGACATCATCTCTGCAAGAAAAGCCAGAATGATCGCCCATGTAGTAAGCGCTAGTGCTCTATCACCGGATCAAGTGAGCCGATTAACTGGTGCGCTTACAAAGATGCTTGGTCATGAGATTCGCGTAAATGTAAGTATTGAAAAGGAAGTTGTAGGTGGTCTGTCAATTCGAATTGCAGATGAGCTCATCGACGGCACAGTAATTGCTCGCTTGGCACAGGCAGATCGCCTGCTTGCTGGTAAGAGCGCTTAAGTTTTTAACTAGAAAAAGGAAAAGGGAGAAAAAAATGGCGGAACTTACAATCCGGCCCGAGGAGATCCGTGATGCCTTAGCGACATTCGTTAAGTCATACGATCCAGGAACTGCGACTCGTGATGAAGTCGGTACTGTCAGTCAGGCAGGTGATGGAATTGCACGCGTCGAAGGTCTCCCATCGACAATGGCGAATGAACTCTTGCAGTTCGAGAACGGAACACTTGGTCTTGCACTTAACCTAGATGTGCGTGAAATCGGTGTGGTTATTCTTGGTGACACAACTGGAATCGAAGAAGGTTCATCAGTCCGTCGTACTGGTGAAATTCTCTCTGTTCCAGTCGGTGATGCCTTCCTTGGTCGCGTAGTTGATCCACTTGGCCGTCCAATCGATGGAAAAGGCGAGATCAAAGCCGATGCACGTCGCGCTTTAGAGGTACAGGCGCCATCAGTAGTTGAGCGCCAGCCAGTAAAGGAGCCGCTAGCAACTGGAATTAAAGCAATTGATGCGATGACTGCTATCGGCCGCGGACAGCGCCAGTTAATTATCGGTGACCGCCAGACTGGAAAGACTGCCGTTGCAGTTGACACAATTATTAATCAGAAGGAAAACTGGAAAACCGGAGATCCTAAGAAGCAAGTTAAATGTATCTATGTTGCTATCGGTCAAAAGGGTTCAACGATTGCATCAGTGAAGGCAGCTTTAGAGGAAGCTGGCGCGATGGAATACACAACAATCGTTGCATCCCCAGCATCTGATCCAGCGGGCTTTAAGTACTTAGCTCCATACACGGGCTCATCAATTGGCCAGCACTGGATGTATAAGGGCGAGCACGTTCTCATTGTTTTTGATGATCTCTCAAAGCAGGCCGAGGCATACCGTTCAGTCTCCTTACTACTTCGTCGCCCACCAGGTCGCGAAGCCTACCCGGGAGATGTTTTCTACTTACACTCACGTCTATTAGAGCGTTGCGCAAAGCTCTCCGATGAACTCGGTGGCGGTTCAATGACTGGTCTACCAATTATTGAGACTAAGGGAAATGACGTTTCAGCGTTTATTCCGACAAATGTAATTTCGATTACCGACGGACAGTGCTTCTTAGAAACAGATTTATTTAACGCCGGTGTTCGCCCAGCGATCAACGTAGGTGTCTCTGTTTCTCGCGTGGGTGGCTCTGCACAGACTAAAGCGATGAAGAAGATCGCTGGCCGTCTGCGTCTTGACCTCGCGCAGTTCCGTGAACTTGAAGCTTTTGCAGCTTTCGGCTCAGATCTAGATGCTGCATCAAAGGCACAGCTAGAGCGCGGTGCGCGCATGGTTGAGCTCTTGAAGCAAGGTCAGTACTCACCGTATTCACTTGAGCGTCAGATTGTTTCAATCTGGGCAGGTACCTCAGGTGCACTCGATGATGTTGCTGTTGCAGATATTCGCCGATTTGAAGCTGAGCTTTTGGATTACATTGGCCGCGAACGCAAAGCAATCTTCGACGTGATCTCTGAAACTAAGCAGCTTGAAGATGACACTGTGAAGTCAATGGAAGAAGCTGTTGCAACATTTAAGCAACGTTTCGTTCCAACGATTGCAGTTGCTGCAAAAGATGCGCCAGTTGAAGCACTAACTGGCGAAGAGTCAGAACAGATTACAAAGCATGTTCCTCCGGCGGTGAAGAAGTAACCTATGGGTGCCCAACTACGCATTTATCGCAGACGCATGCGATCCGTTAAAGCGACTAAAAAGATTACGAAAGCAATGGAGTTAATCTCTGCTTCTCGAATCGTTAAAGCGCAGCAACGGGTTACTGCATCGACTCCTTATGCCAATGAGTTAACTCGCGCGGTCAGTGCAGTTGCAACGTATTCATCGACCAATCACCCTTTGACAACGCCAAGTGAAAAACCAATACGTGCCGCTATTTTGATTATCTCGGCCGATCGAGGAATGGCTGGCGCATACTCCAATAATGCGATTAAAGAGGGCGAGCAGTTAGCTACGTTGCTCAAAGAGCGCGGATTACAGACAACGTCCTACCTTGTTGGACGCAAAGCTGTGAACTACTACCGCTTCCGTAATCGTGCAATTGCCGGCTCATGGAGTGGCTTTTCAGATAACCCAACCTATGAAAACGCTAAAGAAGTTGCGGATGCACTCATTGTTGCCTTCTTAGCTGATGCTCAGACAGATGTCGCTGGAGTCGATGAGATCCATATCGTCTTTACAGAATTTGAATCGATGATGACGCAGAACGCTCAAGCTAAACGAATGTTGCCGTTAGAAGTTGTTGAATCTACTGCCCCAGTTCCAGGCGGCTTACTTCCTATGTATGAATTCGAACCAAGTGGGGAAAAAGTGCTGAACGCACTTCTACCGCGTTACATTGAGGCTCGAGTATTTAACGCAATGCTGCAATCAGCTGCTTCTGAGCATGCTGCACGCCGCCGTGCAATGAAATCTGCAACTGACAATGCCGATGAGTTAATCAAGTCGCTCACACGACTTGCGAATGCGGCCCGTCAAGCCGAAATTACCCAAGAGATCAGTGAAATTGTTGGCGGCGCAGACGCGTTGGCCTCAGCTAGTGCAGGGAGTGAATGATGTCGACAGAGACAACCAATAAGGGTCGCGTAGCGCGAGTAATTGGACCGGTGGTGGATATTGAATTCCCAGCCGATGCAATGCCCGCAATTTTCAACGCACTTAAAGCAGACGTAACCATGAGTGGTGAAACGCGCACATTGACGCTAGAAGTTGCCTTGCACATTGGCGACAACTTAGTCCGTGCGATCTCCATGCAACCTACCGATGGAATGGTTCGTGGCACCCCGGTTACTGATTCAGGTGCCCCGATCTCAGTGCCCGTTGGTGATGTCACTAAAGGCCACGTATTTAATACGCTGGGCGAATCACTTGATGTGCCAACCTCTTCCCTTGATATTAAAGAGCGGTGGCCAATTCATCGAAATGCTCCTTCATTTGATCAACTCGAGTCAAAGACTGAGATGTTCGAGACCGGTATCAAAGTTATTGACCTCTTAACACCATATGTAAAGGGCGGAAAAATCGGCCTATTCGGTGGTGCTGGTGTGGGTAAGACGGTTTTGATTCAGGAAATGATTTATCGTGTAGCTGAAAACTTCGGTGGTGTTTCTGTATTCGCCGGTGTTGGTGAGCGTACTCGTGAAGGTAACGACTTATTTTTAGAAATGACTGAGACTGGCGTTATCAATAAGACGGCATTGGTCTTCGGTCAGATGGATGAACCACCTGGAACTCGTCTACGCGTTGCACTCTCAGCGCTAACAATGGCTGAGTATTTCCGCGATGTGCAGAAGCAGGATGTGCTTTTGTTCATTGACAATATCTTCCGCTTTACACAGGCAGGTTCTGAGGTTTCTACACTTCTTGGACGTATGCCTTCAGCAGTGGGATATCAGCCAACGTTGGCTGATGAGATGGGCCAGCTCCAAGAGCGCATCACATCTACACGTGGTCACTCAATTACATCGATGCAGGCAATCTATGTTCCTGCCGATGATATTACTGACCCAGCACCACACACAACGTTTGCGCACTTAGATGCAACAACAGTTCTTTCACGTCCGATTTCAGAGCTTGGAATCTATCCTGCAGTAGATCCATTAGATTCATCGTCACGTATTTTGGATCCACGCTATATCGGTGAGCATCATTTCCGTGTTGCTAACCGCATTAAGCAGATTTTGCAGCGTTACAAAGATCTTCAAGACATTATTGCTATTTTGGGTATTGATGAACTCTCAGAAGAAGATCGTATTTTGGTAGGACGCGCACGCCGTATCCAACGCTTCCTTTCTCAAAATACTTTCGTAGCTAAGGTCTTTACTGGACTTGATGGCTCATTTGTTCCAGTTACCGAAACAATTGCCGCCTTTGAAGCTTTAGCCGATGGAAAGTACGACCATGTTCCTGAGCAGGCTTTCTTCATGTGCGGTGGATTAGAAGATGTAGAGCGCAAAGCCGCTGAACTAGCAGCAAGTGTTGGAAAGTAAGTAGCAGATGGCTCTCAACGTCGAATTAGTATCACCAACTCAGCGCGTGTGGTCAGGTGAGGCATCCTTTGTCTCTGCCCGCACGATCGATGGAGACCTAGGAATTTTGCCTGGTCACACCCCGCTTTTTGGTGTTCTGGTGGACGGTGCAGTCACAATTACGGGAGTTGATGGCGCCACCACTGATTTTAAAGTCAGTGGTGGCTTCTTATCAGTGTCTAATAACCGAGTATCAATTTTAAGTGAATCGATTGATAGCTAAATTACTTTAAGTGGTGTTCTGTCTCAATCACTCGAACAGTCTTTGATTTTCCACGCATCACAATCGATTGACTAACCGCGCCGTAACTTGTGTAGCGGATTCCCTTAATTAGCTCGCCGTCAGTAATTCCAGTAGCGGCAAGAAATACATCATCGGAGTTCACTAAATCTTTAGTGTGAAGAACGGGACCCGATGCCTTTCCATCGATGTGTAAACGGCCTTGAATCGCTCCACCCAAACAGATCATCGCTGCCGCGGCAATAACACCTTCAGGTGTTCCACCGATCCCCATTAATAAATCAATACCCGTGTTTGGCCGGGCTGCCTCAATCGCAGCAGCCACATCGCCATCTTGAATTAATCGGATTCGTGCACCTGCAGCCCGAATCTCTTTAATCAGCTGTTCATGTCGAGGGCGATTCAAAACAACAACAGTTATATCGCTGACCGCTAGATTCTTAGCTTTTGCTACAGCTTGAATGTTCTGGGCAGTTGAAGCATCGAGATCAATAACGTGTGCGGCTTCTAGTCCCGTCACGATTTTGTTCATATAAAAACTCGCCTGGGGGTCATACATTGTGCCGCGCGGGGAGAGTGCGATAACTGAGATTGCGCCATTCATTCCATTAGCAGTAAGTGAGGTTCCATCAATGGGATCTACTGCGACATCACATGAAGGCCCCTCTTGATTACCTACATTCTCGCCGTTATGGAGCATTGGCGCACTATCTTTTTCACCCTCACCGATGACAACGACGCCGGCCATATCAACTGTGTTAATCATTGCGCGCATTGCCTTTACTGCAGCATCATCGGCTAGGTTTTTCTCTCCGCGTCCAACCCAAGGTGCAGCAGCAATGGCAGCGGTTTCTGTTACCCGAATAAGTTCGAGAGCTAAGTTACGATCTGGAATTGGTGGCATTATTCACGACTTACTTTCGCACCTAGGCTACAAAGCTGTTCGGCAAAGTTTGGATAACCACGATCAACATGGAATGCCTGATCGATAGTTGTTTCGCCTTCACTGACCAATGCCGCCAAAATTAAGCCTGCACCAGCACGAATATCAGTAGCTTCAACCGGGGCACCGGAGAGTTCGGCAACGCCATCGATCGAGGCATGATGCCCGTCAACGTCAATTTGTGCGCCTAATCGAATAAGTTCGTTAACAAACATAAAGCGTGATTCGAAGACATTTTCAGTCACGAGTGAGTGTCCATCTGCAATTGAATTGAGTGCGATAACCATGGGCAACAAATCAGTTGGAAAGCCAGGGTAAGGAAGCGTGGAGACATCGATGGCTTGTGGGCGAGAGTCCATTCGAACACGAATACCATCTGCGGTTGACGTGACGATTGCACCAGCGCTAGCTAGTTTTTCTAAAGGTAGTTCTAAGTCTTCGGCTCGGGCACCATGAATTGTTATATCTCCACGAGTCATCGCGGCAGCAAAAGCCCATGTTCCAGTGATAATTCGATCTGGAATCGTAGAATGAGTTGTTGGATGAAGTTGCGGTACTCCAGTAATTGTTATGAGTGGCGTTCCAAGACCTTTGATTTTTGCTCCCATTGAAATGAGAAACTCACCAAGATCGACTAAGTCAGGTTCGCGTGCGGCGTTATCGATAGTTGTAATACCTTTAGCCAATACTGCAGCAGTCATAATATTTTCAGTAGCACCAACGCTTGGAAAATCTAGATCGATCGCTGCACCGACTAAACCAAGTGGGGCTTCTGCAATCACATAGCCATGCTCTATATGCGCTTTCGCTCCAAGTGTTTCTAAACCTTTAATATGAAAATCTAATCCCCTAGAACCAATTGCATCTCCGCCTGGCAGCGCTACTTCGGCCTGACCGATTCTGGCGACCAGTGGACCCAATACATTTATAGATGCGCGCATTTTCCGAACTAAGTCATAATCTGCACGGTGGCCAGGAGTCGCTGGGACATCGATTGTTACCATGGATGCGTTATGGAGGACTGTGCAGCCCAAGCGAGTTAAGAGATCGGACATAATCTCTACATCTGCGATTTCTGGAACATTGGTAATCGTAGTTTTACCACTAGCTAAGAGCGAGGCGGCCATCAACTTGAGCACTGAGTTTTTTGCCCCTGTCACTGCAACCTCACCGTGCAGGCGTGCTCCGCCTACAACGCGGAATCGGTCCAGAGATGCCATGGCGGCAGTCTACTTATAGGCTACGGGCATGGTTAATTTAACGCGTATTTATACTAAGACTGGCGATGACGGCACCACATCCTTGGGGGACATGAGCCGAACATCTAAGAATGATCCGCGTCTTGAAGCCTATGCAACGGTTGATGAAGCTAACTCGTCAATTGGCGTTGTACTGGCAACCGATGAACTCAGTGATGATGTACGCGCACTTTTAGTGCGTATTCAGAATGATCTCTTTGATGTGGGAGCCGACTTATGCACCCCTATTGTAGATTCACCTGCATTTGAGCCTTTGCGAGTTCTCGAGTCACAAGTTGAATACTTAGAGGTGGCTATCGATAAATATAATAGCGAGCTTGCTTCGCTACGTTCATTCGTGCTGCCATCAGGCACACCAGCGGCTGCTCACCTTCATGTTGCACGCACAGTGGTGCGCAAAGCAGAGCGGCGTACATGGGCGGCAATTCACGCTTTTGGTAGTGGAGTGAGTCCGATAACTGCGAAGTATTTAAATCGTTGCTCAGATTTACTTTTTGTGCTTGCGCGTTATTCTAATAAAGAAATAGGCGACCAACTATGGGTGCCAGGTGCTAATCGTTAACTGCTAATTGGCGTATATGCAGTTGCTGGAATCTTTTCAAGTGTTGCATCATGATGGCATTTTGCTTTTATCCCTGAGACGGCATGATGAAGTTTGAGCAGTTCTTGGCTAATGAGAAGCACGGTTGTTATTTGGCGTCCCGCGGTCTCTTTTATAGTTGTTCGAATATTTCCATAAACTTTAATCGTTTTGTCATCGGCTGAAGTTTGACCAACAATTTTTGCCGTTATTTCCCACCAGGTACACCCATTCAGTGATGCTAGTTGCACCGCTCCACAAGAGTATTTCTCACAGATCGGAACACCATCTACTAATTGTGCTAACTGACGTGTTAAAACCTTATTATTTGATGCAGTTGCAATTAGCTCTTTTGCAGTTGGGATTTTGGCATAGACCTCACCGTTTTTCTTAAAATCTTTAGGTGGCCAAGTTGGTGAAGGTGAAGGAGAAAGAATAATCTTTTTCTTAACGTTAGTAATTGCATGGCGCGATGGTGCTGATTTTGTTGCAGCATTAGCTACGGGGGCACATAAAGTCGCCACCAAAATTAGAGGAATTAAGCGTTTAATCACGATCCCACTTGAATTTTCGTACCGAGAAGAAGATACCGATAGCTAGCCAAATGATCAGAATCAGAAGAGTCTTTCCAGTTTCCCAGGATTGTGCAACTTCCTGCGTTGCAAATGAATCAGGCAAGAAGACTGAACGCATTCCCTGAGTAAGCCACTTGAGTGGAAAGAGTGCGGCAAACTGCTGCATCCATGAGGGTAATTGGGTAAAGATAAGAAAAACTCCGCTGAAGAACTGCAAGATTATGACAATAGGTGAGACCACTGCGGATGCACCCCGCCCACTTTTTGGAACAATTGAAAATGCGATTCCCAACGCCGTAGAGCAAGCGCTACCTAGCAAAGTTAGCCAAGTAAAAGTAATCCACTTATTAATATCGGTTGGCATGTCTACGCCAAAGAAAATAGCGCCAAAGCCAAGTAGCATCAGAATTTGAATTATCATACTGACCGATACCAAGATTGCTTTACCGATGAAATAACTAGAGGCCGGCATTGGTGTGCCACGTAGACGTTTGAGTGCACCAAAATCGCGTTCCAAAGGAATTGTTATTGCTAGAGCTTGAAAGCCTGTATTTACTAAGCCTGAGGCGATCATTCCTGCTACAAAGTATTGAGAAAAAGTTACATTAGGTGCGATTGTGTCAGTAAAGACTGAACCAAAGATTATGAGCAAGATAACTGGGAATAAAAGTGTGAAGACTACAGATTCGCGCTGGCGAGAAAACTGCTTAATCTCTAATCCGCCACGACGGATACCCAGAGAAATCGCACTAGGAATCTTATTCATGGGTTACCCCGATCATTTTTAGATAGATATCTTCAAGTGATGGACGGGTTACGGTGAGTTCTGGAATCTCTCCATTAAATTGTGCAGTTAACTTACTGACTACGGAGGTTGGATTATCGGTGGCTTGTGATTTAATCTCAGCACCATCGCGCCATGACACACGTGCTTGAGCAGTGCTGCGTCCACCTAGATTGGTAGGCGTTGATACTTCAATAATCTCTCCCTGGCTAATCACGCCAACCCGGTCAGCAAGGGCTTCAGCCTCATCCAAATAATGCGTAGTAAGAAGAATCGTTGTGCCATCCCCACGAAGTCTTTCGATGAGCGCCCAAAAGGCACGTCGGGCTTCGGGGTCAAAACCTGTTGTCGGCTCATCGAGAAACAAGAGCTCGGGATTACCAACAATGCCAAGGGCAACATCCAAGCGCCTACGCTGACCGCCAGAAAGTTTTCGGATGAGCGACCCTGATTTTTCACTTAGGCCAACCGAGTTAATGACCTCGTCTACGTTGCGGGGATTGGAGTAGTAGCCGCTAAAGTGCTCAATGGTTTCGATTACTGTTAAATCACCCGAGTCAGATGTTGATTGCAGGACGATACCGATGCGATTTCGCCATTGCCGTGCGGCGCTGCCTTCATCGTGTGGATCAAAGCCCAAAACCCGTACATCTCCGGCGTCACGAGTTCGAAAACCTTCTAGGATTTCAACGGTAGTTGTCTTGCCAGCACCATTGGGGCCAAGCAGGGCGAAAATCTCGCCCGTTTTAATCGTTAAATCGATGCCTCGAACCGCATGGACGGCGCCATAACTTTTTGTAAGGCCGCTCACTTCGATTGCGTTCATAACTCAATACTACTATGCGAAAATAGGGCCATGAGTCCGCGCAGAAACTACCCTAAGAACAAGCGGCCACAATCTGATGAGCGCGATATAGCTACATCAAATCAAAGTTTTGAGGAACACCAAGAGGGTCTCTATACCGTTCGCAAACTCACGGGTTCAGGGGCAACTAAACCATATAGGTGTCCAGGGTGCGATCAAATGATTCCTATGGCAACGCCGCACATAGTTGCCTGGTTAGATGGCGATGAAGATGGTCGCAGACATTGGCACACTGCATGCTGGACTAAGAAAAATAATCGACGTCCAAATACTGAACGTACTCGTAACGCACCGCGCTACTAACCTAAGCGACCTTTGAGCAACTTTGTCACCTTAATAACAAGTCTGTCATCTTGAGGTCTGCGTTTAAAGCTTAAGAAATGTAGCGGCAAATTGAAACGAGTCCGTACCACCGTACGGGCAAACGTATATTCCAATAAACCTTCAGGGCCGTGCACTCTGCCGGAGCCGCTGTCTTTTACTCCACCAAACGGCACTGAAGCTACAGCTGCAAATGAAAATGTTGAATTGATAGCCACCATTCCGCAGATAAGTTGGGATGCAATTCGCTTGCCTTGGCGCTTAGACCATACATTGGCACCTAACCCGTATTGAGATGCGTTAGATAAATCAATAGCTTCGCGCATACTAGCTACGCGATTGATAATAATGATTGGGCCAAAGGTCTCTTCACGCACAGCCGTTGAATTTTCTGGCACATCTACCAATACAACTGGTTGCACAAATGGAGCTTGAACCGATTGTGGGCCACCATAAACACACGTACCACCATCGGCAATTGCAGCTTTGATATGCGAGCGAATAACTTTGATTTGTGCAGGCATTGTTGCTGGGCCGTAGCTTCCATCTCCAGGTGCACCAGAGTGAATAGACCCAGCTAATTCAACGGCCCGAACAATAAATTCATCGGCAACTTTTTCATCGACATAGACGCGTTCGGCACCGATACATGATTGACCGGCATTGGCCATGGCCGACCACATAGTTGCATCAACTGCGCGCTTAATATCGGCATCTGCAGCCACAATAACGGGATCTTTTCCACCGCACTCAAGAACTACAGGTGTCATAGTCGATGCGCATTGCGCCGCAACTAATTTAGCGGTGCGAGTAGAGCCAGTAAATGAGAGTTTATCTATACCACTTGTACAAAGTGCCTTTCCAGTTTCGCCCAAACCAGTGATAGTTGTAAAAATATCGGCAAAGGGTGCAACTTCATTAAAACTTTCCTCTAGCCACATTCCAACACCAGGTGTGTACTCACTGGGTTTAAAAACTACAGTATTGCCAGCGGCCAACGCGTAGGCGATTGAGCCCACCGGAGTAAAGATTGGATAGTTCCACGGTCCGATTACTCCAACAACTCCAAGAGGTGCACGTTCAACAGTGGCTGACATGTTAGCCATCAATAAACCTGGCCTGCGGTAGGAAGTTCGCATCACATCTTCTGCATGACGAGCCGCCCAACCAATATGGTTTACGGCCATACTTACTTCAAGGCGTGCATCACTAACTGGTTTGCCGGTTTCACGAGAAATAAGTTCAGCAACATGATCAACTCGCTCAATTACGAGCGCGCTCCACGCCAGCAAAACTTTTTTCCGACCAGCAAAACCTAGAGCCTGCCATGCAGGGCTTGCCGATTGCGCATGGGCTACCGCTTCATTAACTTCACTTTTGCTCCAGAGCAGATATGTTCCAACGACTTCATCGTTTACTGGGTTATGTGAATTAAAAGAGGGCTTTCGTTTGGTGGCCATGGTGATAAGCGTAGTCGGGTGTCGATAGGATTTGAAGTATGGCCGAGATAGTAAGACCCAGTAGTGTGTTGCCAGCTCAACGGAGTTTATTTCATGTTGAGACCACTGATGGCGTTGATTTAATTGGTGAGGTTTCATCACCAATTGGTGAATCTCGAGGTGCAATTTTATGCCTACATCCATTGCCTACCGCAGGCGGAATGATGGATAGTCATATATATAAAAAGGCGGCTAATCGATTGCCTGCGATGGCTGGGATTACCGTAGTTCGATTTAACACCCGAGGCACAACTAGTGAGCAGGGGAGCAGCACGGGTGAGTTTGATAATGGAAGAGCAGAGGGTTTAGATGTCGCTGCCATGCTTTCCTACTGTTTTGAGAGTTTAAAATTAGACAATGTATGGGTAGTTGGTTGGTCTTTTGGAACTGATTTAGCGCTACAACATGCAAAAGATGGGCGACACAAGGGAATGATTTTACTTAGCCCGCCGCTAAGGACAACTTCTAATGAAGAGTTGGCATATTGGAATACTGATCTGCGCCCAGTTATTGCTCTAGTGCCAGAGCTTGATGATTATTTGAAACCAGATGAAGCTATAAAACGATTTTCTCTGGTCCCGCACATAAAAATTATTGCCGTACAAGGGGCTAAGCATTTGTGGTTGGGAGAGCCTTTTGTAAATAGAGTACTCAGTGAGATAAATTCAATCGTTACCGGCGATCAAGAAGCACTTCCGCTGGAGTTTTAAGAGTTATTAGCGCGAGGAATAACTACTTCATCCAAAATTAAGATTACCGCAGCTGCAACAGGTACTGCTAGCAAGCCCCCAATAAGTCCCAGGAGCGAAGAGCCAATAAGAGCCGAGATAATAGTCACAGCACCTGGTACGGAAAGTGTCTTTTTCATTATTCGTGGAGTTACAACGTAGTTTTCAACTTGAACATAAACAACATAAGCAATGAAAGTAACTGCGCCTAAAAAGACTGATTGTGTTAGCGCAATGATTGTAACGATAGAGCAGCCAATAAAGTGACCAACAAGTGGGATTAATCCACATACCAAAATGATCATTCCAATAGCAATTGGCGAAGGAAGGCCAAGAATGAGCGCTAAGAAAAAGACAAAGACTGAGGCCATCATGGCGATGATTATCTGACTACCGACAAATGAGCCAACACGGGCGATGATCGCCTCAGTAAGGCGTCCAACGCGTTCGCGGCGACTTGATGGAACAAGTGACAAGCCAAGTTCAACTGCTTGTGGAAGTGAAGTAATAAAGTACAAAGTTAGGACAAGGACTGTTAGAAATGAAAAGAATCCCGAGAGAACTGATTTTCCAACTCCTATAACCCCACCGAAGGTAGATATTAATAGTGAACCGTTAGAGGTGACAGATTTCAATTTTTCTTGCAGAGTGTCAATAATTCCGTAATGATCATTGAGATTTGAAATAGTCGAATTATTTTTTAAATCAGATAGTAATTGTGGGGCTTTCTCTATCAGTTGCGTCCCTTGGGAAATAACTGGTGGCAAAACCACAAGTGCAAAAAAGATCACAAAGAGAATTACGGAGGAAAAAATTACTGCCACGGCTGCGCTACGAGAAAGGTTGCGTCTGCGTAGTGCTTCAACCGCTGGATTGAGTCCAGTTGCTAAGAACAAAGCGATTAGGATTAATACAAAAATCTGACTCACGCTTGCAAGCGCGCGCATAAGCACAATTGCCATTAGTGCGCCTAGCGTTGCAATGAAGCCAAAGTAAAATGGATGTGCTCGGTTGATGGGCTCTCCCAAAGTTCCAAAATCTGCCTGTGGGGTTGGAGCCTTAGCGGTTCGGGTCGTGACCTTCTTAATTCGCGCTGAAATTGCCATGCCTACATTGTAAAGTCAGCAACTAGTCCAGTGGTGACATGGAGTTCATCTTCTCGACACATTTATGCGCAAGAATAGGGACATGGCAATGCGAATCACAGGATTAGGCGAAGAGATCGCTTCAGTGACAGGCCTGCCCTGGAATCAATCGTTGGAGGAGTGGCCTGAAGATCCACTTCTTGCGGAAAAGCGTGGAATTTCGCGCCATGTGGTTCGCTTAGTTCGAGCCACTAGTGATCCAGATTCGCAGGTCTATGCCGTCAAAGAGACTGTAGCCGAGTTTGCTAATCGTGAATACAAAGTTTTACGCGAACTGTCTCGCCTGAATGCGCCTTGCGTAGAGCAGATTGCTGTGGTCGAAGGTCGTACCGATAAGAATGGTGAAGAGCTTCCATGCGCCATCGTTACACGATTCTTGCCGTACTCACTTCCTTATCGTGTATTGCTTTCGGGCTCAGTGACCGCGCATGACATCACAACTATGGCAAGTGCTTTAGCCCTTTTGCTTGTACGAGTTCACTTACTTGGATTTTGGTGGGGAGATTGTTCGCTGTCAAACACTTTATTTCGTCGCGATGCTGAAGGCTTTGCCGCTTATCTTGTAGATGCCGAAACGGGTGAGTTTCAAAAAACTTTGAGTGATGGACAGCGCGAACATGATTTAGATATCGCAATGTTTAACGTTGCCGCAGAACTTGAAGACTTATCCCTATCTGGTGTTCTCTATCCAGGTATGGATCCAGTACGTGCAGCTGAAGCCGTTATTCGCCGCTATCGTCGGATTTGGGCAGCGCTAAAAGAGCGACAACTACTTGATCCAAAAGATCGGCATGCGGTAGAGCGTGCAATGCGACAACTACACGATATCGGTTTTGCTGTTGAAGAGGTCTCTATCACGATTGATGGAGATTCACAGATGCTCTCCTTCCAACCAAAATTGGTGGCCGCTGGTTATCATGCTGCCAGACTTCGTGAATTAATGGGAATTGAGACTGAAGAGTTGCAAGCAAAACGCATTCTTGCATCCTTTGATCGTTATAACGCACGTGAAGAAAAATCTGGCACTTCGATGAGTGAGTTAGCTAAGAAATGGTTTATTGAAGTTTACGAGGCAACAATCGCGCGAATCCCCGAACACATGCGTGGTCGCGTTGAACGTGCACAGATGTTTCATGAGATTTTAGAAAATCGTTGGTACCTTAGTGAGCATCAAGGAAGTGACGTAGGCCTTAACTTTGCAACTGATAGCTACGTCCGCGAAATCCTGCCGTATCGCCGTGATTCTGGTGTCGAGGTTCCAGTAGTATGAGAACGTGAGCCAGCCCCCAAACTTTGGACAAGCCTTTGACTTGAGCTCGTTAGGACGGCCTAAAACGCCTCCACCAGCGCATATGCCGGGCCTAGAGGTTACAGCAGGCAACTTAACCGCTGATTTTCTGCCACGCTCGAAGGAAAAACCAGTCATCATTATCGCCTGGTCAGTGCGATCACCTGAATCCCAAGAAATGGTTTCGACTTTAGCGACATTAGAAAAATCCTATGCAGGTAGCTGGATTTTGGGACGTCTAGATATCGATGCCCAGCCGCAGGTAGCAGAGGCATTTCAAACCAAGAGCATCCCCTATGCAGTTGCAATCATTGCCGAACAGATGGTGCCACTTTTTGAACAGAGTTATCCTGAGGCACAAATTCGATTAGTAATAGATAAAGTTTTAGCACTTGCCGCCGAACAAGGCGTTGGTGCTGCCCCTATTGAAGTGAGCGAACCCGAAGAAGATGAAGCGATGGCCGCCCTTGAAGCCGGTAATTTTGGAGTTGCTGAAGCGGCTTATAAAAAACTATTAGCCCGTAAACCTGCAGATAGCTTTGCAAAATTAGGATTGGCGCAGACACAACTTCTTATTCGCACTGATGGTCTAGAGCTAGATACCGTTCTTGCTAAAGCACAGGCATCACCAAGTGATGTAGCACTACAGCTGCAGGCAGCCGATATGGAGATAGTCAATGGTGGGGTTGAAGCAGCGTTTACCCGATTGATTCATTTAGTGAAGGAGTCATCGGGTGACGTGCGAAATAAAGCTCGCGAACACTTAGTTGGACTTTTTCTATTGGTCGATCCATCGGATCCTCGACTCGCGGCTGCGCGAAGTGCGTTAGCGAATGCACTGTATTAATGCAGACTTTAACCTCAAAGAAGGAACTCACTTACTTACAGTCACTATTTTTTCTCTTCGGCTTTTTGATTATGTCGTGGATTCCCAGGTTTCCTGAGGTTAAAGCAAATCTGGGCTTGAGCAATGGTCAGTTCGGTTCTCTCGTAAGTACCTCAGCTATTGGATCCCTCATCTCCCTTCTCACTGTTGGTCACTTAGTTCATAACTATGGTGCTAAAACGATAATCCGAATTGCCGTTTCATCGATAGCTGCGAGTTTGATTCTTTTAACTACCACTCATTCGGGTTTTATTTTCTTGATAAGTATTGTCGTCCAAGGGGGCGCTATTTCAGCCTTTCATATCGCTATTAATACTCAAGGCTTTAGCTATCAAGATCGTACAAAGAAGCCGGTTATTACCTTGTTAAGTGGCTTTTGGAGCAGTGGCGCAGTGGCAACCGCGATGATCTCTGGACTACTTGTGGGGCATGTGAGTCTAAAAATCCACATCACCGTGCTGGCCGTAGGTGCACTATTAACGATGCTAGCCGTTATCACAAAAATGAAATCGGTATTAATCAAACCAAATAAGAATCCAAGTGAAGCTTATAGAGTAAGTGACCTATTTAAAGGTTTCAGAATAGATACATTAGTTTCTGGAGTACTTCTTTGTGCGCTCTGCCTTGAGTTTAGCGTGAGTGATTGGGCAGCGATTTTTACTAAAGAGGATATGGGCATTAATGGTGGAGTGCATACCCTTCCTTATATTCTCTTTACCCTAGCCATGATTACTGGACGACTATTTGTGCATAAATTATTCGATAAATTCACAATGCAGCGTTTAGTTACATTCGGAGCTTTGATCTCTGGAATCTCATTCCTTATTGGATTAGCTATAGTTCATTTAGTAAATTCATCAAATAAGACATCAATCTTGTTAGTGTTATGTGTCAGTTTTACATTCGCTGGCCTTGGCTCTTCATTTCTTGCTCCAAGCATTATGAATATTGCTAACGTAAGATCAAATTCACCAGCAAGTGTCGTAATAGGTCAAATGGGTGTGATTAATAATATTGCTATTTTCTTTGTGCGTTTAATAATTGCTTGGACTGCTCAAGCAACATCGCTCACCATTGCTTTAGTAGTTCCAGCCTCGTTGCTGCTCTTAGTACCATTTTTTGCCAAGATATTTCCGCCATCAGTGTTAAAAACTTAACTCCAATCACCAATAGTTGGGATTACGGGGAATCGCTGTTTGCAACTCTTGAGATCAACCCGAACCTTCTGTATTGCCAGCTTCGGCGGCGGAAATGTCGTCGATACGATACTTTGCCATGGCTGCCTTAACAACTCTCTTCTTAATCTGGCCCATTTTTTCTAGCTGTTGCAATGTGGCAACAGCAATTGATTCTGCATCGACATTAAAGTGACGGCGCAGAGCACCGCGAGTATCCGATAGACCAAAACCATCGGTTCCAAGTGAGATAAATGGAGCTTGCACCCAGGGTGCAATCTGGTCCTGCACTGAGCGCATGTAATCGCTGACTGCAATTACTGGCCCATTGAAACCATCGAGTTTTTGAGAGATGTAGGCGCGACGTGCATCTGTTGGATTCATTAAGTTATGACGATCTATTGCCAGACCATCGCGACGAAGCTCATTCCATGACGTTACTGACCAGACGGAGGCTTCAACGCCCCAGTCATTGCGCAATAGCTCTTGGGCTTTTACCGCCCAATTCACTCCAACACCAGATGCCAAAATCTGCGCAGATTTCTTGCGCTTATTACTGGCCGCTGAATATAAGTAGATTCCCTTCAGCAAACCAGCAACATCTAGATTTTCTGGCTCGGCAGGATGAACATATGGCTCGTTGTAAACAGTGAGGTAATAATAAACATTCTCACTATTTTCACCGTACATACGGCGTAGTCCATCTTTAACGATGTGTCCAAGTTCAAAGGCAAATGCAGGGTCGTAGGAAACGACGGCTGGATTGGTAGAAGCTAGAAGATGTGAATGCCCATCTTCATGCTGCAGGCCTTCACCATTGAGCGTAGTTCGTCCGGCAGTTGCACCAATAACAAAGCCACGCACTAATTGATCTGCGGCTGCCCAGAAAGCATCTCCAGTGCGCTGGAAACCAAACATTGAGTAGAAGATGTACATAGGAATCATTGGCTCATCGTGTGTTGAATAAGAAGAGCCAACTGCAGTAAATGATGCAACTGATCCGGCTTCATTAATTCCTTCGTGCAGGATTACTCCAGATGTTGATTCTTTGTATGACAACATAAGTTCGCGATCAACTGCCTGATACTGCTGACCATTGGGTGAGTAAATCTTTAGCGTTGGGAATAGTGAGTCCATTCCAAATGTGCGTGCCTCATCAGGAATAATAGGAACAATTCGTGAACCCAAACCTGGATCTTTAATCAGATCTTTGAGCATACGAACAAATGCCATTGTTGTTGCAATCTCTTGGGCACCTGAGCCACGCTTAGCTGATTCGTAGACTGAATCATCGGGCTGCTGCAGTGGACGTGAAATTGTGCGTCGGCGAGGAATGGATCCGCCTAACGCCTCTCGGCGCTCGGCTAAGTACTTAGCTTCTGGTGAATCATCGGTAGGCTTGAAGTAAGGAGGTAGATACTTATCTAACTTCTCATCTGCAATCTCTAAGTGCAACGTATCGCGGAACTGCTTAATGTCTTCAAGCGTCATTTTCTTCATCTGGTGTGTTGAGTTACGACCTTCAAAAGTTGACCCCAGAGTCCAGCCCTTAATTGTCTTAGCCAAAATAACTGTTGGGCGACCATTGTGCTGAACTGAACGTGTGTAGGCTGCAAATAGCTTCTTATAATCGTGTCCACCTCGGCGAAGACTCCAAATCTTTTCATCGCTCCAATCGGCAACCATAGCCGCAGTTCGTGGATCGCGACCGAAGAATTTCTCGCGTACATATGCGCCAGATTCAGCTTTAAATGTCTGGAAATCTCCATCGAGAGTCTCATTCATTAATTTAACTAGTGCGCCTTCGCGATCTTGAGCAAGAAGTGGATCCCAGTCACGGCTCCAAACAACTTTAATAACATTCCACCCTGCGCCACCAAAGATTGATTCGAGTTCTTGAATGATCTTTCCATTACCGCGTACTGGGCCGTCAAGTCGCTGCAAATTACAGTTAACAACAAAAGTTAAGTTATCTAGATTTTCGCGCGTCGCCAGACCAATAGCACCTAAGGAATCAACTTCATCGACTTCGCCATCACCTAAAAAAGCCCAGACATGCTGGTCGGATGTATCTTTAAAGCCTCGGTTATGTAAGTAACGGTTATAACGTGCTTGATAAATTGCATTGAGTGGTCCGATTCCCATTGACACTGTTGGGAACTGCCAAAAATCTGGCATCAATCGTGGATGTGGATACGACGACAAAGATCCAGATGGATGTGAGAGCTCTTGCCTAAAACCATCGAGTTGATCTTCACTTAAACGACCTTCAAGAAATGCACGTGCATACATTCCAGGACTTGCGTGACCTTGAAAAAAGATTTGATCTCCGCCACCAGGGTGGTCTTGTCCACGAAAAAAATGGTTGAAACCAACTTCATAGAGTGCCGCAGAGGATGCATATGTTGAAATATGTCCACCAACACCAACGCCCGGGCGTTGAGCACGGTGCACCAACATGGCCGCATTCCAGCGATTGATTGCGCGAATTCGGCGCTCGATATCTTCATCACCAGGAAAATCAGGTTCATGCTCGGGTGAAATGGTATTGATGTAATCGGTAGTGCGAAGGGCCGATAGACCGATGTTTTTTTCGTGAGCGCGCTTTAAAAGACTGAGCATTAAATATCGAGCGCGCACTGGGCCGGCATGTTCTAGGGCCGCATCAAAAGAGGCCTGCCATTCAGCCGTTTCAGATGGATCAGTGTCTACCAGCTGTTCGATGAACTGATCAGGGGCTTCAATGTTTTCGCTCATGGCCCCTATTCTTCCCCGAACTGCCCAGTAAGTCGAAATGGAGAATCAAGCCCCTGCCCTCTTGCAATAATTCACTAGATTGTGTGGACTTAGCCCGTGCCAGAGAGAATGGGCTTTAAGAAAGATGACCTGATTCTAGAGGTCGGCCGTGGCGATGACTGCGATCTCAAAGTTCGAGAGCTTTTGTGTGAAATTACCGGAACTGCATTCTTAGAGGCCGATTCTCAAGAAGTCGTAGATGCCGCAATTATCTGGTGGCGCGACGGTGATGGAGATTTGGTAGATGAGCTAATGGATGCACTGACATATTTAAGTGAGAGTGGATCTATCTGGGTGCTCACTCCTAAAGTTGGGCGTAGCGGTCATGTTGAGCCAAGTGATATTCAGGACGGCGCACCTATCGCCGGCTTAAGTGTGACGTCAACAATTTCAATTGCTCAAGACTGGACTGCAACACGACTAGTCGCGCGCAAGGCTGCCAAACGATAGATTTAGCCTTATGACTCTAACTATTGGACAAGCCGCCCCAGATTTTGACGTTCTCAACCAACATGGTGAGAAAGTTTCACTTGCTTCATTTAAAGGTGAAAAAAATGTAGTTCTACTTTTTTATCCATTTGCATTTTCAGGTATCTGTACTGGTGAACTCTGCGCATTGCGCGATGATCTGTCAGCTTTTCAAAATGACAACGTCCAACTTTTAGCAATCTCATGTGATCCTATGTATGCCCAGCGCGCATTCGCCGATCATGAGGGATATAAGTTCCCAGTGCTAACAGATTTTTGGCCACATGGAGCAGTTGCTAAGGCTTACGGTGTTTTCGATGATGCACGTGGATGTTCAACACGTGGAACCTTTGTTATCGACAAGAGCGGCGTTTTGCGCTGGCAGGTAGTTAACGGGCTGGGCGATGCGCGCAACGTTGGAGACTATATAGCTGCGATAGCTGCGCTGTAATAGCGGGGAATTACTCATTTCACACCTTGTGAAGTACGATTTGGCGGTGCTCGAAAGAGTGCGCGGGTGCTTAGCTCAGTGGTAGAGCGTCTCGTTTACACCGAGAATGTCGGGGGTTCGAAACCCTCAGCGCCCACAAGAAGTAAGGAGTTGATTACAGCTTATGAAAGCCAGCTCACATGATCAGCGCCAAATCCTAGAAGTTGCTCGACTAGATCAAGCCACAACAGCCTTAAATCACAAAGTATCAACCCTTCCTGAATTAGCTCTTCTGCAATCGGTGACTACGAAATCCCACAATGCTCGCGATCTTCGCATCGGCGCTCAAACCGAACTCAGTGATGTCAAGCGCGAACTTTTACGCGCAGAGGCCGATGTTGAGCAGATCGTTAGTCGAATAACTAAAGACGAAGCTCGACTCAGTAGCGGCTCGGCATCGCCAAAAGAGCTGGAGCAGTTACAGCATGAAGTGGGAACTCTTGGAGTCCGTCGCGCTGAACTAGAAGAGATTGAACTAGAAATCATGATGCGAGTAGATGAGATCAATGCGCGCAGCACTGAATTGCAAGAACAGGAAGCAAGTTATGCCGCTGAAATTGCAGATCTTGAGATTCGTAAAGAAAATGCAATGGCCTCATTTAATAACGAGTTAGATGCAATGGCTAAAGAACGCCTTGAATCACTCAATGGAGTTTCTGCGGAGTTTATAACTTTGTATGAAAAAATTCGTGTTACTAATAATGGAACTGGCGCCGCCGCTCTTATTGCTGGAGCTTGTAACGGCTGTCACTTATCGATTAATACCGTCGAGCTCAAACGTATCGCAGAGTTAGCCGAGGATGAAGTAGTGCGATGCGAAGAGTGCAGGTGTATTTTGGTGCGCGGAGTTTAATCAGATGGCTAGACATTTTTCTCTCACTGCCGATGGTGGCTCACGAGGTAATCCAGGTTCGGCCGGGTATGGATCAGTTGTAACTGAAAATGGCACAATCATCGCTGAGCTCTATGACTACATAGGTATTGCAACTAATAACGTCGCCGAATACAGTGGACTTATCGCAGGTTTACAAGCGATTCATTCGATAGATGCAGATGCAACTATCGACGTAAAAATGGATAGCAAACTAGTTGTAGAGCAGATGTCAGGTCGTTGGCAGATCAAGCATGCCGACATGCGCACATTGGCAAGTGATGCCAGAAATGCACATAACCCAGCGCTAGTGACTTATACGTGGATTCCGCGTGATGAAAACTCACATGCTGATCGCCTAGCTAATAAAGCCCTGGATTTAGAGGCCGGTGGCGGAGAAGTAATGTCAGTGCAGAAGAACTACCTAACTGAGCGGCTTTTAATTAACGAACTACCGACAACCATTATCTTAATTCGCCATGGCGAAACACCTTTAACGCCCTTTAAAAAGTTTTCGGGTGATGGCCCACTCAACCCTGAACTAACTGAAGCGGGTTTAGCGCAAGCCGAACTCGTTGCCATGGCTGTGACCGAATTGAAACCAGAAGTTATTTTGGCATCGCCCCTTAATCGCACAAAGCAGACTGCTGCAGCGATTTCTCGTGCGACTGGCTTGCCGGTGAACTATGAGGATGCCTGGATTGAGTGTTCATTTGGAATCTGGGATGGAATGTCGATCGATGAAGTAAAAGAAAAGTATCCAGTCGATTACAACTCTTGGTTGTGCTCAACCGGCTTTGCGCCCCCGGAAGGCGAGTCATACGACGCAGTTGCCATACGTATTGATGAAGCACTTGAACAGATAGTTGCGCAATACCCTGGGCAAAGAGTTGTTGTTGTATCGCACAATGGAACTATAAAAACTGCGGCAAAATTAGCTATCGGTTCCCCTGCCGAATCCATTTTTCAAATAGATGTTTCGCCATGCTCAATTACAACAATTTCTATCTGGCCCAGTGATGGCCTACGGGCACTGCGTACGCTCAATGAACAAGGGCACTTACGCTAAACCAACTGTCGCAAGCCATAGGCGTGACATCTCAGAGTGACCAAATGCCGTTGGATGAATCCCATCTTCTGCAATCTTTCCCATTGAAAAAATCTTAGACAGTGCGGTGAAGTGCTGGTCAAAGGGCACTAAAATCGCATCAAATTTCTTGGCCATTTCATGCACAATAGCAATCTTTGGATCTAAGTCTTCTCGCCAAGAATTCATCTCATCCCGCACAGGCAATAAGAATGGTTCACACAAAACAAACTGCGGATTACAAGCAGCTTTAGTCAAACTCAATAAACGTTCATAACGTTCATGGAAATCTTCGGCAGGTGTAATGTCATTGTCGTCGTATCGACGCCACATGTCATTAACTCCAATTGCAATTGAAACTAAGGTGGGTCTGTGGTCTAAAACATCGACCTGCCAACGGTTTTCTAAATCAACTAAACGATGCCCACTTGTCCCAACATTAATAATCTCACCTTTTAGCGCACCAGATCGAGCGATTTCTCGCACATATCCATCACCATATGGCGGCTCAATTTCTCGACCACAGTCGGTAACGCTGTCACCAATGAAAAGATTGATAGCAGACATGAATCTAGCTTCCTAACTCTGCAATAAGTTCATTAATTGGTCCTTCAATCTGATCGCCAAAAAGATTCTTGCGGTGCTCTAAGAGGCGCTCATTGAGTGCTTCCAGCGCACTTTGATCATCCGGTGTTCCAGTGATGCATCCCAAATCTGAATTAAATCTACATCTTTTAAGAAGCTGGCCCAGGCCTATAAGAACTTCACCGCCGATTAAGTATTTTTCTAACCACTTAGCAATCTCTGCAATCATAAGTGGTTTGCTAAATTTGTTTCCAAGTAAATATGCGTGGTTAGCAATAATTTCATTGCCAGCGGCTATAAAGGTATCGCCGGATTCAATCAGATTTCCTTGGCGCCACTGTGTTACACCTTTGCGAAATACTTGTCGCAAATCTGGTGCAGGATCTCCTCCTACCGCCGTTCCCATTGAAGTACGCAAGAACTTTCGCAGCGCGATTCGGTCGCCCTCGTGTGGGATGAGATGAACAAGTGCGTTTTCCCACGACTGATCTGGGTTATAGGCAGCTGTATTCCATAAGTAATTTCCAATAGTAAATAAGGGTATTTGAGACATCTCAAACTGCAACATTGGATTTGAAACCAATCCCGATGAATACTTTTGCAGACCTACCTCGCGTCCACGGACTGGGCCTATGTATAAGTTCTTTTGTAGACCGCCATCATTGACGGGGAAGTTATCCCAATAAAGGGCTGGCCGCAGGGTTGTACGTTCGAAGATAACCGCATCTGAGATATCAAGGTACTCAGAGATTATTGATCGTCCGGTCCACATAATATTGACTCGGGCGTGAAGTTGGCGGCCGAGCTCTTGAAGATAAGGCTCGTTTCCACGACCTGAATAATGCATGGGGCACATTGTCAGCACAACATGGGGATCTAAAGCAACGAGTTTTGTCCACACACGATTAGTGAAATCTGCATGAGCGGCTGCAGTTGAAACATATCGGGCTATATCTTCTTCGTGTTGCAGCTCCCATGCGATGTCATCCCATAGCAATCCAAAGTGTCGGGCGCCTAAGTTAAATAACTGCCTATATCGATTCACGACAGCATCAACATCGGCATCATCGCAATATTTCACTGATAAACCAGGAGAGACGCAGACGGCTAGATCAACAGCATTTAATTGGCCCACCTCAATGAGGGTTTTAGTGTGTGCTAAGAAAGTCTCATCAAAGAGTGATCGCCAGTTAAATCGTTGCCAGGGAATATCCTTTGGCGCTAAGAAATAAGTATTCATGTTGTAGTCACCGCAATACTTCAATGCGCGAAGTCTCTGATCGTGGCTCCAGGGTTTGCCATAAAAACCTTCAACAACTCCACGGATAGCAAAATCAGGGGCTTCATTAAGAGATATTGATGTTTGACCTGATTGAATCCACGTTGATAAGGCGTTGAGTGCGTAACGGAAAGCGTGGTCGGTTCCAATACCAATGGTGGCCGTAATGGCCGAATCTAACCTAGATGCTGCGAGTGAGAATCCCTCATACGAGGCTGAAGTAGAACTTTCAATGGAGATTTCGATTGAGAGCTCGGCAAATTCGTTGCCATTCCAGAATGCATCATTGATCGATGTGATCCGAGGGGAAGCGTTGGAAATCGAAATCATTGGAGATGTACCTTTCCGGCCTGAGTCAAAAGGTGAGAGGAGAATGCATCGGGTACCACTGCAAAGTAGTTATGAGCAGCGGCCAAAACTGAGCCAAAGACAGGTGGAATTGCTAGTACTTTTATAGAGGAGTTGGGAATTAGGCGAGTAACTTCACTCTCAAACTCCTTATCAAAAATCATGCATCCAGCGGTATGTAAGCCACCGGCTCGAATTATTGTTACTTCAAGGCCCTTAAAATCTAATCGCGAGAAAATCCCAAAGACATCTAAAGCATGTTGTTGTGCAACTTTTGTTACATTCTCAACTGCAGTGATATCGCCTGTATTTGCAAGATCAAAAATCAAGGGCGCCAGAGATTCATCAAGAGGAATACGATCTCGAGCAATAGCCGTAAAGAAGGCGGTCATATCGTTATAGCCAAGCTTGGCTGGAATAACACTAAACATCGAACTCTTTGGCGCAATTCCATGATGCATTCTGGCAATTGAGTCAAGACACAGAGCTACAAGCTGCCCAGCACCACCAGCTTCACCTAAATCCATTCCCATTGTTTGCAAGGTTTCGCTGGCATCGCGCCCAGTTGTCTTACCCCCAGTGCCGGCGATTGAGACTATTCCGATGCCATCATGTATTCCAGCAAAGAGTGCAGCAAAAGAATCGTTCATCAAATGAGCGGGTCCACTTAGTTGCAATGAATCAATCACTGGAGCAAAGTTTTCTTTGTCTTCATCCCAATCGATTCCAGCTAGTGCAAAAGTTGACCCCACGATATCTTCGATGTTAATTCCTGCATTGTGCGCTGCCGAACGTATGAGTTCATGCAGGCTTACTTGCACGGCAGGTAGCCCGATACGTTCCCAGTTGGCTCCACCATTTGCTGCAGTACCAAGAACGTTTCCATCTAGGTCGGCAATTACGGCGTGAGTTTTCGTTCCTCCGCCATCGATGCCAAGAAGAGCCTTAGTCATTAAAGGCTCCAATCATTCCAGCGTTCTCTTTCTTGAGATCTGCCCATAATGCGCGTGCATCTGCAATATCTGGACCGATGGGATTGGCAATAAGAGCTCGAAGCGCACTGTCCTCATCGCCATTGACGGCGGCATCAATAGTTAAAAGCTCAAAATCCTTAACCGTGCGCACGAGTGCATCGATGTCACCGCGCATCGCAGTTGTAGCAATAGCTTGTGCTCCACTGGATGTGATTACTGCGGGAATCTCCATGACCGCATCATCTGAGAAGCCAGGAACAGCGCCATTATTGAGCGTATTAACGATATGAGTAGTTCCTGCATTGTTATAAATATCGACCATAAGTTCAGCGGCAGAATCTGAGTAATAGGCACCACCGCGCTGCATGAGCTCCTCTGGTTTAGTGACAAGGGTTTCATCGCTAAATTTCTCCATCAAAATCTCTTCAATCTTCATAACTTCACTTGCACGTGTTGGGTTACTGGATTGATAGTTGATCCACTCTTTTTCAGCGTAGTAATACAACAAGTAATAGTTTGGAATTGCATCTAAAAGATCAATTGATCGTTGAGTCCAAGCTGGTGAGTCACCAGGCTTACCTTTTTCTACCGTTAAACCACGAAATGCCGCAATTGCATCAGCGCTTCGATCAATGCCATCGATGTGAACAGAGCGAATCCACGATAAGTGATTGAGCCCAACGTAATCAAATGCAACTGATGTTGATTGCACACCCATTGCCTCTGCAATCTCAATTCGAGTATTCCAAGGCACATTACATAGGCCAATAGTGGTCAACTGTGGGACTTCCTGAATAAGAGTTTGAGTAATTAAACCTGCTGGGTTTGTGAAGTTTAAGAGAATCGCGTTAGGTGCTTCTTCAACAATAGTACGTGCGATATTTAAGGCTACCGGAATAGTACGGAGCGCCTTAGCGAAACCACCTACACCCACGGTTTCTTGGCCAACCAAATTATATTTACGACCTAAAAGTTCATCACGGTGTCTAGCCGCTTGAGTTCCAACTCTAAATTGACTCACTACGAAGGATGAGCCTCGAATACCGGCACGCAAATCCGTTCCATAATCAATAGTGATATCTAAATTAGCGGCCTTAATCATGCGCTGTGCAAAACGGGCAATGATTTCTAACTTTGTAGTTTCAATATCAACTAAATGGATGCGGGAAATTGGAAGTCGATGATGTCGCTTGATAATCCCATCGATGAGTTCGGGGGTATAGGTAGAGCCCCCGCCAATTACCGCTAGCTTCATTTATTTTGATCCGGCGACACTTCGAACTGAGTGCGCAGTCTTGCTACTAAAAACTATGTCACACGCTGATTTTGTGGCGATTGAGAGGGCTCCAACAAGGATTCCGGTATCGCCAAGGGTAGAAATCTCGATTCTTGGTGCGAAGGGAACAACCTTTGAGACCAAGGCTTTTATAGGCTCTATGAAAAAAGTGGCAGCACGTCCGATACCACCAGATAGAACCACGAGCTCAACATCGGTAACGGCTGCGATAGTAGCAACGTAAAGGGCAATACGTTCTGCCTCTATCGCTACAACGGCTTTTCCAAGTTCATCATCGGCCTTAGCTGCATTGAGAATATCGATAGTTGAGTAAGGAGCCTTGAGAATGCTTTTTGGAAACTTCTTAGCAAGTGATTGTGCAATCTCAGCCACAGAATCACCTGAAGGGTTAGTCGAACTTCTATGTATATCCAAAGGGTTACCAAAGGGAACATAAAAGACTTCACCAGCTGCTCCTCGATGGCCACGCATTAGTTTTCCATTCAAAACTAAACCAGAACCTAAACCAGAACCCACTGATAAAACAGCAAAGTTTTCAATATCGCGACCATGTCCTGCAAACTGTTCAGCTACCGTTACTAAATTGATGTCATTTTCTAGAGTAGGTTTTAAGCCAAACTCCTTTTCAATGAGGGCCGAAAGATTAATGCCATCTAACGAAGCAATGGTTCCGGCGATAGAGATAACACCAGTCGTTTGATTAATAACACCGGGGGTTCCAACAACAATTGTTGCAACGTCTTTGATCTTATAACCGGATTCTTTTAGCGCTTGATCAACGGCTTGATGCATCACCGAGACTAGTTCTTTGAGTTCTAGAGATTTAACCGGCACTGATTTTTGGGCCCGCATCACTTGGTTTAGATCTCCAACTGCAGCGCGAATAAAGCGGGATCCGATATCGATTCCGAGGCAGACTTTTATGTCGCTAACGGCTTCATGGACAGATCGAGCACGCCGAGGATCATCAGCACCTGGAGAGAACTCTTGGACAAGGCCGTATTCGCTCAAACTTCGCAAAATATCGGCCGTGGTTGGCTTAGACAAGCCAATTAAACGAGCAATCTGAGCTGCATGCAGTGCACCTTCTTGGCGCAAAATATCTAGAACCCCACGCTCATTGATCTCACGCATCAGCGAGGGAACAGCTGCAATAGTTTTCTTGCTCATTTAGCCTTTAACTCCAGTCAAAGTAACGCCTTCGATAAATACTTTTTGTGAGAAGAAGAAGATGATAATAACAGGGGCCATAAATAACGCCGATGCAGTCATCATCATATTCTTATCGACGTGGTGGAGTCCTTGAAAAGCGTTCAATCCAATTCCTAAGGTCCAAAGATCTTGATTTTCGACTATATAGAGCAGTGGTCCAAAGAAATCATTCCATGAGCCAAGAAATGCAAAGAGCGCAATGGCCGAGATTGCTGGTTTTGCCAGTGGCACAATGATTCGCATCATCAATTTGAACTCACTACATCCATCGATTCTGGCCGCATCTGAGATCTCATCAGGAATTGACGTGAAGAATTGTCTCAATAAAAAGATAGAGAATGCACTTGAGAAAAATGAAGGAACGATTAGTGGCAAGAACGATGGGATCCAGTGTAGGCGCGAGAAAATAATGTACACAGGAATCATCGTGACCTGTCCAGGCAACATCATGGTCGACAAAATAACCAGAAATGTGGTTTGGCGACCCTTCCATTGCAAACGAGATAAGACATAGGCAGGCGGAACGCTAGAAACTACAGTACCAATTGTGCCGACAAGTGAGACAAAAAGCGTATTAAGTGTCCACTTAAGGAACGGAACTGCTGTAAAGACTTCAATGTAGTTATGCCAAACAAATGGATGCGGCCACAAAGAACGTGTCTCTGCCTGCCCCTTACTCATCAGAGAGATTACGACTACTAAATAGAGAGGAAGGATAAAGATCGCCGAAAGACCAATGAGAAGCGAGTGATTACCCACCATGTGTAGGAATTGATTCCACTTTTTGGCACGCCTAGCTTTGCGTGAGTGGGCATCGATTTCGGCGAGCTTTTCAGGTGTGTAGGTACTCATTTAAAGAGGGATCCATTCGGATAATGAACCCAACGCTTTTGGGTCTTTAAGATTATCAACGTGCAGAGCAATGTAATAACGAGCAAAACCCAGGCAAGGGCCGAGGCATAACCCATTTCGTAGGCTTTAAATGCGCTGTAATAGATATGAGTTGCATAGAAATACATTGAGTGTGAGTAATCATTGACTTGGCCAGATGCAACATAGGCTTGCGTAAAGTACTGGAAACTTCCAATAACACCGGTGACAGTTGAGAAAAAGATCACCGGCGTCATCAGTGGCAAAGTGATGTATCTAAAGGATTGCCAACCAGATGCTCCTTCAAGCTCGGCTGCCTCATACAGCGAGGTCGGAACATCCAGAAGTCCGGCAAGAAAGATAATCATGGTATCGCCGATGCCCCATAGCCCAAGCAGAATTAAGCCCCACTTAGACCAGGCTGGATCCATAAACCAAAATGGCGGTTCTTTGATCCCGATTGCCTGGAGAAGTTTATTAATTGGCCCGTATGCTGGATTAAATATGTAAGTAAACGTCATTGTTGCTGCTACGGCTGGGACCATGGATGGTAAAAAGAATATTGTGCGGTAAATACTGGATCCACGCTTGGGCTTAGTTAAGACCCACGCTGTAAAGATTGCAAAGCAGATTCGCAATGGAATACTAATCGCAGATATCCAAACAGTATTCTTTAGGGCTTTCCAAAAATCATCATCTTCAAAAAACATGCGATGAAAGTTATCAAGCCCAACCCATTGTGGTGTTTCAATTAAATTGAATTTAGTAAATGACTGATAAAAACTAGAGACCATCGGATAGGCCGTAAAAAAGATGATTCCAAATAGCCAAGGGGACAGGCATAGGAAGATAAATAGACGAGGGACTTTGAGTTTCTTGCGCGGTGGTGCAATGTCCCCCTTCTTTTTGAAGGGGGACATTGCATTTACCCTCGTTAGTGACATGAAGAAGGTGCTTAGTTATTTCTTACGATGATCTGATTAACTTTTTGAGCTAAATCAGCGAGTGCACTCTTGATATTTGGTGTATCTCCAGCTTGCCAAGAAGCCATCAGATTCTGGAGCATAGATTCCTCTAAGTGCTCTCCAGTATTTTTAACTGTGTGATAGGCAGTCTTTGGATTGGCCGAAATATCGTAGATTGGTTGATACCACGCTGGATATTTAGCTGGACGAGCCTCTTTTGCTAGAAGTGATGAAGGTGCTGCATTTGCTTCATCCCACGCAGCTGCAAGCTTTGTATCGGTAGCAAGTGCCTTCATGACAATCCATGCATCCTTTACATTCTTTGAGCCCTTTGAAATTCCTAATTGGCCTTGGCCAATTACACCAGAGCCATAAGCACTGATATTTGATGGAGAAACTGGGAAGCCAGTGATACCGAAGTTGACCTTAGCTGTGCACTTATCTGCCATAGCCCAGTCATCTCCTGTACAGAACATTGGTGCCATCCAGTTTGCATCCCACTTCATAGCAACGCGACCAGTGATAAAGTCGTGATCAGTTCCCGACCATTCATCGCCTTTTCCGGCAACGAATTTGGTAAGGAGCTTGCTTCCCTTAGCGAAATCTCCGCCACCATAAACCTTAGCAATGAAATCTTTCTGCCAAGCAAATGCTTCTGCCCATTTACGGTCAGTTGAGAATGCCGAAGCATTTCCGCCATACCACTTAGCGCCAAACATTTGTCCTAGCCACATTGAATCCATATCGAAGCCGTAGTAACCGGCCCAAGGTAAGAATCCCGCAGCCTTGATGCTTCCATCGGCGTTAAATGTAGTGAGCTTCTGTGAGTATGTAAGTAGCTCAGTTGTTGTCTTAGGTGGGTTAGCAAAGCCAGCCTTGCTCAAAAGATCTTTGTTGTAATAGAAACCAAAGACTTCAGAGTACAAAGGAAGTGCACAACGCACATAGTTTGAAATCGAGGATGCCACTGATGCAGCGTTAAATGTCGCTGACATATTGATTCCATTTTTACCGGCAATGAGTGAGTTCAAATTCTGCCAAGCGCCAGTTCCGCAGAACCAGCCAAGGTTTCCATTTCCATTTGATACAGAGATATCTGGACCATTTCCTGCATTGATTGCGGCAAGAGATTTAGCCATATCGATACTTCCGACAGACTTAATATCTAAACCAGGGTTTGCAGTTTCGATGCGCTTCATTGCTGCATCCCACATTGCAAGGTTTCCACCGCTATACGGTGACCAGACTGTAACTGTTCGCGTTGCAGCTTGAGCTCCAGATGTAGCAGCTACGAGGCTGCTGACTACTAGGGCGGTCACTGCAAGTGAAGCGAACATGCGATTTTTTCTCATGTCTTCTCCTTATGTCACTTAACTTTGGGTAAGTCCACAAAAAGCCCACGCCATTGTGTTAGGAAACCTACCGCTTTGTGTTAGGTTACCTTACAGAGTTTTCAGATATGGTCAAGGGGTTATGAGGGGGATATATGAATAGGCGTGTCGCGGCCGTCGTTGCACTTCTGGCCATTGCCCTCTCCCTCGTTGCCATCACGCGCTCGCGAGCGCCCCAATTAGATGGAACGCTGATTTATCACCGTTATAGCGACTATCAATCCTGGGATGCCACGTTATGGATGATCGATTTACCAACGGGGAGAATGACCCAGGTCGGTGGCGATTGGGCCGGCATGGTCTCACCCATTAACGCTCATTTTTCTGCCGATAGTCAGATGATCACATTTATGGGTTCACAAGCTGGTTTGCCTGAGAACGAGTGGGATGTCTTTGTCTCTCACTGGGATGGATCTACGTGGGCGCAGCCCGTTAACCTGACTGGACCCAATGGCGCTCGCGATGAAGACCCCAAGTTTTCTCCCACTGGCTCCACCATCATTTATAAGCAGGATGGCGTTCTTGTAACTATGAAGGCCGATGGCGGCGACAAAAAATATCTCACGCAGGGCAAGCCTGAATCCTCGATGCCTTACTTTGCAAAAAATGGCCGAGATATTCTCTTTGAGCGCAGCGGGGATATCTATCTTCTCAAAGATGGCGTGGAAATCCTCATGTATGCCGGCCCCGGTCAATCCTCTTATTACCCAATTGGGATGGACGAGACCAGCTTTCTTTACACGCGAGTTCAGAGCGCCAAGCATGATTCGATTATGAAGGGCTTCTACGATGGCCGGGTATCGGAGAGATATTTCTTTGACTCCACCGACTGGGATACATCGGACTCATATCCTTATGAAGATGGCTCCAGATACATCTTTTATGTAACTGGTGATTTCCTTATTCCCCATGGTGGCTACAACTTAGCCTTTGCCGATTTAAAGGCAAAAAAGCGTTATGACATCGATGAATACTTTCGCGCAAAGCGAAGCAGCGATATAAATACGGAGTACCAGGAGCTAGGTCCTGCATGGAGCCCAGTTCGATTTAATCAGAAGTGATTAAGCCAGTTTTCCAGTAACTTCAACGATATTTACGCCCGTATTTGATAGCACCACTGAAAAATCAATTCCAGCTTTTCCTGGGCAGGATAGACCCCAAGCAAAAGTTGTAGTTGCGCCGACAGCTAATGGATTAGTAGGTGCACCCGCCATTGAATTGTCACCATCAAAAATGTCAACACATTCACCGCTGGCTGTACTTCCCTTTACGATCAAGGTGGCAAGATCAATTGCTGCAGCAGAGTTATTAACTACCGTGAGAGTAAATTTTTCATTTGTTAATCCTGGAAGCTGGCCCGAAGCAAACTTTCCTGGTACAAAGTGTGAAGGCGAAGAAAGAGTGTAGGAAATCT
>Ga0214919_10000756_pt1 | contig 55522 bp, 51 predicted proteins | sample LL1503_MetaG_FD_177994 | JGI IMG/M metagenome (GOLD analysis project Ga0214919, IMG submission 177994) | Freshwater microbial communities from Lake Lanier, Atlanta, Georgia, United States - LL-1503 | ecosystem: Environmental > Aquatic > Freshwater > Lake | place: USA: Georgia | collected... | reverse complement strand
GAAAATCTCATGCCGCTCGTCGAGATCAGATCCTAAAAGTGCAGTTGAATTTTCTGGGCATTTGACGAGGTCGAAAGGACCTTCAACCAATGTCAATCTTCGTGACCAGTCGATGTTGAGCTCATTGAATATGACAGGATTTTTATCGACATCAGGGTTGTCGTACTTCGGTTTTTTATTTCTGTCGAATGCACGGGCTGTGAAGTAATTGAGCTTCCCAGATGCGTCGAACGATGGCATGATGATGCGTCGATACCATCTCGGTTCAGCTGAAAGTCCTAATTTAAAATACCACTCATCTCTTTCGTCAAGTCCTCGAGATATGAGATATCTTCGTGCTGCCTTGACATCAGGATCTGACTCGTTGGAAGTTGCGATGAGTTGAAAATCAGCTGGTAATGTCAGGGGCTGAACGTCGACAACATCATGAGACATGTCGAGACGATCAACGCCGCACATCAATCGATAAGCTATTAGTTGATCCTGAGTGCCATACTTACGAAGTAACGGAGCCAAACCTCGTGATTTCCATCCGCATGTCCAGCAGTGATTTGCATCATCAGTCGTCCTGATGGATAGTTTTTTCTTGCTTGGGTCATTGGGCGCGCAAATTGGGCACCTGACATCAAAATTGATGCCATTACCCGATAATCTTCCACGACCGAAGACGGATTCATAAAAGCTGAGACGATCTGTGACTGTTGCTACCAATATACTTTCATCATACCATCAGCCATCTTCACTTTTCAAAAGACAAGTTGCCCTTGCTATCACATATGCATCGGTGGCATCTCTGCTCCACTCCTCGTCCTTACCACTCTTCTTCTTGGGCCACACAACATGTTTAAGATCATGTTCAGACATGTATTTAAAGACCTGCTCTTTTCCAGACATGCCAGCGATTGCAGTTCTTTGCATTTTGATGCCGCACATTTTTCTTGCAGATGCAGCTGGGATATATGAAGGATCCACTCCAAATATTCCTCTAGCGATGTATGAGGTGATGCCGTTGAATCTCATCAGTGTCGTGATGGTCGCAGCGGAAGACATTCCTTTTTGAAAACCCATTAGAGGTTCTTCAACTGCTAAAATATAATCACCTATAAATTTTGTTTTGATGTCGGAAAGATATCGTGTTGTGTAGTCGGCTTTTTCCCAAAGAGTTTTGAATTTTTTAAATTCGATGTGATCTAGATGAAGTATGTGTGAACCTGAATCATCCGGGTTGATTTCAGGATTGATGAGACATATTCCTGTGCAAGAAGTGCTGACATCAAGACCGATAACAATTTTAGGCACATTCAATTATTGAATCATGCAGTGACACGTAAACCTATGTAGAATATTCAATTTATAGAATACCCATATCCTTTAGTTCTATTTCTGTGAGTAAAATGTAGGTGGCATCGTGGGTCATGCACCATGTTCTTGCAGCTTCGGCTTTCTTGATGACGGTGATGTGTGTCAGTTTTCTTTTTGGTTTGATTTCGATGACGTTCTTTGAACCATCTCTGTATTCGACAAGAAAATCTGGATAGTATTTGCGGATCTTGCCAGTGCGTTTATTTGAGATGTATTCGATGACCGTCTTCTCATATGACCAGGTAAGAACGCCGGGATGTGAATCCAGGTATACGCAGAATTTTTGTTCCCATCCGCTACGATATTTACATTCTCCTGCCATGGGAGAGATATGCAGACCGCGATGGTATCTGCCCTTGCGTTTCTTTTTCTTTGGTGGCATCTAAGGCTTCAGATCACTTTACAAAATCTAATATTAAAATCATCTATCGAAAGAAACTTTAAACAAAATTTTATCGTTCTCGCGCTTCATAATTGGTTGAGCAAGCTTGGCTCTAGCAATCACATTCATGTTATCGTCATGAAAATTTATACCACTAATATAGACAAAAGTTCCATCATCACCAGGATCAAGAGATGCTTTTAGCTGATCCTTATTGGCAATATAAGATGCATTTGAAGAAGAGTTCAGCATGCCAGGTCCTGCAAGAATCTCGTATTTTGTTGAATAAACAGGTCTAATTCCTTTAAAGGATATGTCTATCTGATCTTTTCCAAAGAAATAAAGATGAGGATTTTTTACAAGAATAATTCCTTCATCATAAAAAATATTTCCTACAGAATTTTGAGTTGCAAGATCTGTAAAGGAATCAGCTCTATAAAGGTTACCAAAGCCGTCATCTTTTAAGGTAATAGAAACAGAACCATGGGAACCCGAAATACTAGAGTCTTTAATTGTAAAGCTACCAGGAAGAATTTTTCTTCCATAATATAAGTTACTGATATTAAAGAAAGTAACTTGATTAGAAGACGGATCCAATAGACGTTGAAATATTGTGAGAGGCATTCCTTGCTGAATACCTCTGTCAAAACTATAATCTTGTCCACCAGATGCTGAAATTGCCGTAGCAATGTTTGCAATATGTCTTTGAACTGCAGGCCCTGGAGGGGAACCTGGTATTTCTGGAGTTGGGCCGATTAGGCTTTGTGAAAATTCTTTATGTGTATCGCTATCAGGATCGTAAGCACTTAATCCGCCTGCTGTTGCAGCTTCAATTGTAACCAAATTATCTAGATTAATGTAGCTAATGTCAAAATTTCCATTTGAATCAGCATAATGATTCTGAAGTTTTTCGCTAAATAGTAGCTCATAATTGGGGTCAAAAGTTCCGTCATCACAAGGAAGAACAGTTAAGTTTCTCTTAGCAGTTCCTTTGCTTTGATAAAGAAAATAATTGGCTTCTTGTGCATCTGTCGTGTAATCAACTGTTGAAGCTGAAAGCTCCATTAGTCTTGGAAATCGATTCGTTGAAAAATCTTTAGTGAAATTTTCAAGATTAATATAATGACCAGCTACTCCAAAAGATAAGGCAACATTAAAAGGATCGTCAGTTGTTCCATCTATTTCAAAGAATGGAGTCTGTAGTATCCCGCCATGATCTCCGACAAATTTTCTAATTGGAGTTTCCTCTACAAAGAAAGGAGGAAGATAAAATGCAACATCATCTTTTACTAATGACTCATTTCCTATTCCTCTTGACCCAGAAGCATTTATTTCATAATCTTTAAGAAATTTTCTACGAATTGTAATGTCATGAAGTTCAGCTTTAAGAGGGTGTCTAAATTTATAATGAGCAGGTGATTCTGAAGGATCATCAACAAGACTGTAAACACCATCTCGTGTTGCTGGGTTGGTAGCAAAAAATAGGCTTTGAGCTGAACCACCGAAATTATGTCCTTCATAATAGTTTCCTACACAGAGGACGTCTGGATTTAATATATTTGCAGCATGTTGAGGATTAATGGTTCCTGAAGGAATAACAAAATCTCCTTTGTTTATTCCGTCTACGACGAACGATCCAGTTCCATCATTTATAGACTGAGTACCCCATCTAACAACAACATGATGCCAGTTGTTCCATGATAATGAATTATCGTCAGATAGAAAAACTAGATCCTTAGGATAATTTCCTGGGATAACTGACGAAGGAGGATAATCAGCGCTATGACTTAATTGAAGCTGTAACCTATATCCTGTAGGAAGCCCTCTTGGATCTTTATTTGACCCGGTAATTAAAGAAAGTGCATAACTGGAAGATAGATGAAATATTGTTCCGGCTTTAAAGTGACCGGCGTCTATTCCGTCAACTTGGTATCTTGGATTAATATGAAAATCGAAACTAAATGCACCTGTTAGGCAGTAAGAGCCTGAAGCATAACCAACGGTAGAAGGAAGTTCGGCATCTCCAACATTAGGATATAACAACACTGAAGATGTTGGTATAAATCCGCCAGTGTCAGTAAAAAAATTTATCGAATGATAATTTGTATATGCCCAATTTGCATGAGGATAAAATGTCCTATAATAAGGAATTAGGACATCTTTAATGTTGTTCTTTAAAAGTGTATGCTTTGTTAGATTAGGTGAAGGAGTAAATCTTCCTATTTCAAGAACATTGTTAGGCTTAATTGATGCCTTGTCTACTAGCTGTACATAAGATTCAAGCTGACCTAATATAGGAAGCCTGAAATCTCTGTTTGTAGCTGCTTGATTTCTGAGCTTACTATATGCAGAATCAAAATTAATATCAGTATGAACGTCAGGATTTGAATCATCATAGACCCTGCGTGGGGATGTAGTCTCTTTTTCAAGAGATGATCCCCGGGCAAAGACTTTTACTGATCCTGTTATCCCATAAGAGCTTGAAGAATAATGCCTAATAGGTGTGGTTACTATTGTAAAAGTCTCTACATCATCTTGTGTGACAGGAATTATAGCCATTGATTACCTAAATATGGCACAGATGGCCATTGAAATAAGTTATAAGATTTTTAATAATCAAGGCGGACGCGGAATGTTAAATCTCGGCTGGGATTCTTTTCAACTGGTCGACTCAATTTTGCTACAGCCAATAGTCCTCCCGAATCATCATAGAGACCAATTGTCGTTACATAAGTAAATGTCTCTTGATTCTCGTCGGAAATGCTTTTATCATAAATTGTCAAGTGACCGTCGGAGTCAGTATAAGTTGGATTAGATGAATAATTAAAGTCATCGGGAAGAGCTCTACAGAAAATTAGAGAAGAATTAATATTTGTAACGTTCTGGAATGTTATTGCGGTCATAGCGCCGTCGCCAAACCGAGAATAGCTAAAGTGATCAACAATGTCATCAACAGATGCAGACACCATAAGATCAGGAACAACTTTTGACTTATTGTATGTTTCGGTTCCAAGACCTCCTAAAACGGTTTTTCCTAAAGGAGTCATTGCTGATATAGTACCAGAGATAAACTGAGAACTAGATGTGATCTTTTCAATGTCTAAGACTGCAATACCTGAGTCATAATACATGAGACCAACAGTTTTTGTTGTTGAAGAAGCATCAACAAGGTAACCATACTGCCCACCAATGTCAAAATATCTTGAATCTGCTGCTCCAATGTCAGTAAATATTGCAGAACCTGAATTTGATGTTATAAAAATATTTGGCTTAGCTGGTGTCTCCGTAGTGACAAGACTTGCAGTTTGATAGAAGCGCATTGCAAAAGTCTCACGTTTAATTTGATCTCTTGAAAAAAGCCTTTTAAATGCAATGAATAGCGCAGTATCTACTGGTGTTGTTGTTTGAGTAGTAGACAACGTTGCATCTACTGGGAGCTGAAACATATTTGCTCTATTTCCTAACAGTGTCTGCGCAAATTGTCCGTAAATATCAGTCTTTTCTCTCATCATTAGTGAGCTGCTTGGATACAGATATTTTCCACCTGTATCTTGTCCAGTTGAAGACTTGCTTGCTACACCGGCAGTATTTGTTGTTGTTCCACCTCTAATTGAATCAGGTGAAGCTAAACCTATTGTTATATCAAAAACGGGGTTAGCAGTCTGAAGGGTGAAATCCTGGTCATATACAGTTTGAAATAGAGAAGAAGTGACGCCAGGACCAATTCCTCCAGTAACAAATACTTGGTATTTTCGACGAGAAACAGAAGAACTAATATCTTCTTGAAGAACGTCAATTAGTTGATTTAAAAAAGACCTTGTTGTCTTTTTATCGGATGCATTTATCTGTTTTAATATCGCCATTTCAAAAAATCATCCTTTTATCACGTTGTCAGTGCATTATACGACACTGGTATGTCAATGGTGCATCCATGTTGTTCACCAACTACAGTTATATAGCTGTATATTGTTCTAGATTTGTCATTCCCTGACACTCTTTTTCCATAAATAGAAAGAGTAGTGCTATCAATACTTTGAGCTGTGACATTAAACGATATAGTCGTTGTATTAGAGGTTGTTGTTGTAAATCTATATGTTGCTATTCTATTTGGGTCGCCTGAATCAACGGAAGTTCTTGCAACATCTGGTTGTGTCAATTTTCCGCCATTAGGGCTATCAATAGTAAAAAATCTATCAGGAACTTTTATTAGATAAGATCGCTGAATTATTTCAGGTGGAACCCCTGTTCCAGTACTATTACCAAAATAAGTGTCCAAAGAGACAGGAGATGAAGTAGAGCCACCAGATTTTTGAAGCACAACAGTTGATTTTGTCTTTAGAACAGGAAGGTAATTGGTCGATATTGACGTACCATCGTTTTCTCTTCCAATTAGTCTATATTTTAAAGCAATACTTGGGTTAGTAAAAGCTTCAAAAATTGGTGTATTCTTCTCAATTTTTTCTTTTCCTACTGCACGTCCATATTTTTTAATAAGCTTGTAGTCAACTTCATCGTCTCCTAAGGCATAATATGTGATGCTGAAAGCATTATTTGCAGATGCAAGTTGTTGACGCCCATAATCAGTTAAAACAGCATCAAGTATCACGTTATTTGTTGAATTATCAAGATATCCCATTATTGATTTCTCTATTTTCTTTCTCTAATTTACTATTTACAACGAGATAATCTGCTGATTGTCCTGCTTAAAAATATGGAACATGTCAATGTTTTTACCTTAAATGATCTTATTACTTCTATGAACTAGTTAAATTGGTCGAATCATTGATGTTTATCTTTATTAGTTGACTTTTTTGATTGTCTAAATTAATTAGCTGAAGAACATAATAAGGGTTGTTATTTTTTGCGGAAGTTACTGCTTCAACTATCTTATAAGTTTTGTTGTCTTTATCTTTGATTTTTAGATATTCAGGAGAAAAATAAATACTCAATTCTTTTGTCTCATCTCCTGAAACTCTAATTGAATCTTTAAAAGCATCGATTCTAAGATTCATGTTAGGATAAGGTTTAGGTGACCCAGAGTCACACACTACCTTTGAAACAATCTTATTTTTATATGAATCAAAAACTACCTCGTGTTGTTCTGAATAATTAGATATCATGCCATGAGCATCAATGCTACATATTGAATAAATAAAAGATTCATTTTGAAAAAATTCAGTATCAACTGTAAACTCTTTGTCTCTATGAAAACAAACAAGGCTTTCTGAGTTTTTAATTAAGTTTCGATATTCTGGTGGTGTGTTAGAAAAATTATTGGCATCTACAATTTCTCCTGTAGTGTATCTTGTATTATCAGGCCAACCCGGATATGATCTATCAAATCCATATTGTGCTATGAGCTCAAATGGAAAATCAATACTCTTTCTTCTAAAAACTTGGTATTGCTTTATATCTTTTTGAGGATTTATTGGTGGATCCCATTGAACTATTAAATTTCCTTCATCATAATCAAAAGTAAATTTTAAGTTTTCTGGTTCTGGCGGAGGAACAAATTCAAGACAATTTACATGAGTTGGTATTGGTTTTGAACTTGTATAAATCTCAGAGACGCTAACACTTGATCCATCAGGTGATCTAGTAAGTAGTTTTACACTAGAAACGGCTCTTACAGTATAAACATAAGTGACACCATAGAGCGGAGTTTTATCTACAAAGTTTGTAACTGATGGATCTTCAATAAAGAAATTCTTTTGTTTTGTATATCCTTCAGGTGTTGACCAATATCTTTCAATAATGTATCCTATCATTTTTATAGGCTGAGAACTAAAAGAAGAATATGATTGGCTTGTTTTACCAATGTTTTTTATTACAACTTCATCATTTACATTCTTCTTTAATGATGAAATCTTAAAAACATCAAGATTCTTGTTCTTTTCTTTTGAATTTCTAAAAATGTCTGGAATGATTGAATTATTAATCTTGACATTGATTGACAAAGAGTTACACAATGATTCAAGAAGATCATCTTTATCAGATAATCGCCCAGACTCATCATAAACCCTAAGACCAAGTGAATCTTTAGGCATGTTAGCAAGATTTGAATAAGCACTTGAAATTGAAGACAAATGCTGATTATGTATTTCGTCATCAGGGTTTGAATTTGAAGATATTTCTTGAATTTGTTTTTGTGACATTTTAAAAACACTTTCAACGTTATCCTGGGATAATCTGCTGTAATTTTCAAGATCAGAGCTTCCTTGCTCTATTGAAGTAATATCAGAAAAAACATGAGACAAATAACCTTCATTGAAGAAGTTATCTTCAGACATTATTTTTTCAAAGTTGTTTTCAATGCTTCTTTCTTTTGAAAATTCTCTTTTGCTAGAGTCATTTTTTTGAATCTCAAAATTAGAAAGAACAGAAGAGTTCCATCTTAGAGTTACATATCTTGGTAAATTTTTTAAAGAATCAACAAGAGAGCTTTTATATTCAGAGACTCTCTCGTCAATTGTGTAGTAGTTATAAGTAAATTCAGATGATAACTCTGAAATCTCGGGAATGTTGATTTCATCAACCGATATAGAGGGCTCTGATATATTTATAGACACGATAATTTAACTTCCGCTTCCATAGGCTTGATTATAGTCAAATGGTTCAACTGTTGTAAAGTATTGATCAAAACTCACGTCCCCGGGTGATGTATCTCTGTGCCTATATGGAATTTTTTTATTAGATGTGTCAATGTTTCCTCCAATTATTATGCCATTCTGTTTCATAATAGCAAGAGTTGATGAGTCTGACTGCGACTCATCAATTTTAAAATCATCGGGGTCAAATATTATACTAAAACATCTATCAAATTTTTTAGGATATGAGGCTCTTCTTTTGTGAACATTTATGTCATGCATCATAGTTTCTCGAAGAAAATATGAACGCATTGAATCAGTTAAGTCTAAAGCTGGGCTTACAGTAGTACTTGATTGAATTTTTTTATTTTGTGACGAAACAACATTCTCTGGCTTTATGTTGTTCGTCATTTTTGAAGGGAAAGTATATTTGTTCCCACTTAGAGGATCAGTAAATTGAACATTAACTGTTGAAGAATTAGTAGGAGCAGCTGCTGTCTGATTTTGTTGAATATTTAGGCTTATTGTATTTAAGTAGTTTTGATACTGAACTTCTATACTATGTAAAGTATTTGACATTTTAGAATAATGAAAATATCGAGTTTCATCAAGATTACAATCAGTAAACCATCTTAGGTATTCTTCTGCTAAGTAGCTTTTTGCATGATTAGAATATATCTCTACTTTTTGATCATCAGATAAAATAGTTCCATGTGTATCAAATGCTTTAGAATAATCATCATGAAGAGTAAATTGAGAATTTAAGTAAAATTTTGTAGGAATCTGTAAAATATTAGTTTCATTGTTTGAAAAATTATTAAAATTCCAGTTACCAAGAACTCTAGTTGGAAATCTTGACATTTCAAAGAGATAAGACTGTGGAATGAAAACAAGCTCTGGGTGTAATCTGTCAACTTTATATATTTTAATTCTAATTATATTTTTTCTGATTGCTTCTTGAGCATTTGCACTTGAACTTGTTGAAGATAAAGATCTTAACATTTTTGGTGGAATTCCAATTGACATGATCTTTTTGTTATTTCCTTTTTCTAAAAGAAATTCTTCTGACTTAAAGAAAGAAGATAATAGAAAATATGATAACAATTCAGTGTCATTAATTGGCAAATAAGAAGAAAAACCCTTTGGGAAATCAGCAAAAAAAGGAATTGAAGATAATTTAGATTCTGAATCTAAATTTGTATTTATTTTATCTGATAACTCTGAAGAAATATAGTTTGAAAGAACTAGCTGCTCTTCAGTGAGAGACATTCCTAGTAATGCATTTTTTTGAATTGAATTTAATTCTGTATCTAATTCATATAGCGGAGAAACATTTGCAATATGTTCACCAAATTTTTGTCCAAGAAAAACTGAAAAATCTATTAAAGAAGTATTAAGTTGCGATACAAAGTTTTTCAAAATTCCAATTTGAGAATTTATTATTGATTTTTCTGTAACCAAATATGATTTTGCAAACTCTATTGGTTGAACTTGAATTGGATTATTTCCAAGAGAAAAAGAACCATTATCTGATCCTCGAGATCCCATATAGAAAAAAGAGTTTATTTCAGTAGACAGAACTTCTTTTAATACCAGACCAGTTTCGTAAGCAGTTTTATTATGATATCCATAATTTCCTAATAAGCTTTCTGGAGACATTGAAGATATAACTCGTAGAATCATATCAAAATAAGCAAAAAGATAGACAATTTTATTTATCCCTGAATAAACAGTAGATGATTTATTTTGTAAGTCATATAAATCAGAAGAATTATAAACTTCTTTCATTATATCAAATACTGTTTTCCATATTCCGTTTTCTAAACTTATTATTTCTGTACTTGGAGCAGAAACATCAGTAATAGTGTTTCCTGAGTTATCTGTAACAACGATATGATCAGCAAATATTCTATTTTGATTTTTAGCTTTTATGTAATCATCAAGTTCAATTGATCCATTTTTTAGAATTTTCATAATCTTATCTTGAACTTTTTTTATTGATGCATCACTGAATGACATCTTTGAAGATTCTGAACTTGATTCAGATTTTGCTTGAAGAATAACTGCATTCATGACCATTAAAAAAAGAAGAGATTTTAAATTTGAACTTTGATATTTGTAAGTATCTGATGGAATAATTGCGCATCGAGCAACTGCAGCTGAAAACCTATTATTTTTTTCTTGATTTGAAAGATTTAAAATAACATTATATGCTAATCCTGTTGGAATCATTCCAACTAGATTTGTTGGAAGTATGCATTTTGAATACATGTCAGTAAAATAATCAAATTTATGAAGTATTTGATTGACAAGGTCGGCTGGATCAATAACTTCTTTTTGTCCTTGATCATAGCCGCAAAATTTAGAAATAATACTTAATGTATCTGAAGTTTTTTTGAGTTTATCTGTTAGTACATTTATTCTAGATAAGTCAAAATTTTTACCATCAGGTGTATCAAGAGTGCTATCTATAAAATAGAATGAACCAGGTGTTATCTCGGATTGTGGAAGAAAAGAGCTTTCAAATGTCAATACTTTATACTGATCGCTTGAATTAGGAGACTGTACAGAATACTGGGAGAGACTTGATAAAGATCTACCTTTTCCGATAATATTTGATGATGAATCTTGAACTTCAAGAACAGAATTTCTAAATTTTCCTACAAGATAATCCCATACTTGAATATTTCCACTTCCATCATTGGAGACTGAATAACCATAATTATCAGAAAGAGTTTTAGAATTGCTTATAATCTCTTTTGAGTAATTAGACTCTTTGGCTAGTGAATTCGATATAAGTGATATATCTTTTCCAGAACCATGATATTGAGTTAATAATTCAATAGATTCACTAGAAGATGTTCGAGTTGAATTTTGATTTATTGTCTTTGTCGAACTGTTTAAGTTAACATATAGATTATTTTGAAGAGAAATTAATGCTTTTACATTTTCATTAATTGAAACATCATCAGATCTATTCATATCATCTTCGCTAATGATGTTTTTATAATACGGATTTACCCATATTCTTTTAGATGAATCGCTCTTTTCGGCAATTAGACCTGAAAGTTTATATGAATCACTATCATTGCCAGATTTGTCTCTTGTTGTTCCTATTAAGTCTCTTGTATGAGAAATTACATCTAATTTAAATTCTAATAGAAACTGATTCCATATCTTGGAATTTGAAAAATTATTTATATCTTCTTTTTTATAAGTCTTTTCCAATAAAGAAGTTTCAAAACTATAAATTGTTGATGAAGATGAATCCTTATAAGACCAATTCTTAATATTAAGTCTGCATAAAACATCTGATAGCTGAGAAAGAATATTTTTTATAAATTCATTTTCAGAGTCAAGAAAAGTTTTTAGGTTTTCAGTATTTGAAGAAACATAATCTTGAGTGTCTTTGTTTTGAGACAAAATATTGATTGCATTTTTTGCAGTCAAAAGAATGGAGTTTTCCTTTGTATTCAATGCATTGCTTATAAAATTTTCTTTTCCAAAAGAAAAAATAGGAATAAATTTAGATGTTAATATTATGCTTGGCTGGTCTTCAGAAAGCCCGGAATGAATTGAGTATTTTTTTAAATTTTCATTTGATATTGTCGATGTATCTGTATTAGAAAAATCTTTTATTGACTTGGTTGTAACTTCAGACCTAATAATTGAAGGTGAAGCAAAACTAATTGGCGGAATATATCGAGATGTTTTTTGTTTTTCTTCAAAAGGAGTAGCATGATAAGTGCTATTTGATAATTGAGAAGAAGTACCGTTGACTAATTTAGAAGATTTCATTTTCTATTTACTAATTGTTATGAAAGGTTGGAATTAAAACTGGTTTGATTAGACCGTCAACATCTATAAAAATTTCATTAGAGTAACCTGGATCATCTATTGAAAAATCGTTCATAATTGGTACTATTATGTAATAGACGGAACCGAGATCTTTTTTATCAATTTCATGATAAATGAAATTTTTATGTGTTCTTCCGACGAAGCTTCTAATACCATTTACAACTTTCATTACTACGAAAGAATCATAAAGACTAATTTTATTATGTTCAGTTATACCTGAGTAAGACCAGCTTACTCTAACTGTATTTATGTCAAGCCTTGAGGCTATAATATTTTTCAATTGAGTCAATTGAGTAGAACCTTGAAAATTATATGATGCTGTTAGTCCATATGATTGAGAAGTTAGTGCATCATAAAGATCTATAATTGGAATTCCATTAATGTCTTCTGAATATAGTTTTCCTGTTGCAACAACAGTCGGATTCTTCCACTTATATGGAAGATAAAAACGATTACTTGCAGGAGATGGAACTGCTATGTAATTTTTAAAAAGCGTTATAGGGTCTCTTCTATAAGAAAAAATCTGATAAATGTAAGAATATTGAGGATTTATTTTTTTTATGTTTGCAATTGACTGAGAAGATTGATTATCTTGAAAAGTGCCTGCAGATACAATGTCAAATACTTCTCTTTCTGCTGTATTTAAGTTTGTTCTTACTACTTCATGCATTATTATATCAGCATAATTTCCATCATTCAGAGGAGAAGATTGATTATGTGCTGGATCAAGAAATTGACTATACAGTTCTCCTAGCTGTGACTTAAAAGCATCAATAATTTTTTTATTTTCATCAGGAGTAACCGAAACTTTTATGTCAAATGAAATGGATATATCGTTATTTATATCTGAAGAAGAGTTGAAATTATTAATAACAACTTTTATTGGAGGAGAATTTCCTACATTTGAAATTGGATGTTTCAAATGCACAAAGTTTGAAACATATTTTTTATTATTTTCTTTAATGTCATTATGAGCTGTTGACAGAACACAAACATAATATTCAAAAATTTTCCCGGGAACTAAAACATCAGAAAAAGTACATTTTTCTGATTCTCCGGCTAGAGTAGTATATGAAACCTCTTCAAATGGCAAGCCTGTATTTGATGAACAATCTCGTCTATAAAGAACAGCCGATGAAGCCGTTTTAGGAATATTATGAGCTTCAACATACACTTCATTTGCATTGGAAAGATAATAAGGAATAATTGTTAAATTTCCTATTTCATCGTATCCGGGCCCTATAACAACATTAGTGAATAAATTTGATTCTTTTCCATCAATTTCTAGTGGAACGACTCTAACAACTGATAGTTTTGAATCAACTTGAATTGAAAAATTATTAGACGATGAATTTGAAGTCTGCTTTACCTTTTTATAAGACTCAGCATTTCCAAGTCTATCAATTGACTTTAGATAAACGTGATATCCAGAAATATTTCCATTGTTTTCTTGATCATGAATGCTAATATTAATTGAATTTCCTGTTATGTAAGAACCTTTATTAGCTTTTTCATTGTTATTAAATCTTACAATTGGAGGCTTTTTTAAAGAATAATAAGCTGCCACGTGATCAGATGCAGAAAATATTTTTGTCTGTGATTCGTCAGGTATATTTGAGTCTTTTTTGTAAAGATCAAATCTTATTTTTATTCTTGAATTCTTATTAATAACTGGAACTTGTATATCGTGATTCGTTTCCAAAACAAAATAATCAAGCTTCTTGGATATTCTTGTCTGCTCATACCATTGAGAAGAATCTTCAAATTCGCTCTTTTTTACATCAGAAAGATAGTATTTTAGCATGTCAGTATAAAGCTGACTAAATTGTGAATTATCAGATGAAAAAATTTTTCCATATAAATCTGATTCAGAAGTTATGTTTTTTTCATCTGCAGGAGAGGTAATATCTTGAATATTTCTATTGATTCTAAATATTAGTTCTCTAGAATTTATATTAGATATTCCAGATGGATATGTTTTTCTAACAGGTTGTTTTTCTGGTACAGACAAATCAATTGTTGATACACTATTTGTCAGTGATGAGTTTAGAGACCAAGATGAAATTGATATTTCGTATGGTGGAGACAAATATTCTTCTTGCTTTATAAGAGTTTGAAGCATAGATTTCCCATCCAACAATTTTTCAGATATTGACTTAGGATATATTGGACTTAATTTTTCACTATTAATCTTCGGTGTAGGATTGATGATAGAATTTGTCTGTAATTTAGTTATCGGGTTAATAACATTGTTATTTTTTATAGAATTTACAGACGACTGTAAAACAGGAGACGTATCATTAGAAAGATATATGACTACTTTTTCATATTCACGAGGATCATTAAGAACATTTGTTAGAGAAATCTTGCATCTAATTTTCAAATACATAAAATTAGAATCAATGTTTTTAATTTCTACATAAGTGTTTTCTGGTATAGAGAGAATTGACGTTCTTTTACTTAATAATGGTGATTGAAAAATCTTCATACAAATTCTCTCTTCCTCTTAGAGAAAATTATTGAAAACATGTTGACGTAACATGTTGTTCCTCTATTGTCAATAAATGTTTTTCCTGCAAAAAACACTCTATTGCTAACAACTGTTGGATCATGAGTATCATTTTTTATCTTTCCAAAGTCAACAATGTCTAATTTGTGAACTGTATTTTCTGATACTTCAAATATTTGAGCAATAATATTGTTCTTATTTGAAGTCGACCAAAATAAAATATCTTGTTTTGGATAGTTTTGAAGTTCATTTAATAGACCGAAGTAACTTAATGTTTTCTCATTATCACCCCAAGAAGGATAATTTCCAAGAAGATAAGGTTGAATACTTTGAATATTAGATTTGTCAGATACAATAGAGTCGCTTACTTTAACGATTGGAGGAAGATACTTGAAATTATCAAGATGACTCATTTTATTGTCATTGAACAATGAATCTATGGCATTAATATCAGGCGGCGTTTTTGATTGAACCTTTAAAGTCTTAAAAGTTTCATTTTTTATCTGTGTTATATCAAAGCTTATTTCATTTGAAGATATTTCAAAAGAATCATCCATAAAAAGTCTATCAATTGTTGATATTGGTTGTAATTTTTTGTAGTTGTCAAAAGATGAAGTTAACAAACCTGTTATTTGTGATGCAAATATTGCATTTGTAAGCTCATCTGTATGCTGATTTCCGCCTATTGCCGCCTCTTCAAGAACAATTGGAGATGATAATGTTCCTGAATACTGTAAAATTGTTCCAAAATAATTGTCATCTCCTCCGTCAAGATATACTGAATTATTTTGAGCAAAAGATGATACAGAAGGTCCGCCAGAAGATTTAGATGATGAAATAGCAGAGCTTATTGATTCAGCAAACTGTACCGAGCCTATTCCATTTTTAGTACCTACATAAACAATATAAGGACCACCTGGAGATATTGACGACGTTATTGAACCTGCAACAATTTGTGGATTTATTAGAATGCTTCCTGTCAGCCCACTAGAATCTGAATAAATAAAGCCTTTGTTTTTATCTTGTGGATCTTCAAATATATCAGAAACTTTTATTGTTCTTCCATGATGAAACTGATAAACAACTAGCCTTCCATTAACAATGGAACCCTGCCCTGATGATCCAGACACATTTCCGTCGACGCCATTGGATGTTTTAAGTTTTATATCTTGGTGCCTAAGTGGAATGAGCTTTCCGCCATCATTTGCCTCAAATACAATTTGATCTTGAGGAAGATTGCATGCTTCAAAATATATTTTTCCAGTTGGATCTACGTGTCCGTCAATAGCATCAGGAATATATGCTATGTCAGCATCAGTAAACGTAATACTAGATACAAGAAAGGTACCTTCAGCAACTTGCCTTCGTCCTTCTGAAGTTAAGATTGCATCTAAAATTCTAGATTTGCTATCAAGTATTCCGCTCATAAAAACTCAGTATACATCAAATATTCTTATCAAGTCATTGACGACCTATTAAAGAATTTTTGATGCCAAAGTTGCTAACTCACTTCGTTCACCCTTAAGAAGTGTTACATGACCTGCAATTGAATATTCTTTAAATTTTTCAACAGCATACGTTAGACCATTTGTAAAAGTATCTACATGAACATTGTCAATTTGTTCAATATCTCCCGTTAGAACAATTTTTGTATTCTCTCCAACTCGAGTAATAATTGTCTTTAGTTCATGCATTGATAGATTTTGTGCTTCATCAATTATCATGAATGCATTTGGAATAGATCGTCCTCTAATAAAAGAAATTGCTTCAATTTCAATAAGTCCTTTTTGCTGCATTAGTTCAAGATAAGGATCCTTAAAGCCGCCAGAAGATTCTTCTGACTTCTTTTTTCTTGGTGTCTGAGATGTCATACTCTGTTTCTTTCCAGAAGAACCTAGAAGAAATTCAAGATTGTCTCTAATTGGAGCAATCCATGGCTCCATCTTTTCTTCTAAAGTTCCAGGCAGAAAACCTATGTCGCGACCAACGGGTTGAACCGGGCGGGAGACAATTAGTTTTTGATAAACTGGATTTTGACCAATTGATTGAAGTTGATCTAATCCTGCAGCCAATGCAAGCAATGTTTTTCCACAACCAGCTCGTCCAGTAAGCGTTATTAGCTTGATTTCTGGATTCATTAGAAGGTCGACTGAGAATGTTTGTTCCTTATTACGGCATCTAATCCCAAAAACATTATCGTATTTTTGCAGAGGAACGAGAGAGCTGTCAGCTGTTTTTCTTGATAGAGCAGATTTTAATGTATTTCCTTCAACGTCAACAGCCTTAAGAACAACGATCTGGTTGGGATAAGTTGTTTCTTGTATTATTTCGTCAACATTGCATTTTTCTTCATGATAAAAATTATCAATTACATCTTGAGTCGTAACAACAACTTTTACTCCAGTATATAAAGAGTCAACATTGTCTGAAACTCTAATGCTTAGATAGTCTTCAGCTTGTATTCCAAGAGAAGAGCATTTAACTCTAACATTTATATCTTTTGAAACAAGTATTGCGTCGGGTATTGACTCTCTTAGTTGAAGAACAAAACCAATAATCATGTTGTCAACAGAAGATCCTTGAATTAATTCAGGCGGAAGAAGATCTTTATAACCTGCCGTACAAGAAGATATTTTTAGCTTTCCTCCTCGAGGCAATTCTACTCCTTCTTGTATGTTTTTTCCTGCACTTAATCCATCGAGTGCTCTGCTTACTTCTCGGCAATTTCTTCCTACTTCATCAGATCTACCTTTGTGTTTATCAAGCTCTTCAAGAACAAGAATTGGAATTATTAAATCATTATCATCAAAATTTTTGAAAAAGCTTGGATCGCTAAGAAGTACATTTGTGTCAAGGATATATGTTTTTTTCATGTGTTTGTTCTTAAGTTTCTTGTACAAACTTGGTTCTTAGACAAAATATAACACATAGACAAGATGCATAAATCTAAACAAAAGACTAATTTGAAAGTTATTCAAACCACCTGTTATGAAGCTGTTGAAAAATATGAGTCAACATGTCAAAGACAAAGTTGTAAACAGTGGATAAATCATCCAATAGGTAAAAATTGCGTCTTAATTACAACGCAAAAAGGTCCACTAACATTGCGTGAAATTGGAAAAATATACGGATTGACAAGAATGAGAATCTGTCAAATTGAAAAGAATATTTACCAAAAAATAAGAAACTTTATCCTTTAAGTCTTCTTTTTCTTTTTTGTTTTTTCATCAATTAATGAAGTTTCACTTGAAACTGAAACTTCAGCTAGCTCTTTCTTTTCTTCAAGCTCATAAACAGTCTCAACAACTGTTTCTAAAGATTCTTCTTTGCTCAAATTAGTTTCTATTTCAGAAACATTATTTGCATATTCTAAAACTTCTTCTATTTTAGCCTTTTTATCGTCTACTACAACAGCCTCTTCGACTTTTCTTTCATATATAACAGCAGGTTGTAATTGCTGCACCTGAGGCTGTAGTGCTTCCTGTTCTTGTTTGTATGCAATGACGCGCCGCTGTCTTTCTTCTTGTCTCATTTTTCCTCTTATTAGTACGACTTAAGGCTCAATCAAAATAAAAGAGCCTTATAGTTCTTAGATATTTAAAATCATTCCTTGTCAGGTGAGACTGTTTTATCAGCCTCAAGAGTAAGTTTTACAAGTTGCTTCGCAGTTGCCTGAAGAAGCCTTAGGCCTTTTCTTGCTCTAACTCCTGCGGCGGCAACGCCGCGAGCATTCTTTGCTACATCAACTTCAAGCGACTCAACAAGAGACTTTATTTCAGACCACTTTAATAGAATTGCATTATCTGACATTTAAATTACATCCTTCTAAGAATAATATATTGCTAATATGTAAAAAGTAAACCTATGACGTGAATGACTGCCTAAACTCTTCTGGAAACATGGTAATATTTCTTGAATAGAATCTTTGCCAATCTGAATCTAATATATATGAGACGGCATAATCTTTTTCATTTCTGATTGATCTTCCAAAAGATTGAATGATTAATTTGGCAGTCATATAAGGATACCACAGCTTATTGCGCTCCATTCTTTTCTTAATAACAAGATCTCCAAGATAAGGAAATGGGATTTTACACAATATTTGAAATCTACTTGATTTATCAGCAAGATCTACTCCTTCCATCATAGAAGGACTAAGCAAAATAGTTGGCTCAGAGCATTCAATGTGCTTTTTTAAAACTATATCTCTATTTGAAGAATCATGAGATAGAATTCTATTAGATTTTATATTTTCTTGAAGATATTTTGAAATCTTATAATTTGTTGAATGAATAATTCCTTTTTCATTTGGATGTTTCTCCATTAGCATTTTAATGGCTTCTACAAGAACTGGTAGAGATTTATCAATTGAATCTTTTGACATGCTTCCGACAGGCAGACAATGAATTGGTCTATTTTTGACAGGAAATGGCGAAGGAATTCTAAGATAACTTACTTCACTTGCAGGCAATCCAATAGATGCGCAGAAAACATCTTTGTCAACAACGGTTGCTGACATCATAAGAAGTCTAGCACCATTTCTAAAAAAAGTCTTTTGACTGTAAAGAGAAACATCAATTGGTTTAAATTCGAATTTTCTTGCCCCACGCCTGTTTCCTTCTTGTGGGTACACAATATTCATAGCCCAATTATCTTCTTTGTATACTTCGACAAATTGTTCAATTTTTCCAATATGCTTCTCTAGCATCTCATATTGTTTTGAATAATCGCCATAACCTTCAATGTCTCCAGAAAGTTTTGCAAGATTTTTTTCAAGATCTTTTACATACTTTGAAAGAGACTTTTTATATCCTGATTTAATCCAATCAAAAACAGCTTGCTGAGAATCAAGCTTAGGAATTTTGCACTTTAGAGCATCTCGAGCAAATTTTTCAGAAAATGTAACTTCAACAAATTTTCCAATTTCTGATTCTGTATTATGACACTCATCTACGATAAGAAGAGCCCTTGGTTCTAGTTTTCCTGCATAAGTTGTTTCAGCCAAAAAATAAGAAAAATTGGTTATCGATATAGGCGAATTGATAAAATCTTGCTTTTCAAGACTATAAGTGCATTCATTTTTACATTGTTTCTGAAATTCAGTTCCATTAAGCTGCTTACCAAGTTTAGCAAGTACTCTTTTTGATTCAGAGCAAGTCTGATCAGAATAAAATTTACATCTATAGTTTGTTGATGATTTAATTGTCCTTATCAAATCTTTCCCTGACTGAGGACCAAAATCATTCATATATTGTTCTTGAAGAATCTTTTGAGTTGTAATGACATAAGCGCCAGTCATTAGCTCACCATCTTCATTTCTTACAGGTGGAGCATGAGCTTCCATATATCGTGCTATAGTAATGCCTGTAGCCGATTTACCAACACCTGTAGAGAGCTCTAGAATGACATACTTTTTCCCAGATTCATAAGAGTCCAAAGCAAATTCTATTGCTTTTTTTTGTTCAGGTCGAATACTAGGAAAAGGAAAATACTTTTCATATTCATGAAGTGGCATAGCTTCACACTATACCTAATGCTGATTAAGTTTTCATAATTACAAATTCAATCTTCACCGATGATCTTGTCTACAATTCCTAGCTTAATAGCTTCATCAGGAAGAAGGTACACATCGTGACCTGTTTTCATAATTGTTTCAATTTTCAACTTTGATGTTTTTGTTTCTTTTACTATTGCATCAACCATTTGGTCTTGAAGTCTTTTTTGCTCTTTTGTATCATTAATTACTTCAAAAATATTTCCTACAGCACCGCCTGAAACTGGATGTATCATTATTCTTGCTGACTTACCGATCATTCTATGCCCTTTTGCCCCTGAAGCAAGCAAGAGCACACCGGCTGACATAACTTTTCCAAGAGCTATTGTATGAATTGGGCAAGGAAGAAATTTAATTGTGTCATAGAGAGTAAACATCTCATCAACAGAGCCGCCATATGTTGATATAACTAGATGAATAGGTTTGTGATTTTGAGAAGCAAGATGAAGCAATTGAGCAACAACCATTGAAATTGATGACTCATTTACATCACCATGAAGAACAACTAATCTTGATGAGTCGCCTGAATGAACATTCAGTGCCTGAAATGACTCTTCTGAGTTATTTTTCTGAGAATTCCTAGAGAGCTCTGCGGTTACTTGAACTGATCGTCCCATTAGATTTCCTCTTCTTTGTTTAAGTTATAAATTTTTGAAATGAATATTTCGCTTCCCTTTTTTTCTTTTACAAAGGAAGATAATTCTTTCATATCTTGAACATTTTCAAACTCTAGAGCAAGTCGATAAATTATCAACCATCTTTGTCTATCATTAATGCCAAATTGATTAATTTCAGAAACTATCTGATGTGAGACTTTGTTGTCTGCTGCTAGTTTTTCAGACTGCATCTCCCCATATAGATTTAATTGATTATCTTGAATCATGATTTATTTTTCTAGGATAAAATATCTTCTCTGGTGAATGAGTCAACTTTAAAGAAAGTCTCGCTCATTATTCTAACATATTTTCCTTGCTTAGTACCGGCTTCTTCTTCTTGAGCCAAGATAACAAATTCTCCCCAGCTCTTATTTTCAATAATAAATTGAGCTTGTTCCCATGCATAAAGTTCAGAATTATTTCTTTCTAAAATATTGACAAGATTAGGCGGAAGTGAAACCTTTATGTCATCAATACTAATAATTGAAGAAGCAGATTCTTTTCCAGGCAATATTTCAGAACTGCATATGTCAATAATCTTGTGAATAGTTCCGCAATTATTACACTGAGCATATTTTGATTTTACTGTATCATCATCATTTATAATTGAAAAAGTTACAAACTGATGTACAGGAGGGTTTTGCCGTCCTTTAAACTGAGGAAGAATACACCTACATTTAATTAGGTGAAGCTGTCCTTTCATTTCTTTACGTGTTCTTTTATTGTTCTCTGAAAAAATGGAAGAGCTCTTTGAAAAGATTCATCTAATGAAATATTCAATAGATTTATTACGGCAGGTAGCTGAGATTCATCAACTACTATTGTCTTTGCTCGAACAGCATTTACAAGATTTGCAGCAAAAACATCCTTAGCATCATCTAGAAGAACTTTTGATTCGCGAGAAATTTTATCAACTGAATTCATTTGGTCACCTGTAAACAAAGTAAGACTAGCGTTGAGGAAGTAAATAAAAACACACTAATTAATGCCGCAAAGGTCATCTAGAGTTTTTTCTAAAACAATAAGATGATCTTTTGAAACGCTATAGTTGTTGTAGTTTTTATTCATTATAGCCGATATGACCCTTATTCCTTCGTCAATTTGCTGAGAACAAGAGTAAAAATTAATATCATCTGCAAGAGAAATTTCAATACAACAAGATGATAAAGATTTTATTCTGTTTGAAATAATTTCAGTTAAGTTTTGTCTTTCTTCGATTGTTCGCTTCAAGTGATCAATGTGTTGAATAATTCTTTGTTTAGATGATTCATTTTTTATGACTACCTTATCTTTAAATAAAGAGCATTTGTCAACAGATTTAATTGACGAAACATCAATAGACGATATTAAATTCCCCTTTAAGCTAGAAATAATGTCTGATCCGGCTACTACAGATAAATCAACCAAAGTATTGACATTATCGATGTCAAACGGAATAATGTAAGGAAATAAGCTTAAAGATCCTCTATCGTTGTTTATTTTTATAGTATGCAAGACGTCTTCTGACATCCCTCTTGAAAAAATAATACAAGAATCTTTTGTTTGAGAAAGATATTCAAGAACATGATGAATCTCAGAAACTGATTCAATATAGCCATCAATACAAATTATTTTAATGTTACTGTGCTCTTGTTTAGTAACTGGAATCTGAGTTTTTGCTTCAAAAATATTTCCTTCAGTTATTTCTATATATGAAGTTTGATTAGTTGATTTTTTTACAGATAATTTAGAATTTACAGTTGAATATTGAAGAACAGATTGAAGTATTTGAAAATTTCTGCTTGTGAGCTCTAATCTCTTTAGAGACAAGATAACATCATCTTTATTTTTTATTTCAAATTCAGAGCTTAAATTTTCTTTTTGTTCTCCGCAGAACATGCTAAGAAGAATCAATCCAGCACCAGGGCTAGCTTTTTCGGCTCTTGCTGCATGACCTAAAATTATTTCATATAATTTTTGTTTTTCTTGTAAGGCAAATTTGATTGCAAAAAAATGTTGCAAGCCTCTTTTTGTCTTTAGATCTGACTTATTATCATTAAAAGATATGGAATTTCTTACATAGATATTCTTTCTGAGAATATCTTTAATATCATTTAAATAATCATCAGAATCTTTTATCTGTACCATGAAATAACACTGTACAATATAAGTTTATCAGTGTTTCATTGTAATTAGTGTTTCTAACCACTTAAAACAAAGCGTAAGAACTCCACCACCTAAAGCAACACCTAGCCATTTTAAGATAGACCAAGTAGCTGTTTTGCTTTTTACTAAAGATTCTACAGATCTCTCAAGCGTATTAATCTTAATATTTGCTTCATCGTGTTGAATCTCAATTTTATCTTCAGATTTCTCTTTATATTTTTTCCAAGTAGAGATTTCAGAAAGCTTTGATTCAACATCAGAAAATTTCTGTGTATTTTCTAGTTTTGCTTCAGATATCTTTGAAAATAATCCATCATTCGGATCATATATTGCTTCATGAATTTTATCAACTTTGTCATTTAAGTGACCTTGATTCTCTTCAATTTTACCAATATTTGTAACAAGCTGTCCCTGACTTTGTTCAATTTTATCTATTTTATAAAGAAGAGTATCGAACCCGCCATTAAGAGCGGCGCTAGAAGCTATTTTTTTGTGTATATCTCCAAGCATTCCTGAATCATTTGTGGACTTTGGAGGAATTGAAGAGTTTTTAGGCTTAGATAAAGTTCTTTTTGTCATGTACAACTCTCCAAGTATTAGTAAGTTCTCTCTTAAATATCTTAAATTAAGCTTTTAACTAGGATTTAGTTACTCTTAAATTAAGCTTAAATAAGAGATAAGCTAATATGAACTTTAAAGAAAATATATTTATTAATCCTAATCAGCAAATAGATCAATCAGCTGAAATTATATTTGTATCTGATATGTTTTTAGAGGATTATGTAGGAGGAGCCGAGCTTACTACTGAAGCTTTAATTTCGGAATCTCCATTTAAAGTTCAAAAAATTCTTTCTAGAAATGTAAACCTTGCTACTCTTCAGCAGGGTAAAGATAAATTCTGGATATTTGGAAACTTTTCGCAAATTAATTTCGAACTTATCCCCAGCATTGTTGCAAATCTAAAATATTCAGTTCTTGAATATGATTACAAATATTGCAAATATAGATCTCCAGAGAAACATGAATCAGCCACAGGAAATTCTTGTGATTGTGCCGAAAATATTAGCGGAAAAATAATTTCAGCTTTCTATTATGGATCTACAAGCTTATGGTGGATGTCAGAGGGACAAAAGAACAGATACACTAGCTTGTTTCCGTTTTTATTGGAAAAAGATAATGTTGTTCTATCCTCCGTATTTTCAAAGAATACTTTAGGAACCATCCAGTGGTTGCGAGACCAAGCCTCTACTTCATCTAATGTTAGACAAGGTTGGCTGGTTCTTGGTTCAACTTCTTGGGTTAAGGGTTTTTCTCAAGCTGAAGATTGGTGCAAGAAAAATAAAAAACAATATGAAGTTGTATGGAATCTTCCATATGATCAAATTCTTGATAAGCTCGCCCACGCCGAAGGTTTCGTTTATCTTCCAACAGGAGCCGATACATGCCCTCGTATGGTTATTGAAGCGAAGCTTTTAGGTTGCAAACTTGAACTTAATGAAAATGTTCAACATGCAAATGAGGAATGGTTCAATACCAATAATTTGCAAGATATTCATGAATATCTCTATTCAGCACCAGAATTATTTTGGAAATCAATAAAGCTAATTATGAATCATAAAATAACTATTAGCGGCTATACAACTGCATACAATTGCATTAAACAGGAGTATCCTTTTGAGCAATGCATTAGGTCAATGATTCGTTTTTGTGATGAGGTCTGCATTGTTGACGGAGGAAGCACAGATGGAACATATGAAAAGCTTTCAAGCATAGCAGAAGAATTTAATACTCCTGACAATGAAAAAGTAAAGATTAAAATTGTTCCAAGAGATTGGAATCATCCAAGACATGCAGTATTTGATGGTGCACAAAAGGCAGCCGCTCGTTCAATGTGCACAAGTGATTTCTGCTGGCAGATGGACTCTGATGAAGTAGTTCATGAGCTAGATGCTCCAAAAATAATTGATCTCTGTCAAAAAATTCCAAACAATATTGATATTGTTTCTCTTCCCGTAATTGAATACTGGGGAGGCTCTAATAAAGTAAGAGCAGATATTCAGCCGTGGAAATGGCGACTTAGTAAAAATGCTCCTCATATTACGCATGGAATTCCATCAGATTTAAGAAGAGTCGACTCCAATGGAGATGTCTATGCCGCTGAAGGAACAGATGGTTGTGATATGATAGACAAAAATACAGGAAATAGACTTCCTCATGTCACATTTCATACAAGTGAATCAGAAGCTATTCGTCAATCGGCCATCAATGGTAACGCTGAATCACTTCAAAAGTATGAACAGTGGTTTAATGCTGTTATTCAAAATCTACCAGGAGTACATCATTATTCGTGGCATAATATTCCAAGAAAAATGAGACTATATCGAGATTATTGGACAAAACACTGGAATTCTCTTTTTAATAAGTCTCTTGAAGATACTGCAGAATCAAATATGATGTTTGATGTTCCTTGGTCTCAAGTTACAAATGAAATGATAGAAGAGAGAGCATCAGAATTTTCAGAGAAAACAGGTGGATGGATATTCCACTCTAAGTGGCGTGGACAAGTTGTTCCACATATTAAAGTCAATGTAACGGAGCCTACAAAATGAAACCAGGAATAAAGCTTCAAGAAGCTGTTACAAAACTATTGACAGGAAAATTATCAAAAAGAATGGGGGAGAAATTTGATAAAGCTGCATGTACTAGCATGTATCAAGATATATTTTTTACACTATCTGAAGTAATAAAAGAGGCTCAGATCCCACTAAGTAATGAATCTGTAAATTTTCTGTCTCAAATGTATTATGATTCTGTAACCATTAATAATAATCAAGAACTTGATCCTAATATTTTTACTCAGCGAGCTTCATTGAACAATATTCCTACAAAAGAAATTGTTCTGATGGCAACAATGATGAGCGGAACACCATTTGCTCATCCATTTATTTTTGAAGCAAAAAAACGTCAATGAACAGTGACTATAAAGTCTGTGTTGCAATCTGCAACTATAATCATTCAAAATATTTAAGTCAATCTATAGACAGCATAATATTGCAATCTTATGAAAATCTTGATATTGTTGTAATAGATGATGGGTCTGAAGATTATCTAAATGTAAAGAATGTTGTCGAGAGTAAAAATGATAAAAGAATTAGACTTATATCATTAGAAAAAAATAAAGGAAAGTGGAACGCTTTAAATATTGCATTTTCTACAACAGATGCTAAAATTTGTACATCACATGACGCTGATGACTTTTCACTTTCTTGGAGAATACAAAGTCAATTTAAGACTCTTGTTGATACAAATTCTGTTCACAATTTGTGTGGATTTATCTCTTGCTGGACACCTGATGAATTGAACATTCATGCTAAAAATGATACAACTCCTGAAAATTTAAAAATTGTATCAGGAGAAGAAGTATCAAAAATAGTTCTTCAAGGTTATGAAACGCCTGGGATTAATCATTACTTTACAGGAAATTTTGAAACAGCCGGAGTCAGTTCAATGTTTCTTAAGAAAATATGGGACATTGGTTTTAGATTTAATCCACCAAGAATGGGAATAAGAACGCTATTAAGCGAAGACTCTGATTTTAACTTCAGAGTTACAGCGGGGCTTAAGTCTACTTCAATTCTTCTTGAGAAGCCTTATCTGTATAGAAGAAATACTAGCACGAATAGAGAAGAGAAATGAAAATACTCTTTAAATATCCAACCAGGGGACGCGCGCTTAAATTTTTTAGGGCTCTCGAGACATATTATAAGCTGATGTCAGGGAAAGACTTTGAATTTGTCATATCTGTCGACGAAGATGATACACATATGAACAACAAAGAAGTCATTGCAGTTCTCGAAAATTTTCCTAATTTGTCTGTCAATTTTGGAAATTCAAAAAATAAGATTGAAGCAATTAATGCTGACATGAAGAACAAAAAATTTGACATATTAGTACTTGTTAGCGATGACATGATACCTGAAGTAAAAGGATATGATGATATAATAAGAAGTGAAATGAAGACAAAATATCCTGATACTGATGGAGTGCTGTGGTTTTTTGACGGATGGCGCCGCGACCTAAATACGCTATGCATACTAGGGAAAAAGTATTACGACAGATTTGGTTATATTTATCATCCTGAATATAAGAGTTTTTGGTGTGACGCAGAATTTACTGATGTTGCAAATGCCCTAGGACTTCAATCTTTTTATGAACAAGTAATTATCAGACATTTGCACCCAGACGTCGTAATGAGTGATCTAACTGCAATGCAAAAATTCTCAGAAATACTCCCAGAATTTATTGCCCAAAAAAGCTTTGGGCATGATGAAGTATGGAAAAAAAACAGCATCCCGGGCGACCCAGATCATCAAATTTATCTTGATAGAAAATTAAAAAATTTCGATCTATGATGAACAATAAAGCAATAGTTCTGTATCCTTACAGGGAAGACGACATCAAAGACACCAGCAATACTTCAACTGCTATTGTCAATCAACTAAGAGAAAGGGGTTATGAGATTAAAACAATCTCAATGTATGATTCACTTGGAAGTTATAGAATTGATGCTGAAAAAGATGCATTTAGTCTTATAAACGCAGGATTTATACCTGCATTTATGCTTGCATTAGATTACGGTCCCTGGACAGGACAATTTTGGAACAAAAATAACTTTCCAAATACATTACTCGTATATGAGTCCGGCGACGAGCCTCAATCACATTATTCACATGTAAAAAAAGCTTATTCTTCTGACTTAATATTGACTCCTGACTACAGGTGTTTCTCAATGTATTCAGAAGTCTTCAGAAAGAATTCTTTATGGTGGCCTCAATTTGCCATAGATGAACAATATTCAAAAGACATGAATGTTATGGAAAATATATGTGTTACAACATGTGGAGACAGAGGAGAAGTCACAAGACATATGAGTGAAAAACTTGGTAAGAATTTTGCCAACAGAAGAGCATGGGGTGACGAACATGCGAAATTTCTTGCTTCTGGGCTAATAGTATTTCAGGAAAGCAAGAACAAAGAAATTACACGAAGAGTTTTTGAAGGTGCAGCTCTCGGCCGATGTGTGTTGGCAGATAGACCTGCAGAGTCATCTCGATATTATGATCTTCTTGTAGAAGGAAGAGAAATAATTTGGTATGACGGAAAAGAAGACGCAGTCAAAAAAGCCAAACATCTGCTAGATAATCCTGACCTAGCTCTTGAAATTGGAGACAATGCAAAAAATGCTGTTAGAAAGAAACATATGTGTTCTTCAAGAGTAGCGTCACTAATTAAAAAATTAGAAGAGACTTTATGACTAAAATTAAAGTTGCTTTTTATTCTCATCAGATTGATTTTGCCGGGACTTGGAGATCTCATGAAAGAATTGCTGATATCCTGCAGCGAGACCCTAGATTTAAGGTCAGCATACTTTATGCTGATACTGTCGAACACAATCGATTACAAGCTGCAAAAGAAATTCTGTTGAACTGTAATTTCGTTCAGTTCAAAAGATCACTGCAAAAGACCGGTCCGAATGAAGGGTGGCGTCCTCTAACTGAGGACATAGGGCGTGTCGCAAAAGAAAACGATATACACATTCTTCACTTCGCGCGGAGCGGATATTACGAATGGCCCTTCACGAGCAGGATCTGCCCTGTTCAAGTAGAGACTAACATCTTTGGTTACAGAGACACATCTCCTTATCTAGACGGCACAATATTCATTGGAAGATGTTTAATGATGCCTGAAAATAAAAACTCTGTTCTGATACCAAACCCAATACCGGGCCCTTCTACTTCTTACGAAGACCTGAAATGTCTTAGGAGTGACCTACAATTGTCTGAGGACATGCTGGTCTTTGGTAGGATCGGCCGACCTGCTAACTTCACTCCTATTTCTTTGATTGCGTATAAAGCATTTATAAAGAACTATACATGGAGAAGCAAGTATCTGTTATTAGGAGGATGCGATGACACAAGGCGTTGTGTGCAACAATTAGGCTTAGAGAGCGACGTAATTTTCTTAGACTGCACAAACGAAGACAGTTACATCGAAAGGTTTCATAAGACGATAGACGTATTTGCGCACTATCGTTCTGATGGAGAAATTTGTAGTACTGCCATCGCGCAAGCTATGATGTATGGCAAGCCTGTCATAACGCACATCGCTGGTAAAAATGGTCAGATAGAGTGGTTAGGCACCGGCGGCTTTTATGCAAAAGACTCAAATGAATACTATAAGGCCATGGTGGCGCTAGCAGATCAAGATGTCAGACGTGACATGTCCTTCAAAGCTAAAAATTTTGCCACCTCGAATTTTGAGCAAAAAACAATCGTTGAAAAAGTAATAGAATTCTACCTAAGTGTTGCTAGGAGCAAAAATTGCGAGTTTTAATCATACAAGAAAGAGGAAGACATGAGAAGAATAGAAACTACAGGAAAGCCTTGTGCATACCGCGATCGCCACAGCAAGACCGCCCACGAATGTACTGCATGGGGATTGAACTATGAAAAAAATTATTGCATTTAGTTTGTGGGGCAACAATCCTAAGTACACAATTGGAGCTGTAAAAAATTCAAAAATCGCTAGCGAAATATACCCAGGATGGATACCAAGGTTTTATGTTTCAAAAAATGTTGACAAAGACATAACAAGACAACTTCAAGAAAATAATTCTGAAATTATCATTATGCCTAATGAAGGTGACTGGACAGGCATGTTTTGGAGATTTGAAGCCGCTAGCGATCCTGATGTAGAAGCCATGATTAGCAGAGATACTGACTCAAGGCTTACATTAAGAGAGTCAGCAGCCGTTAATGAATGGTTATTATCTGGCAATCTTTTTCATATAATGCGAGATCATCCTTGGCATGGAGCGCCTATAATGGGTGGCATGTGGGGAGTAAGAGCCCCTCTTCTTAGAGACATTAATAAATTAATTGAAAAATATACAAAGGGAAATTTTTGGCAAGTTGATCAAAATTTCTTGAAAGAAGTTATTTATCCAATTGTAAGAAATACTAGTCATGTAAATGATGATTTCTTTGAAAAAAAGCCGTGGCCTATGCCAAGAACAAATTTGGAATTTGTCGGACAAGTCTTTGATGAAAACGAAGAAACAGTCAAAGAACACTTAGATGTTCTTCGAATTCATATCTCATGAAATTTCTAATAATTCAAGAAAATGGAAGGCATGAAGAAAATAGACATATGAGAGAATGTTTTTCAATTTCAAAGTCTTTGAAGAGACGAGGAGTTGAAAATACAGTGTGGGGTCTTGGTCACGAAAATTATAATATACCTTTTCATGACATCATAAAAGATTTTGACGTTATACTCTCTTTGGAAAATTACGACACTGGTTGGATGCCTGATCTCGGAAATATTGACAAATATAAAATTTTTTGGAGCATAGACTCACATTGTGCTCTTCATTCACATCGTTTTTTCTGCCATAAATCAAAAATTGATCTTCTGTTAAATTCTACAAGCAGCTATATTAGATTTTTTGAAGGACTTACAAAAAGAGCAGTGTGGTTTCCAAATGCTGTAGATGATGAGTGGTTTAAGAAGATATCTTTAGAAAAGAAACACGATGTTGGGTTCTGTGGAAGCATCATAGCTGACAGAAGTCAATGGCTTTCAGCTCTGTCAAATCATATTTCTGTGAAAGTTTCAACAAAAATTCTTGGTCAAAAAATGATAGATGAGATCTCAACTTATAGAGTTGCTCTCAACAAATCTATCGACATTGACATACCATACAGAGTTTTTGAATCAACTGCATGCGGATTACCTTTGGTGACAAACAATGTCCCTGATATTGAAAAGCTTTTCAAAATAGGTGAAGAAATAATTGTATATGATTCAAATGAAAAGCTAATAGAATCAGTAAAAGAACTGCTAGCTCATGATCAAAAAAGAATTGATTTGGCAGAAAAAGGTTACAAAAGAACAATTAGCAACCACACATATGACAAGAGAATAGAGTATCTTTTAGAATTACTATGATATCAGTAATTGTTCCTGCTTATATACCGTCTGAGAAACATCACAATCTACTTCTTCGAGCAATAAAATCACTAGAAAGTCAGACATATAAAAATTTTGAAGTAATTTGTGTCTTGAATGGTTGTTACATTGATTACAAAGATATTATCAGTACAATTAAGTCCAATTTAGACATTAGATTCATAACCCTTGAAGGAAAAACATCGGGCGCAATTGCCAGAAATACTGGAGTCAGAGTGTCAAAATATGACTTCATTGCTCAATTAGATGCAGACGATCAGTATCATCCAAAAAAATTAGAGAAACAAATTCAATTTTTTGAGGACAATCCCGAATATGATTTCGTTGGAACACTTGCTGCCGACTACCAGTCAGATGGAACAATTAAAGACTCTTGTTATCTCCCGGGTCAATATCAGACACACGAAAGCATTGCTAATTCAATAGATCGTGAAAATATGATGTGTCATGGCTCTATAATGTTTAGAAAAAAATCTTTTAATAAGATGGGTGGATACAATGAAAACAATAAACCAGGAATATTCTGGTTAAGTGCAGGCAGAGTGATGTGGGAAGACTGGGATCTTTGGATTAGATCTGTCAAGAATGGAATGAGATTTTATAACATACCTGAAAGGCTTTATTATTGGTCAACAGGTACGGGGGTTGAAAGATAGACATGAAATTATTTATCGATTGCGGAACACATCTTTTTCAGGGACTGAAACAGTTTAATGAAAAAAGAAAAATTTTGTCTGAAATTTGCACGCAAAAAACAAAAAAATTCGACGTTTGGTTTTATTAGATTATGATAAAGTTCGATCATTACATAGAAAATTCTAAAGAAATAGTTTTTCATACCCATCAAGGATTTGGCGACATTATTGTTTGTTCATCTATTGCAAATTATCTTACCAAAGAATTTGATAGCAAAAAAATACTTTTTCCAGTAAAAAAGTCGCAAGAAAAAAATGCTAAAAGGTTTTTCATTTCAAATGAAAAAATTAAAGTGATTCCATTTGAAAATTATTCAAAAAACAATGTAGTCAATTGGGCAAAAAATAACTCTTATTCTTTGATAGCGACAGGATATGAAAAATATCAGTATCTTAGTGATTTGCCGTGGGATTACAGTTTTTATGAAAAAATAGGTTTAGATTATCAAATAAAATATGAACACAAGCTACTTAGCAGAAATTTAGACATTGAAGAAAAAATTTTTTTAGATTTATTAGGTAATCATAATGAAAACTCTAAATCTTTTGCTTTTGTTCACGATGACCCAGCAAGAGGATTTTCTTTTACCCCACAAACCAATTTAAAAATTGTAAAAAATGACATAAATTATGACATTATAGATTTTTTATGTATTCTTGAAAAAGCCGAAGAAATACACATGATGGGTTCTTCTTTAATGTGCTTAGCTGATCTTGCTGAATTACCAAAAAACAATCAAAAAGCTTATTATTACACTTTTAGAAATAATCTAAACTTTCATAACAAAAGAAAATGGATTATTGTGTAATAAATTTCTTGCCATAATGATATAATGTCTTTTATGCATAAATTTGAATCAGAAATAGGAAAAATTGGTAGAAGGCATTGGTTCTTTTCTGATAACGACGATTACTACTTAGCAAGATCTCACATGAGATCTTTTGCTCAAAAGATAGTATCAGAAATGAAAGAATCAAAAAATCCCCTAAACGTCTTAGAAGTAGGACCATCTGACAATCTTTACAAAGAAAAATGTGAAGAAATATCAACTGACATAATTGGAATAGAAGCAAAAAAGTTTGGTCACAATTATAAAACTCTTGATATTGCAGGAAATGCAGACTACATTTGTTCGATCGAGGAAGTTTCCAAACATGTCCAAGAAAAATTTGACATAGTAATTCTTCTTGGAATAATAGAACATGTAGCAAACATTCACTTGTTATGCGATGAATTTGACAAGATAACATCAGAACATGCCACGGTATACGTGAATACACCTTACATGTTTAAGGTTCACGGACCCATCCCAGATTATTGGAGAATATCAGAATACGGTTATCAACATCTTTTTTCTAAAAAATTTGATCTAGATTTTGATGTTTATCCACCAGGTGAATTAGGAAAAAATTCAATTCCTCTTTCTTTTAATGTATCCATGAGAAAAAAATGAAAGCTCTTTTTGTGGGTGCTGGTCGCAGAGTTACTATGGCATCTTATTTCAAATCTGACGGATTTGAAGTTGATGCTTATGAATATGATATAGATTCTCCAATAAATTTGGAAGCATCAAATATTTATCAGGGACTAAAGTGGACTGATCCGAATATCAGTAATGACATTTTAGAACTAATTGAAAAAAATAATTACGACATTGTTCTTCCATTTCAAGATGAAGCAACAAGAATATTGTCAAAATTAAAAAATTGTTATCCTGATTCTACAAATTCAATTTGTGTTTCTGAATTTCTAACATCAGAAAAATGTCTTGACAAAAAGAAATTCGAACTTCATTTCTTGGAGAATGAATCTATCACAAAGTATTATCCAAAAGATGACGGATCACATGCGGTAATAAAGCCTAGATTTGGATTTGGTTCAAAAAATATTCAATTTGTGTCAAGCTCTCCAGGCATTGTTGAAGATGATCGTGTGATTCAAAAAAGAATATTTGGAAATGAGTATAGCATAGATTGTTGCTTTGATGCAAATGGAACTTTAATAGACTATGTTCCAAGAAAAAGACTTCAGGTAACAGGTGGCGAAGTAGTAAGAAGTTGCACAGTTTCTAAAGATTTATTTGGTAAATCAGTTTTGGAAAAAGCCGTAATTGATATTTTAAAAACTTTCAAATTTGCAGGTCCAATTTGCATGCAATTCATTGTTGATAAATCAAATAAAATTTGGATTATGGAAATAAATGCAAGATTTGGAGGCGGTGCTACGCTTTCTATTGCAGCTGGATGCAATATAGTAAAAATTATAAAAGATTCTTTTGTCTTGAAAAAATCTGTTTCAAAATCTTATTCATCGAATTGGAAAAAGAATTTTTATATGTCAAGAGCATATCAGGATTACTATTATGAAAAAATATAGATGGAACGTTGTAGGATTACTATTATGAAAAAAATAGTATTTGACTTAGATGGAACGTTGTGTGAGGAGCGTCCAACCTTTGAAAAAAGTCTTTCAAAACATAAAAAAGATCATGTTGATATCGTGAACAAATGTTATGATACAGGCTACTTTGTAATGATATACACGGCTAGATCATGGGCCGAATACCAGATGACAGAAAATTGGCTAAAAAACAATGAAGTCAAGTATCATCTTTTAATTTGCGGAAAACCCCTATACGATGTCTGGGTTGATGACAGATGCATTAATCCTGAAAATGTCAGTATAGAATTATTGAAGGAGAAATTGCATGTCTGATACATTGGGCACACTTATAGACAAACTTATAACTGTTGACATGAAAATGTGGAACAACCAAGAGTTAATCTATGAAATTAGAAGAATGTCATTTAATGAATACAAAGAAAAATATTTCAACGAAGAAAAAGGAGCGGAAATATTATGGGACAAGCTAAAAAAAGCTTGTGATCTAAATATTCAAAGAAATCAATTAATCAATGAAGTTGATCAAAAAATCATAGAAATGATCGAAGTTTCATCTCAAGGTGAAAACCTAGATAACGGTAAATTTCTTCAAAGATCACATAAAACTTATTAAAATGATTCCAATTTATTCACCATATGTTGCTCCAAACACAAAAAAATACCTCAACAATGTTGTTAAATCGAATTGGTATTCATCTGGCGGATACTACTACGATGCATCGAAAGAAAAACTGAAAGACATACTATGTGCCAAACATGTGCTTCTTACAAACAACGGCACGACCGCAACACATCTTCTTTCCAAGATTCTAAAGAACAAGAAGTCAATTGAAAAAATCATCTGCCCAGATGGCGTGTATGTTGCAGCCTGGAATTCTTTTCTCTTTGACAGCGATTTAAAAATTCAATTTGTCGATTCTAATTTAAAAACTTGGAATTATGACAGAATTGCTTTAGAAGAAGTTCTCAAAAAAGAAAATCCAGATACCACAGCCGTTTTAGTTGTTCACAACATTGGCAATCCATTCTTATTAAAAGAGAAAAATTTTCTTATTGTAGAAGATAACTGTGAAGGATTTTTAGGAAAATATGAAGAAGAAAAAATGACTGGCACTGAATGCCTCGCTTCTTCTATTTCTTTCTTTTCAAATAAGAATGTTACGTGTGGAGAAGGCGGAGCCGTCATTACAAATGACGATGATTCATATCATTTAGCGCAAACAATACACGGACAAGGACAATCTTCAACAAAATTTGTTCATTCACATTTAGGATACAACTATAGAATGACCAATTTGGCAGCTGCGCTGCTATTCAGCCAATTAGAAGTTTATGAAGAAATATTAGAAAAGAAGAAAGAGCTTTTTGACTTTTATAAGAGTGCACTAAAAGATATTGAAAATATTTATTTTCAGGAAACTGAAAAGAATTGTATACATTCAAATTGGATGTTTGGTATTCGCATTAAAGGATCATCATATACCCAAACTCAGAAATTTTTTTCTATGAATGGCGTTGAGACACGTCCAATGTTTTACACTGCATCACAACAACCTTATCTGGAAGAATACATTGATTCAGGTAAGATTCAAATTATTAATAATGCAAATGCAAAAATTTTAAATCAAGAAATTGTTATCTTGCCAAGTTTTCCAGATCTATCAAAAAAAGATAGAAAAAAAGTAATTAATGTCATCAAGAAGTATTCAAAAATGGTGTCTGACAAAAAATGAAAACAGCTCTTATAACAGGTGTCACAGGACAAGATGGGTCTTATCTAGCTGAACTGCTTCTTCAAAAAAACTATTTTGTAATAGGCATCAAAAGAAGAACTTCAGTCATAAACACTTCCAATATTGATCACCTGTACAACAACCCACATTTCAAGCTTGTCTATGGTAATTTGAATGATGTGGGATCCATGTATAGGATACTTCAGGAATTTAAGCCTGATGAAGTCTATAACTTAGCTGCCCAATCACACGTTCGCACATCATTTGATGTTCCTGAAGAGACAGTTGATTCAGTCGCCATGGGAACGATGAGGTTGCTTGAGGCTTGCAGAAATACTGTACCTTCAGTCAGATTCTATCAGGCTTCCTCGTCAGAAATGTACGGTGACAATACCGATGAATTGAAGAATGAAGACACAAGAATGACGCCTGCATCGCCATACGCTGCTGCCAAATTGTTCTCACATAATCTTGTTAGAAATTATAGGATTGGCTACGGAATGCATGCTTCCGCAGGTATTCTTTTCAATCATGAGTCACCACGCAGAGGAGAGACATTCGTCACCAGAAAAATTACAAGGGCAGTGGCCCGCATCAAATTAGGGAAACAACAGTCTCTTCAGCTTGGTAATCTGGATGCTGTTAGGGACTGGGGATTTGCAGGTGACTATGTGGAGGCCATGTGGTTGATGTTGCAACAATCTACGCCTGATGATTATGTCATTGCGACTGGTGAGTGCCACACCGTCAAAGAATTTGCAAAATTGGTCTTCAAGATGACCGGTCTAGATTATAGAGAATATCTGGAGGTGGATCCTCGTTTATTCAGACCACATGAAGTTCCGCACCTCAAAGGTGATGCATCAAAGGCTCATCGAATCCTGAATTGGAAACCAAGGCACTCTTTTGAGGAATTGGTTAAAATGATGTATGAAGAAGATTTAAAAAGAGAATTATTATGAACAATAAATCAATAGCAGTCGTGGGTCAAGGTTTTGTAGGCGGTTCTCTTACCACAGTTTTTTCTGAACACGGCTTTGCCGTATACGCATACGACAAAGCTGATAAGACAGCTAAGGGAGCTCATTCTCTTTCCAATACATGGACCCTCAAAAGTATGGTCGACCACGCTGAGAGAGTATCAGAAAACAAGGAAGAAAAATTCACGGGAGTCTACTTTGTATGCCTTCCTACGCCCATGTTCGAAGACGGTTCAGCAGATCTCTCTATTGTGGAGGGAGTTCTTGATGAGCTTGCGGAGATACCAGGTGAAAGAATTGCTGTTGTTAAGTCAACAGTCCCTCCAGGTTCGACTGAAAGATGGAACAAGAAGTACGAAGGAAGTGGCCTCCACGTGGTGTTCAATCCAGAGTTCCTCACGGAGGCAAACGCTCTTGACGACATGAGAAACCAGAACCGCATCATCCTTGGTGGTCCTCGCCCATGGATTAATGTTGTTAAGCAAGTTTTTGGCACTGCTTTCCCAAAGGTACCCATTGTGAAGACTTCATCCACCACCGCCGAGATGGTGAAGTATCTCACCAACAACTTTCTCACCGTCAAGGTCGCATTCGCTAACGAGATGGCGCAGATCTGCGAGGCCCTAGATAAATCCGGACTTAATGTGGACTATGACAAGGTTGTCGAATATGCGAAATATGACAGACGCTTAGGAGAGAGTCACTGGGCAGTACCCGGGCCGGACGGGTACAGAGGATTCGGGGGACATTGTTTCCCAAAAGATGTGAATGCAATGATTGATGTTGCCGCTAAAAGCGGAGTTGACTCCAAGGTTCTAAGGGCATCTTGGGAAAAAAATCTAGAGGTTCGCAAGGATAGAGACTGGGAACATCAGCTGGGTAGAGCAGTTTCTAAAAGAACAAGAGAATGAACTAATTGGTATATGCATTATATGGTTATAATTGTAATGCAAGAAAATGAAAAATTTGAAAAGCTACCTACTGGAAAACCACATGTTTCATTCTCAGAAGTGAAGCTATGGAAAGAGTGTTCATACAGGCATAATCTTTTTCATGTCAAGAAGCTTGATTTTTCAAAGCCTTCTCCTGTTCTAGAATTTGGTACTGCAGTTCACTCTGCATGTGAAAATTATCTTCTAAAAAGAGAAATGATTCCACAAATTGCATTTGATGAACTTGATGCTGCATGGAAGAAGCATGAAGGAAAAAGTGACTTTACTCAAGATGTTCTTGATAAATGCAAATCTGATGCTGCTCTTATTCTTGCAGAAGTTCCGCAATTTTTAGATGATTCATTCCCAGAATGGCAAGCAATTGACGCTGAACATCAGCTTTATGAACCTATTGTTGGTCATCCACACGCATTTAAAGGATTTATTGACGGAGTAATCAAGTCAAAAGGAAAGCGCGGAGAAACGGTTTATTGGATAATTGACTGGAAAACTTCAGCTCGCGGCTGGTTTAGAGATAAAAGATCAGATCCAATGATGGCTGCACAGCTTGCACTTTATAAGAACTATTGGCATCAAAAGAATCAACAAATTCCTTTTAAAGATGTTCGATGCGGTTTTGTTATCTTGAAAAAAATGGCAAAGCCTGGGCAACATTGTGAACTAATACCCGTATCTTTAGGGGAAGTTCCTATTAATAGATCACTTAAAATTGTGAATAACATGATATCTGCTGTAAAAAAAGGTATTGCAATCAAGAATAGAGATTCATGTCTATGGTGTGAATATAAAAATACAGAGAATTGCACATAGAATACAACTTTTTCTTATTTTTATTACAATATTTGTAATTTGCGTAATATAGGCTCAATGAGCAAAAAGACAATTTTATTACTTTCAGATCACCCTCTTTCGACGAGCGGCGTAGGAACCCAGGCGCGGTGGCTAATAAACGGCCTTATAAACACTGGAAAGTATTCTTTTAAATGTTTTGGCGGAGCAGTTCGCCATGATAGTTATGAAACCGTCGCAGTAAATCCTGATTTTGTAATCAAGCCTACCAATGGTTTTGGAGACAAAAATCTTCTTAGAAAAACATTGGCGCAACTTCGACCTGATGCTCTGATGCTATTTACAGACCCGAGATTCTTTCTCTGGGCTTGGGAAATGGAAGATGAGATTCATCAAATTTGTCCAATTGCTTATTGGCATTTGTGGGACAACCCTCCATATCCAGAATTTAATAGACCGCTTTATGAATCTACAGATCTCATAAATTGTATCAATTATCCAACATATGAAATGATAAAGGAAAGATTTCCTAATAAAACGCATTATATTCCACATGCTGTACCATCAGAGCTTTATAGCCCTCTTCCAAAGCAAGAGGCTGCAAAATTTAAAGCATCGCTTCTTGGGCAACATCGAGCAGATCATTTTACAGCACTTTATGTTTCCAGGAATGCCCGTCGAAAGATGCCAAGTGATATTCTTGTTTCTTGGAAGATGTTTTTAGAAGACCTACAAAAGAAACACGGACATCAAAAAGCAACTTTTGTTATGCATGCAGATCCACTTGATCAAGAAGGAACAAACTTATACAGCGTCATTGATGTTCTTGGAATAAAGGATAGTGTTGTATTTTCAAAGGATCGAATTGGTTTCAATGAAATGAAATTTCTATACAATGTATGTGATACAATTGTCAATAGAAGTGCCAATGAAGGTTTCGGATTACCAATTCTTGAAGCAAAAATGTGCGGAAAGCCAGTTATTTCAATTAAGACTGGTGGACTAACTCGTCAAGTTGAAGACCATGTAACTGGTGAACATTACGGTGTCGCTCTTGATCCAGATGTTAGATCTTTAGTTGGAAATCAAATGGTTCCTTTTATTTGGGAAGATTTTGTATCTCATAGAAGTCTAGCTGATGCATTTATGAAGATGTACGACATGGGTCCTGAAAAAAGAGAAGAGATTGGTCTTCGAGCAGCTGAGCACGCGAAAAGAGAATATGATATGAATAAAGTTGTTTCACTTTGGGATGAAACTCTTACCTCTACAATGAATAACTGGAAAGATGAAAATTTTGACAGAGACTCATGGAAAGTGACTGAACTATGAAAAAAAGAGTTCTTCTTAGAGGACCATCTCTAACAATGAGTGGATACGGTGTTCATACTCGTCAAGTTGCAAAATGGATGCTTTCAAGATCAGATATCGACCCATACTTCCAGGCTCTCCCTTGGGGAGATACACCATGGTTAATTGATAAAAATTTAGATGGTGGTTTTATCGGACAAATTATGGAAAAAACCGTGGACCCATCTGGTGATGTTTATGATGCATCTATTCAGCTTCAACTTCCAAATGAATGGGATACAAAGCTCGCTAAAGTTAATGTTGGAATTACAGCTGGTGTTGAAACAGACAAGTGCAATCCAGAATGGATAAATTGTTGCAATTCAATGACTGCAGTAATTGTTCCTTCAAAGCATACTGAGAATAGTTTTAAAAATACGGGCAATGTAACCGTTCCAATGTTTTTAATACCTGAGTCTTTTTCACATGCTATATCAGAGACAAAAAAAACAAGAGTCGATGAACTTCAATTTTCTACACCTTTTAACTTTCTTCTTTTCGGACAAGTAACTGGAAACAACCCTGAAAATGACAGAAAGAATATTTTTTATTCAATAAAGTGGTTCTGTGAGACTTTTGCACATGATTCTGATGTTGGTCTTATTATAAAGACTAATATGGGCAGAAACACAAAAATTGACAGAAAACTTGTTACTCAAATGCTAAGTACACTATTGAAAGAAGTAAGAAAAAGTTCTCTTCCAAAAATTCATCTTCTTCATGGCGATATGAATGATTCAGAGGTCGCCTCTCTATATAAGCATCCTCAAATTAAAGCATTGATTAGCTTAACTCGAGGCGAAGGTTATGGTTTACCAACCCTAGAAGCTGCTGCTTCTGGTCTACCAGTTATTGCAACTAATTGGTCGGGACATTTGGATTTTCTATCTCATGGAAAATTTATTGATATTGACTACAAGCTTGAAAAAATTCATGCTTCAAGAGTAGACAACAAGATCTTCATGACAGAATCAAAATGGGCAAATCCCATAGAAGAAGACTTTAAGAAGAAAGTTGTCAAATTTAGAAATTCAAATGAAATTCCAGTGAAGTGGGCAAAAGAGCTTAAGGAAAAAATAAGTCAAAAATATTCTTTTAATGAAATTTCAAAATCTTATGATGAAGTTCTAGGAAAGCTTATTACATGATTTTTATTGTTATATTTCTAATGATTATAATTGTTGTTCTTTCAGCTTTTCTTGCTGTCAGCGTTATAAGAAACATTGATATGCTTAATAAACTAGAAGAGATGGGAATTCAAATTGAAGAATCTCTTGATATTTTGGATGAATATCATCAAAAAATAGACATTGCTTCAAAAACTGATGTAATGTTTGACGATCCTGTCGTGAAAAATTTATTAAATGATATTTCTGGTTGCCGAGATGCTGTGCTTATAATTGCAAATAAGCTCTATGGTTCCTTAGATGTTAAAGAAGACAACAAATGACCAATACAAGCATAGAGCCGAAAAACACAACTGCTCCAAAGAAGCTAAAAAGAACAAGAACTAAGATTGTTGATGTTCAAAAAAAGGAAGAAACTCCTGTTGTTGCCGAAATTAAAGTAAAGACCGAAGTAGCTAAAGATGAAATTGAAATACCAGCTGAAGCTGAAAAAATTACTCCTGAACAAGATGCCGAAGCAAAACACTTAAAGTCTAATATAAAATTATATTTCCATGCTGGAACTCAAGATGCAATTGTCTCGTTTCAAAAAGAAACTATAAAAAAAATCAGAGATGGAATTTATGTGAATGACATACTTCCAGCATTTGAAAAATTAGTTGAAAATCTAATTAATATACATAAATTTACAGGTATACATGATTCATATGATGATCTAAAAATTGATTGTGTCAATTTTCTCTTTGAAACAATACACAAGTTTGACTCAGGCAGAGGTACAAATGCTTTTTCATATTTTAATGTTGTAGCAAAGAATTGGCTAATTATCAGAACAAAGCAAAAGGCTCAAAAGCTAAAAAGAAATGTCAGCATTGATGACCCTGCAGGTCTTACATCATACGAAAATATGATAGTTGAAGACTATGGATCTATTCCGTCTCAAGACGATATTCTTGATGCAACATCATCTGTTGAAACAACGCTAAACTTGCTTTATGACATTAGAACAAAGATAAAGACGGAAAATGAACTAACTTGCATAAACTCAATTATTACAATATTTGAAAATATTGATGAAGTTGATCTTCTAAACAAGGGTGCAATACTTCTGTATATGAGAGAATTATCCGGATTAAGCCCAAAACAACTGACCACAACGATGCAATCAATAAAGCGTCATTATAAAAAAATTAAGATTGATGTTAAAAAATCCTGATATTTGTTCACATGGCATCAACTCAAGAAGCTGACATACTAATAGAACAGAAAATTAAAGATTTTTCTGAACTGCTATCACAAATTGATGGCGTCTCTGATAAAAAAAAGAGACTATGGAAAGAAATTTATGAAAATGCAGTAGTTGATAGGCAGAATGCATATGTTCTCTTTACTACTCTTGTTGAAATTGTAGAAGATAAAAGCACAGAACATGCTGTACATGGAAAAGCTTTGTCAACATATATTGAAAGAATGAGCAAAGCAAATGATCAGCTTATTCGCCTTGCCGAATTAATAGCAAAATCAGAATCAAAAGATGCTGAGATTGACCCCGAAGAAATGTTTCGAAAGATTGGAGAGCGATAATCGTGTCTCAGTTTATTAGAATGATAATATTTGACGTTATTTCTGATCCAAATGACTATATTGTCAATGAATTAAATGATAAAAACAATAAAAAGCTCGAATACTGGAAAGATGTATTACAGATCTCAAACATAAAATATGCTAAATCTTTGCCAAGAAATACAATTATAGCAAAAGAGCTGAGAGACAATAATAGCAATTTGATGTTTGTTTTTCCTTTTTTTCCTTCTCATTTATCTTTTCCATGCAAACCAGGAGAAATGGTGTGGGCAATAAAAGAAAACCCAGATTCAATTACAACTGATTTAGCATATTGGTTCTGTAAAATAACTGAACCACATTTTATAGACGATGTAAATCATACTCATGCTCCAAGAATTAATGAAACCTCCATGTTTCCAGGTATAACAAAAATATCAGAAGACTTAGAGCCTTGGTATGAACTTAGAAATGGAAGAACTTTTATAGTTGAAAATATTAGAAAAACAGATATTAATGGAATGTATACGTCTCAAGGTTATCCAAGTGGTTCAAAAAGAGCTGAACAAGTATTTGAAGACCTAGTTACTGAAACAGACGCATCAAAAATAATAGATTATGAAGCTGTTCCGCGCTTTAGAAAAAGGCCTGGAGATATATCAATAGAAGGCTCAAATAATTCACTTATTGTGTTAGGTACAGATAGAACTGGTCCAGTTTCAAATTATATAAAAGCTGATAATAGGCAAAAACCTGAAAAAAATAAAAAAGATTTAAATAAGTCTGCAGGTTCTATAGATCTTGTAGTCGGTAGAGGACAAACTGAAAAAACATCAGCTAAAATTGTTTCCGTAACAAGTATGCAGCTTTCTAATTCTGAGTCAAGAGGAAAAGAGCTTCACAAAGAAATAGGAAAATCAAATAAAGACATCGTTGCTTTTGAAGGCGACCCAGACCTTAAAGAAGACAGAAGCAGAGTCTTGATATCTCAGAGAACTAAAACTGATTTAAATTTTGGATTAGAAGATTACAACAAATCATTTAAAGACAAGGGTCATGATATCTCTGATTCAAAGTCAGGAGATGCTGCAATTGTTATTAAGACTGATAAAATAAGAATTATTGCAAGATCAGATGTGGAAATAATTGTTACAGGAAATGATGTAAAAAAATCTCCTGATGGTCAAGATATTAAGTCTCAAAAAGATGATCATGATGACTGGGCTTCAATTGTTGTTGCAACAGATGGAAGCATAATTTTTAAACCTTCAAAAAAAGGTTATATAAAGTTAGGAAGTGAAAATGCAAGCAAAGCGCTGTTATGCACAGATAAAGATGCCATTGCTAGCAATGGCAATGTTTCATCACCTCCTGTAGCAGATACAATGGGAGGATTTATCGGAACAAGTGAAGCCGGCCAAGGAACGTGGGCTAAAAAGATATTGGTTGACTAATGGGTGGAACATTAGAAAATGCAGGAATTTTATCAGGCGGAAAACTTACTAGTTCTGCAAAGAGCATCTTTGTCAATAGGGTAAAACTAGCTTTATTAACCGGTGCAATACCTTTGCCATTCGGCTCTACTGTTATCTCTGTGCCTACTAGAGATTTTTCTAAAAATATTAATATAAGTGACTCGAGTAAATTCCCAGAATTTCAGAAACTTTGGATTGATGGTTTTTATGAATCTGCTGCAAATTCATTGAATTTCTCTTCTAATTTTGCTATTCCATTGTTTGATCCTGCTGTTCTTGCAGATCAACTTAAAAATGCTGCACCTCCTTGGGCAACTCCATCACCACCACTACCTGTTCCTTTACCTTTACCAGTTGTTTTAGATGCAATCTTAGTTCCACCTATTATTCCAGCCGATCCAAATACAACAGTTGTTAGGGTTTCATATACAGCTTTTGCAACATCACTTGTATCTCCAAAACCACCTTCTCCTTCATTTGACTTGTCTTTACCTGGTGATTTCAATTATTCTCCTTTTGGTGCAATAGACGTAAAGAACAAATTAGGCACTATAATTCCATTATCTTTTTCAAGTGTTTTTGCTTTAATTGCCGCCCAAATTTTACCCAACCCACTAATAGCTACCGGACCAATCCTATTCAGTCCAGTAATTGATTATTCTTTTATAAATTCTATTATTGAAATTTTCAAAAACGGGCCTTTTGATACGCCACCAGTTACTGCTCTTGCAGCAGCAGCAGCATTAGCTTCTGTAATTGCTGAAGCAATTGCATTTTCTGCTTTAGGCACTGTAATTGGTTCTGGACCTATAGTGAAAGCATCGGCAATCTCAAGAGGTTATGTCTGAATATGATATATCTGAACATAATAATTGTCATGCCTGTAGTCTTGCGATGTTATATTTACAATTATGTCGTCTTATAGTTTTAAAAGCGTAGGAAAAACTCAAGAGCAAATAGCGCTAGAGACCTTAAAAGCTACTCAAATTCCTTACGGTATAAAGACGCCACTTCAGCTAGGAACTACTGAAGGTATTCTATCTATGAACTATAGTCTTGAAAGTCAATTTGCAGATAATCTTAGAAATTTATTGCTAACAAATTGGGGTGAAAGGCTTGGAATTTATAAATTTGGAGCAAACTTAAAGCCAATTACAACTGAGCTTGTATCTCAAGATGATTTTGACAATGAGGCAATAGCAAGAATAAAAACGGCCGTTGAAACGTGGATGCCTTTCATTGATTTAGAAGATTTCTCTTCTACTACAGATAGAAATGAAAATAAAAATACAGCAACCATTAAGATTACAATTTCATATAATATTTCAGCACTTCAAGTTAAAAATAAGCGTCTTCAAATAGTTTTATATGCAATTTGACGATACTTTTTATTTATTATTGATAAATTTAGGAAAAAATGGCATCAAATGACAACAATACAGCTCTAAAGAATATACGTCAAAGAAATTATCTTGCAAGAGACTTTGATGGATTTAGAACTGTTATTCTAGATTATGCTAGGCAATATTACCCAGATAGAATTCAAGATTTTTCTGAATCATCTATGGGAGGTCTGTTAATGGATATGGCTGCCTATATCGGTGATAACATGTCTTTCTACATGGATCATTTGTATGGAGAGCTAAACTATGATACGGCAACAGAGACCAATAATATTGAAAAAATAATAAAAAATGCAGGAATTCCTATAGTGGGATCATCTCCTGCTCTTGTTTATGTTGATTTTTATATTGAAGTGCCTGTTCTTGAAGACGGAAATTTAACTCCTGATCCTTCTCTTTTACCAACAATTTCAGCAGGTGGATTAGTTAGATCAGACTCAGGAATACAATTTTCTCTTGTAGAAGATGTTCAATTTTGGAATTTAGATGTTTCAAACGGCTTAATATCTGTTGATAAAAATGTATTAATTACAAATGGAAGAAAAATAGGCGGAAATATTGTTTCAAAAATTCTTAAGAAAAGCGGACTTTGTAGCTCAGGAACAGAAACAACCGAAAGCTTTTCTTTAAATAGTTTTATACCGTTTAGAAGACTAACTCTTTCTCGAAAAGATGTTACTGAAATAATTTCAATAATTGATGGTTTTGGAAATTCATACTATGAAGTTGACAGCCTTTCAAATGACGTTGTTTATAAAAATGTTCTTAATGTATCAGGAAACAATGCTTTAGTCAAAGATGCTCTAAAAGTAGTTCCTGCTCCATACAGATTTACAAGAGAAATGTCTCTTGGCAATAGAAGTACAACTTTAACACTAGGTGGAGGAACGGCTAACAGTCTTGAAGATGACGTTATCCCAGATCCTTCAGAATTTGCAATTGCTCTACCATATTCGCAGACTTTCTCTAGAGTATCTATTAATCCTCAAAAAATGTTAAAAACTGCAACGCTTGGTGTTGCTGCATCAAATACATCGCTTGCTATAACTTATAGATACGGAGGAGGTCTCGAACACAATGTGCCTCCTAAGTCCATTAGAGATACTTTAAATATATCGATGATATTTCCAGAAAATCCATCAACATCTCTACAGTCACAAGTAAGAGGAAGTCTCGAAGTATCAAATCCTAAAGATGCGGCTGGCGGCGAGGATCCACCGACAACAGACCAACTTTTAGCACTTGTACCTTCAGTCAAAAATTCACAAGAAAGAATTGTAACAAAAGAAGACTTAATGGCTCGAGTGTATTCAATGCCAAGTAACTTTGGAAGAGTTTTTAGAGCTTCTGTTTCAAAGAATCCAAACAATCCTCTTGCAGCTCAACTATTTATAGTTTCAAGAAATTCAAATCAGGAGCTAATATCTTCACCTGATGCACTTAAGATAAATCTTAAAAGATATCTAAATTCTTATAGAATGATTTCAGATGCAATTGACGTTTTAGACGCTGCAATTATTAATTTAGAACTATATTTTCAAATTGTAGCAGATCCTGCGCTCAATAAGAGCACGCTTTTACAAAGCATAATATCAGATCTTCAATCTTATTTTAATGTAAAGAATTTTCATATAAATCAACCAATAGTAATGTCTGACATTATTAGTATAATTTTCTCTAAACCCGGAGTCATAGCGGTTGATAAGATACAGTTCAATAACATGTATGGCACAGTAAAAAACAAGCAATATTCACCAATTGCTTTTGATGTTCAACTTAATACTAGAAATCAAATTCTTTATCCACCTACAGGTGCTATATTTGAAGTCAAATATCCGGATATAAACATAACAGGGAAGGCAGTTTCAAATGTATAAATCTCTTCCAGCCGATAAAGATTCATATGTTACAAATAAAATTGTTAATTCAGTTCCTGTTGTTTCGTCAAACATAGGTCTTGCAGCATCTCTTGACTTGTTCAAGCTTTATGGAGTTACAAAAACAAACAATATTAAAAATACTGAATTATCTCGTCTTTTAATTCATTTTGACTTACAGCAACTAAAAGATGACGTATCTTCAGGGCTTATTGATGTCAATGATTCAAGTTTTTGGTGCAAAATTTCGCTTAAAGATGTCTTTGGAGGTCAAACAAATCCAGTCAATTTTAATGTCGACTTATACCCACTTTCCGCTTCTTTTGAAGAGGGTTCAGGAAAAGATTCGTCATATTATTCAGACAAAGATTCGTGCAACTGGTTATCATCTTCATTTGGTAAAGAGTGGTTCTTGCCTGGTTGCAATCTTTCAACAGCTGCTTCTTCACCTGGAGATTATATCACTGGATCAGCATCTTTTGTAACAACCAAATGTACGCAATTTTTTAAATCTGGAACAGAAGATCTTCTAATTGATGTTACAAAAATATTATCTTCAACTTTGTCAAAAGAATTACCTGATCAAGGTTTTAGGTTATCTTTTGCATCACAACTAGAGACAGATAACAGAACTTATTTTGTTAAAAGATTTGGAAGTCGCCACGCTTATGATGAAAGCAAAAGACCTCAGCTCGTTTACGGCTACAATGATTCAATAAATGATGATACTCTAAATTTAGTCTTTGACACTTCGTGCAGTATAAATCTCTATAATTACGTGCAAGGTCAAGTTAAAAATATTGTTTCATCAAGCTCTGAGATATCAGGAAATAACAGTCTAACCTTTAAGCTTTCAACAGAATACCCAAGTGGAAGCTATGACCTTTATTACTCTGGATCACAATTTTCAAGAGGAATAAATCATGTTACTGGTGTTTATAGCTCTACAATTGTAGTTCCTTCAAATGACCCGGTTATTTCTTCAAAAATATTGGAATCAGGTTCAGTAAAATTTCATACTCAATGGGTTTCAAATGATTTGTCTGTTGTCTATTCGACAGGTGATGATGTTATAGTTAGAAAACCAAATAGAACGTCTACGTCACAAAGTTCTTCAAGGTTTCAAGTCAGTGTTACAGGTGTTCAGAATGCCTACCTTAAAGGAAATAATCCAAATTTTAGAGTTAACATATTTGATAAAAATACTCCTTTAATAAAAGTTGTAAAGCTACCTGTTGATCTTCCAGGTGTTGTCCTTAAAAATGTTTTTTACAGCATAAGAGATACTGCAACAAAAGAAATTGTTGTTCCTTTTGACGACATAATGAATTCAACAAAAGTATCTAGTGATGCTTCAGGAATGTTTTTTATTCTCTATACTTCTCCTCTGTTGGTTGGAAGAGTGTATATAGTTGATATAATGTTATCTTTGAATGGCAGTAAATTATTTTTTCCCAGTGCTTCTACATCATTTAGAATAGATTAAGAGAAAACTCGAATGTCGACGAGATCAAAACAACCATATACGCCGGCATGGATGCGTGCTTCGCAGCTTGATGCAAGACCTGTTCAGATGAATTATCAGGATGCAAATCTTGATAATACAAATTCAAGAGATTCAGGGTCATTTAAGTATGATCCACTTAGTTACCCACTAAAGAATACGCAACAACTAAATGTTGATTGGTCAAAATTTGAAAATCATACTTTTTTCTCTTCAGCAGAAGTAAAAGTAAACGAAGCATTTAACAATATTATTAATAGCTTTCCTTTTGATGGATCAAAAAAAGAAGTTGAATCATTTTTAGAGAAAATCAATGGTTTTGAAAAATGGGTATTTGATAATTTTCCAACATGGTCAGGTGCTCTTCAATTTTCAGGTACTAAAGTTGGAGAGGATCCATCAAATGGATATCTTGCAAATCTTGGAACATGGATTTCTGTAAAAGATAAAACTGGTTTCCTGTATCCTGAATTATCAAAAAATTCGCTTGGTGATCCCGTTATAACTCCAAATCCCGACAAGTCATTTACAATAGAAGCTCAATTGTTCTTACCGACAATTGCAAATGATAGTCAGGTAATTTTGCAGAAAATTTCATCAGAATCTGAAGGTTTTTCTCTTTATCTTGAACCTACAGTTTCAACAATATATGCAACAGCTAGTTTATGCATAACTTCTGGATCTTTTAGAAATAAGGTAACTACAATTCTAAGCAAAGGATCTTATAATCATATCTGTGCAACAATAAATAAAGAAAACTCAGATTCACAAAATTATTTGCAATTCTATGTCAATGAAGCACTAGCAAATCAAAGCATTAATTCAGTTAATATCAGAAAATTAAATATTGATGCAGTAGATCTTTTAATTGGCTCAGGATCTTCTTTTTATTCTATGGGAAACCTTGTTGTGCCATCTCAAACGCTAAGCGGAACACTTGACGAATTAAGAATATTTCATTCTGCAAGAAATGAAAGCCAACAGCGCACAAATGCTACGCGGGGTCTATATTCAATACCTGAGTTAAAGTTATATTACAGATTTAATGAGCCTCCTCCGCCGCTATCTTTGTTTTCACCAAATGACGCTGTAAATGCCGTTGTTCTTGATAGTTCAGGAAACTCTTTACACTCTACAATTATGAACTTTACAGGAAGTCTGAGAGTTGATGCATCTCTTGACACTTTAAATCCTGTTAAAAATGAAAGACAAGAATTCAAAAAAATTCTATTTCCAGCCTCACCAAACATAATGAACCTAAATGAAACATTGCTTGCAACAGCAAAAAGCTATGATGCAGCAAATCCAAACATTATTCTAAAACTTATTCCTCAGCATTATTTGCTTGAAGGAGCATCACAGGATGGATTTGAAAACATAGAAGGAAATTCAGGAGATGCATATGGTGGATCAGGAATACCTGGGCAAGGTCAAAAAGGTTCAGCTCAAATAATTCTTTCTTTCCTCTATATTTGGGCAAAATTTTTTGATGATATTAAGTTGTTTATTGATGCATTTGGAACTCTTAGAACCGTTGATTACGATACAATTGACACAGTACCTGACAATTTTCTTGAAGACATAGTGAGAAGCTATGGATTCTATATACCGCCGTTCTTTAATAGTTCAACTATTGCTCAATATTCAGAAGCCGAAGATATCGATGGATATACAACTTCGTCAGATGAAAATCTTCCTCTAAAGAAATTACAAGCTCTAATTCTTAGAAGAATTCTTGTAAATATACCTCAAGTTATTAGGTCAAAAGGAACACAACATAGCATTAGAACGTTCCTTAGGTCTGTAGGAATAGATCCTGACAATAGTCTAAAAATTAGAGAATATGGCGGAAGCACAACAAAGTCTCTAACAAATTCAAGAGAAAAAAAGATGGAGTTAGGTGCAATGATCGATTTTATCGGTTCTTCACTTGTGTCAACTCCTTATTTGTCTTCTTCAAGACTTGAACCTGGTTTTCCATTGCCAGCAGGAAGCTTTTATCATGACTCATTGGGTAATAATCTAGGAACAACAAATCTGTCGGACGGCCTATTGACTTCAGGATCATGGACTGTAGAAGCTTTATATAAATTTCCAAAAAATAAATTAAATAACACTGTAAATCAATCTCTATTTAGAATGCTTGTTACAGGAAGTTCATTAAATTCACACCCTGGTCTTCTTGTCAATGTTGTTGCAACTCAAAAGAAAAAGGGAGTACCTGCTCAAATAAAAGCCTATGCTCGGTCGGGAATGAGCTCTGCTTCACCTGTTCTTTCCATGTCTTTAAATTTGCCTGGATTAGGCATTTTTGACGGTGACAAATGGAACATTTCTTTTGGTCATAAAAGATCTGATGAAATTGGTTTGGATTATCTTTCATCTTCATATTGCCTTAGAGCCGGGAAATCAGAATGGGGTGACTTAGTTTTTATAGATCAGACAGAGACTTTTTTCAATGAGCAGGCTGCATCTGAAGGAAATGCATTTAGAACAATATCTTCAACTTTAAATGCATCAGGAACATTTGTAAGCATCGGTAACAATCAACAAATAAATTCTAGCGCAGGATATTCTTTCTTAAATGATACAACTTCAGTTTCAGATAATATAGCTAGAACTTCTGACTTTATAGGGTGGGCTTCAAATTTTAGATTTTGGTCAAAATTTGTCAATGACGAAGAATGGAAAGAGCATGTCAGAAATTACAAATCTACTGGTGCTTCTGATCCATTCGTAGAATATAACTTTGTCAAGAATATATCTGGTTCTTACAATAAACTTAGAATAGATTCTCTGTCAAAACAGATAGATAGAAATGCTGACTCTTTAGGAAACATATCTTTCGTCGACTATAGTCAACATAACATGTTCTTGTCTGGGACAGGATTTGTTACAGGATCAGAAGTTGTTATTGGAGACATGTTTAGCTACGGCTATCTCTCTCCTGCTTTTGATGAAGCATCAACAGATGACAAAATAAGAATTAGAAGCTTTGAAGACCCTGTTCTAATCAATGAAAACCCATGGGCATCATCAGTACCTTCGTATGCTCATAGAAGTGCCTTTGCACAAGAAGAACCTGTAGACGATGTTAGACTATCAATCGAATTTTCTTTAGCAGATGCTCTTGACAGAGATATCATTAATATGTTCTCATCATTTGAAGTTATAGGAAATGCAATCGGAAATCCGGACCTCATGTTCTCTCCAGACTATCCAGATCTAGAAAATCTAAGAGATGTTTACTTTAATAGACTCTCAGAAAAAATGAATTTTAGAAAATTTCTAGAATTTTATAGATGGTTTGACGGATCTATTTCATCGTTTATAGAACAGATTGTTCCTGGCAAGACAAAATACAAAGGAACAAACTTTGTTATAGAATCTCATATTTTAGAGCGTCACAAGACGGAGTATAGACATAGTGAAAACTACATGGGCGATAAACAGGTTATCAACGATAGTTTATTGGTGCAACAGATTGTTGGATCTTTAAAGAAATATTAAGGTTTTCCTATGACAGATTCTTCAGAACCTTCACAAAAACCAAAGTCAAATGACAGAGGTTTTAAAAAAGACATATCTTTTATATCAATTGATTGTGATGAAAGCTATTTTTCAACAAAAGAACAGATTAGACTAAAAGATACTTCTTATTTTGTTGATCGATCAATTGCAAGAGCAGTTTCTGGATCGATTAATGTCGCGGGACTCTTTGGAAGAGGACAAACTAGAGCAAAATCTTCAACTACTCCAAAGAGTCACAATTATCTTTCATCGTCTGTAAATCTAGATTCTTATAGAAATGGTATTGAAATTACTAATTTTAATCATTGGATTGCAGGAACAGTCAAGATATCAGCAGGAACTCCTGGTCACTTAATAAAACCACTTTGCCTTGGCGTCAGCGAAATAAGCGTCGTTGATAAAGATTACTATCAAGAAATTGACATATTCAATCCAATTTACTTTATTGGATTACAAGAAGAAGATAAACCTATTGAGAACATGATCACATTTCCTATTGTGACTAATGATTCAAATCAGTTAGAAAATTATATTCTCAACGGCATCATAGAGCCATTTCCAATTAGACCTATAATTTCAAAATTTAGCATTAACGTTCCCTTTGAGCCTCAAGGAGTCAGAGGACAATTTGGAAGCGGAAATTCAACAATGTTCTTGGCTTCAGATTATATTACATCTGTAGATTATTACGAACCAACAAGACAGAACAACAATGTGTTCTTGGATCTTGGAGAAGACATAACAATGCAAAATGACGAGGGAGATGTTGTTCGTCATTTAGGTTCAAGCATTTTTTACTTTAATGACGGAGTAAATTATTTAGCTCCTTTTGAAGATAAAGTTCCTCCACGAGGCACAGATACAACTTCAAATTATACTTCTGACTTAATTGAAGTTGTAAACAAAATGCGCGGACAGGGAACAACCTATATTTCAAAAAAAGAAAAATCCGCATCAACGGGATTTATGTATGATAACATCAGCCAAAATGGTACAGATTCAATAGCTTACGGAGGCTTAACTTACTGATGTCAAGAAGAAAGATACTTCCAAGAAGAGAAGTTGCAAGATATGATTCAGTAGATTTTGCATCAAAACAAGACATTGTTTTTAATGATCAAAAAACAATGAATTTTGTCTCAGGCGTAATCATGGATATGCCATCTGGGCTTCCAAGAAATTATGTTACAAACAATAGAAATGCATACAGAGGAGTAGAAACTCTTTCAGACTTATTTGCTTATCCTGGCGGAAATTCATCATACGATCTATTAATGACTGAATTATCTGGTGTCTTTGTCACAGGAACGCTTAAGCCTGGAAGATATGAACAGGTTTCTGGAATTGACCCTTTTTATAGTTCTTCTTCAGATGCATTTAAAGAGGTTAACCAACATGAACAAGGAAATTTTTTAGATTCATTTTATGCAACAGGATCTGCTGGATCAATTGGTGAACCTGGGAGCTTTTCAACTGGATTGATGAACAAGACACAGATTAGAATGTCTTTTCCAGTAAATCAAAAGACAAAGATGTTGTCAAATAGTAGTAGCATCTACTATCTAAATATAAATCAAGGACAGTGGAATATACCTGCTACGGCACAACATGATATTGTTGGTCCATTTGAAAAATTCTGTTTTAAGACTATTGATTACGCTGGAGGAACTATAGGCGGGCTTGCAACAGAAGACAGATTCGGATTTGACTGCTTTGGAAATGTATGCATTTCTGGAAGTAATGATCCACATAGATATGCAATTAATGCCACTAATCTTATTCAATCAACAGATTGGGTTGGGAAAGAAATTAATTCGATAAATGGTGTTGAAATTTCAACAGGTGATTATCCTAAAAGCATCACACGAAATAGTGATTATGATGCTTCATCAAATGAGACATTTGAGTTACCTATAGACAGACCCTTTTTAATTGAAAAAGTGGTATTTGAAATACCGTTCATGTTTGGATCAAGTTGGTTTTTTGATAAAACAATCATTCCACAAACAACATCTTCTGGTAACAACTACACATATATGGGAACGGCTATTGAACCTCCTGGGTATTATGTTGGGTTCTATGATGCAGGAGGGCCTGGGATTACATTATCTTTAATGTCACAACAACCTTACGGGTCTTTAAAGATTAGAGACATAGTGTGTCATGATCTAATAACTCACTCTGATGATTTGATAAAAGATATATTTTGCTACGCTACACCTGATGATCATGCCCCTACAATAGTTTTGACTTCAGGTCAAGAAGAAAACAAAGAAGCTGCTTCTGTCTCTTATGTAGCTGATGCAGATCCTAATAAAAGATTTTTTACGGGAAGTGTTCAAATTAAATCCACTGCAGGAATTTCCAATGGATTTTTATTTAAATCTTTTGATGAATTTTACGGAATGAACACTTCTGACTTAATTAGTAAATTTGACATTTTTATGCAAAATAAATTTGTCAAATGGAATTCCAATAATACTTCTGTTCTTTCTTCTAATTGTGTGGGTCGAGGATTGACCGGATTTGAACCAAGTGGGAATTCAATATTTGGAAAAGAATTTTCAATGATAGACCCGACTAGAGCAGTCGAAAATATAAAAAATCCTTATTATGTTTCAAGTTCAACAGAAAGAGAGATCTTTGTCACCAACATGGCGACCAAATTAGCAAGTTTTCCCTCTGAAGATACTTTCTTACTTTATACACAATCATTTGCTGGGAATAAAAACCCGTCACCATACCTTGTATACCCAGGACAAAAATTAATATTGGCAGCTTCAAAGACAAGGCCCGCCCTAAAAAATATAAAAGTTGATTTTCCTGATGCAGGATCTTTACTTGTTGGTCGCGGCACAATACTTTCTTCTTCTTACTTTTATGATCTTAAGAACGCCGACGGCCATGATGTTCAGTTCAACACGGGATCTATCAATATTTCTTTTTATGGGTCATATGTAAAGTCAAATAGAGAGTTCATGACATGAGTCACACAAGAAACTTACGTTTCACAGATGCAGTTAAAGACGTCATTGGCAATGAACCTGTATTAGA
>Ga0214919_10000755_pt1 | contig 55527 bp, 62 predicted proteins | sample LL1503_MetaG_FD_177994 | JGI IMG/M metagenome (GOLD analysis project Ga0214919, IMG submission 177994) | Freshwater microbial communities from Lake Lanier, Atlanta, Georgia, United States - LL-1503 | ecosystem: Environmental > Aquatic > Freshwater > Lake | place: USA: Georgia | collected... | reverse complement strand
AAGGCTTAAGGCATCGTATGCCTCTTTACCCGAAAAGCCCAATATGCTGTATAAAGGGAAAATTAGGTAAGTCAATAAAAAACATTAACCCAAATTCTAATAATTAAGAAAATACTATAAATATGAAAAAACCTAAAATGAACAAAATGGTCGAAATATGTATGAGGAACAAAGCATTTAGAGAGAATTATCAAAATAAGCCACAAGACCCAAATACAGTTTCTGTAACATTCCTAAAGAATAAAGAAAACAGTACTAAGGATACTGAAATAGAGATGTTTATGGAGTGGTTCTCAAATCAAAGGTTTCCTGAAGAAGAATAATTTACCCAATAAATAATAAATGAAATGCAAGAACAAATAGTAACCGATAAAACACTCAATCAATTAATGGATGCTAATTGGAATGAATTAAGCCTTGAGGAAAAGGCTTTAAGGTCGGATATAGAACGTCATCCAAATATGACTTGGGAAGACGCTTTGGCTTTATCTGAAATGTCACCTTTGTAAATTCAAAAAATAATCTACATTTATTACATAATTAAGAAATACAAATTAATATGACTGAACAACAAACACAAACACTTAAAGGATTATACGAAGATTATAAAAAGCATTTATATGATAATTCAAGTTATGGAAGTGAGCGGTATTGTCAATTTATAGTATTTGAAAATAATGCCAATAAAGAAGATAATAAAATAACCATTGTTACAGTTGAAATTTATGACCTAAGTCAAGAAGGTATTCCTAAAACAAAAACTATTCATAAACAAATTGATATAAATGGTGGTATTGAAAATTTAAGCTATATCATGTCAAATAAAGACATTATAGATTATCTACAAGTATGTTCCAAAATTAAAGTAGATGATATTATAACGGTTTAAAAAAATAATTTTAACTATGAAAAAGTACGGTTTTAGCTTCAGTTGGAAAAGAGCCCTAGGAATTACAGCTGCAAAACAAAAATTTGCAAGGCAAACTGGTATCCCTACTTCGGTAAATGGTATTGAACGTAAAGTAGGTCGTTCGGTTTTGAATATGATATTTGGTGCTTTATTTAAAAGAAAGTAAAAGTGTATAATATGAAATACATAATTCTCGGAATCTTCGTAATGGTCTTTTGTACAAATTCGGTAAATGCACAAAAAGTTTATAGGACTTCCTATAAAAGCGATGCCGATAAAATAATCTTTGTTACGGATTATAAGTCGGAGGCTGACATGATTGTTTACGAAACAAAATACAAGAGTGAAGCAAAACCTTATTCAGGTATTTGGTTCTGGACTACCTATAAAAGCGAGGCCGACTGGCAGGTATATTTTACCAAATACAAATCTGAAGCTAACCTAAAAATATTTATTACTAAGTACAAAAGCGAAGCCGGGATGAAATAACCTTTTTAAAATTAATTTTTTAAGGCTGTTTTTTGGGGACTTTAAAAATTGGACGACCACTTTCCTCACTTTAAATTTAGAACTCAAATTTGAGGCTAAAAAATCTATACAAATTGATTTTGACATTTGAGTATCACGCGGCTTTTTGCTTCTATGCCCTAATTTTCGGGGGAATATTATTTTTGAAAATAATTACTTTCAAATCTTATTGGTAGTGGTTAATTTAAAATTCTCATACCAGGTGTATCAGTTACCCATATCCTAGCTTTAGTCATTCCAATTTTATTTGCAATTAACACAACGCCCAATTTATTGTTATTGGGATAATAAAAGAAATCTATTACGGCGTCTCCTGTTAAAGAACTCATACCATTATTATCTAATAGTTCCAATTTCCCACTATATCTTTTTGTATAAGGCTCTGTGGAATTCATATTAGTTCCATTTACAAATCTTATAGCCTTGTACAAACCAATCTTATCCTTCCCTACAATTAGCGACAAAAGATCTAAATTATCAATATATATATCTCTTTCATTTTGTATTTTAAGTTCAGTTCCGCTATTAAAAATTAGAATTTCCTCCCAGTTATCTCTCGTATTAGCTAGAGCCATTTCAAATTTTTTCACCCCGTAGCTAGTCCATTGGGAATAATTATTTTTTTGCGAAAAACAATTAATTGAAATTATAGATAGTATAAATACTGCTATTATTTTATTCATATTATTTATTTATTGTTATACATTTCACAATAGTTAATTTAAAAGGCTCAAGAAAGACCGTTGATTGGTTTTGAGTTAGGTTATCGGTATCGTAATTTTCATACCCAGAAAGAAGTCTCTTTTTGTAATCATCGAAATTCAATTTAGTAAACTTTTTTTCTTCATAAAACAAATCACCATCTGCTAATAATTTATACATTGTAGGAAAAAATTCAGGAGCATTTTGTCTTTTATTTGACATCCACAATCCTCCACCTGTTGATGCCATTGATATATCACCAATTTCAACTTCAAGTTTCCAGTGATTACCTTCTTCATTTTCTACAGGCAATACTCTAGCTGGATATTCATTTTCGCTTTTTTTAGCATTATATCTTTTTACTTCAATGTCAAAAGGAATATCTGACGGTATATCTTTATTAGCCCTATTAGTTACTTTATCTCTAATTTCTCTATATTTTTTCTTATCAAAATGAAAAGTTATATAACCATATTTTGGAACTTCAAATTGTCTATTATCCAAATAAGGAATAATTGATTCCATTTTAGTAAAATCTAATATTTGAGCTCTGGTATCTGTCACCAAAGTGATTAGAAAAATAAACGCTAGTAATGTTTTTTTCATTTTTTTTATTTTAAACTTTTAATATTTGTATAACTAATTATTAATTACATTCCATATATTGGTTATTTCTAGAATCTATTAACATATATGTTTTTCTCCAAGAGTTTTTAATGGCCTCAAACTTTAATCTTGCACCTGACGAAAGAAATAAATAAATGATCCCATTATCACCATACCCTTCTGCAATTCCTGAAGTTTCACTCCATTTTGCAGATCCAGTTCTTTTTACAACACCATTACTCTTGTAATCTAATCTTGCACTACCGTCATCATTAAGAGAAATTTCTAATTTCATACCAGAAGATCCATAAGTATCATCGTAGCAGAATTTTTGACTCCCAATTCTAGGAGGCTCATTATTTTGGTCACTATAATTGGAATTGGAAGAACTTCTATTTTCTCTATTTCTCTTGTCACACCATTGTTTACAATTATTATAATTTGAAAATTTGTAATATAAAAGAGTGGAAAGCTGGCTAGAATTCCCTGTAAAATTTTGAGGAGTTGGCACTTCATTAGAAGCATAGTATATATTATATATACCCTTGGAATTAGGGAAGATAGGCTTATCTGTTAGTAAATCAAAAAGTGTATATTTTGATTTAAAAAAAACATTTGCATAATCCTTTGAAGAAGGATCTCTTTTAATGTTTTGGGATAAACCAGACATACTGATTAATAAAAAAATGTATAAAATGTTTTTCATACAATTAGTTTGAATAATGATTAAAGACCTCGTACATAATTGAATGTAAATTCACCTGCGGAAATGGAATTGCCATAATATTGCCACCTTCTTCCATCATCAAATCTTATAGTTTGACCACTTAAAGTATATGTTCCATTTTTACTCCATCTACTAGGATTACTAAAAACAGAAGGATCATAACCTTGTGCCATAATATATACACCTTTTTTGTTAAACATCATATAAATATGAACGCCAGCTACAACTTCATAATCTGCCTGATATATTCCTTCAATTGTTTCTATATTATTACTTGAATTTCGATTTCTACTCTCTTCAGCTTGTCTTATCTTAGCTTGTTTAGCTTCCTCGATTGCTCTTATTTTATCAAGTCTTTGTTGCTCCGCTAGTCTAACTAATTCTTCTTTCCTATCTTTCTCGTCTTTTGCTTTTTGACAAATTGCAAGTTTTTTATTAAGATTTATATTTTGTGCGATATCTAATGGATATTTATTTTTGAGAAGATTTTTATATCCTTCTATGGCCTCTTCTACTCTTTTACTCGAAAATAAATTATCAACTTCTTTTATATCTCTGTCTAACTGCTGTAAGGTTAAATTTAAATTATTCTCAAATTCATACTTATACTTAAATGAACCATCAGCTTCATAAAAAATAGTTTCAATTAATTTATTGTTCTTAAAAAAATCTTCTTTATTAATTTGTTTGAAGGCAAAAACTGATCTATACCTAAGTTCATTTTTGAAATAAGACTCTTGAGCGTCCTCAAGTAAGTTGTTTTTAAAATTCAAAATTTGTTTATCAGTAGAGTCTAAATTGATATAATTTATAGACTTATAACTATATTTATCACTAATGGAGTTATTGTAAACATTTTTTGCGCCCTTTTGATTGATGATATGGCTAAGATAGTTCGATTTATAAATTGTAATTTTGCCGTTTTTATTAGTAGTATTATCTATGATATCTAAAATTAGATCATTAGAATAAATACTTGGAAAGTCTGCAGAAGTTGATTTTACAAAAGATACTTGTTCAGATTCGTTACTAAATTTTAATAACTTAGGGAATAATAAATTTGAAAGTTGCTCTTTTATCTGCGCTAGATAGCTATTTAGATCATTACTATTAATTTGAGATTTATTTATTTTGCTATACATATTATAAAAATCCTTAAATTCAATATATGTCATCTTACTCAATTCGTCGAATAATTGGGATTTAATCGACTTTTGTAATTTAATTTGTTTTTCAGTAAAACTGGTTTGTGTTAAGAAACTTCTATTCGTATTTAAATAATCATTTTGATAGGAAATCAAAGCTATAGCACTATTAGATTTCATCGCCTTTTCTTCAGCAGCATTTACAAGTAATGCACGCGCATCTTTTTGCTGAATCGCTTGTATATGATTTTTGATAAAATCTTCATAAGATTCTATTGAATTCTGATTCTTAGCTTTTTCAAATGCAGTCCTATTTGTAACAAACTGACCTTCGATTTTAATCGCACTTGCTGCAAATATGGAAGTGGGATGTGATTTCACAAAATTAGTAATTGCAGATTCCGAATTTTGACTTAGTGCAATATTAAATTCAACTGAATCTTTTGTGTTAATTACCATGTTTTTGTTCTCAAACATTGAGTATTTATTCAAGAAATTTACAAACAATTCAGGCGAATTACTATACTTTATATTATTATACTCGCTCCACATATATGATTGCTTATATACAAAATCAATATTAATGCTTTTTGAATTGTCATCAATCTTATAAAAATCACTTTTAAAAGGATCAATTATTATAGGTATCCCAAATGTAAAAAGTGAAAGTGTTAGGTCCATTAATACAGCGACTGGGCGTACTGACTTCCCAATTTCTATTCTTTGTGTTTCATAGTTTTCACTCGAAACTTCTATAGTAGTGTACTTTTTCTTCAATTCAGGAAGTGTATAAGACCAATTTTTACCGGTTACATCCTTCTTATTACCATATTGATTTCCCAACAAGGGGAACCTGACTGAATAATTAGATACATTTGAATTCACTCTTATGGTATTGTTTGCAGTCTTGTTAGAATACATAAAAGACGAGCATGATGACAGGAATAATGCCAAACAAGCAATTAAAATTTTAGATTTCATAAATAATTGATTATTAAGTTATTATGGGAATTAAGAGAATTATAAGTAAAATATCTATTCTTTTTAATTGAAGAAAATATAATTAAAGAAATAGTCAAAATATTAGTAACAATTGCCAACATAGTAACCCCCTCAAAAATTTCGAGTAAGTAAATTTGCAACAAATCGTTCCTTAAAGCAATACTAATAAGGCTTTTCATAGCTTAATTAATTTATTAAACTACCCTTTGGGGGTGATATAAATATAGTAAAAAATCATTACATTTGTAGTACTCTCCCCTATTTTTTTATTAAATAAATAAAAAATGAAACATTTAATTCTTTTTATGGCAATACTGGTTGCCGGTAATTTATCCGCTCAGACAAGATTTAGAGATAATACAGATGTGCTAATCTATCTTGATAATAAAACTTTTAAAAATAATGATTATGATGCAAAAGCTAGATTTAAAGATGCTGCTACAATTATGATTATAAATGACAATGGCATTTGCATATTACCCGAAGTTAGAATTATTAGTTCTTATAGAGCGGTTGTTTCTTATACATATCAGGCAAACCCTTCAATTCATCCAGAATATATTGTAAACTCTTTAGAAAATACTTTAACAAACCCACAAAATGATAGGGTTTATAAGCTTGTTCGTTATTAAATAAAAGAAATCCATATTTAAAATTAAATTTGTCTTAAGCAAAAAAATAATCTATCAATATGAAGACTAAACACTTATTTAAAAAAAATTATTTTAAGTTATTGCTCTTTATTTTTATAACATTTTTATTAACTTCTTGCCAAGAAAACCAATATGATTCCAACGACTTTAAGGATGGAGTCTGGACAGAGTATATAATTGGTGATGGTTCTAAAGAAGTAATAAAAGATAGTGCAGAATATATTAGAAAAGTTAAATACAATCATGGAACACCTATTGGGATGGGTAAAGACTATTATCCAAACGGAAGTTTGCAATGTGAGTATTATTTAATTTCTGAAAAATATAAAAAGGATTTTAGACCAAAAGATAAATATAAAGGATTGATTATTTGGTTTACAAAAGATACAACTAACATAAGTCAATGGAATTATTATGATGATTATGGGAATGTTAATTTAAAAAAATATTATACCACTGGTTTTGATGAAATAAGCAAAGACCCACGTTTTGATAAAAAATATTTCTTATCAGTAAATAAAAATTTTGATGTAACTATAAAGTTATTCAATGAATTTAATAATAACCCGTCCAAATATGATGAAGAAGTAAATAAGATAATTTCGAGAATTTATTCAAAGCCAGACCTAGTAAATTTAATTAAAAATGATACAACCGGGTATATGTTAACATTAGGAATATCTTATGGTTTAATGAACTTATTTGAAAAAACTGATGAAAACACCGTTGATTCAAACCCAGAATCAATTAATGAAAATGATGATTACAGTAGTAATGATTATAATTCTATTCCAGACCAAACTTCAACACAAAATAACTATAACAATAGCTCTCAAAATTACGAAAAGCCAAAAGAAAAATGCTCATCTTGTTATGGAACAGGCAAATGCTCATCTTGTGGCAAAGTGCAACAAGATGGCTATTATAACAGAAGTGGTAGTTATATTAGAATTAGCGAAATTAGAACAGGAATGATTATTTGTGATAAATGTCACGGTAGGGGAACTTTTGGTAGTGATTATGATCATCCATGTGGATGGTGCCAAGGACAAGGGTGGTCTTTTTGTAATACTTGTAATTACAATGGACACGGAAGCTATGTTGGACAATGTCAAAGTTGCAGAGGGAGCGGCTTTAGGAATTAACTATTATCGAAATAAAAAGCTTGACTAAATATATTTCTTAACCAAAAAATAAATAAAATGAAAAAAATTATCTTAATGACTTTAATGTCTTTTTTTGTAATGGCCTCTTTTGGACAGTCTAGAGTACTTATTGGTCGTTGTGAATTTTATAAAGATAAGGACAACAGACCTCCCTCAAATCAATTAGCTATAGGAGGTGATATTGACCTTTATCATAACGGTAGTTTTAGACAAACACAATTAGATGGAGCAGTAAGTGTATGGAAAGGAGATGGAGATATTTGGGTAATCTATAGGAAACCTGATGCAAGAAGAAAATACAGATTTGTGACTTCAGGCAGGATTCAAACTTGTGACAACTACTAAAATATAATCAGGGGTCACTGGATAATGCCCTAGTGGGCCCACAGCTGAAAAGCAACATTATCAAGGGTTTATGAAGTCAAATTCATAGGCCCTTTTTGTTTGAAGTAAGTTTGGGCCAAGTTTTGACTTTTTAGAGAGAAAACAGAGGTGAACTGATGTAAAAAGATGGAATTAGTGCAACCTAAATATATGTTAAAAAAACACTATATTTATACAACAAAATACACAATATGAAAAAAATCTTATTTTCAGCATTTCTTATATCATGCTTATTCGCATGCAAATCAGAAACAAAAAAAGAAGCAGCAAATAATGAAATTTCTGAATCCAAGTCAAAAGGTGATTCAGCCAGAGTGGACGTCGCAAATAGTAAAGTTGGAGGAGCGATACAAAAAACACAGGAGCAAAATAAAATATCTAAAGAGGAAAGTCAGAAAAAAGTTCAAAAATCAAATAATTATACAGAAAATAATGATGATTCCTATTCTTCAAATAAATCGATTGAACTAGCTGGAACTTATAGATGTTCAGATGAAGATATGATACGTTTAAATTCAAACGGTACTGGCAAAATGATGATGTCATATAATTTTGACGGAGTTCGTTCTTTCACTTGGGAGTATGATAGTCAAGAAGAGAAACTTAGTATTAACTCAGAAGGACAAGGGTATGAAATGCCAGCACTTTATTTGACTTTATATTTAAGAATGGCTAATGGAAGGGTAGCTTTTGAACATCCTTCTGGAGGACCAACATTCCTTTATATTAAACAATAATAACAACTTTATTTAAGTAAATAACTATTTTATATTCTGAAAACGGAGAAATTACGGAGTAAATCTGAATCAGATATCACTATTCTTTTTGTTTCAAATAAATTATTTTACATATGAACTCCCAAGATCTTATGACTTAATTGATTGGAGAAAATAAATAAATAGGGAAAAACAAAACTGGGTTACTCATATCTTACCTTTGTCATTAGAATTGAAAATACTTGAATATATGAATAATTTGGGATTGAAATTTGGCAGAATTGATTTTTTATTAAAAAATAATGAATACTTTTTTTTAGAAGTTACCCCTAATGGACAATGGGCTTGGTTAGATACGGAAAATACAAATGGATTAATGTCGGAAATGCTAATGCAAATATCTCCAAATACAGAGATTATGACTGTAGTGAAATTTAAAGCTTTCCCATTTTAATTATACTTCAAGGGAATTGTAGAGTTTGGTAAGGATTTGTGAAAAGATCTAAAACTTTTTTGAAAAAATCAATTGCTTAAGTTCATAATTACAATTGCCAATTTTATTATACGAGTTGACCACAATAAGCTTATAATTATCTTCTTCATAATTTTAAACTTTTTATAATGATCTTACCGCTATAACATTATATTCCGCAAATGTTGGCTGTGGGAATTGGTCTCCATTCCAGAATTGTTGTGTCCATCTCACAAGCTTACCCATTCCTCCATCTAATTTAAACCATCCATCGTTGTCACTGGAACTCCAATAATGACCATATTCAATATTATAAATTTTTTCTTTGTTTTCGTATAATATGTTAAGTTCTTTTTTTGTTGGTAATCTCCAGCCTTCCCCTAATTCTTCACAAGCAACTTTTGCATTATCCCAACTCATTTTTACTGGGAATTTATTTTGTGCAACTTCAAATGTTTTAAAATTAATTGTAGTGCCGATTATTTTATTTTCTTTCATAGTTTATATTTTTAAGATTGTAGGCTTGAATTATGACTAAAAGATAAATCTCTAAAACGATTAAGAATATTTGGAAGTTTTGTTATTGTAATTTAACGACTTTTTTAATTAAAAGATAGCCTCAAGGTATTTTTTAATAAAACTGTTGTTTGATGAAAGAAAAAACCCATGATTTCCATTGTAAATCAAATAGTTGAGTATTTAAAATCTAGCCTGACACCATTTAACAAAGTGATTTTATAGAAATAAAATTTCTTTTATATATTTTTATTTCAAAACTCGTCCAAGTAGCCATATAAATAATGGGAAGCTGTCTAACGTCAGCATAAAGTGGACAAAATATATTCTAAATTAGTTGAGTGTTTCTATTATAAGCAATTAAAGCAAAAAATTATGTTAAAATAGCCCTTTGTCAAGTTGTCAATTATCGTATTTATCATTGATAAAATAGTCTTTCAATGTTATATGCTGCTACTAAGTTTTTATTCGCAATTATTTGATATTCTTCTAGCACTTTTTTATAAATAACTGATTTAGATTCATCTATATACTTGGATACAATACTACTGAACGCATTATTTGATTCATCAATGATATCATCTTCCACTGAAGGTAGTTGACAATATACCACCTCAAGAAATTCAGAGATAAACATTCCTGTGTAAAAGCCTTTTAAATTGTATCGTTCTACGAATTTATTGGCATGACACCATATATATATATTTTCTTCTTTTTTAGTAAGTAAACTTATTAAACTACTATCTACAATTAATGAATTATCTGTTTCAAACTGCCCTACCGAAAATAAGCCATCTGGACTGCCATGGCCCAACATGAGAACTCTCTCATGTATTTTAATTTGTTCTGCAACATCTTTTTTAGAGAACCCCTTTCTTAAAACTGTTTTATCTTCGATAGTTTGATAAATAGGACAAAGAAAGTCAGTACTTGAATCTTCTGCGTGAATGACTAATGTTTTGATACGGATATTTTTTATTTTTCAAAGACAAATCTGAGGCCAACTTAAAAATTTATATTACAAAGTACAAAAGTGAAGCTGGGATGAAATAGGCTTTTTGAAATTAATCTTTTTGGTATTTCTTTAAAAAGTTAATTAAATACTCTTTTGCTTCTTTTTTGTCAATGATATTAAACGAAGGCGCTATTCCTTTTTCAACACATTTAACATACTCATTTAGTAATTTTTCATAAGCCTCATTAATGATTGTAGCATTTAGACCCCTAATAAAAAGACTTATATTAAGTTCATAATGAGATTCTACAAACATATTTTTTGTATAAATATTTCTATTTTCTTGATTGATAAAATCTTTCATAAGTAATTATACTATTTATAATGTTTCTGCTCTATTAGAACAATTAAAAGTTATTCAGGCTTTTAGGCAATACCCAAATCCCCGGTCATTAAAACTAACGGTTTTTTAAAAATAAACCTTTATTTTTTTCAAATAGTTAGTATTACAATCTAAGCCCTAATTCTTGTTAGTATTTGTTTGAACATTGAAATTGTGCGAAACTTTTTTTTAAAGAAAAAAGTTTCGCACATCTGCATAAATTAACATTTGAGAGCTCAAATTTTCGAAATAAGTATCTCACTTTTGTCCCCCTCCAAAATTTTAAAGCAAATTAATTACGGTTTGCTTTAAAAAGCTTCAAAGTAGTAAAACCAGAATCTATGACAAATAAAGAAACCTCAAAAGAGCTACTATCTGCTATTCAAAAAATTGTAAGTGAGACAAAGGGGCAGTGTCTAAACGAAGAGTTAATAGCTGAATTAGAACTAATTACAAAGCCTATTACCGAATTTTATGAAATAACTAGTTTTCAAGCACTTGTGTTTTCGATTTACTTGGAATGTGGCCTAAGAGATATAGATGTTGATACAGAAAAGCTTATAGACTATTATGGAAGAAATATGTGCGTAATGGCAGATGTTAATGAGGCTGTTGATCAACTACTTGAGAAGAAATTAGTCTATATACGTAGGCACGATTACACTGCCAGCAGAAAGAAATCATTCAATAAAACTATAGCTGCTAAAGATAAGGTCCTAGACGCGTTAATGAAAGGAGATAAAACACTACTAGAAATTACCAAAGTCACTAATTTCTACTCTTTACTTACCGAAGTAAGAGAGCTATTAGTAAAACGAATTGATGGCTCAATTACAACCTATGAATTAGGCACCGAAGTAAGGGGCATTCTAGATCATCATAAGGCGTTCCCAGAGGTAGAATGGTTATTATCTATTGAAGGACTAGACAACTATGATATTTGCTTAGCTTTAGACCTTACAATAGAACATGTAGAAGGCGCAGATGAGATTGATTTTGATAAGTTAATTAAAGAAGTCTTTTCCGATGTACAAGATAGAGTAAAGTATAAAAGAAAAATTAAAGAAAACCAGTGCCCATTAGTATTAAATGATATTATTGAGTTTACCGACTCTGGTTTTTCATTTTTAAACTATATAAGACTTACCGATTCCACAATGGACATATTCTTAGGCGGTTATAAAGACAGCGTAAAAAAAGATTTTAAACCTAAAATGGGAAATTTAATTTCTCCAGATAAAATTGAATGGGAAAAACTTTATTACAACCCAGCGGAAAGAGAACAAATTGAAACCCTTACAACAGCGCTTGACGATACTAATTACAAAGACTTAATAGAAAGAATGAAAATGCAGGGAATGAAAGCAGGTTTCAGTGTACTTCTATATGGCTATCCTGGAACTGGAAAAACATCTTCAGTCAAACAAATTGCAAAAACAACAGGAAGAAGTATTTATATGGTTGAAATTGATAAAATACAAAGTAAGTGGGTGGGAGAAAGTGAAAAAAATCTTGCTAAAGTATTTGAGGAATATAAATATTATAAAAAGCACTTCAATATCGACCCCATACTTTTATTTAATGAGGCCGACGCTATACTTGGAAAAAGATTCAATGTAAACAGTGCGGTAGATAAAACTTTTAATGCGCTACAAAATATCTTATTGCAAGAGCTTGAAGATTTTGAAGGCATTTTTATGGCAACCACTAATTTAGCAGACCAGCTAGACAAAGCCTTTGACAGAAGATTGCTTTATAAAATTGATTTTCAAAAGCCCGAAAAAAATATTAGTAGAAAAATACTAAGCCACGCTTTTAGTTATTTAACCGAAGAAATTATTGAAAAATTATGCGAATGCTATACGCTAACAGGCGGACAAATCTCAAATATTAGAAAAAAGCTTTTAGTAAAATCTATTTTAACCAAGGACTTGAATTTAGAAGAATATGTTCAAGTATTATGTAAAGACGAAATTATACTTAATCAAAATAACAGAACACCCATAGGATTTTCACATAAAACCAATTAATCATGGAAACAATTATCTATTGTATTTTAACATTTATTGCGGGCGGTATTATTACTTACATTTTTGCAAAAGCAAAATTTGACAGTCCTGAATTCCAGGAAAAAGCAGAAGCGCTCGAGAAATATAAAAAAATTATTGAAGGAGAAAGAAATGAATTAGTGATTAAACTTGCAAAAGCGGAAGAAAGAGTAGAAAATGCAAGAACCGCTTACAATGATTTAAAAACATCCATTACAAGTATGGGGGAAACCTATAAAATAGAATTCAAGAATGTTGCCAATGAAATATTAGACCAAAAATCTAAAAGCCTTGAAGAAACAAGTACTAAGAATATAAAAACACTTTTAGATCCCCTAAATAAGGATTTAAAGGACTTTAAAGAAAAAGTTGATAAAGTTTACAGCGATGAAGCTAGAGAAAGACATTCTTTAGAAGGGCAAGTTAAAAGATTAGTAGATTCTAGCGCTCAAGTAAGTCAACAGGCAGAAAATCTCACCAATGCCTTAAAGGGTAACGTAAAGCAACAAGGTAATTGGGGAGAGATGATTTTGAGTTCTATTTTGGAGAATTCTGGCCTTACGGAGAACCGAGAGTACTTCTTACAGGAATTTATAAAGGATAAATCAGGGGAGATAATTAAGGACGAAAACGGTAATGGTTTACAGCCTGACGTTACCATCCATTACCCAGACGAAAGAAAGGTAATAGTCGATTCCAAGGTTTCTTTAGTGGCTTGGGAGCGTCATATGTCAGAAACCGACACAAATGCCCAAAAACAGGCCCTAGAAGCCCATATTAAATCCCTTAAAGCCCATATAGATGGCTTAAGTAAGAAGAACTACCCTAAATATGCAAAAGCCTTAGATCACGTTATTTTGTTCGTACCCATTGAGCCGGCATTTTTAGAGGCCGTTAAACAAGATACCGGATTATGGAAATACGCTTATGATAAAAAGGTACTGATTGTGGGGCCTACCAACTTGCTACTTGTCCTAAAAATAGTGGCAGATATATGGCAGATTGAAAAGCAAAGCAAAAATGCCATTGAAATTGCGGAAAAAGCGGGTGAATTGTATGATAAATTATTGGGCTTTGTAGAATCGATGGAAGATGTGGGTGCGGGGCTAAAAAAAGCAAATCAGAATTATGAAAAAGCAATGGGTCAATTATCAACAGGAAAAGGGAATGCTATTAAAAAAGCAGAAGAATTAAAAGGTTTAGGGGCAGATACAAAAAAACAGTTCCCAGAAAGATTAATTGATAATACAGAAATTTTAGGAGATTAAAATTATGTATAGAAAAAATGTATACCAAAAGATTATACTCTTTTACATATAAAAACTGCCACTGTTGTACGTTCCGTAACTTCATTTTTTGTATCAATATCAAACACATCAATATTATTAATATTTACATTTCTTAACATATTTATGATTTCTTCGATTTCGAACGAAATGTGTTCAATACAATCATATTTTCTAATATAAGTAACGTTATTATTTTCTTTTACGAAATAATTATGATGAATTTTTGAAACTTTTGATTCTTCATCAAATTCTCCATTACTTATAATCATATAATCTTGTTTGTCTATTATATTTATATGATCAGGCCAATTTTTTTCGAGGTCATTTATGGTACATATATCAAATATAAAAACACCCTCATCATGAAGCATTTTAGAAACATTTAAAAACAACTTTTCCCATAAATTTTTATTTAGTAAATGATTTATTGTGTCGTGTAATGAAATTATAATATCGTATTTATAATCTTTATTAATATATTGTGTAATATCTTCATTGATAAATGTATTCTTAGTATATGTAATCGATGCTTTTTTTAACATTTCAATGGAATGATCAACACCGGTGTAAAATTCAATATTTTCTTTATAATATTTTAGTAATATACCTGTTCCACAACCTAAATCAAGAAGGTTAATATTTTTTTGCCCATTTATAAAATAATTATCAAGAAAAAGATGTTTTGACCCCCAAAAATCTGGTATAATTTCATCATATACTGAAGCTATTTCATTATATTTATTTCTAAATTTCATAGTATAAATGTACTTATTTTATATAATTAAACTTATAATAATAATATGATTAATAGCAATATTGAAAAGCATATAACAGAAAAAGTTTCACAAATTCAGTCGCTAATTAACGATAATATATGGCTACAAGACAAAATTAAAGAAATTAATGAATTTGGCCCTAACATTAGTTACAAAAAAACTATGTCGCTAGAAACTAAAATTATATTACAACAAACAAAAGTATTTATTATTGAATCCTTTTGGCATTACTTACTTAATAAATATAAAATCACAACTAATAATTTATTATTTTATACAATTGATAATAAGGTAAGTATAATTGATACATCATATTTTAGTAACTCAAAAAATGTTGAATCATTATTAGAAAAATTTCCAATTAGTCAGGATATAAATGACTATGATAATAAATATGACCACATATTAAGTATAGCAAATAATTATTGGTTAGATCTAATTAGAAAAGAAATTGAAAAGTTTGAAAGTATATATTTAAGTAATTCGAAAAATGGAAATCAATTATTTTTAATGAAAGAATTATATACTCAATTAGAATCATACTATTTACTTGAATCCGAAAGAGAAAGTTGGGTTGGGAACTTAGAGCAGGAATTTGCCCCATTATACCGAATATATTTAAGAGGAATTAATTACAATCCAAAATTAATAACAAGAGAAAGTATTGAGGACTTTACTGATGCATTATATAAATGTTTGAGAAAAGAAGCTGCAAATAATACTAATAATTTCATATTTTCAGATACAGACTTCAACAATTTTACAAATAAATGCCCAATTCATATTAAAAATGAAAGTATAGAAAATATTAAATTACAACAGATAAATGAAAGATATGATTCAACTATTTTAGGTTGCCCAGCGGTATTTAGTAAAGTAGATATTAAATATAAATATGGTCAATTATTAAAAGATATTTTTTATTGGCAAATGGATTTATATAAAGAAATATTACTAATTATTGATTAAATAATGAAAATATTAATTGTACACCCAAGAGATAAAACAACAGATTTTCTTAAACATATTTATTGTAATTTAAAAAATGTTACAATAATTGATGGTAATGTTAGTAAATCTGAAATTAAAGATTTAATCAAATGTCATAATAGAATTATATTCTTAGGTCATGGAACAACTAGGGGGTTGTCTAGTTTAAATAAATTTGATTATAAAGGTGAATATATAATTGATCATACATTTAAACAATTATTAAATAAAAATCAAGAAAATATATATTTATGGTGTGATTCTGATAAATTTATACAAAATAATAACCTTTGTGGACTAAATTTTGGTATGTTTATTTCAGATTTAGAAGAATCAAAAAAATATGGGATCAAAAATTGTAAAAAAATAGATATCAAAAAGTCAAATATCTATTTTAGTAAAATTTTAGCAAATTGTATTTTAAAATCAAATGCAGATATATATCTTATTCTGAAAAATAAATATTTAACATTCTCTAAAAAGAATAAAATTGCAGCTTTTAATGTACAAAGAATATTTTATAAATAATTTAATGTTAACTATACTTTAGTATTTTTCTATCAATAATTAAATTAGGATTTTTTTTCATCCAAATTTTTAAATGTTCAAGTTGAATTTCATATTTAATTGCAAGATCTTTTTCAATATATTTATTTTTTAATTCATTTATATCATCTTCTAAGTCATGAATAAAATTTCGTGCAAAATCAGTCTTAAATTCATATTCTTTAAGTATTTTAATACCCATAATTAATTTTACTATAGTATTTAATATTCTTTCATAAACAAATTCATTTAATGAAGTTCTTAATATTCTATCTAATAATTTACCTACATTATTAAAAACAAATACGGCGTGTAATAATCCTGAAATGTGCCTAGGATCATTTCTCCAAGGGGAGTAATAAATTTCTTCATTGGGTATTTCGCCATCAAACATATCACCATTTGCAATTATCATATTTAATAGATTATGCGAATATTCATGCACGATTGCTTCTGCAAGTAGATATTCATTACCAAATGATACAAGAATTGATCCATAATAATGAGCAGCTGTACATGATACATGTTTATCAGTATATGGTGATTCAATTATGTGTATATTTTGTAATACCTTTGATATATTAAAAGCAATTTCAGGCCAATTTTCATGTATTAATTTACTTGCTTCGAAAAAATATTTATAATTATCTAAAACTTCATTTCTATTTGTTAAGATATATTTTGTACCATCTGGGTTTTTGTATAATGAAGACCATCCGTTAGTTATTATTGGATCTTCATGGTCTAATAAAATTTTACCCCCACTCATAAGTAAAGATGGCGTTATAAATATATTGTTTTTTTCGATATTTGATATCCCTCCTGTATTAGCTAGTTTTATGATTTCATTTAAATCATTATATTCATTTTGGTTTATAATTAAAGAACTTTGATTTAAAGTACCTACAAATTTTACATTTTGTATCAATTCACCTAGTATTTTATCAAAAACTATACCCATTATGGGTATATATAATTTTTGATTCCTAATTAAAATTAATGATTCGAAATTCAATTTTGATAACATGCATGCTCCTAATATCCATCTATTTAAATCTATTAAATGGTAATATAAGAAATCATCATTTTCATTTAAAAAATCCATGTGAGGTAAATCTGCTTTTGGAATTATTTCTTTATTATTTAATCTGTTTTCTATACATTTTGAGATATATAACCAAAATCCAAATGACGGATCAGCAAAGATCGCTGTTAATGCACCTGAAGGAATCTCTCTGCTTTTTTCATAAATAGACTTAGCTAAAATTATGGTTTTTTCATCTTTTGTATTATTTATGATAAACTTCATAAATAAACTATACTTAATTAATCTTTGATTTAGATTAACGTTATTTATTTCATTAATAAATTCGGTATTTTCAAATACTTTTATACTCATATTAAATTAATTATTAAATAAATTATAAAATTGCGTTTCAGAATGTCCATTGTAATTTAATGTCTGAATTGCATCGTCTAAATGTGTTAAATTACTTGTACCTAATATAATTGTATTAATATTAGGAGCCGATAAGCAAAATGCTAAAGCTTTTTGAAAGTTATTTTTACCATAAAATGATTCATTAATGATAGCTGGAAATTTAATGTCATTAATCTTACCTTGACCAAAAGGAGCACTAGTAAAACATTTTATACTATATTTCTCAGTTGCTCTGATTAAGCTTATAAATTTATTATCAATATATTGTGTTGCTTTAGTAAATGCATCAGTTTTTAATATATTAAATGGAAATTGAATTGCAACAAAATTATCTCTAATGCCATTTTTTATCGATAAGCTAATGAAATCATCTAATTGTAATCTTTTGTTACTATCAGAATCAAAAAATCCATCCCAAGTTGAAATTCCAAAATTTACAATTTGATTATTCTCAATTTTTACTCGCAGCCATTTAAAAACATTTAACATTACCTCTTTATATCTTAAATGTCCCACAATTGCTAATAAATATTCTGGATTGTGCAAATAGTACAAATCAATTTTATTAGTATTTAATCTTAAAAGGCTTTTATTGAGTTCATATTCCAAATATTCAGTATTGAATGATTGAAAATAATACGAATCAAATGATTCCTTATCGAATAGTCCTTTTGAAATATACATATCTTGTATATATTGTTCTTCATTTATATTTGTATTAGAAAAATCGAAAGGAACAAACCCCCCCTTAGTTGATATGTATATATCATTATTTTTTTGTATTAAAGCTCCTAATAATTTTTCAGATCTTGTATTTCTATAATTTGGCGCAACATCAAAATGATTTATACCTAATTTAATTGCTTTTTTAATAACTTCAGTTAATTGATTATCGATGCTATCAGTATCTGCACCTTGGTAAAGACCAATTGATATCTTTGATATTTTCATTATTTCTTTAAACATAATTATAATTAAAATAAAATCTATCCTTATTAATTAATGTGTTATCATCTCCCAATTCCCATCTCTTAAGAATATTATTTTTCAGAACATTTTTTTCAACAATATCTAGCTTTTTAAATTTACATAGGGTTTCAATTATCCAATCTATTCTATCCTTAGGAATCCACTCTGGTGAAATAGAAACAAATAATAGCTCAAACTGCATTTCTGATTTAAATTCTAAGATTGGTAAAATCTCAACATTAGAAATATACCCATTTCCTATGTTTTGAAATACGTTTTTCTTTAAATTGGAAATTGATTCGTTATCATTTACAATCCAATTGTATTTTAAAATCTTTTCTTCTCTTATTAATTGAAAAAACATATTCCCAATATCTACCATTTTTCCCCTCATATTTAGTGGGTTTAGCCAAATATTATAATTTAGTGCATATATATCATGATGTGCATCAAAATTATAAATATTAAATTTACTTTTTGGGTATTTATCAATTATTAATAGTAATTCATTATGATCAATACCATATTTCTTTTCTTTAGATTTTATACTTCTAAGATTATTTATAATCCTTTCGGAATTTTGAATCAAAGATTTATGTTTATTTACGTATATTGATTCAGGACCACCCCAAAAGGCATCCAAATCTATACTAAGTATGTTTAATATTTTATTCAAAGATTAATACTCTAAATTCTTGGTTATAAATATTAATAAAAACACTATCGTTTTTATTAATTAATGTGTATTCATTATTTGAAAGATTTAATTCAATTCTATTTTTAGAAATATTATAATTTGTATAATCACTAAAATCAATATTTAGTATTTCATTTTTTAATTGATAAATCTTTGTAGAAATAATAATATTTTCATTAACAAGATATAGTCCAGACATGTAGTCAAATTGTTGTTTTGCAAAGCTTTCTAAATTATACTTTACTGCTAAATTATAGTAAGATTCACTTAATTTTATAGTTCCTTGACAGTTTAAGCTACATGGAAAATAATCAGGAAAAAGGCAAAATTCATAAACCAAGTATGATAGTTTATTTGCCCATGGGCTAAATTTTATTCCACTTGAATTTTTTAAAAGTAAATTTAACCACAATTCTCCTTCAGAGATTAAGTTATAGTTTATACAACAACAACTTGGGTATTGATATAATAAACCTGCATCTAAATTTGTGGAATCTATTTCTATAGTTTGTGCTATTTTATTTGTATCTGGATTCTTTGAAATATAGGCAACGAACATTTCTGAAGAATCATCTTCCCATGGTACACTTTTTAAAAATGTATCACCTATTTCATTAGTCCAATCAATTTTTAATTTAAATGGAGTATGGCTAAGAAATAAATTATGTTTTTTTGCAAATAATAATAGTATTTCATATTCCTTAAAGAAATTTATATGAATTCGCATCACATTTTTTATACCGTCAATTACACCTAGAATTTCAAGAAAATGTCTTTTTTCTATACTAGATACTGATTCTATTAAACTTTCTATATCTTTTTTAATATTCATTAATTAAATATACAATTTGCAATATTATTATTGTTTAAAATTATTTTTATTTTGTCTTTCTTGATTATTTCAATATGTTTTTTATCTATAATTTTAATACTTTTGGCCATTGAGAATGTATCCAAGGTTTTAGCATTACTTTTTAATGTCGAATGAAATATAGATTTACTTATATCTAAATTACTTTTAGTTTTATCAAATTTAGAGTTTTCATACATATGAATTCCATTGTATTCTGTATAAATTATATTTTGTTTTTGGAAATATAAAATTTGATTTGCATGGTATGGCAAATAATTGTTTATTAAATCATATGTATTTTGAGCAAATTTTACAGCATTCTTACAATTAAATGAACACGGAAAAAAACTTAATAATGAATAACCGAAATATTGTGAAACATAATTATTCCAATAATTGTATGGTGCTTGCCCTTTTGTGTTTTCCAATACCAAAGGAACAAAATCGTTTTGTTTACTATAAGCTTTTTCTTTATTCATATCGTAAAAATCAATACAACAATTAGGTATACCCAAGTCCTCACCTAAAGCTGATTCATCGTTATTTTCATCAGATCTCATTGCGTTAAATGATTTCTTTTGACTGTTACTCACATATAACAACCATTCTCCTTTTCTAGAGTTTAAATTTTCGCCTTCTTGAAATTTATTAGACCAGCCAGCTTTCCCAATATCTTTTTTTAAAAAAATCTTTTCTTTTTTGATTTCAACATACAAACCTATTTTATTTAATATACTTACTGTAGTTATTATTTTTTTATCACTTAATGCGATTCTTGCAACTTTATGTCCTGCCCAAGAGGACAAAATTTCTCTAGTTTGTAATAACCCTATATAATCAATTAATATTTCAAATTGTTCAATATTGAAATATGTTTTTTTTGAATTAATCTTCATTCTTTAACTTATACTTTTTCTAATTTTAATAGAACTTTATTTTCTATATGTGTAATAAGCTCAAATAGATCTTCACAATATACAGATGGATTATTAAACTCGTTTATTTGTGAATATCTGTGCGGGTAATAACCTCCTCCACAGATATTTACAACTTTACAATTTTGACATTTTGAACTCAATCCACTTTTCCCCAATTGTCTATCTTTTACCCCTTTTTGTAATAAAACCTCATCTAGGTCATTATCAATTACATTTAATCCAATATTTTGTGCACCCGGAAATACCGATTTCATAGTGTCTACTTGTTCATAAGCACCATTAGAAGAAATAGTAATCAAACCAACTTCTTCAGTACCCAAGGATTCAAGTGAACCTTTATGGCCAAAAAGTCTATATAGAATCTCTTCAAAGAAACGAATTCTGATATGACTCTTATACCCGTTGAACCAGTCATCAAATATTGATATCATCCATCTCCCATATTTAGTATAATCATTTTCTCTATGACTCGTTGGAGGATTATCCCAGTTTGCATGAGGTAGCAAAAAATCGATAATTGGTGGTTCAAATTGACTCAAATACCTCCATGTATTAACAGGATCTGCATTTACATCAATTACAGTTAAAATACCAGAAAATATCTTTGAATTTGTTAATAAATTCAATCCTTGTTCAACATCTTTCCCAGAACCCTTGCCGTTATGATAAAATCGGTTTATATCATTAATTTCAGGTGGGCCATCATAGCTCATACCTACAAAAATATCGTTCTGTTCAAATAAATTTATAAAGTTTTGATTAATAAGTGTTGCATTGGTTTGTATTCCTATAGTGTAATTATGACTTTGTAAATTACTTTTTAATACATTGATATACTCTTCAAATTTATCTATTCCTACTAATAAAGGCTCACCACCATGTAATGAAATTGATATGTTATTAAAGTCATGTTTGTTAGAATGCTCTACAATTCTATCAACCACTTTTGTTAATACATCAATACTCATTATTTTTGGCATTGATTTCCAACTATCATCACCCATATTGTATTCATAACAATAAGAACAATTCAAATTGCACCTGCTAGATATTTTTATAACAAAACTTGAAATAGGGACCACTTAATTAATTTTTATATTTTTTTCAAGCCAGGTTTCTCTATGGCTATCTACAATTTCTTTTATCGTTATTTTAGAATCATCTAATATTTCATCATGAAACTCCATAAAAAATGGCTCTAAATCATATAATTTTTCACTGTTCACTTTTTTTATAAAATTGTCACAGATATTTGATTCATAAAAACGAAAAATTCTTTCACCTGCTTTTGTAAAGTGCGTTTTTGATAATGATTCACAAGCGTATTTAAGTTGAGATGCAAGCATTGCAAATCTTCTAAGCGCTATATTTTTTTCTTCTTCTGAAATTAACCCTTTTTCAACCAAGTTTAACCAAAAATTCGAGGCTTCAGAAAAAACAACAAATCCATGAAATACACCATTTATAGGTCTAGGATCGTCTCTCCATGGTGAGTAAATATTACAATTCTCCCATCCAGAACCATGTTTTTCTCTATCTATTAAAGGATCAATATCTTGAAGCCTAAATAGCTTTTGATGACTATATTCATGAATGATCATTTCTGCTACTAAAAGGGGGCTATTGGACGCAGAATACCAAAACATACCATCTATGGATGAATTACTACTACTTGGAAGTGCACCATTAGGTGGAACTAATGGAACAAATGAGTTCTTAATTTCTATAAAATATTTGATCAATGAAGGTTCCGCTATTGCTATAAAATCAAGTGCCTTTTCTAATACTTGAATTTGCTCAAACAAAATATTGTGTGGTAAATTTTTTCTACCAGGACCTGTATATGTTAATCTAGGTAACTGCTCTCTTCCATTAAAATTGATTAATGCTACTTGTGAAAAAATATCAATTGAAAATGAATATTTTTTTGAATGAGGGATTTCAAAAAAGTAATTATTTTTTAGACTATCTATTTTAAATGAATCAAATTTATTAAAATCATTTCCATTTATTTTCCATATTTCAAATTCACCATTATTATAATCAAGATATAAATTATTGGTTTCAATATAATTAGTGTTATCATCACATATATTCCAGCCAATATATGAGCCAGGAATAATGCCTGTTGGTGTAAGTTTAAATATACTTTTTATATCTTCTTTATCGTCATTTAATATTTTTAAACCAATAATAAATAAGTTTAATCGTTTTAATAAGTATGATAAGATATCTTTTGATTCAATACCAACCCATTTACAATAATTGGAAATAATTTCATTTTTATCTTCAAATTTTATTGCCAAATAACACAATATTATGTATTGCCTACCTTCAGGTGATAAAAAAACAGCACTTAAATTTTCAGATCTTGTTTTTTTTATATAGTTTATTTTTTCAGCTAGAATTGGCGTATTTTCAATTTTCAATAAATGATTTAATACTACAATTAATTCTTGTAAGATTCGAAAATCTTTTTGGTAAGTCCACTCTTCATGACCACTACTTAAATTATTTATTTCATTAATATCCATGATACAAAAATATTAAAATTATGATTTAATTTTTTTAGATATATTGCAACTTCTTTTTTTATAATTTTTTTTAGTGTTGCAATGGATTTATTTTCTAGATCTAGAAATTTATGTGTATGCCATTTTGTTGTTAATCGATTAGTTAGTCCAACTATTTGTATTGATTTTTTTTAATAAAAGCATTATCAAATTGTTGAATAACCCTTATTAATTCTTTATTCAGATTTGCTGCATTCTTAATCTCACTATAATGAAATGGAATACTCCATAAATTATTGAGTCTGCAATTAATCATAACATAAAATTTAGGAAAAAAAAACGAACTTAAATAAAATTAAGTTCGTTTTTATATTGGAATCTGTAAAAATTTATTGCTCGGTTTTGTCAGAGGATTTTTTTGAGGCAGCAGATCCTGATACATATGAGCTATGACCTCTTCCAGAAGAAGAACTATGCGAACCATGAGATAAACCTACAACATCTGGTTTTGCAAGATCATTTGAAATTCTTTGTAAAATCTCGCTATTTGTATTTTCGATATCTTCTAGCGAAAGGTTACTTTTTTTTAAAAATTCGTTTTGTTTCATATTTTTTGAAATTTATGCCTACTCTTGATAGGTTTTCGGCTACCCCTTATTTCAATATGAAAATAAGAATATATTATATCAAAAAAAAATATATAAAATTTAAAGTACGCTCTTCAATTTACCCTTTGTGATTGTATATTTTTACTAGTATGAGATAAATATTTGAAAAACATCTATTTATAAATATAATAAAAATTATATGAATATTTTCCGTAATCATACATTTAAATAATCTAAAATAGGGAAACTCAAATATATTATATTAATTTATGATATTTTAAGCACCCATTAAGAACTTAAATAGAAACGGTATACGTTTCCAATAACCTTTTGATTTGAAGTAATTTAAGATAAAAGTGGCAATAACAATTGTAAATAAAGAAAGTAAAAATATGGAAACTTTATTGACCATTGAATAATTGTTCAAATTATACGAGTCTAAAATAGAATCAAATATGGCATTTAATAAATAAGCAAATAAACTATTCTGACCTAAGATATTAAAAAATCTAAAATTAATATAGCTGTATAAATTAATGGTGCCAATAATTATAAAAATAACTGCAATTGGCAAAAGCAATTTTATTCCATATAATGGATACCAAATCTCAAAATATTTCTCTCTTACAATAAAAGTTGTCATATTAAAGTAGAATACTAAAAATATTAAAGCAGATAATCCAATTGAAATTAATAAAAACAAAAAAAGTCTATTCTTGATACTATTGTATTTGAAAGATAGTGCCCCCATTAAAACAAGCATAAACCAGGGGAAAAGTGGGAACCACCCATCATAAAGAAATCTTTTTAATGCACCGGCTTTAAAATAATAATAGGGATCATTATATAAAAGATCAATATTTAAATCAGATAGATTAAATCGGTAAAAAAGGTTCTGTGATAATAAAACAAAAAAAATAGTAGATAAAAATAAAATAAATACTTTAATTGGTCTGTTAGCATATTTATTGAGAATAAATAATAACAATTTAGATGCGCCAATTAAATACAATACATCAAAGGTATAAAAGGGTATTGACCTCCATACAAAAATATCAATTATAACAGCTATTAAAATAACTTGAAAAATTCTAATCAATTTTTCTGGTTTGTTATTGTCAAAATTCATCTGAGTTGTATAACCAGCTAGAAAAATAAAAATTGGAGCTGCTAGTGAAAAAATGATTCTTAAGGTATTATAAGAACTTAAATTAAAAATATAAGGAGTGGAATTAGCAATAATCATAATAAATACTGCAATTCCTCTTAAAAAATCTATAGTATCAAGCCTTCTAGGTAAATTCATTAAATAGTAAAGTTATATGCGAAATTATTCTTTTTGAGTCTAAATATTAAATTTATTCAAAAATAATTTCAACTCTTCTGTTTTTTGATTTTCCTTGTACATTTGCATTAGAAGCAATTGGATTATCTTTCCCTTTACCAATTGTTTCAATATTAGCTTTTATGTTTTTATCCATTAAAAGGCTTTTAATTTCTAATGCCCTATTCATTGATAATTCAAGGTTATGCTTATCTGTTCCATCACTATCAGTATAACCTATAATTGTTAATTTCTGTGGGTTATTTATATTTATAAAATCTATAATTTTTTCTATATAATCATTATTTAATTTTAATTTATAACTATCTACTTCAAAAAGTAAATCAGGAATTGTTAGTGCTATATTTTTATTATTATAAAAATAGATATCAGTTTGTTCAGCTGTCTTAAAAGAGCCCGATTGCTGTCCATAAACTGCGTATCCTGCTCTATAATTATTTTCAAAAATAAAGCCTGTGCCATCCTTACCTCTTTTAGTCGGCACATAATCAAGTTTATTGGCTCTAGAAAAATAGACAACACCATTTAAGTCTTCTTGATAGCCCCAGTCATCTGTCTGGCCATTTAGTCCTGTTATTTCAAATGGGCCTTCCCAATGCTCCCAATCTTCCTTATTTGTTCTTTTAAAGTAATATATGTTTAAATCTTTTCTATCTGATATATACCCATTTGAGGCTAAATATAGTGTCAAACCATCTGAACTCAACCATGGGGTTCTTTCGGTGTATGGAGTGTTAATTTTAGACCCTAAATTGATTGGATTAGACCAAGCATCTCCATTATTTGTAGAAACATAAATATCTGTGTTTCCCCAATAAGAGTCATTCCATAACCAACCCTTTTTATGATAGTCGCCAATATGTCCTGGTCTATCTGAAACAAATAAAATTGTATTTCTATCTTTTGTCATGTAAGCATCTGCCTCATTGAAAATACTATTAACTGGTTCATCGAAGTGAGTTAAATTGAAATTTTGGTTATTTCTAGCTAAAAATATATCCGTTGTGTTGGCGCCATTGTCAGTTTTTGTAGGACCTAAATTTTCCAAGTAATTACCTGTTATAAGTAAATCACCATTTTCAAATAATTGGTTTACTGATTCATGCCCATTAGTGTTTAAGATTCTAAGGTCTCTTGAGTCTTGCCAATTCCCATTTTCTAAATTAGAAAAGAAAATGTCTTCACCGCCATTATTTCTAGATTTATTAAATAAAATTTTATAATCGAAATATCCTGTCCTATCCATTCCTGTAAAAAATATTTTTGTCCCATCTGGAGAAATAGCTGGGTAATATTCTGAGGCGGATGTATTAATTGAATGGGAAAATTTAATGGGCTTTACATTTAAATTATCTTGTTTAATTTCAAATTTATTAATACTATTTTTTGGAATATTTTCAACATTAATAGTATTAGTTGGCTTTTCAGTATTTGTAGTATTACATGAAAAGAATACAAAAATAGTTAATGTAAAAAATGTTTTCATAATTAATTCATTTTAAAATCGATAGTATAGTTTAGCATTTGTTTTAAATCAGAAAAACTTATTCTTTGTACTGAATTTGAATCATCATTTTTAAAAAGTAAAATATGTGAAATTAAATGTGTTTTGAGGTTAATTACCAATTTCCAACAATATGTAGGAATGCCAATAGAATGGCTATTTATAGCATTAGTATAGATGCCGCCACAATAAATCCTCAAAGGCCATTTTTGACTTTCTTGTCTTATAGTGGTTTCCCAAATCTTCCATACACCTCTATTTAATCTTCGATTTTGTGGAAAACAGTTAAAATAACTAAAGGTTAACGCTTCTTTATATGGATCATATGCAAAATCTTCAGCATTGGCTAAATGACCTCTATCGTATTTATTATAACCAAGGTTGATTTCTTTATAATTTCTATTACTTGCAGTTTTATCTTCATTACTGAATCTTAAACCTTTTCTTGACACATTCCCACCTCCTTTATATAAGTCATATACTACATATAAAGGGGATTTTAAAACGAATGAATAATATGATTTATAAATGCCTTTATCAACAATTGTATCAATTTTTTGACCATTAACATTAATGGTAAAAATTAATAAAAAAAATAAATAAAAGTTTTTCAAATTGAAATTGTAAAAAGTATGCCCTTATTAATATTTCTTATTTTTTAAAAACACCCCTAAGCTCAGATTTACCTTTATAATATATATACTGTGTATGTAATTTTGTAACAGTAAGCTTTTCAGCAAAAGTTAAATCATTAGAAAAATGATCATACCAATCAGTATTAAATTTTTGAAATTTTTTCTCTGTACTTTCCCAATCACTTTCTGTATAGCTTGGTTCCTCATCAGCAATTTTTGTGATAAACGTATCGTAGTCCTTTAAATAAGACTCTTTAGTGAATGGTCGACAAGCAATAAAACTAAAAAGTAAAAAAATAAATATTAATTTTTTCATAAACTATTTTTTAAATATTGTTTTTCTTTTGCTTTTAATGGAAGCTATTATGCTATCCCATCCTTCAGAAGTACCTTTTATTGAAAAATAATAAGACGATAATTCTTCTTCATATATTGCAGGTAAAGCCAAAGCCATATTAGTCCAAACATCCGTAAATCTATTTAAATATGTATTTAATTCTGGCTCTTCTAAATCCCATATTTCATCGTCTAATTGTTTTGAATTTTGTACTAAATCGTAACAAAGATTAGTTTGCCATATATTTATTAGTTCCTCAAATGTAAATCCAAGTGATCCTAAAGTTTCATTTTCAAACTGTTCAGTAGTAGTATTATAAAAAATATCTTTGTTTGAAATAGCAGCAATTATTGGGTTTCCTAAAATTCCTTTTTCAACAGTAGTAATATTCAATGAAGGAATTAAAGAATAGGCAGTTGCAGATTCATTTATAAAATATTTAGATTGTTTATCTTTTGTAACGTTATTTCTTAAGACTTCTTCATTAGCAATAACATCATATATTAAAAATGCAGGGAAGTTTGATTTTATACTTATAATTCCTAAAGTATTTTTATTATTATCATCTATAGATATATCACCGAACTTAATTGTACTGAGGTAACTCTCAAATTTTTTATCCAATTTACCAACTGTTATATTTTGTGTATAAGGTATATCGGGAGAAATTATTTGTATGTCTTGTGAAGTCCTCAGAAGTGGTCTTGAGGTTTCCATTATTTGGGTAAACTTAGCAGTAGTATTAATATTTTTAGAAAAATTTGGAGACTCATTAAATAATATTGTTTTTAAAGACTCGGTCTCTACTTTTCTTTCATAAATATCATTCGCTTGTAATTCAATTGGTTTCAATATACTATCCAAGGCGTTTGTATCAATAAAATCTCTATAACATTTGCTAAAGTTTACGTCACCTTCAATTCTATTAACTATTCTGGAATTAGTTGATAAATTATATATCTTTTCTATTTCTTCTTTTGTAATTATACAAAATTCAAAAGGGCTTTCATTAAACAAAAATTTATTTTTGTCTTGTTCAAAATCTTGTTTTTTATTGGAAATTAACACTTTAAAATTCTCAATATTTTCTTGATTTAATTTTGCTTTTTTTATAATTTCATCAACCATATAAAAGGAAATCAAATCATTTTCAAATGAGAAATTATTAAAATGAAATTTATTTTTTAATTCTACAAATCTAGATAATAGATTTTTCTTCTCAGATAATTTAGATTGAACTTCATCTAAAAAATCGCTTAATGCCTTGTTTAAAAAATAAAATTTAATTAGGTAAAAGATATAATAAACAACTTCAATGCTTAATAATATTTCCAAAATCCCAATAAACCAGCCTTCTGGTAAGCCCCATTTAGCTTCTATGAATAATTCTAGGGAAAATAAAACTGCAAAAAATGAGATAGGGATAACTATTAATTTCCAAAAAATAAACTTTTTTCTTTCTTCTAACTTATCATTTTTTAAAGTATAATTATCGGATAAAATTTTATCTTGTTCTGGAATTTTTACATTTTGAATATTTACAATTTCGCTTAAAACAGGCTCATTTCTTTTTGTTCTATATATTTCTTTCCTTGGATCTAATTGATCAAACTCGTTTTTAATTTCCTGTATTCTTTTAGTAAATATTTCTATTTGATCATTATGTTCGCCTATTTCGAAATTTAATTTATCAATTTGTTTTTTGTAATCATCTATTTGAATTTGTAGTTCTTTCAATTTAGGATTCTCTACTTCTGGGTCAACATTAATAGCCCCTAATGTCTTTTCAGCCGATACAAGTTTAGCTGAATAATCTTCAATTAATTTTTTCTTATTAGAAGAATTATCAGATTCTATTTTTAATAATTTTTCAATTTCTTGTACTTGATCCCCAATAAAACGGCCTCTGTAAATATCTTGTAAGTTATTTAACGAAGGAATACTTTCTACAAATCGTCCTTCAAGCATAGACTGAACAGCAGCTTGATTATTACATAACATTGCTCCAAAAAGTATAGCATAGTTAATGCCCTTTGTTTTATCATCTAGAAATGCAATTTGAGTATCTTGAATTACTTTATTAATTGCAGCTAGTTCACGTTTCTTTGCTGCATCAATTTCACTTGAATAATTAATATAAATTTCATCTTCATATTGTTTATTTATATTAACTAATTGATGAAAGAAATCGTTAGTATTTGTTTTTGATATTACTGTAGGATTATTAACAACACTTAGTTTTTTGCTTAATACCTCTTCATATTCAATATCATAATGTTTTGCAATTTTTGAATATGCTAATGGTATATATATATCATCTGCATTTTCTTTTTTTGATATTTTTTGTGGAATGTTCTCGAAATCGTTCTTACGGAAAAATTTTGTGGTTTCATCTTTAATTGCAATAATTTCGAATTTAGTATCAAAATCCTTTACTAAATAGTCAAACTCTTGTGTTTTAGCGTGAATGCTTAAATACTCTTTTATTTTATCAGTTGGGAAGTGCATTAAAGAATAGCCAAATGTCGAATACATACAAGGCTTTTCTTTCTCACTATAGTTTACCATTGTGGTTGTAGGGGCAGTTATCAAGCCCGCGCTTGTGTACAATAAGTCCGCAAATTGTGAAATTGAATAATAAACGGCACTATTGTTATTTAAATTAATTGATTTTTCATTTATGATGTCAATTAACCAAACAAATGGTTTTGAAATTCTTGATGACTCTATTTCTTTAAAAAATGCATTCTTCAAAATTGCGGTATCTATATTATTATCAGACTGTAATTTTGAATTGTAAATTAATATTAAATGAAGTTGAGGTTTATTATCATCAATGAAAGTAAAAGAATCAAAGCTTTGTAATAGTGAAATTATAAAAGAAGATAATGGCGCGTAGTCAAATGAGCCAAGTAAAACAATTTGAGGCCTACCCAGGCTTAGATTATTTTCAGAAGCGTAATTAGTATTATTTAAATTATAAATACTGTTAATCGCTTTCTCTATGACTGTCTTAATTTCTAACCTCTTTTGGTTAAAGCCTTTATAGGAATCAGTTTTATCAACATCTCCCACTAAGGGAATATTAATAATAGTATCATCTATACTATTATTAATATTCCCATCTTTATCCATTCCAATATATCTTACATATCTATTTTCGGTATGTATACTTTGAAGCTTTTTAGATTCCTTTTTAATTGTTTCAACTATATCTAGACCGGTATCTGAAATAGATAAAAATATTATTGGATGTATAGTGGACATAAGTAATTTTAAATTCTGACTTTTTCAATAAACTTATTAATCAAATTTATCAGGGTTTATCCCCTGAGATACTGCGAAATCTTTTAAGGCCTTTTTTTCATCAAAGATATAATCTTGAGAGGCTACGTCCATATTTTCAAATTGTTTTCCCAAGACCTCAACAGTTGTGATATTTTTATAAAAATTTACAAATTTTTCAGTAACGATTGGCTTTCCATTATCATCATCAAACTTGTTGTAATAGTTTTCAACATAAGCCAACCATTCTTTGTTTTTAGTAAAAATTTTAAGTGCTTCGTTTCTGTTATTTCTATTTTTATTCCCTTCGAATAATTCAGCTTTTCTTCCATTTTCTATTTCTAATTTTAAAGCTCCCTTATCTAAATAAATTTTTCCCAATGCAGAGGCAACAACAAACCACTTTAATCCTTCACCATCATTATCTCCCCCTTCTAATAAATCCATTGCATTTTTTTCAAAATAAACATCTGAGTAATGGTACATAGAGGAATTTTCAAACTTGGCTTTATAATTTTCAATTCTCTTAATAGAACATGCAGGGAACATTCCGCCAATCTTAATCATGGTAATCCTTTCTTCATCATTAGTTGAAAAGGTTTTTAATCGTTGATCATTATAGCCCCCTTCCGTACTAATAAAATCAAAATACTCGCTTCCTTCTGAAAACAGGGATTTGTTTTTATCTGAAACACAAATAAAACCAAACTTTTCTATGGTTGGCTTTGTTGTAGTAAGTAAAAAGGATTGGTCGATATTAATACAAATCGCAGAACTAGCGTCAAGATAATTTATGATATCTTTTATTGTTTCCTTATCTAGTTGTTTTAAAATCGACTCTACTGACAATGCATCTACCTCTTTATAGGCCTCAGTAGTTAAAACATAATTATTTATAAAATTTTTAATATCTTTTATTGTGTTAAATTTGATAATATTTGAAAAATCAAGAGTTTGAAAAGATTCTTCTATATTTATATTAGATTTATTTTCATTTAAAATGTCCTTATAATAATAATGAATATTTCTTTCAAAATCACTTTGTGTATTTGAACTATTCATAATTTTTTGTGACTCTCTCTCAAGATCTGAAATTGATTCTAATAATAATTGTTCAAGGTCATTTATTTTTTGTTTATACTCTTTAAGCAAAGAAATAGACATATCAAAGAAAAGTTTTGCCTTATCTTTTCTTACTAAATTCCAATTTTCTAATAAAATTTTCTCTGCACTTTGGACATATGACTCACTTGCTGCCTTAATTCTCCCCTCCCTACCTAGAGGATTAAACCCATTTTCCTCTGATACAATAGCCTCTAAATAACTTGGTAAATCACTAAGGAATTTATCTTTGTTTGATTTATGAGTATTTGATTCGTTTTGCATTTCATCAGACATTGCATTGAATGAACCTAACATATAAGTAACAAATTGTTTTACTATTGTTATGCCTCCTTTGTTTTTTAAATATTTTGAAACTTCATCTTTTAATTTATTAGTGAAGTCTGAAAAAACTTCATCTTTTATTTTTGAAGTATTCGTATTTACTTTTTCGTCCCATGTTCTTAAAAAGGTTTCTACATTTGATTTTAGTTCAACATTTGAGCCTCTTTTAAATGTAGGATAAAGAGCTTCAGTAGAGTATTTTAATTGATTTCTTGGCATCAATGTATCAATAACCATATCTTTGCCACTATCTTCTCTCCAGGAATTAGAGTCAATAAAAATAGCAAAGTCCTCGTTTTCTATTATTTGATCATTAAAACAATATGCATTTAGAATAATTTTTGATATTTGTGTTTGTTTAAGATTTTTTAAGAATTGTTTATCTAAAATAATCTGCGAAATACCCATTGAAGAGTAATTTCTTCTTTTGAAGTTAAATTTTTGGCTTGAGGGAAATTTAAAATCAATATTATTACTGTAAGAAGATTGCATTCCTGTGCCTGGTCCTGAAACCATTAAATATAAAATTCTGCCGATTCTATCATATACGTCATCAACATTTTTGATAAATCTCCCCTTTTCATTAATGTTATCAAATAAATATAAGTATGTGAAAAAATCACCTGGTAAAGAATACTTTGTACCATTACCTGAGTAATCTACTTCAAATGGATTTTTTTTATCATAATTTGACCAGAATTTGTTCTTTACAGGATCCGAATTTTTTGTTGCATCTTGTCCCATCAAATGGTCAATTTCTTTTAATGCTGCATATGCATTTGCTACTACACTTGTAGTCATTGGAAAACCAGAATAAAATTCTGGTAATACCATATAACCATATACTGGTATAGTAGGATCTGTCTTTCTTATTATAGTGACAATATCAATGAATGTTCCGGCACCTGTTCCTCCACATGGTGAAAAAACTAAGTGGATACAAGGCTTTGCTTCGTCGTCTCCCGTCGAATAAGAATCATTTCTTAAAAGTGTGATATTTTTGAGGTCATTTATTTTGTCTTCGATTTGCCTTCCAATATCTTGTCTCATAAAATTTTCAAAAATTGCAAAACGTCCCATTTGACGAATTTGTTTTGCTCCTGTATCACTTGGTACAATTTGTGCTAAAACATCAGGAGAAAGCCATTCTCTTATATATTCTTGGTTAGCTAAGCCTCGAGGATTAGTAATCGGTATTCCTATTGTTTCAGTGGTACCAAATTGTATACTTTCGATAACTCTAGTAAAGGAGCCATCTTCATTTTTTTTATCATACTCAATTGTATCTTTTGCTGATAATAATTCTTTCCTATCTGTATCAAAACATAAAAGTTTTGTCATTGGAGGTAATTCTCCATAATTAGTTAATAACGCTCTTTTAATCTGTAGCAATACCTTGTGCCCAGTGCCACCTAATCCAATAAATAGTGCGGGAGTAACAATCTTTTTTGCCATAATATTATTTTTAAATTTATCTTGTAATTTTATTGTTTGAATAACTTAATAAATAAGTCTTTTTGTCTTGTGTAATTATTTTAATTTCATCCATATTATATAATTCTTGATTTACACCTATCGTCTCTTCAACATTATCATATTTTAATTTAATTTCTAAATTTGCAGAATTATTTTTTAGTCTAGCAAAACGTTGCTTTTTTCTTTTATGTAACTTGTCAACTGGCTCTAATATCAAACCTTCTTCAATACCAAGTTTTTTAGAAATATCATACACTTTTAGCTTTTCTAAATTAATAGTTGTTACATCTCCATCTAAAAAACTTAGCATCCCCTTTACAAAAGTTTTTGGACCAAAAAGCATATTGGGTCTAGTTAATATAAACCACAATAAAGAGATTATAAATAATACAAGGCCTATACCAACGACCAGTTTAATCCAAAGTGGAATAGGATCATTATATATAACAACCCATTTGCCAACATTTTCTCCAATTTGTGATGGAACTTTATCAATACCTTGAGTAATAAATTGTTGTAAGTCAACAGAGGCATTGGTTAATACAAAATTTCCAGAATACTTAGTTTCTTTTGTTCCTTTTGGAAATTTGATTCCAATTTTAACTTCCGGACTCTTGTTTACAAAATTATATGCATATAACTTAAGCTTATTACCTTGAACTGTCTCTCCGTTAATTGTAAACTCAAACCCGTTTGGCTGTGAATCATCTTTGTTTAAATATGTGAATTCCACAAAAGAATTGCTATCTGCCTTTGCTTCATCATTAAAATTTAAAACTAAAGTCTTTTCTACAATTTGATTTGGATGAGCCTCTCCAAAATCCATAGAAGTTGCAGCCTTTTTGGTTTTACTACAAGAAAAGCAAACTATAGCTATGGAAAAAAGCGTGGCTTTAAATAAAATTCCCTTCATCTTTATACTTATTTTATAATGAAATTCAATTGTGGAGACTTCTTGTTTATAATATTTATGGGTATTTCAGTGACTTCAGTTGATCCCTCAATACTAACCTTTATTTTACCAAGAATATTTAAATTTTGAATGGTTTTTAAAGTCGCAATAGCTTTGCCTGAAATATCTTCTAATGTAAAATTTACATCTAAATTTCCGTCTTTATTTGAAGTTATTGTGGCTTTAATACCTAATTTATCCTGTGTGTTAATTTCTAAATCTGCGTTTATCTTTTTTAAGTCAGACGGCATCGAACCGCCATCTGCTGTGAACCTTTCAGCACTTGAACTATTGTCCTGAACATTAAAATTTAATGGTTGAAATTTAGCAACTAATTTTATAGGAAGATTAAATGTTCCTTGACCTGGACCTAACGGTGGTACATCAACAACTGTTATATTTTTACATGCATTTGCTAATATGCCCTGAAATGTTTTATCAGCTACATTTAAGGAAACATAAAAAGTATACGTATCAGTTCCTTTAGTTAAAGAACAATATTTATTTACAGTTGAACTCAAACAATTTATACCATCTTGTCCATAAGCTATATTTTGACTTCCATCTGTAAATAGGTAAATTACATTTCGTAATTTAGGGTCAATATGAATCATAGCCTTATCCCATGCTCCACAAATATTAGTATAGCCTTTAGGTTGCTTGTCAATTTTATAATTTGTTATATAGTTAATAGCCTCTTTTCGACCATTTGATGTATTTAAAAAACTCTTGTACTCTATTACGTCAGAGCCAAATGGATATATATTAAAAACACCATCGTCGTCTTTGGTATCATTTATAATTTTTTTTAATCCCTCTCTAACTTTTTTGTCAATATCTGAATTTGCATTGTACCCATAATTAGGTGGGGTATTATTTGTAGATCCAACCATTGATGCCGTAACGTCCCAAAGTATTAATCTGTTGACTGCTTTTTGAGCTATAATCTTAGTAGAAAATGAAAAAATGAAAGCCATAAAAAACATTATAGCTTTGATGTTATTTTTTTGTTTGTTTTGAAATAGCATACAGAAATTCTTGAATTTTATTTAGTATAATTATCAATGGTGTTTGTAACCTTGCTTTTGGTATCTTTTATTACTTTATTTGTATCACCGCCAGTTAATTTAACATAAAGTAGATATGCACCAAAAATCAAAACTACAAATAGAAGTAATTTGAATAGTTTTTTAAGAATAAAAAAAACAATCAAGATTGCAATAAATGCAATTATTATAATTTTTATCGTCATAATAAATTGTTTAATATAAGTTTACTATAAAATAAATGGGGAATATAAATATATAGAAAAAACCCTAATAAAATATTAGATAAAATTTTTGCTACTTATTTCAAAATAAGTAATTGTTAATCAATGATTTATGATTGAAGTGTCTGTAATTATATTTTCTATAAACTTACTAGCCCTGTCTAAACCAAATTTTATTCCATTTTTTATTTCCTTTAAACTGGCTTTTACACGACAAGCTTGATATCTATCAAATAAGTCTGATATCTTCTGCTTTTCCTCTGTAGTTAATGAAGATTCTATTTCTTGATAGCGAGTATTCGATAGCTTCTCGTATTCTAGGGTAGTTTTTTCCCAATCCTTGTCTGTATAGTTTGGATAGTCTTTTTCTACTTTAGTAATAAATGATTGTAAATCAGCAGTATAAGTTTTTTTAGATGGCTGACAAGCAAAAAAAGTACTTACTACAAATAGTAAAACTAGATAGTTTAATTTTCTAAAATAAATGGCTTTTTTCATTTTAATTAAGTTGTGTTTTAAGAACTAAATGTTGTTTATAATAGGTCCTTAAGTCCCATTTGCATATCGCCTTTTGTACTTTTTGGACTTTGATATTCTTTAAATATAGCTACAAATTTTTTAGTTAGCTCAATATTGCTAATTTGATATTTCTCTAATAATTTAATCTTATTAGATTTAAATTCTAATTCAGCATAATTAACTAGTGGAATTTTATAGTTATCATTAAATCTTTTATCTGGTCCGCCATTTTTATTCATATACTTCCAAGTATAAGATAATATTTTAGCATCACTTGGCACAGCATTTGTTTCAATAAAATTAGTTGAACCAAATTCTACACTAACATCATCAATATCAACTATTTTAATATCATTTGCTCCACCATATGAAATTAAAAAAGATGGGCCTATATAAAAATCATTGCCATTTTTATTTTTGAAAAACATCATAGATGCATTTGTCTCAATAAGGTCTAATGAATCAATATTGAAAAAACTTTCTCTTCTATCTATAAGAGAGGTTGCGTGAGATCTATCCCTAGTGCCGTCATGCCATGTTTGAGATGTAATATCCCATATCTTTTTAGACTTTGAAAGAGAATTAAAATGTTGAATTAAATTATTATAATTTTTTTTATTTTCAGTATCAAATTGGTAATCAACTAAAACCTTACACTTCTGTAAATTTGATTCAATAATTACTATATAGTCATTTAATTCTTCTATTTCTTTTTTTAATGAACTTAGAAAAAAACCTATAATTATTAATTTCAAAAATAGTAAAATATTTTTTTTAGAATTAACAGTTTTTTTTACTTGATAAAGCTCGTTGTTTAATGCATTTTTTTGTTTATAACACTCTTGTAAAGCTTTTACAAAGTCACTTATACTTGAACTGATAAAATTTTGATTATTATCTTTTTTTTGATAATTAGTTTCATTTGAACTAATAGAAATAATAAAAGAATTTGGTACAATGTTTAAATCTTGAAATTGCATGGTATTTTATATTATTATTTAAATAAATATCGTATATTTATTTAAATAATATAAAAATGTTTATTAAAAAATTAATTTTTTTTATTCTTTTTATTAATAGTACAATTGGCTTTGGCCAAAGCCTTAATAATAAACCCATTGAATGTAAAGCTGGCATTTATATAAAATCCATAAAATTAAACGAGGCCGAGGAAAAGTTTGATGCTTTATTTTATTGGTGGTTTAGAGTAGACTCCATTAATCTATCAAAAGACTATAGTACAATTGGAGCAATAGAATATATAAATGCCGAGGTTAGCCAGAATGATACAGTTCAGGTTGTTTACAACAAAGAAGAGCGATATTATTATATTACCGGTATTAGTAAGGCCTCTTTCCCATATAAAACTAACTATATAAATTTCCCTTTCGAAAATCATAAACTTACTATAATTATTGAAAATAAATCTAATAATATAGAAAATTTAATATATATAAATGATATTAATAACCAATATATTAATAAAGTAACTGATACAAGTATTAGTATATTAAATGGCGATCAATTTATGATTGATTCTCTAAATACCGATAATAGTATTTTTACTTATAAGTCAAATTTTGGCGATCCAAGTATTTCAAAATTTGATAGTTACTCTAGGCTAAATTTCAATGTTTATCTATCAAGAAATCCATTAGGTATTTTACAAAAAGCTGCCTTACCGTTAGCAGTTGTATTAATTTTATCTTATCTAGTATTTTATATACCAGCCCATGAGCTATCCACTGCAGCTTCGTTAACCGTAACAGCTCTTTTGGCTGCCATTGCTTTTCAATGGACTTTAAAAGATTCACTCCCTAAGGTATCATATCTAACTTTAATTGATAAACTTTTTTATTTAGTATACATTTATATATTCTACTCGATGGTGGTTTGTATTATTACGTACAAACTTCACCACAGTGGGGATTTAAAACAACAAAATATGTCAAAAAAAATTGATATATATTCAAGATTTATTTTCCCAATAAGCTTTATATGTATATTATGGTTTATCTTAAGCACACATTAAAATTTAGTGATGTCTGATTTTATTACATATATTCTTCCAGTATTTAATATACTAATACTTGAAATTCTTTTAAGCGTCGACAATGCTGCAGTATTAGCAACTATGGTACAAGAACTACCAGAAAGACAAAGAAAAAAAGCATTAACATATGGAATAGTAGGCGCCTATGTCTTAAGGGGTTTATCTTTTATTTTTGTTAACTATCTATTAGAAATAGAATGGCTAAAAATACTTGGTGGCGCTTATTTACTATACTTAGCTTATAATTCACTAAAAGGGCTCGAAACTGGTAAAAAATTTAAGTTTAAGTTTTTCTTCTTGAACCAATTTATTTCCGTAATTATTGGAATAGAATTAATGGATTTTGTTTTTAGTATTGATAACATTTTTGCTATTACAGCATTCAGTCATAATATTAAAATAATATTTATTGGCGTATTTGTTGGTATTATAGTGATGCGATTTGCATCGAATAAATTTATCAAAATAATTGAGAAGTACCCTGTTATTAATAAAATCGCTTACTATGTAATTGGGCTCCTTGGAATTAGATTTATATTATCATATTGGTTTGATACCCTAAACTCAACAAGTACCGATTTGATTTTTTCAGGTATAGTTGCTATTGCATTTATAATTCCGTTCTTTATAAAAAAAACTACTTAGTACAATATCTAACTAAAAGAATCAAAAGAAGAACAAAGGCAGACACTCTGAGAATTCGTTTTGTTTGTATTTTAGGAGAAATTAATGCAAACAGAATAAGTACTGACAATATTCCTATAATTAAATAATTGTTTGACATGTTTGTGTAGTTGGTTTTAATTAAGATATATGATATTAAATTTTTAGACTCCTATCTATTACATTAAATGTAATCAAAATTGTATAAAATTTAAAAAATGGTTTTTATTTAATATCTATATTTCTGTGGTTTTCAATACTTCAATTCAGATAATAAACACGAATTCAAAATGAATTAATTTTTCATAAATAATTGATTTTCAAAATATTAAAAAATTATTATATTTTAAATAAAACACTTAACTTTATTTTAAATTAATAATTAAAAAAAAAATTATGAGAAATTTAAACAACGACGAACTTATTTATTACGCAGCAACTACTATGGTTCTTATTGATGGTGATTATGACAATAATGAAATCAAAGCAGTACTTGATGTAGTTAGTGCATTTACTTCATCTGGTCTAGATGGAATAGATACTGATCAAATATCTGGATGGGCCATAGAGGATATAAAATCTATGGGTACTCAAGGCCCTGCTAAAGTAGTAAAGTATAACCTTGCTAAAGCAGATGCAACAACACAAAGAAATATTTGTATTGCTCTAGCTAAAGTTGCACTTGCAGATGACCAAGTTGCAGATGAAGAAAGCATTTTTTTTACTGACTGTTTAGAAATTGCAGGTTTAACAATAGATGATTTAAAATAAATAAACTACATTTAATAAGACAAGCTAGAAATAGCTTGTCTTATTATTTAAATAAACAATTATGGGAAAGTTAGGGTATCAGGAAATTGTATTAATAGGAATAGTAATTTTAGTAATGTTTGGCGGCAGAAAAATTCCAGAATTCATGAGAGGCCTTGGAAAAGGAATTCGTGAATTTAATGATGCAAAAAACAATACTAAAAAAGAAATTGAAAAAGATGACGATTAGGCATTTTTTAATTGGCCGCCGCAATTTTTACAAGTTCCGCCAGAGTCTTTTGTAATATTGTTTGTACACTTTTGTCCATTTCTAACATTATTACATCCAACTGTGCCACATTTAGAGCACTTTTTTAAGATGCCGCCGCAATGACTTCCAGCAGCATTTCCGTTACAATTTGCCATAAAATTTAATTTTTATTGTTTTTATTAAAAATCGAAGCTATTCTGTTTTTAAATATAATGATTATTCCCGATATTGTTAAAAGAATAGAGCTTATTCCTAAAATTAAGAAAAGTCTTAAAATTGAGCCCCTGCTCTCAAAGGGAACAATTTCATTTGGATTATCAACAGCTTGTATAATGCCTGCCAATGTTCCAATTAATCCAATTAATCCAATCAATGTTGCCGCAATAGAAGTATTATAGCTCGAATTTGCAGAAGAAATTGCTGCAGCATGAGTACCTAAATCAATAAAACCATTTATTTCTTTTTCTACATCATCTAGATCTTTCTGTAAATCATAGTTTTCAAAGAAGTAATCCCAAATTGGTAATTCGTAATCCCAATAGTTTATAATAAACCTTTTAGAAAAATATACCTTTGCAGATATAAAAATTCTATAATTCTCAAGTAATATATTTCTAGTTTTTGGGCTTTCTAACGATTTCAAATTTTCTATATAGGGTAAGGCATTAGAGATTAGTTCACCTATTATATGTTTAAGATTTAAAATATTGTAGAAAATATATAAAATTGTTTGCTCATTGAATATAGATCCGCCAGTTCTATGCTTACCAGCATCTTTTGTTATCAAAAATGTATCAACAACCTCTGCCAATGAACCAGTATAGCTATACGCCCCAATACCAATTTCCATAGTATTATTGGCATCGAATACTGGTAAGTTTGTTGGTACATTTGGTTTTAAAATACAAATAGTACTTGAAGTACGATTATTTTTTTCTAGACCTGTTATCTCACTTGAGGTTATTAATTTAAATTTATCTAGTTCATATATAATCCAATCTTTCAATGAATCAACATTGTTATTTATAGATTCGATTGAAAATTGTGTAACTAAAGTCCAGGGTTGGTGAATATCTATTTTTAACCAATAACTTTGTATATTAATTAGTTTAAAATTTACAGGAAGGCTATTTAATTCAACTATTCTTTTACTATTATAAAACTTTAATTTTTTATCCGAAAATCTCCAAGCAATTGACTGTAGCTCAATCTCATCAGGGGTGCATGGTTCATTGGCAATATTTTGCTTGATTTTTGAAAAAACTTGTAGATGATAAATATCAAGAATCATGATTAAAATTTTTAAAGGCACTTTACTAATATAGGAATCTCTCTGTTTTTATAAAATGAAGTTAATAAATATTTATTATATTTAGTATGCATAAGAAATACTAGATTATGAAAAATAATAAAAAAAGATTTTTATTTTACTTAGAGCGACTTAATTCTGTCATATTAAAATCAATAGAAATATACAATACAAACCCAATAAATAATCCAATTGAAATTATATATAAAGACAATGCCAGGACATTTTTATTTCAATTAGAGGGTCTAGCAAGGATTGAAAATAAAATTGGAATTAATAAAAAGATATGTACTAGTTTGTTATTAGAGTTTAAAGCAATTGAGGATGCACTTGGCAAATATGATTATTGGTATGATTTATTAGAAAAAAATAAAAATTGGAACATTAGTATTGAGATTGAAGAATATTTAAAAAAACAATTATTCATCCAGGCTGGTCTTACTGAGCAATTATTAATAAAATATAAATGGATAAATAAAAATAACGAAAATAAATATGAATATAATATTACTGGCTTTCTAAATAAAAAGAAGAAAATTAATAAAATAAAAATATTTAACGAGAAGAAAGAATTAAAGTTATTATTAAACCTATTCATAAGCGAAATAGATTCTATTCATAATAAATTAATTAAAAATAAATTTAATTTAAATGACCTTGAAAATGGAATTCATGAATTTAGGCGTAAGTTAAGATGGGTGGGTATATATTCGAGTGCACTAAATGGTAAGGTAGTAATTGATAGTAATACTAAAACTCCTGTTTTAAAAAAATATATTACAAATGAAAATAAAAAGAATAAATTCAATATACTGCCTGTAAATAAAGAGATTGACTATAAATTAAATTTCTTACCAGGAGGATATTACGCCATGAGTGAATTAATTGCAAAAATTGGCGTGATAAAGGATAAGGGTTTGATTAGCGAAGAAATTATTAAAATTGGAAATTGGATTAATGTACCAAAGGGTAAAATTAAAAAAAGATTGAGTACAGAGTATAAAAGTTTAACTGAAGTAAGGAGTGAAGCAAAATATTTAATTGACACTTATATTATTAAAGAAAATATTTTAATTCATATTGCAAATCACTTTAAAAATCAATTAACTAAATAAGCTAAATTTGAATGACTGATTTATTGACTGTCTGAAATATGGACAAATAGATATATAAACTAATAGCAACTTTAAAAATAATTTTCTAATTTTTGACAATACATTGTAAATCAAGTATTTACAATTATATATTTTTATTAAATATTCCTTATATTTATAATATAATTAAAATTTAATATTATGAATGAAATAGAATTCGAAAATAAATTAGTTGGTTTAAAAACTAAATATCAAGACCAGTTTAAAAAAATATATGAGTCAAATGAAGACTTCAAAGGAGACTTCAACATAATGGCTTTCTTATTTGGTGTTATCTGGTGTTTATCTAAGGGTCTGTGGGTTGTTTCAATTGTTGCGATTGTAGTATCAATATTTTCTTCAGGAATAGGTGCAATCTTTTTTTGGCTATACTTTGGTTTTAGAGGAAATTATATTTATTATAAATATCGTGTGGAAGGAAAACAAGTAGTTTATTAAAGAAAATTTGACTTATAAAGCCTTCCCCCAATAGGTAAATTTGTAATTTAAAATTGTCTAGTGCAATTTAGATATTGATTTTGGTTCATCTTTATAAATAATTGGGATTATAAATTAATAGCCATGAAAAAAGTATTTTTATTTTTCACTTTCTCTTTCTTATTATTTGCATGTGGGTATTCAAAAGAAGAATTGACTAAGGAAGTTAGAAAATCTATGGAAGCCGAATTTTTTAAGGATCAAAACAATATTGTAAGGATAAAAAGTTTTATACTAGTAAAGAAGAATGAAACCGAATATTTGGGACTACTTGAAACAGAAGAAACACTTAAATCGAATCTTTCCTTGAAAGAAGATTTCAAGTATAATGTACAAGTTTTTTATGATGGCAAATCATTTAGATGGGAAGTTGTAAAATAAAAATTTAATAATATGAATAATAAAAACATTGCTTACGCTCTTATAGTCTTAGGAGCACTTGACTTAATTATTTGGGTATCAAATGGCTTTTCATACGGTTACTTGGAATTCATAGTAGGGGTTAATTTTTTATCTAAATTTGGCGCCTGGATAATGATATCTATAGGCATATACCTTCTTAATAAAGAAAAGGGTGTAGAAAACTCTGAAATTGACCTACTTAATGATTTAGAGCAAGGAGAAGAAGTGATCTTTAAAAGTATAGGAAACTCTTCCATAATAAACTTAACAAAGAAAAAAATTATTTATAGGGCCTTAGTGAATTTGAATGATTTTGCTGCTAATCATAATAATGTTTTTACTGCAGAAAAGGCTATTATACCTTATAATACAATCGAATCAGTGAGCTCTGTTAGAACTAAAGATACCGCAAAAAATACATTAGGTGGTTTAATTAATATGGTCTATGGAATACAATTGAAAATGAAAGATGGAACAATATGTAACTTGCACATGTCCTCAAATAGCGAATTAATTTCTGCTCATATAAGTAAAAATTTAAACGTATAAAAGAGCAATTATAAATGCCAGATTCAAGATTTTAGTGCAACAGCAGCTCTTTCGATATTTCATTTGGTATTATCTACGATAAGTTAGCAGGCAAAATTAAAGATCTTATAATAACAAAATAATTTAAAAGCATATTTTATGGATTTTATTAATTTACATATTAGTCGTCAAGATGAAGGATATTTAACTTACAGCGAAATCGAAAGTTTACAAAAAATTAAGGAAGGTTGGAGATTACCTACAAAAGATGAATTGAATTATATTTTTAACAATAGAGCTAAAATTGGCGGATTTGCCGAAACGATTATAAATCAAGATGGTATAATAAAATATCCGGTTTACTGGTCCTCTACATTTGAATCTAATGGACAATGCATTCAATCTTTTGGGAATGATGAGCATGCAGGATTTCAAGGTCAAAATTTTAGCTCAGAGAATTCTTTTTATGTACGTTTAGTAAAATAAAATGCCTAATGAATATCCCTTTGAAAAGATAAAAGTAAACTATTAACATAATAACTTCAATATCAGTCTTGTAATGTTAAGGATTGTGTCTTTTACAGTAATTTTTCAGATTATTAAATAAATGAAATTTAATGAGAATATTTTTTTTAATAATTTTCGGTATTTTATTATTTTCAGGATGTACAAAAGAATTTTGGGCTGGAAAAGATGAATCAATTGTAGATAATGGGGATGGTATAATATTAAAATTTATTGATGGACTAAATGATGATCCCAAATATCAATTAAAAAAAGACCAAAATGGTTATTATTATTATACATTAATTAAAAATGGAAATCCCTATCAACAAAATATTCAAAGAATAACTGCACAAATTCTAAGAAATGGGAAGCCCGTGATTGATTTATTAGATGGTCCATATATTCCATTAACTTGGTCAAATAATCTTTTTTATTGGTCGCGATTAGGCGATACAGTTGCTCAAATAACTAAACGATATTTTAATCCGTATTTAGGGCAATATCAATATATAAACTTACCTCCTTTGATAAATTGGCAGGAAGCTATTATACCAACAATCAATACTAGTTCAGTTGCAGACCAAAATACAGGACTCATTAATACTGTGATAGCGCCTATTTCATCGATGGCTGGAGATACAATGATAGTTAACGTAAGTTACAAACATTATATAACCAAAAAAGAAAATGCTAAAGATATGTTTGTAAATGTGTCTGGAGAATTTAAAACATTTTCTGCTCAAATAGAAATAGTGTTAAAATAAACTTTATGAAAAGAAATTAAACTTTTATTTGAAGATTTTTTTTGGTTATTTGTTAATAAACAATTTTTCTTTATGAAAATAAAAAAATATATATATTTTATAACAATTATACTTTTATTTGTGTCCTGTAAAAATAAAAATGTATACTCTGAAGAGAATAAAGCTTTAATTTTATTCAGATGCAATATTATTAATTTTTCAATTTTGAAACAAGGTGATATGAGTGATAAATTTTTAATTGAAAACGGAATAACAAAAAAAATTGATTGCCTTTGTTATTTAGATAAAATTCAAAAAGAATTTACAGATGAAGAATATATGCAAATTAATATGGACTTTACTGGTTCAGATATAGAAAAAAGAAAAAAAATGTTGAGTTTATTAAAAGATTGTCAAGAAAAATGATGATTATTTTTACTAAATTCTTAAAAAACATGATGGCAAGAATATAGTCTCTGTCCTAATTAGTTCCTAACCTGAAAGCACTTGCCTTGTAAAAGCCATCTATTATGCTATTAATAACTAATTGACTACTATTTGTTTTTTATTAATTATTCTAATTATAATATATTTCTTAATAATTTTTTAATAAAGTATTAACCTACTTTCAAATTTTGTATCAGAACTCCTTAAACTATTCATTTTTCTATCAGCACTAAAATAAATTATAGTTTTTGTTCTAATTATATATTCCCCTCTCATTGGATTCCATGAAGATAATATTCCTGGTTTTAATTTTTTCACCTTGCAATTATAAAAGTTAAATATTTCATTATTTTCAATATTATTTACAATACTATCTCTTTCGAATATTGGCTCAATTTCATTATTATATAATGGAAGTTTCTCTGCTGTTGTAAGCATATTTTTAACATAAGATCTGCATTTTTCATTTAAATCTAATTTAATAGAATTAATAAACTGATCGTATTTTTTATAAAATAATATTTTTTCTTTTAAACTTATAACGCTATCTCTACTATTATTTAATGGGATAATAGTAGAATAATAATCTATTTTTTTTAGCATAGAATCGAGTGAATTTAAAAATAAAATAGTGTCTTTAATTTTCAGGGCTTCTCTTTGAAGTGAAATCACATCGGAATTAACAAAAATTGGTATTTGTATGTTTATTAAATCTTTCGTTTTGGACTTGATATCTTGAACTTCATTTAATTTTTCACTTGAAGAATATTTATTCTCAAAATCAGAACATAGTAATATTAATTCATTACTTGTGTTTAAAAAAATATCTGCGCTATTGAAATTTTTATCAACTAATTTTTCATATTTTGTTTTAATAATTGAATAATTTTTTTGATCTGCAGGTTTAGTAATAAAATAGATTATTGTAATTGTAATAATTATTGCTAACCCTATTATAATTTTTTTCATAATTACTTATATTTTTTTTAGTTTATTAATGATTTAAATACTTTGACTAAAACAAAATATTTTTCATATTTATCTAAGAATTTTAACATACTAAATACATTTTATCTATAAATATAATACAATTTTCATATTGATCTATTAAACCTATTTTGTTAATCCACCATCCCATCCATCAAGCCACTATGGAAAGTTTTCAGGCTCTCATCCTCAAATCTTCCAAAGTAGTTCTGGGTAGTTTTTAAATTAGAATGTCCTAGGGCTTCTGATATATAGGCCAATGGAGCATTGTTGTTTTTTTGAATGGTGGCAAAACAGTGTCTTGCTACATAGCTTGTTACTTTAAGGCTTAATCCTAATTCAAGCCCAACTCTAGTAAGTTTTTTATTTGTATTTCTAACAAAGGTCTTTATATGATCATATTCTTCTTGTGGGGTAAGGCCATGTTTTAAAATTGGAAAAATGTAATCGTCTTTCTTTTTTGATTTATTCCCTCTTTTATTAATGATGTATAATAAACTATCATCTAAAGGTACCATAATTGGTAGACTATTATTTTTGCTAATGCGTTTTGTTTTAGCACGTCTAAATTCAATAAACTCTCCTTTAATGTTTTCATATTTTAATAAGGCAATATCCTTAAAATTCATTCCATTACTAATAAAACTAAATACCCAGTAATCCAATGCTATTGCATCTGAATCTCTTCTAGCAGTATAATTAATAATTTGTTTAATCTCGTCCTTTTTTAATGTACGGCTTATTTTTTGAGGAGCTGGGATGGAGTACTTTTTGAAAGGATATTTAGAGGCATCTACTACTTCATTCTCTATAGCCAAGTTAAAAATTGTCCTAAGCGCTCTTAAATACATTCCAACAGTTGTTAAAGACCTCCCTTTATCTGTCATCCATTTTTCATACCCTTTTAAAAAATCAGGAGTTATTTGAGAAACCTTTAAGTTTTTTTTGAAGGTTAACATAGAGGTTAAAGAATCTTTATAGGAACTAGCTGTAGAAATTCTACCCTCTTCTTTTAAAGCTTCCATATGTTTCTCATAAATAGAACTTACCTCATCATTTAGCTGAATCCTTCTTGATTTCTTCTTATCTGCGTAGAAGATGTTTTCAAAATCGGCAAAAGTAAAAGGAACTATACTTTCTGCAATTTGGGTTTGCCTGTCCAACCAGGAAACTGTTTGACGTTTTAGTAGCTTAGTTGACTCATCTCTTAGTCTATTAGCTAGTAGGCGATCATACCCTTCTTGGCTTGTCTTAAAAGGGGTCTTGTAGCGCTTTTTTTGACGACCAAAATAGACAGTAAGTTTAAGGGGATAGTTACCGTCTAAAAGCTTAAAACGGGTATCAAAAAGGTAGGTCAATGTTGGCTTTTCCATAATAGTCAGGGGTCTTAAAATTTGCACCACAAATTGCACCACAAAACCAATTTGCACCACAATTTGCACCACAAAAATAGGGGAAAATGTCCAAAAAAAAGCCATTTGTTATTCTTGGAAATAACACAACAAGCTGATTTAGTATATTTTATGTCATAAAAATTTTTTTACCCTATTTAGGGGGTAACCTGACTCATAATCAGGGGGTCCCAGGATCATGCCCTGGTGGGCCCACAGCCGAAAGGCAAGATTTTCAAGGGTTTATGCTGTTAAAAGCGTAGACCCTTTTTGTTTGGGGTAAGTCCTGGTCAAGTTTTGAATAATAAAAAATAGTAAAGAATGTTTTATAAATAAACAAATTCATATATTAACAAATTGTTATGTGACATTACAATTTGTTTGTAAAGTTTAAAAATTGAATATTTTCGGAAAACTAATATTAGGATATATGCATATTCACCCTCCACACAAAGTAGGATCAAATATTAAAGATCATTTCGTTCATTTTTTAATGCTTTTTTTAGCAGTTCTTCTTGGTGCACTTGCCGAAAATTATCGTGAAAATTATATTGAAAGAAACAAAGAACATGAATATTTAAATTCTTTGATTTCTGATTTACGCCAAGATACATCAAGATTAAATATTTGCATTGAATCTCGAATTGAAAAAAATACAAATGCAAAAAAATTAATATCGCTATTAAGCCAACCAGTGATTTCAAACACAAAAGATATTTATTATTTAACTAGACTTATGACTAGAGTGGAGGCATTTGAAGGAGTTGATGGAACTTTTAATCAATTACGCTCAGGCGGATTTAGTTTGATTGAGGATCAAAAAATAATTACTAAGGTTAATGAATATTTGCATATAAGAAAAACAATTTACGATTATAATACAACTGAAGAAAATATTTTACTGCAATTGAGAAATTCGCTATCTCAAGTTGTTAAAGCAGAAATATTTAGTCAAATGTTAAACACGGAAATTAATAAAAATTATAAATATTATATTAAACCATTAGAAAAAAATGAAGAATTATTTTCTTATGATAAAACGAAAATTAATAATTTAGTTTATTGGATCTCAAGTGACAATGGAAATCAGACACTTAATAAAAATCAAATGTTGTTACTGAAAAATAAAGCGATAGAATTAATAAAATTGATAGAATCTCAAATGAATTAAGTGCATGTTTAAGAATAGACCTAAATCACATATAATTTTAATTACCATTTTTCTTGTAATATTAATTACTGGTTCAATTTTTACGATGAAGGTTTCCAATAATGTCATGGAAATTGCATCTTCTGTTTCAAGGAATATGAAAAATACAATGGATCCAAAAGCTCCTGATCCAGGAAAAACTCAATCAGAAAATTTGGTTATTCCAAGTACTTCAAAAAAGGTTGTAATTGGGAGTTATCTAGAAAGAGTTGAAGATTTAAATGTTAAGGAATCAAGTTGGAGTTATGAATTTTATTTATGGTTTAAGTGGAAATCAAGTGAAATCGATTTTTTAGGGAAAAGAGATAAAAATCATAAAAATGAATTACCTTTTTCAATTATTAACGGTGATGTAATAAAATGTGATATAGTTAATCAATACTATGATAGTTTAAATAATATTGAGTACATACAATATTTTGTTAAAGCAAAAAATACGCAATTTTTTGATGTTTCACTCTATCCAATTGACAAACATGATTTAATAATTCCTATTGAACACAAATGGTTAGATAAAAATCAATTATATTTTCAACCTGATACAATTGACTCAAAAGTAAGTTCCAGAGTAATGGTAAATGGTTACGAAAAAAGTAATGATATAAAAGTTATAGAAAAAACACATGCTTATAAATCAGCTAGAGGAAATCCAAAATTTTCATCTGGTTATAAAGTTGATTTTTCTCAATTTAGAATGGCAATTAGGATATATAAAGGAGGCCTCTCAGTTATTTTAAAATTATTTTTAATTTTATATATAGCAGTTTTAGTAACTTTTATTGCACCATTTTCAACCGATCCTAGTAGATATACAACTGGTGCCTTATTTACTACAGCCGGTGCAAACTATATATTAGCTTCTAAACTTCCAGCAACTAATATTTATTCATTAGCCGAAATTATTAATACTTTATGTGTTGTTATTATAATTATTATGATGGGGCTATTGGCAGTACTCCCATCCGTAATTTTTAAAGACGGGATTGTTGATTCTTTTGAGAAAAAAATGAATAGACTAATAAATATAACTATGTTTTCATTTTTTCTTTTAATAAATTCACTTTTAATCTATATTGGAATAACTTATTCATAAAATAAAATATTATGGAAGAAAATGTAATTTCATTTAAGTATACTGAAATTTTTATTTTAGTATGGATTATTTTTTCACTATTCGTAGGATTATTAGGCTATAAAAATAAAGTTGGATTCACCCTAGCTTTAGTTTGGTCTATTTGTTTTTCTCCTTTAGTTGGATTATTAATTGTTCTTAGATATGAGAAATTAAAAAATGTATTTAAGAAAAATACTAATAACTAAATAAAAGGCCAGGCCAGGTTCCGTGCCAGGTTTTCACGAAAAACGGGTTGAAACAGGTGAATTATGAGAAAAATAGATCTATTTCATTCTTGTATCCTATTGATTATCAATAATAGAAAAGGTATGTAATACCACTAGGAACCCTCATAATCAGGGGGTCCCAGGATCATGCCCTGGTGGGCCCACAGCATAAAAAACTGTATTTGAAGGGTTTATGAAGTAATTTTCATAGACCCTTTTTATTGGGAATAATTCCTGAACTCCATCTGCACCAAAATTTGCACCACAACTTTTATAATAAGGGTGAATCTTAGGGAAGAGGATGGAATTGAAAACATTAGTTTATTTTCAAGTATAAAATTTTATTATGAAATTCATCCCATTTTTATTTTTATCAGTCATCTGCTTAATTTGTCAAGCACAAAGTCCTAAAAGAGTAAATTTCACTCCAACTAATTATTATTCTTTTTTTGCTGCTGAAACAAAACCGGTATTAACTATTTTACCAGGAGATACTATTTATACTAGCTCTGTTGATTGTGATGGATTTGATAAAAACGGAATTAAACGTTCAATTGGTAAAGCTGAAAATCCTTTAACAGGACCTTTTTATGTAGAAGGTGCGGAAGAAGGAGACATTATAAAAGTAACTTTCACAGACATGAAATTTAGCAGAAATACCGCTTTATGTCTGCCCTTTTTTCATGAACGCAGTATGCCCTCCTCTATTACCGATTTGGTAAAAAATAATCTTGAGCCCATTGTTTGGGATTTAGATCTAAAGAAAAACAAAGCGAAGCTTCAAGCTCCTACAGAACATTTAAAAAACTTTGAGGTGGCTATTAACCCTTTTCTTGGATGCGTTGGTTTAGCTGCTCCGAAGGGACAAGAGGTTGGCACAGGAGATGCAGGACCCTTTGGTGGCAATATGGATTTTAATCGTGTTGCTAAAAATGTTTCCGTTTACTTGCCAGTATATAATAAAGGTGGGCTTTTGTATTTAGGTGATGGCCATGCCGCACAAGGAGATGGTGAAATTAATTGGATGGCCTTAGAAACATCTTTAGATTATGCATTCACCGTTAAACTTATTAAAAGCCCTGCTCAAAAATTAGCATATCCAAGAGTTGAAGATGCTACTTATATTATGACAGTTGGTTTGGATGCTAGTCTAGATAACGCTTTAAAAATTGCTTCAAAGGGAATGTTGGCTTGGTTACAAGAAGATTACAATTTAACTATTGAAGAAGCGACACAAGTAATGGGATCTTCTTTAGAATATAAAATTACAGAAATTGTAGACCCTCAAGTTGAAATTGTGGCAATGATTAAAAAAACTGCTTTGAAGAATATTTCAAAGCAAAAAAAATAAAATTAAGGGAGTTTTGCGAAATCAATTACTGGAGGTTTTTTTGGCTTTTCAATATTGAACTGGCTGTCAATGGTTATGGCTGGAAAAAAGAATCCACAGTTTTTCAGAAAAAAGGAATTGCCTTTTACTCCACCAGCATAGTCCAATCTAAATTGCTTTCTTGCAGTTTGATCAGCAGTGAATTTTGCTGAAGATATTGCTGTCCATACCCCATTAGTATCTCTAACCCATGGGTTACCATAAATAGCCATTCTGGTTTTATCTCCTGTCTCTGTAATGAAATTTTCTAAAAAGGAATGGAAATTTTTAAGGTAGGTATTGGTCTTCGGCCTTTTGAAACTAGCAATAAGCATCCATTTATTTTCCTCTGGTGCAAAGAAATAAGCAGTATAAATGGTTGAATTATCTGACTGCGGTTGTCCACGTAATAAAAATTGATAGGTGTTTCCTGCTTTCCAGGGATATACAAGATAGCTTTGTCCGCCCGCACCCTCATTACCAAACTCACCAGCATGAACATTGTTTCCTTTTTTGAGCATCGTAATTTTTAATTCCGGTGGAATACTTGCCGGGTCATCCGTGGAATAGGGGCTCCAAACTGAAAAAAGAATTCTTCTTTCTGTTAATGAATTAACCTGAATTCCAAAATAACCTTCTGCAAAACCATTGGCCATAAAGTAAGAGCCTATGACATCATTGCCTTCAGGTACCGTTATCTCACTGTAAAATTCAGTAATCTCTGAAGCTGGCAGGGTGTATTTAAGATGAACAGATGGACCTCTTCTTCCCCAATAAAAATAATTATCAATATTATCTTTCACAAATGCCGTTTCACTATTAATTGATGTTCCACTAATGCTAATTGAACTTACTATTCCAAAATTTTCTGCAGTCCTTGAAACCCCCTGAAGCTCTATCATCACATATCCCTGATGAATATTCTCCCACTTGCCGACATAAAATTCTTTTTCCAAACTACCCTCAACCGTTAGTTCTTTAGAAATACCCTGTAGAGTAAATTTCAATTTATTTTTGCCCCCTGGATTCATATTAACAGAGAGCTTAAGCGTGCCGCTTTGCGAAATATAAACATAGGTTTTTACCCTGGTGGAACTAGACTCCCAATTAGTTAAACCCATATTGGTTATTTTGCCGCCATGAATGGTCCAGGTATTTCCACCCATTGGGACGATCGTTTTATTGGCATCATGCGTCTGCGCTTCGTTATATAAACTTGGAGCGGCTTTAACACAGAAACCAAAAAAGGTTAATAGTAAATAGGGAATGAAAAGTTTAATCATGGTACAATTTAATAAATCTATGTTTATTCTTGCCGTCTATATAAACAATTCTCATTTAATACTTGTAGTCCAATTATTTAGGTAATTTTGCCCCGTGAAAAAATATCTAATTATTCTATGCCTTAATTTGGCTATCCAACAAACACTAGTTGCCCAAGGAAAAATTACAGGAACTGTGGTTAACAATAATAAGCCAGTTGAATTTGGCAGTGTTACCATTTCCAATGTACAAGATGCTAATAAAGTACTTTTTTACGAAGCAACTGATAGCCTAGGGGCATTTAGCTTTAGCAATCTTATTTATGGTACCTACTTATTAAAAGTAAAGCTAGTTGGTTATTTACCCATTTCAAAAACTGCCACAATAAACGCAAATGGTTCAAACTTAATTTTTAATAACCTTAATTTAATAGAAGACGCTAGTGAATTAAGTAAAGTAACCGTTACTGCACAGAAAAAAATGATTGAAAAAACTGCTGAAGGTTTTATAATAAATACAGCTAATAATATTGCTCAAATAGGTGGAACTGCCACCGATATACTTAAATCAACACCTACTGTAACCGTAGACAACGACGGAGCCATTACCTTGCGAGGTAAAACGCCCTTAATTTTAATTAACGGAAGAAATTCTGGTATTGCTAATATGGACCAAATTGCGGCAAGCAGTATTGAAAGCATTGAGATTATTAATAGTGCATCTTCTAAGTATGATGCCAATGCAGAAAGTGGTATTATTAATATTAAATTAAAGAAGAACAAGCAGTCTGGAACCAATGGTGCTATGGCCCTTGGCGGTGGTATTGGCGCTAAAGGCAGGGTGAATAGTTCTTTTATTGTAAACAATAAATTAGGCAAATGGAATATAGGACTGGGCTATGACAATAGGTTTGCAGGAAGAACTAGAAAAATTGAAAGCAATAGAACCAATTATAATTTAATAGATAATTATTCTATTATTCAAAAAAGAAATGATGAAAGAGTTGAAAAACTGCAAAATTTAAAATTAAATCTTGATTACAATATCAATCAGTACAATACTATTTCTTTTGAAGCACTAGGCAATATGGAAAGCCAGGACAATAATGAAGATTTAATAAGTAAACTATATAAAAAACCTAATGTATTTACAAGTAGTAATGATAGAAATTCCTTCGAATACGAAAAAGTAAAAGAAGGAGAATTTGCATTGAACTATTTGAAAACCTATCAGCATTCAGAAAAAACATTAAATGCAAGCCTTAGTTCTTCTATTGAAAAAGGCAGACAGAATACCGATATATACACTACTTCATTAGACTTAGAGGGTAAAACAATGGGTATGATGCAAACACAGCTAAC
>Ga0214919_10000754_pt1 | contig 55572 bp, 44 predicted proteins | sample LL1503_MetaG_FD_177994 | JGI IMG/M metagenome (GOLD analysis project Ga0214919, IMG submission 177994) | Freshwater microbial communities from Lake Lanier, Atlanta, Georgia, United States - LL-1503 | ecosystem: Environmental > Aquatic > Freshwater > Lake | place: USA: Georgia | collected... | reverse complement strand
ACGGGTAACTAAATCATTCGAAACGCCGGTTGCAATTCTCGCCAAAGTTCCCATTGAACATGGACAAACAATCATTGTTTTGAAACTGGATGATCCAGAAGCGAAAGGTGCGTTAAAGTCCATTTTACCGTAAAACTTAAATGGAAAATTTTCAAAACTTTTATTGCCAATTTCAGTTTCCCATATATACTTCGCATTATCGCTCATTACAACGGCTACATTTTCTAACTGTTCGTTCATTGTGGCTAATTTTTCCAACAATATCTTGGCATAAATAGAACCACTCGAACCTGTTATGGCAACAACAATTTGACTTTTCATTCTTTTTTATTTTTAATTCGATAGCAAGCGGTTAGACCAAGCACATTATTATACATTCCTTTATTGAAAAGGTCTGAAAGAAAATTTGGATAGTAAAGAGGAACATTAAATTTTTTAACTGGGAAAAGTGAGTTAGTGTAACGTAAATCAATAATTAAATTTTCGGTGATTTGAATTCCCATCCCAATTACGAGTGCGCTTTCCAACCTTCTAAAGTCACGTGGATTGACTTCGCCGAAGTCATCCCATTCCCGCACTTTCATAAGCATTCCTATTGTCTCCCCAATTTCAAAATAAAATTTCTTATAATTTTTTCGAATTAAAAACGGAGCTTCTGCATATTGCATACGAATTTCGAATGCATCGAAGTCGCCTTTTTCCGGATAAGGAATTTTTTTACTGCCCTTTCCTGAATATTGTAACTCCATTTGAAAATAAAATGGCTTTGAAGGATCTGTGCATACAAAAAAGCCAGCAACAAATCCAATTTGATTAAATCCAGCATAACTATCTCCATGAATTTGACAGCCATTAATTCCAGCAATCATCCCAGCGTGAAAAGTTTTTTGTGCTTGTAAATTAGATAGCGCAAATAGTATTAGAAATAATAATTTATAACGCATACTACAAAGTTAACGATAGATTACTCTAAAACCCTTAAACTTAATTTGTAAATTGCTAGCGTAAATCCACTTCCGCAGCTTGCAAAACACCGTAATCAGATGTTTTATAAAGGATGGCGATAATTTTGCAGTGGGTATCCACAAATAATGGGTTGACTGTGTAAGTGTTTGTGGTAGAATAGTTAATTGGTGTGTTGTTCAGAATACTTCCTGAATTAATAGTTTCACCAGTAACAATTCCGGGTGTATTTATACAGCCACGAAATACATGGTTAAACTCAAAGTTATTGTCGATTCCTGGAGCTGGAAATGTAATGTCAGTTTGCGAACCTATTATTTCACTTTCAACCAAATACAATGCGATGTTGTATGTGCCTGTAGTGTCCACCATAAAATTTCCAGTAACATTTACACTCAAGTTTCGTGAAGAGGTGTTGTAGGATGGAATTATTTTAATGTATGCAGTCATTGGTTGTGCGAGAATAGTAGCCACCGTTGAGGGCCATGCAGTAACGGCGGTAGGAAAGGATGTTGGAAACCCATAGCGATTGACAAGACCAGTTGGGAGTCCGAATGAATTAGATCCAAACACTAAATCATAATCGGCATCTTCGGCAGCAACTCTAAAGTCTTCTGAAAATGTTCCAGGTGTTGCGCCTGATGGCAGTTGGTGTGGGGGGCAAGGTTCTGCATAATAGTCGATGTGTACACCCATTCCAATTATTTGTGTAGGATAAGCAGCCCCCAAGCTATCCAACATTCTTGATGCTGTAGGACAGTTAGGGCAAGTGTGACCAGTGAAATCTTCTATGAAAATTTTTCGTACGGTATCGGACAAAGGAACAGTTACAGTTCCTACTTGATTCGGCGCTACTACATAGTCACATGACATAAAACTTAGCACAGCAATTGTAAATAATAAAAGTATTTTTTTCATCTTTTCTAAATTATGATTTTAGAATGAGCTTGTTATTGTAATTGTAAAACCATTTGATGCAGGAATTTGTCGGCAAACTCCTCCTACACAAAAAATTCCCTGTCGTTGTTTTCCATAACCCAAAACAATTCTGTTTGTCCCCTTAAAAAAACCAGCTTGCCCTGAGAAATAATGAACACGACGACTTGGTTCTTTATTCCCATAATTATATTGATCCATTAAAGCAATAAAGTAATGATCACCAATGGACAGCTCTTCTAATAAAGCGGCCCAATTTCCATAGTCTTCTTTGCTTTCTTTTTTTCCACCTAATAACATGTGTTCAGCATCTGAACGTAAGGTGAGTTTGCTGTTTATTTTCCATGTCAGGTCAACCACAACAACATCTGCATTGATGTAAGGATAATTTGATTTTCCTTCTAGTGCATTTTTGTTATAAATAAAATGTGCGAAAAGAATTGTTGCTTTCACACGTTGGTTGAATTTTCGGAATATTTCAACATTCAGATCATTGAAATACATGGTGTCGCCTATAGGAAGCCAATTAGAAGAATAGCCGAATCTTTTTCCCGTGCCATCATTTAGTTTAGTTGTATCCAATCCATAAGCAGCAGAATAATTTAAAGAAATATCTGTTCCATATTTTCCGCCCAACTTCGAACCTTTTTTAAGCTTATAATCCATTTGCGCCTGCCAGCAAGTTTGTCCGTTAGGTTGCGACGCGAATGGATAGTAAGAAGCGAGGGCATAGGTGTGTTGTTTGGTAAGTGTTGGAATTAAATTAATGTTGAGCTGTGTTAATGCGGCTGTGCGATCTGAACGAAAGGAAAAATTATCAACTCGTAAAAACCCTAAATAAATTCCGAGTCCCTTTTGGCTGTAGGATAAAGAGGAGAACAACGCTTCCCCTGGCTTGTAAATAAATCCATTAGCAGCAGATGGGTCATTTATTTTATAGGCATATTCAGTAGAAAAGTTAATTCTATTTCGAATCACATTAGTGCGCGCCGACCAAGCTCCAACATTTTGTGGCAATACTAAAAATGGGTCTTGGTCAACTTGAAATTTACTTACAAAACTCCCCCCGAAAATAAGTTGTGTTTTAATATTCTCCATTCGCGAACCAAACAACTCATTAACATTGAACTCGCCATCAGCAGCCCTGACAATACCAGGTCCTGTGGACATAAAGTTCCGTTGTTTTCCCCAAAGGCCTTTGAGGTAAACTCCTTTGCAAGGCGTGTAGCGAATGCGTATTCCTTCTATAGCATTATCTATTCCAAGCGCTCGCTCTTCGAATGAACGTAAAATCAAACCGCTTCCAAATTGCTCGTAGCTATTACCTACTGTAATCTCTAAGCCATCGTTATTATACGAAGCGTACCTGTAGGGAATTCCTGTTCCTTGGTATCCACTAGGAAAGCCATTTAAGTGGTTTAAATAACTTTCGTAACGAATTCCAGCAGAGAATTTCCCATTCACATAGGTAACAGCACTCCATCCATTAAACAATGCTTTTTCAGGAATTGTATCTGCACCAATGATAGAGTCAGGAATATAATATTGCGCTGAGATATCAAAGTTTCCATGAATTTGACCACCACCAATATTGTTAAGATTTGTTTGTGCAGTCGTAATTGTTATCGATCCAACAAGCAAGCATATAATGAGTTTCAAAACATTTTTCACAGAAGAAATATTTTTAAATAAACTTTAATTATTCGGGCTTCTCGCCTTTAGCAACTTTTGATATTACATCGTGCAATTTTTCTACACCTCCATTTTGATTGTAAACATTAGTTTGCCAAACAATTTCACCACTCCCATTTAAAACAAAAATATGTGGTACATTATTCACATTCATAGCACGTTTGAAATCTTGATTCTCGTCCAAATAAACTTCGTAATTCCACTCTTTACTTTCTAAGTATGGTTTTACTTTTGGCGAATTTCGTTGGTCGTCAATTGAAATAGCAATTAATTTTACGCCAGTTTCTTTTTGCCACTCTTCATACACTTCAGTAATCTCATTTAATTCTTTTTTACAAGGAGCACACCATGTTGCCCAGAAATCGAGAATAATTGGTTTTCCGTCATTCTTGAAATCAGCAGTGTTGACCATTTTTCCGTCCAACGTTTTCACCTGAACAGATGGAACTTTCTGATTCGGGCCATCGTCGAAACGAAATGCGAGTGTGACGAAAAGAAATGAGAAGAACAATAATGTAGATGAAATGCGTTTCATAAAATTGTATTAAAATGGAATGATATTAAAAGAAGAACTGACGATTCTGACGCAAAATCCGAGCCAAAACCGACAGTTCTTTTATTGTTTTCTAGTGTGTAATTTTAGTGAACAACCGATACTTTGCTTGTAAATAGAGATGCACCAGCACGTACTGTGATGAAATACATTCCATTTGCAAGTTCAGTTCCATCAATAGAAATTACCTGTTTCCCAGCTGCTAATTCGCCATGATTTATTTTGCTAATTAGTTCACCTGTCAAAGAATAAATTTCAATCGCCACCTCTTGTGTATTTACCAAATTCAGGTTAATTGTTGCGAATTGGTCAAATGGATTTGGAAGTACATCAATAGTATTAGATGTTGCAGTTTCCAAAATTCCAACTGAGCAAACTACATTGCTAATGTTGATGTCATCAACATAGATGTTGTTGCCGTAGCCGTTTATTCCTCGGAACATTACAAAAACCTGATTGTTTCCAGAATAGGAAGCAAGGTCAATACATTCTGCTCTCCATTGTGTTGCTGAGGGAGTAAAGGCACTAGTGGTAGCAGGAGCGGTAGCAAGTACTGCACCAGCTTTTGTCCACATCGAAACCCAAGTAGCACCGCAATTTGTAGAAACAAGGACTTCTAATGCATCAGAATAAGTGTTATTATAAATGGCATGAGCCACTTTAAAATTAATTGATGCATTGCTCATGTTTGTTAGGTCTATTGGTTCAATGATAAATTCATCAATTTCCCCAGCTGATCCATACGAATAACAATCATATTTCACTGAGCCCGAATTAGTACCGACTCTTTCCCAGCTTATGCCAGCATCAGCATTATTGAGTGCCCATCCAGCATAAGGGAATACTGTAGCGGAAAAATTATTTGTATAAGGAATTGCAGTACCAGCGCCAATGTTAACTGAAAAAGAAGCTGTCTGACTTGCATAACTGGTGTTGAATACAGGCGTTCCATTTGGATTTGCAGGCCATGCATTATAAGTATGCGATCCGGCTGTAGCAGTAAATGGAGCAATTGAAACAACTGTTGAAGCGCCAGGAGCAAGATTTCCTGTCCATGCATAAGTAACTGCAGCATTCATGTCTAGCTGTGTCATAATATCACAAGAGGTAAGCGCAACACTGCCGTTGTTTTTTAAGGTAACTGTAGGACTATAGTTACCGGAGCAACTTGAACCAATACCCGCCAATGCAATTACTGAAGCGTCGTTTGCAAGTACAATAGGATTGTCGCCAGCAGCTTGCTGCACAGCTTTATTTCCATCGTCCTGAATCCAAGTTACAAAGTTGATTTGACTCTTGTCATAAATGTAATTTGGAACTGTCACTACGAAGGTCATAGTGGTGGTTTGAGCATTGGTCCAAGTTGAATTCAATAATGAACCTGCTGCACTTGGATACATTTTGCGCATCACATCATAAAAAACAGTTTCTCCGTTTGATCCGGGAGGAGTTGCAAAAGTTATAACCTTTTCTGTCATTCCCAAATGTAGTTTTAAGGCTCCACCTGAAGTATAGGATTGTGAAGCTGTCACTATAACTGTTACAAATGCAGAATCAAAATCACTTGACATGGTGTGCGTCACAGATAATGAAAAAGGCGATGGAACATTGTATTGTGTGTTGATAATATTTGTGGTCCAATTTGAAGGAGAACCAGCGTAATTAGGGCTGCTTACTGCTGCAACGCTGCCATCCATTGTGGCATAAGGTACTCCGTTAGTTGCATAATAGGTTACACGTGGGCCAACGTCTGATTGTGTTTGAACGTTCATAGGATCAACGCCTGGCCAATTGGTTTGGTATTTAATTGCCACCACTTTAGTTGGATTTGCTTGAAGCAAAGTGTTGAAAGCTGGATTAGCAGCTGCACAAGGCCCACATGATGCTTGCGTAAATTCTTCAGCTAAAACCATTCTTTGTGATTGCGCAAAAGCACCAATCGCAAAAGAAGAAGTCAATAATAATAAGTAAATATTTTTCATATTCTTTAAGTTTTGATAGTTAATTAAATTGTTTTAATGTTTTATATAGCTAAGGTAGTTAGTAAATTCAAATAAGCGTTTTTTTATTAATAGATTTTTAAAAATAATTGATAAAAGATAGATTTAACCGTTTTATGCCTTATTTTTGTGGGAGTCAATTATAAAGTTTTAACTTGTATTCAATTTTCTAACAAATAATATAATAAAATGAAAAAAACACTACTCATCATCGCATCTGTTGGCTTTGTTGGAATGCTATTTGCACAGCCAAGTTTTACGATTACCGATGTTAGCTCTGTTAATATTACAGGAACAACTCAGACTTTTTGGATTGATCAGGATATTTTGGATGCGCGCCACTACACTATGACAAATACTTCTTCAATCAGTATCGATTTAAAAGTGCGCAAAACCAATGTTCAACTAAATACGCCCACTGCATATTCTACTTATTGTACATGTATCAATTGTTATCCCCCTGCAACAACTATGTCAGTCCTTTTCACTTTAGTTCCTGGTGAATCTTGTGATCTTATTGCGGATTATTTTCCTGATAGTACAGCTGGCACAGGCCAGGTCCGCTATACAATTTTGAATCAAAACAATTCTGCAGATTCAGCAACTGTAGATTTTATTTACAATTCGACACCAACAGGCATCAATTCGAATGTTTTTGAAAAAGCAAGTGTTTCAAATCCTGCACCTAATCCTGCTTCCTCAGTATTCGCCATTAATTATAAATTAGGGTCAACTACTAGTGTTGGTGCAAAAATGGTTGTTTATAATATGCTCGGTGATCGTGTTAAGGAACAGACAATTGAGGATAATGATGGAACAATTAGAATGGATGTTTCAACATTCAACCAAGGAATTTATATCTGTTCACTTGAATCTGAAGGCAAAACTTTGGTAACACGCAGATTAGTTGTTACACATTAATTAGTTAATAAAAATTATGAAACGCCTCTGCTTTTTTGTAGGGGCGTTTTTATTTTCCACAAAGAAATTATAACGTTTGGAATTCGCCCTTAAGAAATTTTTTTACCAAAGGAGGAACACCATTTCCCGCTGTTTCTTTGATAAAAACTAAATTAGAAATACCAGGATTATTTACTTCATTCGGATCAACTAAATAAACAGGACAATCATTTTGTGTTGAATGAACTAATCCTGCAGCTGGATAAACATTTAATGAGGTGCCAATGATCAGAAAAATATCGGCTTCAGCAGAAATTTCAGCAGCAAGATTCATTTCAGGAACCATTTCCCCAAACCAAACAATATGAGGTCTTAATTGAGAGCCTTTTTCACATTTCTCACCTGCTTTTATTTCCCAACCTTTAATATCATAAACCAATTCAGGATTGAAAGTGCTTCTCGACTTACGAATTTCGCCATGCAAATGGAGCACTTTTTTTGATCCAGCACGTTCATGTAAATCGTCAATATTCTGAGTAATAATTTGAACGTCGAATTTTTTTTCCAACTCGACCAGCGCTGTATGGGCTAGATTTGGTTGTGCGGCCAACACTTGTTTTCTTCGCTGGTTATAAAATTCGAGCACCAAATTCTGATTCCTTGCCCATGCTTCAGGAGTAGCTACGTCATTTATGTCATACTTTTCCCAAAGTCCACCACTCTCTCGGAAAGTACTGATTCCACTTTCAGCACTTATTCCAGCGCCAGTAAAAACAACTATTTTTTTGAATTTAGACATTTATAAAATTGGGCTATAAAACGGCATAAAACTACCTTAAATCTGGGTTCTTGCTTTATTTTCAACTAAATCAATCCTAATAACCTTAAAATCAGCAGTGTTGTAGTAAAAATCGTTTCCCTGTACTCCGTGCAAAATTATTATCTTCGTTGTTCGGTTTTGCCGTTAAAAACGGTTCTATAAAGACCAAAACTTTGATAAAAAAGTATGGAAAAATTCAGAAAACAGGACGCCCTCGATTATCATTCACAAGGCCGCCCTGGAAAAATTGAGGTCATACCTACCAAGCCTTATTCATCTCAACGTGACCTAACGTTAGCCTATTCTCCGGGTGTTGCAGAGCCTTGTTTGGAGATTGAAAAAAATCCAGAGGACGCCTATAAATATACATCAAAGGGAAATCTTGTAGCTGTTATTTCTAATGGAACAGCTGTTCTTGGTTTAGGCAACATCGGACCTCTTGCCTCTAAACCAGTCATGGAGGGCAAAGGTTTATTGTTCAAAATCTACGCTGATATCGATGTTTTTGATATTGAAGTGGACACGGAGGATATTGAAATTTTTATTCAAACAGTTAAAGCGATTTCTCCCACCTTCGGTGGAATTAATTTGGAAGATATTAAAGCACCCGAGTGTTTTGAAATAGAAAGAAGATTGAAGGAGGAGTTGAATATTCCCTTAATGCACGATGACCAACACGGAACGGCCATTATATCTTCAGCGGCTTTAATTAATGCTGTTGAAATTGCAGGGAAAAAACTTGATAAAATTAAGTTAGTTGTTAACGGGGCGGGGGCTTCTGCAATTTCATGTACGCGCATGTATCTTGCAATTGGCGTTAAGAAAGAAAACATTCTAATGCTCGATTCGAAAGGCGTTATCTCAACTGATCGAGACGATTTAGATGAAAGTAAATTGTTTTTTGCTGTAAAGCCCAATGGAAAAAAAACGTTAGCCGAAGCAATGAAAGGCGCCGATGTTTTTATTGGCCTCTCAAAGGGAAATATAGTAACTCAGGACATGATTCGTTCGCTGGCTAAAAATCCAATTGTTTTTGCCCTAGCAAATCCTGACCCTGAAATCCCTTATGAGGATGCGATGGCTGCCCGACCTGATATTATAATGGCTACTGGTCGTTCTGACCATCCAAATCAAGTGAATAATGTTTTAGGTTTTCCGTATATTTTCAGAGGCGCACTTGATGTTCGTGCAACAACTATTAATGAAGAAATGAAACTTGCTGCTGCATTTGCAATTGCAAACCTTGCTAAAGAACCTGTGCCCGATGATGTGAGTCACGCATATGATATCAGAAATTTAACTTTTGGGCCAACCTATATTATACCGAAGCCCATTGATTCCCGTTTAATTTCTACTGTTGCGCCAGCTGTTGCTAAAGCGGCTATTGAGTCGGGTGTGGCAAAAAAGACAATTACCGATTGGGATGCTTATGCTAATGAACTAAGTAATCGTATCGGTCGTGATAATAAATTGATGCGCGGTGTAGCGGCAAAGGCAAAACAAAATCCAAAGCGAATAGTTTTTGCAGAAGCCGATACCTATAAAATTCTGAAAGCGGCACAGGCTGCTCGTGAGGAAGGAATAGCAAAACCAATTTTACTTGGCGATGTTGCCAAAATTAATCGCCTAATTGAAGAGAATAATTTAGAGCTTGGCGATACGCCAATTATTGACCCACGTGAGTTTTCACAGGAAGAGAATAGGATCAAGTTTGGGGAAATTCTTTTGCAAAAGCAAAAGCGAAGGGGTTTCACTCCTTACGAGGCAAAAAAAGTGATGACCGAGCGGAACTATTTCGGTGCAATGATGGTCGAAACCGGCATGGCAGATGGAATGATTTCTGGTTTAACAAGAAAATATGGTGTTCCGATAAAACCTGCTTTACAATGCATTGGCGTGCAGGAAGGTGTTAAAAGGGTTGCCGGCATGTACATTATGTCGACTCGACTAGGCAACTTTTTCTTTGCTGATACGACTATGAATGTAGAGCCCACAGCGCAGGAACTTGTGGATATTACGGTACTCACTGCACAGGCAATTAGGCAATTTAACATTGTGCCTAGAATTGCATTGTTGTCTTATTCAAATTTTGGTTCGGCCGAGGGCCCGACACCGAAAAAGGTAAGGGAAGCGGTTGAAATTTTGCATCGTGATTATCCAGGTTTAATTGTTGACGGCGATATGCAAGCAAATCTTGCAATGAATAATGAATTGTTAAAGGAACAATTCCCATTTAGTGAATTGGTTGACAAAAAGGTAAACACGTTAATTTTCCCGAACCTTGCAGCGGGAAACATTGCCTACAAACTAATGCAAGAAATGGGTGGGGCCGAGGCCATTGGGCCAGTTCTTATTGGATTAAAAAAGCCTGTTCATGTGCTGCAACTTGGTAGTTCTGTTAGTGAAATTGTAAACATGATAGCCATTGCTGTTGTTGATGCACAGTCTAAGCGGGCATAAAAAATAAATAGCATAAACGGCAAATTCCCATTTGATATTTTTATTTATGTACAATCATTTTGAAGGAAAAATAGCATTGAAAACGCCTACCTATGCTGTCATAGATTGTGGCGGTGTTGGCTACCAATTCAACATTTCGCTTCATACGTTTTCTAAAATCCCCGATACTGGAATGTGTAAACTTTTTGCACATCTCTCGGTTAGGGAAGACGCATTAGTTCTTTTTGGTTTTGCAGATGAGGAGGAACGTGAATTATTTAGGCATTTAATTTCTGTTTCCGGAGTTGGACCTAGCACTGCACGAATGATTCTTTCATCTATGAGTCCAGTTGAAATTATGCATGAAATTCATGTTGGTAATGTGGCCGCATTGAAATCAATAAAAGGGATTGGTGAAAAATCAGCACAACGAATTATTATTGATCTGAAAGATAAATTTACAATGGGCTCAAGCTCTCTGTCTTCTAATTTGCAATCAACAGACAATAAAATGCGCGATGAGGCGTTAGCCGCCTTGGTAATGCTTGGCTTTGCTAAAAATATTGCAGAAAAGGCAGTAGAAAAAGCACTCAAGACCGAAGGGAATGCAGTGTCAGTAGAACATTTAATTAAACTGGCCTTAAAAAATCTTTGATAGCAAAATAATTTGAGACCGTTTCTAAAATATACACTGGTTGCCGTAGCTTCATGTTCATTACTTTCTGTTGTCATTCAGAGTGATGCGCGGGTTTCTAATCATCGTGGACTTGTTGGAGGGAATGATAGTCCAGCTGATGGTGCCGATTCCTTACAATATCCTTTCGAAGACCAGTCGGGTCTTGACCCACTTTATTATACCAACAATGCACCTTTAAAATTAAAGGATCCCAATAATATTAAGACAACCGTTACTTATAATCCAGATTCCAGTACTTATGAAGTAACACAAAAAATTGGCAATAAATTAGATTACCGTGCACCCACTTATTTAACACAAGAAGAATACGAATATTACAGTTTAAAAAAATCAATCCGTGAGTATTGGAGGCAGCGAGAGCATGCCGAAAGTTTGACTCAAGATCGTGGAAATAAAAATTTGATTCCTCCAATTAAAATTAACAGTGAAAAGTTCGATCGAATTTTTGGAGGAGGAACAATTGATATTCGGCCACAAGGTTCTGCAGAATTAATTTTTGGAATTAATATTAACAAAACGAATAACCCTGCCTTACCTGAACGACAAAGGAGAATTTCCACTTTTGATTTTGATGAAAAAATTCAGCTTAATGTGATTGGAAAGATTGGCGAAAAATTAAAATTAACCACTAATTATAATACGGAATCAACTTTCGAGTGGGAGAATCAAATGAAATTAGAGTACACGGGCTTTGAGGATGAAATTATTAAAAAGATTGAAGCGGGGAATGTAAATTTTGGATTAAACACTTCCTTGATTACCGGGTCTCAATCTTTATTTGGTATTAAAACACAACTTCAATTTGGTCGCTTGACAGTGACCAGCGTCGCGTCGCAAGCAAGGGGAAAAAAATCGGAGATCAATGTTACCAAAGGAGCCCAGTTGAGCACGTTTGATGTAACTGCAGATAACTATGAGGCGAATAAACATTTTTTCCTTTCGCAATATTTTTACTCACACTATGACCTTGCTTTAGCAAATTTCCCAGCTGTTAATTCCGCTGTTAACATAACACGGATTGAAGTTTGGGTTACCAACCGAACAGGCGCTGTTGACAATACTCGAAACATTGTAGCACAGGCCGATTTGGGTGAAGCGGCAGCAGATTTAGAAGCGATAGGAACGAGTTTTATTTCTCAAGTACCGGGTGAAGCAGTCGTTCCTCATAATGGATTAAATGATTTGTATGACCAAGACACCTCATCATTTTCTTTATTGCGTGACATTAATACGCCACTGCAAACAACATTTGGGCCGCTTATTAGCGGATTTGGATACCAGCAAGCAGTAAATTACGAGCGTGTTGGCAATGCAAGAAAATTAGGTCCAACTGAATTTTCAATGAATCAACGCCTTGGTTATATTTCACTAAATCAGGCACTGAATTACGATGAAGTTCTTGCTGTAGCGTACCAATACACAATCAACGGACTTACTTACCAGGTCGGCGAATTTTCAAATAATGGAATTTCGGGACAGGATGCAATCATTCTTAAATTGTTAAAGAGTACCAACAATGTTCCAATCGTATCTAACAATTCAATAGGTCAACAGCAGTATAAAGTTTGGAATTTGATGATGAAGAATATTTATAATGTGGGAGCATATCAAGTTAATCCTGCTAATTTTCAATTACAGGTTTGGTATAATAATCCATCTACAGGTACAGATATTCCATTTATTCCAGAAGGGATTATAAATGGAAAGCCACTGTTGCAGGTAATGAACTTGGATAAGTTAAACCAGCAATTACAAACTTCGCCCGATGGGCAATTTGATTTTATTGACGGTGTAACAATTAATTCTGCTAATGGAAGAGTTATTTTTCCAATTGTAAAACCATTTGGTAAGCATTTGGAAGATGAATTGCAAAATGGAATTTTATATGTTAAGTATGGCTTTCCTCAAATTTACGATTCTACCAAAACGATTGCTCAGACAGTTTTTGCTGGAAAAAACAGATTTAAATTAAAAGGAACTTATCAATCGTCTTCTAATTCTGATATTTCTTTGAATGCTGTAAATATTCCTCCCGGGTCGGTTGTTGTTACTGCAGGTGGTGCACCATTGGTAGAAAACCAGGATTACACAGTTGATTATACTTTAGGTCGTGTGAAAATTATCAATGAGGGTATTCTTAATTCTGGAGTTCCAATTAAAATTTCATTGGAAAGTAATTCACTTTTTAACATTCAATCGAAAACACTTTTAGGAACTCACTTTGATTACCGAATAAATAAACAATTTAATATCGGTGCTACGGTTATGAATCTAACTGAACGACCGGTAACACAAAAAATAAATGTTGGTGAAGAGCCAATGAGTAATACTATTTACGGAACGGATATTAATTATTCTACCAACGCACCATTCCTTACACGCATTGTCGATCACATTCCATTCATTGATACAAAAGTGCCGTCGTCTATTTCTACTCAAGGAGAATTTGCTTATTTACGCCCGGGCCATAATAAAGCCATTGGTAAAAACGGAAATTCTTACATCGACGACTTTGAAGGAACACAATCAGCCATAGATATTCGTTCTCCGCAAGGTTGGTCGCTGGCATCAGTTCCACAGGGGCAGGGTGGTCGTTTTCCAGAAGGCGGGCAGGACAGCATCGCATCGGGACTGAATCGTGCAAAATTGTCGTGGTATGTTATTGATCCTTTATTTATGCGATCTGGAAATAGTATTACCCCACAATACTTTTTAGATAATCCAATTTTAATGTCTGACCATAGGTCTCGGGAAGTTTTGGAAACAGAAGTTTTTCCTAATAAACAACCGCCAAATGGTCAGCCAATGAATATTACAATGTTTGACCTTGCTTATTATCCAAGTGAAAGAGGACCTTATAATTTTGATGTGAATCCAGTTAGTGGAATTTCTGCGGGCCTTGACTTAAATGGGAAATTAAATAATCCCGCATCTCGTTGGGGGGGAATTATGCGACGCGTAGAAACAAACGATTTTGTAACAGCCAACATCGAATACATTCAATTTTGGATGATGGATCCATTCAATGAAGACAATGGACCTTCTACTCAAAATACAACAGGAGAATTGGTTTTTAATCTTGGAAATATTTCTGAGGATGTATTAAAAGATTCACGCAATAGTTTTGAAAATGGTTTGCCTTCCGATGGAACTGCTACTGGTACAGACGATACGCCTTGGGGAAGAGTTCCGGTTTTGGCTTCTATTATTAATGCATTTGATAACGACGCCGACAAACGTGCAAAGCAAGATGTTGGTTTAGACGGCTTAGGAGATACTGATGAGGCCAGTTATTTTACTTCGTACTTGAGTGCTATCGTAACAAATTTTGGAACGGGTTCAGGTGCTTATGCAAACGCACAAAAAGATCCCGCTGGAGATAATTACCATTACTACAGAGGAACTGATTATGATAATATTCAAAATTCTGTTTTGCAGCGTTATAAAATGTTTAATGGTCAAGATGGAAATTCAATTACACAGGGTCAGACGAATGACGATGGATACAATGAAGATTATTCAACACAATCCACTACGCTTCCGAATCAGGAAGATATAAATCGTGACAACACACTTAGTGAAAATGAAAGTTATTATGAATACCGTGTTAAGCTAACACCGAACGAATTAAATTCCACCAACGTTGGAAACAATTATATAAGTGATTATTTTTCAACAACGAAACAAACACTCGACGGTCGAACTCGACCTGTTACTTGGTATCAATTTAAAATACCTGTTAAGAGCTATACAGCAAAAATTGGAAACATTGAAAATTTTAACTCCATTCGTTTTATTAGAATGTATTTTTTGGGAGTTGATAAACCAGTTGTCTGTCGCTTTGCTCGATTAGAGTTTGTGCGCAGCGATTGGAGAAAATACAGTTATTCGTTGCTTTCTCCAGGGGAATACATTTCTAATGATCAAAGCAATACGGACTTTGACCTTGCGGCTGTAAACATTGAGGAGAATGGTAATAAAATTCCAGTGAATTATATTTTGCCTCCAGGAATTACACGTGAGCAAAATGTTCAAAGCGCAAGTATTGTTCGATTGAATGAACAGTCTTTGTCAATGAAGGCATGTAATTTAGAAGATGGTGATTCACGAGCAGCATTTAAGACATCTGCAAATCTTGATGTGCGGTCGTATAAAAAAATAAGGATGTTTGTTCATGCTGAGAACAAAGCAGGAAGCACCACTAGTTTGAATAGCGGAGACGTAAGCGCTTTTATCAGGATGGGAAGTGACCAGACAGACAATTATTATGAATATAGTATTCCGCTTAGTGTAACTGCTCCTGGATTATATTCTGAAAATGACGAGGCCGATCGTATAAAAGTGTGGCCAATAGAAAATAACCTAGAGCTTTCTTTCGAATTGTTGCAAGCTGTAAAGCAACAACGAAATATTGCACAGGCAAACGGAACTGTTTCACTTACGCAGGAATTTACAGTTGCGGATCCAAATTCCCCAGGCCGATTTGTAACCGTTAAGGGAAATCCTAATCTTTCTTCGATTAAAGTATTTATGCTTGGCGTTCGAAATCCTAAAAAGACGAGTTTAAATTCATCGGATGACGGTTTGTCAAAGTGCACGGAAATTTGGTTCAATGAATTACGTCTAACGGATTTTGATGAGTCCGGCGGATGGGCGGCAACAGCGCGTGTGAATGCGAAGCTTGCCGATTTTGCCGTTGTTAATATTTCTGGAAATATTATGACACCTGGATTTGGAAGTATTGAGAAAAAAATAAGTGAACGCTCTCGTGAAACTCAAAAGAACTATGATCTTTCAACCCAGGTGGAGTTAGGAAAATTTTTCGGTGATAAAATAGGTATTCGCCTTCCTTTATTTTGGGGTTTTGGGGAAACGTTCATTACTCCTCAATTTAATCCTCTTGATCCAGATATTTTACTTAGTCCTGTTTTGAGTAATGAAAATTTAACTAAAGTTGATCGCGATTCTATTCGAAGTGCAACAATTGATTATTCGAGACGAAAAAGTTTGAATTTTACAAACGTACACAAAGAGCGTGCTAAAGGAAAAACGACAACAAATTTTTGGGATTTAGAAAACTTTAGTTTAAGTTTTGCTTATACAGAGTTGTATCGCCATAATGTAAATATTGAATCCAGCATACTCAGGAATTATCGTTCTGGATTAACTTATACTTATAGTCCCAAGGCTAAACCATTCAAGCCCTTTGAGAAATCGAAATGGGCAAAATCGAAATGGTTAACAATCATTAGGGAGTTTAATTTATCTCCAATGCCAACAATGTTAGGTTTTAGTTCTGACTTGAATCGTCAATACGGAGAAATTAAAAATAGAAATATCACGGGATACAGTGATGTGTTTACGCCAACTTATTTCAATAAAACTTTTGTATGGACAAGAAGTTATGATATGCGTTGGGATTTAACTAAAAATATAAAACTAGATTTTAGTGCAGATAATCTCGGAAATGTTTTAGAACCGTTTGGGAAAATTGATACCGAGGAAGAAAAAGATACGGTCTGGACAAACTTAAAAGGTTTAGGAACTACTACAAATTATCACCACATATCCAACCTAACATATAATATTCCAATTAACAAAATTCCTTTATTCGATTGGATTACACCAACTGTTCGCTATTCTTCTGGATTTACATGGATGCGCGGATTAATGCCACCATTTGATACGTTAGGAAATACAGTTGGCAATAATGCTAAATGGGATTACACATTGCAATTGAATATGACAACAATGTATAACCATTCCAAGTATCTCAAAAAAATAAATTCAAAGAAACCTGGACAACAACCTCCTGTAGTTAAATCCAGTGTTTTCAAAAAACCTCAGAACGCACAGGATTCACTGCTGGCACAGCAAAGAAAAGATTCTTTGGATAAGGCGAATAACCAATATCAAATTGTAGAATACCTTGCACGTTTATTAATGAGTGTAAGGACAGTTACCGGTAGCTATTCCGTTAATTCAACAATGGCACTACCAGGATATAATCGCAATACTCAGATGCTTGGCTTTGATAAAAATTTTCAAGGACCAGGAGTAGGTTTTTTATTCGGGCAGCAAGATCATTTTGGCGATGGTAATGCTAGTTATCCTCAGTATGCAATTGAAAATGGCTGGTTGGTACAGACACAATCTTTATACACTCCATTTACGCAGGGGACATCAAAAAATTTAACCTTGCGTTCTACACTTGAACCGTTCCCTGATGTTAAAATTGAGTTGACTGCTAATCGTACAATGTCACTTAACAATTCTCAGTTTATTCACTGGAATCCAACATCGGAATCGTTTGATTCATTATCTCATACACAAACGGGTGCTTTTAGTATGTCTATTATTGCTTGGCCTACTTCATTTATTAAAGACAATAAAATAGACCACACTTCTGCAACATTTATTCAGTTTATGAATAACCGCGCAGTTATTTCAAAACGTTTGGGTGATGTAAATCCAAATTCAACGAGCCAACTTCCAACAGGTTTTTATGATGGTTATTCAAATGTTCAGCAAGATGTAATTATTCCCGCTTTTATTGCAGCATACACGGGTAAAAATGCCGAATCAACATCTTTGGCATTATTTCCTTCTATTCCAATGCCAAATTGGAGCATTACGTATGATGGACTAACAAAGTACGCGCCTATCAAAAAGAAATTTAAAACAATTGCGGTGAAGCATACTTATCGCTCTACTTATGCTTTAAGTGGCTTTTTAACAAACCTTGATTTTGCAGATTTAGATCGCGATGGATTTTCTGATAATTTAAGAAATGCGAGTGGAGATTTTCAAAGTCAATATCAAATTGGGTCCGTTCAAGTGTCTGAGCAGTTCAGTCCATTTATTTCATTCGATATGGTTTGGAATAATAGTTTATCTACAAAAGTGGAATACAAGAAAGACCGTACAATGAGTTTAAGTTTAGCCAATACACAATTAACGGAAATTAGTGGCCGCGAATTAGTTGTAGGTGCAGGCTATCGTATTCCTAAGCTTCCTTTGAAATTTATGAAAAAAATTATGAAGGGTAAAATCCCAACAAGTGATTTAAATATGCGTTGCGATGTATCTTATCGAAATAACCAAACTGTTATTCGTAAGAGTGTTGAAGATATTAATGTACTAACCGCAGGGCAGAATATTTTCTCACTTAAAACCTCCATTGATTATCAATTAACTCAACAACTTCAGGTTCGTTTCTTCTTTGATCGATTAATGACGAATCCCCTTATTTCATCAGCATTTAAAACTGCCAATACTAATTCTGGGTTAAGTCTTAGATTTATGCTTCAATAATAGAAAACGAGATTTTTGTTTGTTATCAAAAAAGTTAACTTTGTGCTTCTTTAAAATAAAAATCGAAATAATATGAATTTCCCAGAAAATCTAAAGTACACAAAGGACCACGAATGGATTCGTGTCGAAGGCACAATTGCAGTTATTGGTATTACAGAATTTGCACAAGGCGAATTAGGTGATATTGTTTATGTTGAAATTGAAACTGTTGGTGAAATAGTAGAGAAGGAAGAGGTTTTTGGATCAATTGAAGCTGTTAAAACAGTTTCTGATTTATTTATGCCAATAGCAGGTAAGGTGCTTGAAAAAAACAATGCTATCGATACAAATCCTGAAGTTGTCAATAAAGATCCTTATAACGAAGGTTGGTTAATAAAAATTGAGATGACAAACCCTGCAGACGTAAACGAGTTGCTTGATGCTTCCGGTTACAAGGCATTGCTTGGTCACTAATCTATGTGTTAAATGATTCGTCGGCCAAATTTTCTAACTATTCTTTGGGCACTTATTATTCTAATTTTATGCGGTACACCTGGAAAGGATGTTCCGCATTTTTCATTTCTTGATTTATTGGCAATAGATAAATTTGTTCATGTTGGATTTTTTTTTCGTACTCGTAATTTTAGCTATTAGAGGATTTCGTTTGCAGGCAAGCCAAAAATGGCGCTGTAAAAATTCAACATTTCTTGCTGTTTCCTTGTCGATTTTGTATGGTGGAATATTGGAAATTTTGCAAGAAACGGTCTTTGTTGACCGAAGTGCTGATATTAATGATTTCATTGCAAACAGTTTTGGGTGTTTTGTTGCACTTTTGTTGTATCCGAAAATTGCTTCTCGTTTTTCAGGGTTAAAATTTAAAATGCCGCTATGAATTCTAAAAATGTTTTACGCTGGGAGTATAAACACTTTAATAAATTGACAGCAGGAGATTTGCATGCTTTACTTGCATTGAGGTGCAGTGTTTTTATCATAGAACAAAACTGTCCTTATCTCGATCCTGATAATAAAGATTTGAATTCGTATCATGTAATGGGATGGGAAGGAAATGATTTGGTGGCAGTAGCAAGGATTGTAGAACCTGGAATTTCTTATGTTGAAGTTTCGGTAGGGCGTGTTGCAACTTCTTCAGCTGTGAGAGGTACGGGCACAGGGAAAGTCTTAATGACTAAAACGATGGAATATATTTCAGCTATTTTCGGAGAAGTGCCTGTTCGTATTTCTGCTCAATCTTATTTGCAAAAATATTATGAAGCATTTGGTTTTAAGCGAACAGCTAAAGATGAATATTTAGAAGATGATATTCCACATATTCAAATGGATTTCGTTCCTTGTTGAATTGCAGATTAGTTTTTTATAGAATCATTCCTGCACCAACCGTTTCATTGCTTGCTTCGTCAATTAGTATGAGCGAACCGGTAAATCTGTTGCTGCGATACGTATCGTAAAAAAGAGGAACAGTAGTTTTGATTTTAATTCTACCAATATCATTCATCTGAAGTACTTTGTCATCTTCCATTCGATGCAAGGTATTAATATCTATTTTGTATGAAACTTTTTTTACTTCACAACGAGCATCTCGCGAAGTGTGCTTAATTAAATATTTCCCCCCAACTTGTAATGGCTTTGCATTAAACCAGCAAATCATTAAATCAATTTCCTGCGAATTTTGAGGTTGATTATTTTCGCGCACGATCATATCGCCACGAGATATGTCAGTTTCATCTTCGAGCGTAAGCGTAACACTCATAGGTGCAAACGCTTCATTAACTGCCTCTCCTAAATAGTCAATTGATTTTACTCTAGAATGTGCGCCACTCGGAAGTACAACTATTTTATCCCCTTTACGGTAAATGCCACCCGCCACCCTTCCCGCAAAACCGCGATAATCGTGGTGTTCTTTACTCATTGGACGAATTACATATTGAACAGGGAATCGACAATCAATATGATTCAAGTCAGACGCGATGTGAATGTTTTCAAGTTGGTATAATAATGTAGAACCATTGTACCACGACATGTTTGCCGATCGGTCAACGACGTTATCTCCATGTAATGCAGAAATAGGAATAAAATCAATGTCAATTGAATCTAGTTTTGATGCAAATCCTTTGAAATCTTTTTTTATTTTTTCAAAAACATCTTCTTTGTATTCTACCAAGTCCATTTTGTTTATACAAACGATGATGTGTGGGATTTTCAGAAGAGAAGCAATAAATGTATGCCGCATAGTTTGTTCAATCACACCTTTTCGAGCATCAACTAAAACGATAGCTAAATTAGCTGTAGAGGCGCCCGTAACCATGTTCCTTGTGTATTGAATATGACCAGGCGTATCGGCAATAATGAATTTTCTTTTCGGTGTGGCAAAATAACGGTAAGCAACGTCAATTGTAATTCCTTGCTCTCGTTCAGCGCGTAAACCATCTGTCAACAAAGCAAGATTCACGTATTCTTCTCCTCGTTGTTCGCTTGAAGCTTTCACCGCTTCATACTGATCTTCAAAAATAGATTTACTATCGTAAAGCAATCTACCGATCAAGGTGCTTTTCCCATCATCAACACTTCCCGCTGTGGTAAAGCGAAGAAGATCCATTTCTAAATATCCTTCTGTAGCTTGACTTGTATTTTCCGGCATTCTAATTTCTAATTTGATTTTTTTATCTTCTTAATCGTTTAAAATGCGATTAAAAATACCCTGCTTTCTTCCGATCTTCCATTGCAGCCTCGCTCCTTTTGTCATCCGCTCGAGTTCCACGTTCCGTTGTGCGAGATGCTGCAACTTCCTGAATAATTTCTTCCAATGAAGTAGCCGTCGACTCAACAGCACCTGTGCAAGTGATATCGCCAATGGTACGAAAGCGAATGGTTTTTTCTGCTACAACTTCACTCGGTTTTTTGGTCATGAAATCGAAGTCCGCAAGAAATTGCCCATCGCGTTGAAAAACTTTTCTCTTATGTGAAAAATAAATTTTGGGTAAGGGAATATTTTCCTGCAAAATATATTGCCACACATCCATTTCTGTCCAATTTGAAATTGGGAACACGCGAAAATGTTCTCCCATATTTTTTTTGCCATTAAATAAATTCCATAATTCAGGCCTTTGATTTTTAGGGTTCCATTGTCCAAATTCATCTCGATGAGAAAAAAACCGTTCTTTCGATCTTGCTTTTTCTTCATCGCGCCTTGCTCCGCCAATTGCACAATCTGTTTTTAATTCTTCTATTGCGTCGAGTAAGGTAACCGTTTGTAAAACATTTCTACTTGCATTAATACCCTTCTCCTCCACGGCTTTTCCTTGGTCAATAGAATCTTGAACAGACCTCACTATAATTTTTGCACCAAGTTCTTTTGCCCACCAATCGCGATACTCAATTGTTTCAGGAAAATTATGCCCCGTGTCAATATGCACTAATGGAAAAGGTATTTTTGCAGGAAAGAAAGCTTTTTTTGCAAGGTGGCTTACTATAATAGAATCCTTTCCACCTGAAAAAAGCAAAATGGGTTTTTCAAATTGCGCTGCCACCTCACGTAAAATAAATATTGATTCACTCTCTAGTTCCTGTAAATGTTTTAAGGTGTAGCTCTTCATTTTAAATCTAAAATCATTGAACTTTAATGTGCCTACTTGCAAAGTTTGCAAATGCTAAAATACTTTCGTCTTCATTTTGTAAATTTGTTTTTATTTCTAAATTTGGTTTTGCTGGGGCTTCAAATAGGGCGGTCACTCCTGTAAAATCTTTGATTTCGCCGGCCTCCGCTTTACTGTATAACCCTTTTACATCACGTTCTTTACAGGTGGCAATAGGAGCATTAATATAAACTTCCAAGAAGTCGTTTTCCCCAATTATTGCTTTTGCAATGGAACGCAAATCATTGGTTGGTGAAATGAAACTGCAGATTGTTATTATGCCAGCATCTAAAAATAATTTTGCTGTTTCTGCTACTCTTCTAATATTTTCGGAGCGATCAATTGTTGAGAAACCAAGATTTGAACTGATCCCCAATCGAATATTGTCGCCATCTAAAATGTAAGCTAGTTTTCCTTGAGCATGTAGTGCACGTTGTAGTCCCGCAGCTATAGTAGTTTTCCCTGCTCCAGAAAGACCCGTTAGCCAAAAAACTTTTGCGGTTTGTTCCAACAATCTTTCACGGTCTTCTCTGTGTAGTAGTCGGTCGAAGGTGGAATAAATATTTTCGCTGTTCATTTTAAATAAATAAAATCAATAGGTTTTTTTCTAAGCCATGTAATTTATCCTTAAAAACAACAATTTGTCTCTTATGCTATTCCACAAATTAGTGCCACTATTTTCTGTGTAGGTTATGTGTTCCCTGTCTGTTTTTTAAGGGAATCAAATATAATGTAGAATTTGGGGTTATACCAAATTTCAGATTCTGTTTTTATTGCTAATTTAACTGTAGGTTGATTGCTTTTCTTACATTTGACTTTATTTTAGAAAACTTTGAAAAGCAATTATAATTTCATGAAGTCTTCTCTCATCGACCAAGTTGGCGTAGAGGAAAGGGTTGCGCGCTTCAACACAAGAAGTATAAAAAAGCAATCCAAGGTTGAGGGTTTGAAAATAGCAATCAGTATGATTGATTTGACAACTCTTGAAGGAAAGGATACAGAAGGGAAAGTTCGTCAACTTTGTTATAAAGCACAGCATCTTCATGTCGATATGCCTGGCGTTCCAACTGCTGCTGCGGTATGTGTTTATCCCACCTTTGTAAAGCTTGCTAAAAAAGAATTAGGAAATTCGGGTGTGAAAGTAGCGTCAGTTGCTACTGCATTTCCTTCAGGGCAATCGACTTTAGCAGTAAAAATTGCAGATACAAAATTTGCTGTTGAAAGTGGTGCCGATGAGGTGGATATGGTTATTTCCAGAGGAGAGTTTTTAAGTGGAAATTATAATTTTGTGTTTGATGAGATTTCAGAAATAAAAGTGGCGTGTGGACCAGCAAGACTTAAAGTGATTTTGGAAACAGGGGAGTTGGCTACACTTGATAATGTTCGGCGAGCAAGCGAAATTGCAATGAGGGCAGGAGCTGATTTTATAAAAACGTCTACGGGAAAAATCCAACCTGCGGCTACGCAGCCCGTTACACTCGTGATGCTTGAAGCAATTCGCGATTATTATTACGAAACAGGAATCATGATTGGTATGAAGCCCGCTGGAGGTATTTCTACCGCGAAGGTTGCGTTAAAATATTTGGTAATGGTTCGTGAAACGCTTGGAAATGCTTGGTTGAATAACCATTGGTTTCGTTTTGGCGCAAGTAGTTTGGCGAATGACATTTTAATGCAGCTAGCTAAAGAATCAAGCGGAGTTTATCAGGGGGGAGATTATTTTTCTAAAGATTAATTAATAATGTGCTGATTAATAATTAATACTTGTTGTGCCAATGTTTTTGGGAGACATTTTGAAATTAAGTCAATTATTAATTAACACATCATTAATTATTAATTTTTATCTATGACAACAAAAACTAAATCATCTGCTAAACCAAAACTCGATTTCACTTCGGGTTGGGCTTATGCACCTGCTCCAGAAAGTTCCGAGCACATAAAATTAGAAAAGCGGTACGGTCATTTTATAAATGGTCAATTTGTAAAACCATCGGGGGGGAAATATTTTCCTACCATTAATCCATCAACAGAAAAACAAATCTCTGAGGTGGCTTTAGGCGATGCACGCGATATTGATAAAGCCGTAAAAGCAGCTCGTTCTGCTTATGAAAAAGTTTGGAAGAAAATGCCGGGTTCCGAACGAGGAAAATATTTATATCGAGTGGCAAGAATTATTCAAGAACGCGCACGCGAATTGTCGGTGATTGAATCAATGGACGGAGGAAAATCAATTCGTGAATCGCGCGACATTGATATTCCATTGGCTGCCGCACATTTTTTCTACTATGCAGGATGGGCGGATAAATTAGAATACGCATTTCCCAATAGAAAAGTAGAACCTGTTGGTGTTGCCGGACAAATCATTCCATGGAATTTTCCTTTGTTAATGGCAGCATGGAAAATTGCTCCTGCGCTTGCTTGTGGAAATACGGTTGTGTTAAAACCTGCTGAAACAACTCCACTTACAGCCATGAAGCTTGCTGAAATTTTTCGTGATGCAGGTTTACCACCAGGAGTTGTAAATATTGTAAATGGCGACGGCAGAGCTGGTGCTGCATTGGTAAATCATCCGGGTATTGATAAAGTTGCTTTCACGGGTTCAACGGACGTTGGAAAGATTATACAAAAAGCAATTGCTGGAACAAAGAAAAAAGCAACACTTGAGCTTGGCGGAAAAGCGGCTAATATTATTTTTGAAGATGCTGCAATTGACCAAGCTGTCGAAGGAATTATAAATGGAATTTTCTTCAACCAAGGACATGTATGCTGCGCTGGTTCGCGCTTATTTGTTCAGGAAAGCGTTGCCGATTTAGTCATTCGTAAATTAAAGGACCGCATGCAAACTTTAATTGTTGGTGACCCAATGGATAAAAACACTGACATTGGCGCAATCAATTCCAAGGAGCAACTTGATAAAATAAATGACTATTTAAAAATAGGTGTGGAGGAGGGTGCTGAAATGTGGCAGAGCGGATGTGCTATTCCTAAAAATGGATATTATTGTCGACCAACTATTTTTCTACATGTATCGCAATCGCATCGGATTGTTCAAGAAGAAATATTTGGACCTGTGCTTGCGATACAAACATTTAGAACTGTTGATGAAGTTATAGAAAAAGCAAACAATACTCCATTCGGATTATCGGCAGGAGTGTGGACGGATAAAGGGTCGAAGATTTTTAACCTCACAAATAAATTGCGCGCTGGTGTAATTTGGGCAAATACGTATAATAAATTTGATCCAACCTCTCCATTTGGTGGCTATAAGGAAAGTGGTTTTGGAAGAGAGGGTGGACTTCACGGCTTAATGCCTTATGTAAATCTGAAATAAGATTATGGCTAGAATAGAAATATTGAAAACCTATAAACTGTACATCGGCGGACAATTCCCCCGAACAGAATCCGGTCGTTATTATACTTTACTGGATAAAAAAAATAAAGTCATTGCTGATATTTGTTTGGGATCTAGAAAAGATTTTCGCAATGCAGTCGTTGCAGCTCGTGCGGCATTTGGCGCATGGAGTGGTAGAACAGCATATAACCGAGCTCAGATTTTGTATCGCATTGCAGAAATGTTAGAAACTCGAAAGGCACAATTTATTGTAGAGTTAATTCAGCAAGGGTCAACAAAAATAAATGCGGAGAAAGAAGTTGCACTTGCAGTGGACCGATTAGTTTATTATGCTGGTTGGTGCGATAAGTTCCAACAAATTTTCAGCAGTGTAAATCCGGTTGCCTCTTCTCATTTTAATTTTTCTGTTCCCGAACCAACAGGCGTAGTTGCTGTTGTTGCACCACAAGATTCTTCACTTATCGGATTGGTTTCAATCATTGCTCCAATCATTGCTGGTGGAAACGTTTGTATTGCACTTGCTTCAGAAAAAATGCCATTGTGCTCCATTACTTTTGCTGAGGTATTAGCCACCTCTGATCTTGCTGGAGGAGTTGTAAATATTCTCACAGGGAAAACTTCAGAATTAATTTCTCACATGAGCTCTCACATGGATGTGAACGCAGTTGTGTATGCAGGAAAGGATCAAAAGGAAATTCTATTGATAAAAGAAAATGCGACATTGAATGTGAAACGTGTTTTTGTTTATCAGAATGATTGGAATAAAACGGAGTCACAAAACCCCTATTTCATTTTTGACGCACAAGAAATAAAAACCACTTGGCACCCAATTGAGAGTATTGGTGTTGGAGGGGCAAAATATTAGTGGAAAACACAATGAAATCAGAGTGGTTATGTATCGTCTTGGATGCAGCCCTTGATGCTGGTCGTGCTATCATGAAAATTTACGCACAACCTTTTGATGTGAATTACAAACAAGATAATTCTCCACTCACCATCGCTGATCAAAATGCAGATGATATTATTTCAAAACATTTAGCCTTAACAAATGTTCCAGTCCTTAGCGAAGAAGGTCCAGCGCATAGTTATGATATTCGACAAAATTGGAACTTGTGTTGGATTGTTGACCCCTTAGATGGCACAAAAGAATTCATAAAAAAAAATGGGGAATTCACAGTTAACATCGCACTGGTAGAAAATGGAGTTTCTGTTTTTGGACTTATATATGCTCCCGCATTAGGTGTTTTGTACTATGGAGAAAAAGGGAAAGGCGCTTTTAAATTGCTTGTTCCTGATTTAAACATAGAAAAACTCGATGTCACATTAGCAATTGCTTTGCCGCTACAACAATTACCAAAAACTTTTTCGATTATAGGAAGTCATTCCCATGCATCAGCTGAAACAAATTTATATGTTGATTCACTAAAAGCTATCCATGGTGAAGTAGATTACATGAGATCAGGAAGTTCACTTAAATTTTGTTTACTCGCAGAGGGAAAGGCACATATTTATCCACGATTTGCTCCTACAATGGAGTGGGATACAGCAGCCGGACAAGCAATTCTCGAAGCAGCAGGAGGAACTTTAGTGGAATGGCTTTCAAAAAAACCAATGCATTATAACCGAAAGGATTTGTTGAATTCTTGGTTTTTAGCTGAAGCAAAAAAATCTGACTAAATTTCTTGTCTAAATCTGAAACGATAAGGCAAATTTGCTGTTCGTTTATTTTATACTGTCTTTACTTGCTTTTTCATCGCCTGCATTTACAGCATCAATTACACGTTGCCAGTTCATATTAAAACTAACTGTTTTGAAATTAGTGCTTAGCTTATATTCCAAAGCATTTTTAATTCGCGAATTGTTGTTCGGATGAGTCATTAGTATTTCCATACTGTTATCTGCATTACCTGTCAACTTATCCACGCGTCTGAAGAATGTAGCCAATGATTTAGGATTCAGTTTTGCTTTTTCCATTAAGCGCATGCAATAATCATCTGCTTCTTTTTCTTGTTCTCTATCGAAAACAGTTGAAGTAGCTGTTCTTGCAATGTCATTCAACAAAACGGCATCACCCCCCGACAATACCGAAAACAACAGCGTTACGCCTAATTCTTTTGCTAATCTTTTCACTACGTGTTTGTTTTCTGCATGACCGATTTCATGTGCCAATACCGCGGCAACTTCATCTGGCGACTCTGCAAATTTTAACAAGCCAGTGTACACAAAAATATTTCCCCCCGGCATTGTAAAGGCATTCACATCATCACTTTCAATGATTCTGATGGTGTATTGATAATCGGTTAAGCCGATGCTGCTAACCAATCGTTTTGTTATGGCTTGTACTGCGGAATCTACTATGGGATTTGTTTCAAACTTTATTTTTGGGTCTATTAACAATACGTTTTCAACAAGAATTTTTCCAAGTTTTTCTTCGTTGGCAACTGAAATTGATAAATCAATATCACTATTGAATTTACCAGAAAAATAGGCAAAGGCTACCCAAACAATTCCTAATAAAAAACATATTTTAAATACATCAAGCAGAATTGATTTTTTCATTGTTAAAGCTTAGGGGGTGCATTAAAAATTTCTTTTGTTGTGCCTTCTTTAATAGTAAAAGCGTGTACATAAGCCATTTTACCAAATACCCAATAATAGAACATTTGTCCCTTGCGTGCTTTAATAGCAGCAATTATTCCATAGATAAAATAAAACAAATTAGCAATAACAAGCATTGCTATATATCCTTTGTAGTTGCCAGTTAGCGACCATTCAGAAGACACCACTATTCTTAAGCTCCAAAAGATTGCAAAAGCATTCATCAATGTTAATGGAATAGATGAAATAAGTGCTTGGTAGGTATGAAAACGAACAAATCTGCTGTTTGATTTATTCATATAATAGTACACAACGGATGCAATTAAATTTATAATAGGCAATGGTAATCCAGCACCCAATGCAGCAAACATCATAAGATAAGAGCCCATTGCATCTTCCTTTTCTCGCATCGGTATTTTTTCCGGTTGCGGTAATTCATGAAATTCAGTTCCCATAGTAGTGAAAATTAAAACGTTGAAGAGCAATCCCCCTCAACGTTTATAAAAGTACAAATAAAAATAATTATTTGTTTCCGTTAAATGGAGGATAATCATCTGTCATATAACTGATGTATGCATTTAAGCGCAAACCCCATAAAATAGTTCCTTTGTTAAATTCGTGAGTTGATTGAGGGTATTTACCAGTAAACAATACGATCCACCAAGCAATGAAAGTAAGTATTTGACCCCATAAAGATCTAAAAGTTAGCACAAATGCGTGTGGCAATATGCAATAGATAAAACCAAAAAACATTTTTAGTAAAAGGGTTCCTTTGCTAAGACTTTCAGGATACTCCATTTCAAAATTTGTTAAAGTATCCGTTCCGCTTGGGAAAAAAGACGGATAACCGTCAACCATGTTTCTGGCGCGTGCTTGAAGCCGAACGCTCCATCGGAACATTTGTACTTGGTATTCGAAAAAACTTTGGGGATACCTGCCGGTAAACAATATTGACCAGAATGCAATGAATGTAATGATACCTGACCAAATTTGGCAAAACAGCATTAAAAAAACATGGGGTAAAGTAATGTAGAATATTCCAAAGAAGGAGCGTAAAAGTAATTCAGAGCGAGAATAACTTTCCTGATAGGTAATGGATAATTTCATAGTTAATTCGTTTTTTAGTTAATAAACATAAACTAACAACATTTTAGTCAAATATGCAATTATTGTCGATCAAAATATATTGATAAATTACGAACACCTTATAAAAAAGGATTTGTTGAATTCGTTGTTTATAACAGTTCAAAAAAATCTGACTAAATTCGTTGTCTAATCTAATACGACATGGCAAAAGTTGCACTCATTACAGGAATAACAGGACAAGACGGTGCTTATCTCGCAGAATTATTACTGGATAAAGGTTACATTGTTCACGGAGTAAAACGGCGCAGCTCACTTTTTAATACGCAGCGCATCGATCATCTTTACCATGACCAACATGAAAAAGGTCGTCCGTTTTTTTTGCATCACGGTGACTTGACAGATTCTACAAATCTTATTCGAATAGTACAAGAAGTGCAGCCCGATGAAATTTATAATTTGGCTGCCATGTCACACGTAAAAGTTTCTTTTGAAACTCCAGAGTACACTGCTAACGCGGACGGAATAGGCGCACTTCGATTACTCGAAGCAATTCGAATTCTTAATATTGAAAAGAAAACAAAATTTTATCAAGCATCAACCTCTGAATTGTATGGTTTGGTGCAGGAAGTTCCACAAAAAGAAACAACTCCTTTCTATCCGAGAAGTCCTTATGGTGTTGCTAAATTATACGCGTTTTGGATTGTGAAAAATTACCGTGAAGCATACGGCATGTTTGCATGCAATGGAATTCTTTTCAATCACGAAAGCCCAATTAGAGGAGAAACATTTGTAACCAGAAAAATTACGCGAGCGGCAGCAAGAATAAAATTAGGATTGCAAAAAAATCTCTACTTAGGAAATCTCGATGCAGAACGCGATTGGGGCCATGCCAAAGATTACGTAGAAGGAATGTGGAGAATGTTACAACAAGATGTTGCCGATGATTTTGTTTTAGCAACTGGTAAAAAAATTAAAGTGAGAACATTTGTGGAATGGTCTTTCCGGGAAGTGGGAATTACATTGGAGTGGAAAGGAAAAGGAATTGACGAAAAAGGAATTGACAAGGCAACCGGGGAAATTTTGGTACAAGTTGACAAAGAATATTTCCGTCCGTCCGAAGTTGATTTATTATTGGGCGATGCTTCCAAAGCAAAACGAATACTTGGATGGGAAGCAACAACAAGTGTTGAAGAACTTTGTAAAGAAATGGTAGCTTCCGATTTAAAAATTTTCAGCAGAGATAAATACCTCATGGAAGGTGGGCACTCGGTGAGTAAATTTCGGGAGTAATTTTTTTATTTTTAATTCATCAATCGTTATTAGTTTAAATGGAATTTTCATCTAAAATTTATATCGCAGGACATCATGGAATGGCGGGCTCTGCTATCTCCAGAAATCTTTTGAAAAGGGGATTCACTAATATTGTTACACGTACTTCAGCAGAATTGGATTTGCGTGACCAGTCGGCTACCAACAATTTTTTTGCAACAGAAAATCCAGAATATGTTTTTTTAGCAGCAGCAAAAGTTGGCGGCATCCACGCAAACAATACTTACAGAGGATCTTTTCTTTATGATAATTTAATGATTCAATCGAACGCAATTCATGCTTCTTATTTGAATGGTGTAAAAAAACTTTTATTTCTCGGTTCAACTTGCATTTATCCGAAGCTTGCTCCACAACCCTTAAAGGAAGAATACCTGCTTACAGGTGAACTTGAACCTACCAACGAACCTTACGCAATTGCAAAAATTACCGGAATAAAAATGTGTGATGCATACCGCGATCAGTACGGATGTAATTTTGTTTCTGTCATGCCTACAAATCTTTATGGACCGAATGATAATTATGATTTAAATAATTCGCATGTCCTTCCTGCATTACTTCGTAAATTCCATACATCTAAAAGCAATAAGTCTTTATCGGTTGAAGTTTGGGGAACAGGAAAACCGATGCGTGAATTTTGTCATGTGGATGATATGGCCGACGCGAGTGTGTATGTTATGTTGAATTATAATGAAAGGGGTTTTCTCAATATTGGCACAGGCGTAGATATTAGTATCAGTGAACTTGCTGAGTTGATTAAAAAAATTGTTGGCTTTGAAGGCGACTTGCATTTTAATCCTAACAATCCAGATGGCGCTCCGAGAAAATTAACAGACGTTTCAAAATTACTGGAGCTAGGCTGGAATTACAAAATATCACTTGAAGATGGAATTAGAAGTGTTTATAACGAAGTAAAACCACTTTTTGACAAAGAACTTTCTGGACACCATGTTTTGCGTGAAGTATAATTTATCCTTGAGAAAAATCCCGTTTACTTCCTTACAAGTTTTTCAATTTCTAAAAGGATTTTTATTTCTATTGGCTTTTTTAATACCCTCAATTGTAAAATCACAACAATCGATTGTTCCACTGAATCATAGTTGGATTCAAGATGTAGAAGCAAAAATGGTACAAGCAAAAGGATTTGTACTTGCTGATGCTTTAATGTCTTATGAACAAGACGCTGTACTGCTATCATTTCTTAAGCAAAGCGATACAATAAATGGAGTAACAACGACGGTAGTACTTCCCTTACATTCTTCAATGCGTCCATGGCTTGAGCGCGGGCATCCATTACTAAAAAATATATGTCTTCAGAATTCTACCAATGAACATACATTGATTTCCACCGAAAGTCGCTGGCCTAAATCGGTTTTGAATTATCACAGCCGTAAAAGTTTAATAAATATAGAAAGGGAAGCTCAAAACGGCGAACCCATTTTCAGATTATACATTGACCCTGTTTTAAATTTGCAATTCATACGAATGAATAAGGATGAAAGTGATACACTGAGTGGTAAGTTTTATACAAACACGAGAGGCGTTTCCGTTCATGGAGATATAGGTGGTAAACTTTCTTTTGGAACTTCATTTTATGAAAATCAGGCATTTGTTCCAACGTACATAAAAGATTTCGCACAGGCACAAAAAGTGATTCCAGGTCAAGGGAAATGGAAAGCTTTTAAAGCTGGAGGATATGATTATGCTTTTGCAAATGGATTTCTTTCTTTTTCGCCCGGACAGAATTTTAATGTGCAGATTGGAACGGGCAAACATTTTGTAGGCGATGGCTATCGGTCACTTTTGCTATCAGATAATAGCTTTAATTATCCATATGCTCGTTTAACTGGGTGGTTTGGTAGCAATCGAATGTTTCAATACACAACCATCTACGCCTCCTTGATGAATTTAAATTCTGTTGCACCGGTCCCATTGGGAACCGAAAAATTGTATCAGAAAAAGGCAGCGTCATTTTATGAATTGAGTGTAAACATAGGACGCACTGCAGCGTTTTCTCTTTTTCAGGGATTGATTTGGTCTGCTGCAGATGATCGGAATAAGCAATGCATTCAACTTGCTTATATAAATCCAATCATTTTTACTTCTGTTCCCTTTTATGGATTAAAAGACAAACGTAATTTTTTGTTGGGAGCTACATTTCATCTTGACCTTTTTAAAACAACACGTTTGTATGGACAAATCCTTGCAGATGATTTTGGAACGGCTGGTACGCTTGCAAATAAAAAAGGATTTCAAGTTGGGATAAAATATTTTAATGTAGCAAGAATAAAACATTTGCATTTGCAATTCGAATATTCTACTGTGAATCCATATACCTACGCTTCAAGTGATGCAGCGCAGTCCTACACCCATTACAACCAAGCATTAGCACATCCATTAGGTGCAAATTTTTCCGAAGGTATTGTTTCAGGAAAATATAAAATAGGCGATTTCTTTACTCAGGTCCGTTTTTCTCAAGCGCTAGTAGGTGCAGATACTTCAGGATTTGACTTTGGACAAAATGTTCTTACTTCAGATTCCTATTCAACTTTAGCACCGTCCAATGGGGCAATAAAAACTGGGCAGGGGCGAAGCACGTCAATTACTTATTTTGATGCAAGCATAGGTTATATGATTAATTACGCTTCGAATTTAAATGTGTGTATTGGGTTTGTTGACCGCGGTGTTAGCACTGCTTTAAGTTACTTACAAACACAATACTTTTATGTAGCGATAAGAACATCTTTGACAAACGAATACTTAGATTTCTTTTGGAAATAAAATGAGAATTGGGGTTTTAATATTTTAAAAAAATAACGGGCTATTCTTGTATTAGCTATATTTGATAAAATAATTATAGAGAAAAATTAATATGTATCATCTGATTTTTGTTTTTTTTACTGCATTGATAGTGGTTTTGTTTTCCACCCCCGCACTTATTAAAGTTGCCTTCTTAAAGCGTTTGTTTGACGAGCCAGGGGGGGAGCGGAAAATTCACACACGCATAGTGCCAACGATTGGGGGAATAATCATTTTTGCAGCAACACTTTTTTCCTTCGCTCTTTGGTTTCCTTACGATTTCCCTGATATGGAATTGCTTAGAAAATGGACAAGAGAATTTCAGTTTATTGTTTGTTCACTTCTAATTATATTTTTTGTTGGAATAAAAGATGATATCATAGGCACAGCCCCAATAAAAAAATTAGCATCGCAAATAATTGTTGGGATGATTCTTGTGTTGATGGCTGAAATTCGTATTCGAAGTTTGCACGGATTGTTCGGTGTTCAAGATATTCCTTTATGGGCAAGTGTATTCCTTACGTTGTTTGTTTATATAGTTTCTATTAATGCATTTAATTTAATTGACGGTGTAGATGGATTAGCTGCTGGCCTTGGCTTACTTGGAGGACTTGGATTTGGGTTTTTATTTTTCCTTGCTAATGATATTGTAATGTGTCTACTCGCTTTTTCTCTTGCAGGATCCCTTCTCGCATTCTTAATTTTTAATTTTGCGCCAGCAAAAATATTTATGGGCGATTCGGGCTCGATGATTATTGGCTTGGTTATGGCTATTCTTGCAATAAAGTTTGTAGAAACAAGTCCACCACAAAATATAAGCCCTTTGTTTTCAAAACTTTTCACACCCGTTGTTTCGATGTCGATCATTGCTTATGCATTGACCGATACGCTGCGTATTTTTCTCAGGCGTGCTGTGCGTGGCGTTTCTCCTTTTGTTGCTGACCGTCACCACCTGCACCATTTATTAATTGATAGCAATATGTCGCATGCTAAAACAGTGCTTTGTATTTATTTTGCAAATATATTAATCATAGGAGTTGCTTGTGTAACCAGTGTTTATTCTATCACCATTTCGTTTTCACTAACACTAGGTTTTGTAATTTTTCTAGTAGGTTTAACTTGGTTATTTAAACTTTATTGTCAGAAAAAAATAAGCAAAACTCAAGTAATAGATCAAGCGGAATCTATATGATGCGGAAATTACTCCTCGTATTTTTTATTTTTATTTTACCGCATAAAAATTTTGCGCAGCAGGTTATTTGTCCAGCCACTCAGGGATTGAATGTTTTAGTTGAACATCAAATTTTTAATTCGTCACTACATTCCGCTATAAAACCATTTTTGAATATCGATCTTGATCAAACCATTGCCATTCATGGTTCTCACGATACGATAAAATCAGAACGAAACAGTTTCAAAAATTATTACAAGAAGTCTGCAGTAAACATAGGTAAATTAGGTTTTTTACTTCGCCCCATTTACGATTTGAGCGCTGGTTTTGATTTTAAATCTTCGCGTACATTGGTTTCAACTATTGGAGGAATTGTTGTTGATGCCGATTTTAAAAAAAAGATTGGAATAGAAATTCGTATTGCTGGAGGAACATCTACTTTGCCCAACTATTTGGATTCCATTGCTAGTTTTTCTGGTGTTATGCCAGGTTGGGGTGATCGAGCATATTCAAATGGGAATTCGTCTTATTCTTTTCAGCATATTTCAGGAAATTTGATTTGGCGCCCCTCTAAAATTTTTAATCTTCAGGTGGGGCGTGACAAACATTTCTGGGGTGATGGCTATCGATCGCTTTTTCTTTCTGATGTCAGCGCTGCCATTCCATATATTAAACAGACGACTTCTATTTGGAAATTGCAATATGTTTCACTTTTTGGGTGGATGCAGGATTATACGCAAGCAAATGGATTTGCAAGTGGCTTCCGAAATAAATTTGGAACTTTTCATTACCTTAGTTACAATGCTACGAAATGGTTTAATGTTGGAGTTTTTGAATCTGTAATTTGGCAGGGTACTGATTCAAATAGGCAGCGTGGATTTGATGTAAATTATTTAAATCCCGTGATTTTTTTTCGTCCAGTAGAGTATAGTTTGGGCTCATCGGATAATTCAATGTTGGGACTTTCTTTAAAATTTCGATTAAATAAAAATAATCAAATTTATTCCCAGTTTTTGTTAGATGAATTTTATTTAAAAGAAATTTTAGCTCAAAATGGTTGGTGGGCAAATAAACAAGCTTACCAGTTAGGATTCAAATGTTTCAACTTTGCCAAAGTAAATAATTTGTATTTGCAAACAGAGTTAAACATTGTTCGGCCTTTTACTTATTCTCATGGAAGCACGCAACAAAATTATTCCAACGCAGGCAACTCACTCGCACATCCTCTTGGCGCTAATTTTATGGAGCTGATAGGTATCATTTCTTATACGCACAGTAGGTTTTTTGTCTCAGGTAAATTAGTTGGTGCTCGATTTGGACTTGATTTGAACGGTGCAAATTATGGTCAAAATATTAATCGTTCCTATACTTCCCGCGATCACGAGTATTCTAATTTTCTTTTTCAGGGGTTGAAAACAAATCTCTATTATGCCGAATTAAAAATGGCATTTACACTTAAAACCACCTTCCCTTTGCGATTGGAATTAGTGGCAGGTGCTCGAACCCAAACTAATGTGTTGTCAACAAATTCCGGCAGTTATTTCCAGTTTGGGTTTAGTCTTCCAATTTGGAACACTTATCGAGATTATTAAGCGTTGGTTTCAATATTTACATTGCTCCTTTGTTAAAATATTAAATTTTTTAGAAATAGTCTAAATTTCAGCACTTACCTGACTTTAGATGATTTGGAATACCTAAATTTGCAGGTATTTTATAATAGCATGAAATCTTGATTGCTTCTGAAGTTCAAACAGTTCAAAAACATACCGGTTTAATGGGTAAAGTGACCGACTATGCGAAGTTTATTAAACTACGATTGGCCTCCTTAGTAGTTTTTTCAGCAGTAATTGGATATTTTATTGGCATCAAATCGTTGGGGATTGATGCAAATTGGCTTCAGCTCATGGCTTTAATTATTGGTGGATTTTTAGTTACGGGTTCTTCCAATGGATTTAATCAAATTATAGAAAGAGATTTAGATAAATTAATGACTCGAACACAAGATCGCCCGCTCCCAACAGGTAGAATGTCATTGGCCGAAGCTTGGATAGTAGCAAGTGTTACCGGTGTGGCAGGAATTGCAATTCTATTTATTTACACAAATTTGCTTTGTGGAATTCTTGGAGCATCCGCATTGTTGCTTTACACTTTGGTTTACACACCAGCAAAAAGAGTTACGCCATTTGCAACATTCGTTGGCGCATTTCCTGGGGCAATTCCACCTATGTTAGGATGTTTTGCTGCATCAGAACATTATGAGGTTTTAGGTTTGGTAGCAATTCTACTTTTTGCAATTCAATTCATGTGGCAATTTCCACATTTTTGGGCAATAGCATGGGTATCACATGAAGATTATAAAAAGGCAGGGTTTCATTTACTTCCCTCGGTTGGAGGTCGTGATAGAGCAAGTGCTTTTCATGTTGTTTTGTACACCATTGTATTAATTCCAGTCAGTCTTTTTCCATTGATATTTAAAATGTCTGGTACTATTTCTGCAGTAATTATTCTTGTCTGTGGTATTGGGTTTTTGTTGCAAGCATTGAAACTTTATAGAGATTGTGAAGTGACTGCGGCGCAAAAATTAATGTTTGGATCTTTTATTTATTTGCCAGTCGTTCAATTGGCACTTTTATTTGGATAATTATGGAAACAAGACAAGTTCAAGACGAATTTTTAATTATAAAGGAAAAGGCCCAAAGGAATTTGATGTGGCTTGGAACCTTGAGTATTGTAATGATTTTTGCTGGGCTAACAAGTGCTTATGTAATTAGGCGAGGCGCAGGTGACTGGTTTACTATTTTACTTCCTCCGATATTTTGGGTTAGTACTGCGGTGATTATTTTTAGTAGCATTACTTTGAATCTTTCACTTTATAGTTTCAGAAAAAATAAAAATAAAAGAGGGGTGTTGTTTTTGGGGCTAACCTTAATTCTTGGTTTTATATTTGCATGGTGTCAATTTAACGGATGGGCTGAACTTTCCGCTAATGGAATCTATTTTGTTCAATCAAAAGGACAAACCTCATTGATTTCAGGATCATTTATTTATTTGCTTTCAGGTCTGCACTTGGCGCACGTTGCTGGAGGAATTCTGGCATTATTCTTTACTTTTATAAGATCACTTTTAGGGGTATACAGTTCGACAAATGTCCACGGATTAAGGATTCTTTCAATTTATTGGCATTTTCTTGATGTTTTGTGGATTTATTTGTTCGTTTTTTTAACGATTTATAAGTAAACTTGCACCGCGTTTAACGAGTTCATTAAAATTAACCTTTCCCATTCAAAAAACTGGGATTAAAATTAGATAAACTGCTATGTCGGAAGTCTCTGCAGATGTAAAATTAGCCGGTTGGGATGGTGCTACATCGCCCCTTCGTGCGAGCTACGGAAAACTATTTATGTGGTTTTTCCTTATTTCGGATGCTTTAACGTTTTCCGGATTCCTTTCCGCATACGGATTTTTCCGTCACCGTTATTCAGGAGAATGGCCAGTGCCCTCAACGGTCTTTCATCACTTTCCCTTTTTAGAAGGGCATCATCTACCCTTGTTGTATGTTGGTTTGATGACCTTTATTCTCATTATGAGCTCCGTAACTATGGTACTCGCTGTTGAAGCTGGCCATCGCAATAATAAACGCCAGGTTTTGGTGTGGATGTTTGCTACAATTATCGGTGGATTAATGTTCGTTGGTTCACAGGCATGGGAGTGGGCCAATTTTATAAAAGGTTCTGAAGATGGCGCAATTCTTTATGAAAATCACATCTACAATTTTGAGGTTGACCATGTAACTCACCATTCCAACAAAGAAATATTAGTGTATAAACAGAAAGTTCTTTCTAAGGAAGCTTCCGCATTAGTTATTGCAGGCGGTGAGCCAATTCATGGCGCTAATCTTCATCACAATGAATATGGTCACATCGCATTCGCTGATTTCTTTTTCTTCATTACAGGATTTCACGGATTTCACGTATTCTCAGGTGTGTGCATCAACATCACTATTTTTATTATGGCCTTCAAAGGTGTTATGGAGCGACGAGGGCACTATGAAATGATTGAAAAGGTTGGTCTCTATTGGCATTTTGTCGATCTCGTTTGGGTATTTGTATTTACGTTCTTCTATCTTCTATAATTAAAAATAAAAATTCACTGAACTAATTATCCTCGAGGATATACAAAAAGCAAAAACCATGGATGAATTCAATGACCCCTTTCCAAATTATGAAATGCTTGCCCACCACGATGAAGCGCACGGGAAAATAGCCCGTAAAAAACTTTGGTTCGTTTTTTGGTTATTATTGATTATTACCCTTGTTGAAGTATTTGTTGGTATCAAAGCGCCCGACTGGGGTCTTTCACCATTGTTTCTTAAATTTTTCTTCATTGGCTTTACAATTGTTAAAGCATTCTATATTGTTTACACTTTTATGCATCTTGGAGAAGAGGAGCGTTGGACAAAATGGTTGATCATTGCCCCCTTCACAATTTTTATCCTTTATCTTATTTTCATGATGACTATTGGAGAAGGGGAGTTTCAAAAAACTAGACGGATTGATGGCCCAATTGAAACCGACGTTTCAGCCAAACATTCAGATCATAAATAAAAAATGAAAAAGCGTGTCGCGCTATTAACGGTTTTATTTTTACCAATTCTAATTTATATTTATTTCGCTTTGGGTGTCCCCAAATCGTTTCGTGCACCAATTTTTGGTCCGAAGAAAGCAATTCAAGTTGTAGATAAAAATGGGAATCCGAAAACAGATACATTGTTTTGGTCAATTCCTGAATTTACGTTTCCAACTTTAGAGGGAAGAACTTTTAACAGTAAAACTCTTGCCGGTAATTTATACATAGCGCTATTTGTTCATCCCGATTCAATGGCAACTACATTACGAGTTTTTGCGGAAGACATAAGGCTTAATCGTATGAGTTATAATTATGCGCGATTTATTTTTTTCTGTATAGGAGATTCTACTGGAATGCCATTACCGAATGCACCTGATTTTGCAAAAGAAATGAAATTAGGTATAGATACTGCTCATACCGTTTTTCTTTCACCCACAGCATTCGACTCGATTCATAATAATATTTATTTTATTGCTGACGAAAACCGTAAAAAAGAACCATGGGCAACTTGGAGCGATGCTGTTTTGCTAGATTACAAAGGTAGAATTCGTGGGTACTATAATATTAGATATGCAGCGGAATTAAAAAAAATGAAAGAAGATGTGCGATTTATTAAATTTCGCGACGAAGCTGTATTGACTTTGGAGAAATCAAAAGTAGAGCAGAATAAAAAATGAGGTATTCAACATTGTTTTACGTTGTTGTTTTTGGATTCGGTGCTTGTCATACCGCTTCCAATGATGCAGAAAATGTTGTTCATGGTGTTGAGCGTTTAGCAATTTATTATCCACTTGATTCCCTTGGTACTAATGGTGAAAAGCTTTATCATACTATTCCAGAAGTTGAACTAACTTCGCAAAATAACCTGTCCTTTAAAACGGCATCACTAAAAGGAAAAATTGTTTTGACCGACTTTTTCTTTACCAGTTGTAACGGAACCTGTCCACGAATGACTAATCAATTAGCTCGCGTGCAAAATGCGTTTGCTCAAAACGAAAAATTTAAAATTGTTTCTTATACTGTAGATCCTGTTCGCGACAGCTCCGCATCTTTAAATAATTATGCAAAACAATTTAATGCAGACGAGAGCCAATGGACATTTGTTACGGGATCAAAAAAGATTTTATATGACCTTGCACGCTATGGTTATTTTCTTCCTGTTGAACCAGGTTCGGGTGATTCGGAAGATTTTATTCACAGTGACCAGTTTATTCTTGTGGATTACAACTCTCACATTCGTGGTTATTATAACGGAACAGACTCCACCGCAGTCGATAGTCTTATTAGTGATATTAAAACATTATTAAAACAAAACTAGATTTATGCTAAAGCCAGCTTTAAAAAAAAATGATTCCAAAGCACGCATTCTAATTGGTATTTTTTCGATTGTTGTATTTTCAATTATCGTTTTGTTAGGACAATATCATCTTGTTGATGTTAAGCTTGGGTTCAACGCGCATGTTTTTGCCACCATTAGTGCCGTTGTTAATTCCATTGTTTCAATTTTGTTAATTGTGGGACTGCTTACTGTAAAGAAGAAAAAATATTTGTTGCATAAAAGAGTAATGCTACTAGCAATGGTCTTGTCAATTGTATTTCTCGTTACTTATATCGCACATCATTTATTATGTGGTGACACCAAATTTGGTGGTGATGGTAGCATTAGAATAGTTTATTATATCCTGCTTAGTACTCATATTTTTCTCGCTGCAATAATTTTACCTTTTATTCTATTTACGAGTTACCGAGCTTTAACAGGCGAATATGATAAACATAAAAAACTTGCGAGGATCACTTGGCCAATCTGGTTGTTTGTAAGTGTTACAGGTCCAATCATTTATTTGATGATTTCCCCTTATTATAAGTAGAATTTGAATAGGTTCATGAATGTATAAGTAAAAATTTAAATAATGAATACAAGGCGCGGACTTTTAATTATAATGCTCTTATTGGTGCTATGCAACGTTTCGGCACAATGTGCTATGTGTAGATCTGTGGCTGAAAGTGGCACAAAAAATGGCCAAACAGTTGCTGCTGGATTGAATTACGGGATACTCTATTTAATGGTTATCCCTTACTTGTTATTACTATTGTTCTTTCGAAAAAAAATATGGAGTTTTTTAAAGCAAATTAGAAGTAATAAAGTCGAATAGTTACTCTGTTTAGCTTTTCATTATCTTTGTCCTAGTTCTTTATAATCAACTTATTCAGAAAGGCTGAGGGATTACGCCCTTTGAAGCCTTGGCAACCCTTATAGTCGGAAACCAAATTGATCTTTTTGTGAAAACTCAGACTTCAATTTTGAAATCCAAACTCAACAGAAGGTGCCAACTCGTATCTCGATTTATTTCGAGGAGAAATAAGTCAGAGGCATGATCTTTAATTTAATTTCCGATCCCTTCTGATTATGCAGAGGGGATTTTTGTTTTTAAAAATAAATTTTGAAATAAAATTTTAACGCAATAGAATTTAAATTAGTTAATTAATCTTGTTTATGTCCGATATTAGAAAAGAGTTAGAAAAGAGGGTTTTGGTGATTGATGGTGCAATGGGCACAATGATCCAGCGCTATAAATTGGAAGAAGCCGATTATCGTGGTACTCGATTTGCAAATTGGCCTTCTGATTTAAAAGGTAATAACGACTTGCTTGTAATTACCCAAGCTCAAATAATAAAAGACATTCATAAAGAATATTTGTCTGCTGGAGCTGATATTCTTGAAACCAATACTTTCAATGCTCAAAAAATTTCTTTAGCTGATTACCAAATGGGTGATCTTGCTTATGAATTAAATTTTGCTGCAGCTACACTTGCAAATGAGGCAGTGAAAGAGTTCAATAGCCCTGTTCCGAAATTTGTTGCGGGTGCTGTTGGTCCCACAACAAAATTGTCTTCAATGTCACCCAATGTAAACGACCCTGGATTTAGATCTGTTACGTTTGACGAGTTGGTTGAAGCATATACCGAACAAATTTCGGGCTTGATTGATGGAGGAGTGGATTTATTATTGTTTGAAACCATTACCGATACACTTAATGTAAAGGCCGCGTTATTTGCGACGCAGGTTTATTGTGAAAAAATAAATCGGTTGATGCCCATAATGGTTTCTGGAACAATTACAGATGCAAGCGGACGAATATTATCTGGTCAAACAACCGAAGCGTTTTTAAATTCTGTTTCGCACGTCGATTTATTAAGCGTTGGTTTAAATTGTGCTTTGGGAGCAAAAGAAATGCGCCCTTATCTTGAAGAGCTTTCTGTAAAAGCCCCATTTTTTGTTAGTGCTTATCCCAATGCAGGACTTCCCAATCAGTTTGGGGAATATGATCAGGACGCGCACGAAATGGGACATCAAATAGAGGATTTCCTAAAGGCAGGTTTTTTAAATATTGTTGGCGGATGTTGTGGTACTACTCCCGCACACATTGCGCGCATTGCGGAATTGGCAAAGAAAGCAAAGCCAAGAAAAAAGCCCTGTGCAGATACATTAATGCATTTGAGCGGTTTGGAACCTCTTACGCTTCGTCCAGAATCAAATTTTATGAATGTTGGTGAGCGAACAAATGTGACAGGATCAAAGAAATTCTTACGATTAATAAAAGAAGGAAATTTTGACGAGGCACTTTCAATTGCTAAAGAACAAGTGGACGGTGGCGCACAGGTCATTGATGTAAACATGGATGAAGGCATGTTGGATAGTGAAGCATCTATGATTAAATTTTTGAACTTAATTGCTGCTGAACCAGATATAGCAAGAGTTCCAATAATGATAGATTCTTCTAAGTGGACTGTAATTGAAGCGGGATTAAAATGCGTACAAGGAAAAGCAATTGTAAATTCTATTTCATTAAAAGAAGGAGAAGAAAAATTTATTGAATATGCAAATAAAATAAAGCAGTATGGGGCTGCTGTAATTGTAATGGCATTTGATGAAGTAGGGCAGGCCGATACTTTGCAACGTAGAAAAGATATTTGCCGCCGTGCTTATGATGTGTTGGTTAATAAAGTTCATTTTGCCCCCCAAGATATTATTTTCGATCCGAATATATTTCCTGTTGCTACTGGAATGGACGAGCATCGTTTAAATGCACTTGATTTTTTTAATGCTACGAAATGGATTAAAGAAAACCTTCCTTATGCGAAAGTAAGTGGAGGAGTCAGCAATGTTTCTTTTTCTTTTCGTGGAAACGATCATGTCAGGGAAGCAATTCACGGAGCATTTTTGTACCATGCTGTAAAAGCAGGGATGGATATGGGAATTGTAAATCCATCACAGTTGCAAGTGTATGACGATATTCCAAAGATTTTATTAGAATTGGTTGAGGATGTTTTATTTAATAAAAGAGAAGACGCAACCGAGCGCTTAGTTAACCATGCTGAAGGATTGAAAGGTATTGTAAAAGAGAAAACAGAAAAGGAAGAAGAGTGGAGAAATGAATCTGTGGAAGCTCGGTTGAGTCATGCGCTCGTTAAGGGCATTGTGGATTTTATTGAAGTTGATACTGAAGAAGCAAGAGTAAAGCTTGGTCGACCTTTATTTGTGATTGAAGGACCGCTGATGGATGGTATGAATGTTGTTGGAGATTTATTTGGCAGTGGAAAAATGTTTTTGCCACAGGTTGTTAAAAGTGCGCGTGTAATGAAAAAAGCAGTTGCTTACCTCGAACCGTATTTACAAGCTGAAAAAGAAGCAAATAAATTAGCTGGAATTACGGGCGATAATCGTCAAAATGCGGGAAAGATTTTAATGGCAACCGTGAAAGGTGATGTGCACGATATTGGCAAAAATATTGTTGGTGTTGTACTTGCATGTAATAATTATGAAATTATTGATTTAGGTGTGATGGTTTCCTGTGAGAAAATTTTGAAGGCCGCAATAGAAAATGATGTTGATATAATTGGACTCAGTGGTTTAATTACCCCTTCCTTAGATGAAATGATTCACGTTGCTAAAGAAATGGAGCGCTTAGAATTTAAAATTCCTCTTTTAATTGGTGGCGCAACTACTTCTCGTGTGCATACGGCTGTGAAAATTGCTCAGCATTATTCTGGTCCTGTTGTGCATGTGAATGATGCAAGCAAATCTGTTCCTGTTGCAAGTAGTTTAATTTCAGATATACTTTGCCCGACTTTCATGACGGCATTAAATAGTGAGTACGAATATGTGCGTGAACAAAATAGAAGGGCTCAAGGACAAAATAAATTTATTTCAATTGCTGAGGCGCGTACAAACAAAACGAAGATTAATTGGAATACATCACATTTTCACAAACCAACTTTTCTTGGAACAAAAGTGTTTTCTAATTATTCAATAGAGAAATTAGTTCCATTTATCGATTGGACTCCCTTTTTTCATACTTGGGAGATGAAGGGATCTTACCCGAAAATACTTGCTGATCCATTGCGTGGCGAAGAGGCAAAAAAATTATTTGATGATGCGCAAAGTATGTTGCAAAAAATAATTGCTGAGAATTGGCTTTCTGCGAATGGTGTAATTGGATTTTGGCCTGCAAATACAATTAATGATGACGACATAGAAGTTTATGAAGATGATACAAGAACAGTAATAAAAACAGTCCTTCACACACTTCGGCAACAAACTAAAAAACCAGCTAATGAACCAAATATTGCCTTGGCAGATTTCATTGCTCCCAAAGGACATGCAGATTACATAGGCGGTTTTGCAGTTTCTACAGGTTTTGGTATTGACGATAAGGTTGCAGCATTTGAAAAAGATCATGATGAATACTCTTCCATTATGTTGAAGGCAATTGCAGATCGACTTGCAGAAGCATTTTCAGAATACATGCACCAGTTAGTTCGAAAGGAAATGTGGGCTTATGCCAAAAATGAAATGTTGACTCGAGAGGAACTTGTACAGGAAGAATATGTTGGAATACGGCCAGCACAAGGTTACCCTGCTTGTCCGGAACACACTGAAAAGAAATTACAATTTGAGCTGTTGGAAGTTTATAAAAATACAGGAATAACTTTAACAGAAAGTTATGCTATGGTCCCAACTGCAGCAGTAAGCGGACTTTATTTTTCGCATCCTCAATCTAACTATTTTGGACTAGGAAAAATTACAAAGGAACAAGTGCAGGATTACGCAAAACGAAAGGGTATGAATATAGTGGAGGCAGAACGGTGGTTGTCACCCAATCTTGGATATTAAAAAATTTCAACGTTAATGTCTGAAGTAAAAAAACAATTAATTAAGCTAATCCATCTTCTTGCCATAGAGAAAGAGGAAGATTATAAACAATACCAAGAACATTTTCAGCGCAGCGGCGTAATTGAACGTCGTAAGAATGGAGTTACTTGGTATCCTGTCCAAATTACTTCTGAAGAATTAGGTTACGGCGATTACTTAAACATTGAATTGGAGCGAACGCAGGGCTTGAATGAGTTACATCAATTTGGTAGCGGAAAAAACATTGAATTGATTTCCAATTCAGGTGAGCCGGGTAGCGAAGGGTGGAAATTTCAAGGAACGATTAAACAGGTGTGGGCGAATAAAATGCGCATCTCTTTCAAGGCGGATGAAATGCCGGGTTGGACGGAAAGAGGAAAACTTGGAATCAATTTATTGTTTGATGATAATTCTTACAGAGAGATGGTTCTTGCGTTGCAGAAAGTGATGGATGCAGAAAGTGGAAGACTCGCGCATTTGCGTGAGGTATTGTATGGGGTAGAGCAAGCAAAGTTCAATAAAATTGATTTGAATATTCAAATGCCAGGTTTAAATAAATATCAGAATGATGCGGTGCAATTAATTGATGCAGCAGAAGATGTTGCCTTGGTACATGGTCCTCCTGGTACTGGAAAAACGACCACATTTATTCAAGCTATCCGCCATACGTTACTAAGCGAAAAACAAGTTTTGGTTTGTAGTCCAAGTAACATCGCTGTTGATTTATTGACAGAAAGACTGGTGCTTCAAGGAGTAACTGTATTGCGATTAGGAAATCCTGCGCGTGTTTCTGAAGAAGTGATGAACAATACACTCGATGTGAAGATGACGCATCATGCATCGTACAAGGAGTTGAAAGAATATCGAAAGAAAGCGGAAGAGTATTTCGCCATGGCGAAAAAGTACAAGCGTTCTTTCGGCCCACAAGAGCGAATGCAACGTAATTTACTTTATACTGAAGCAAAACAGTTGTTAAAAGACGCCACTACACTGGAAGATTATATCCAGTGGGAACAATTTGAAAATGCCCAAGTGATTGCCTGTACACCTGTTGTTTCTGGTGGGAGATTGATGCGTGATAAAAAATTCAAAACTGTTTTTATAGATGAAGCAGCGCAGGCTTTAGAGCCCATGAGTTGGATTCCAATTTCAAGAGCTGATCGTGTTGTGTTTGCAGGTGACCACTGTCAATTACCACCTACGGTAAAATCAAAAAAGGCGGAAGATGGTGGATTGAAATACACCTTATTCGAACGTGTTGTTAAAACACAACCCGAAGCAACAGTTCTGCTGCGTAAGCAATATCGAATGCATGAAAAAATAATGAACTTTTCGAATAAAATGTTTTATAAAGGAGATTTATTAGCGGATGAATCGGTGAAAGATAATTTATTGAGTTTTGATGAAGCCGATAATTATTTGATAAAACCTATTGAGTTCATTGACACGGCAGGTTGTGGCTTCAACGAAGAACAAAATCCTGAATCGTTAAGTATTTCCAATAAAGAAGAAGCTGATTTACTTTTGAAACATTTAGGAAAAGTACTTGAACAATACGAACGCAAACCCTGTCAACCCATCAGCATTGGAATCATTGCTCCTTATAAAAGACAAACCGAATATTTGAAACTTGCATTGGAAGAACAGCACTATTTCAAGGATTCCCAAAATCATTATTCTGTTCGGACGGTTGATGGTTTTCAAGGGCAAGAGCGCGATATTATTTGTATAAGTCTCACACGAAGTAATGCTAGAGGAGAAATTGGTTTCCTTTCGGATACACGACGCATGAATGTGGCACTTACGCGTGCTAAGAAAAAATTATTGGTATTCGGAGATTCTGCAACGTTGGCGAATCACACTTTTTATAAAAATTTTCTGGAATACATTGATGAGGTTGAGGCGTACAAATCTGCTTGGGAATTAATGAGCGATTAAAAAATTTGAATAAAATTGAATTATTAAAAAGAAAAATAATTTTGTAACAAAGCCAATCATACCACATTAATACAAAGCACTAAACTAATTTCAACTAAAAAAAATGAAAGAGAAAATTAAAAATGGAACGCTATTAGCTCTGTTTTTCACTGTTTTTGTGGATATGATTGGAGTAGGAATAGTTATTCCTGTTTTTCCACTCCTTTTTGCCGATAGTCATTCAGGTGTTTTTGCAAGCGAAATCCCATTAGCATCCCGATTATTTGTATATGGTTTTCTTGCCGCTTGTTATCCACTTGCTCAGTTTTTTGGCGCCCCTATTCTTGGCGCTTTGTCTGACCGCTACGGAAGAAAACCGATACTAACAATCTCCCTTTTCGGGACATTAGTGGGATATATTCTTTTCGCCTGGTCTGTAAAAGAGGGAAATTTATATTTAATGTTTTTTAGTCGTGCACTAGATGGCTTTAGTGGCGGAAATATTTCTATTGCAATGTCTTCTATTGCAGATATTAGTGATGCAAAAAGTAAAACAAAAAATTTCGGACTTATCGGAATGGCTTTCGGACTTGGATTTATTCTAGGTCCTTATATAGGAGGAAAACTTGCCGATCCAAGTATTGTTTCGTGGTTTTCTTACGCAACACCGTTTTGGGCTGCTGCTTTTTTGGCATTGTGTAATCTGTTTCTAATCTCATTTATTTATAAAGAAACAATAAAAACAAAAGTTAATACGCCTGTTAGTTTTACAACAGGGTTTAAAAATATTGGGAAAGCTTTTTCTGTTCCCAATCTCAGAGTTATTTTTACGGTCTTGTTTTTTCTTACGTTTGGATTTTCTTTTTTTACACAATTTTTTCAAATATTTTTATCAGAAAAATTTAAATACACTTCATCGCAAGTAGGAGATATCTTTGCTTATATAGGCGTTTGGATTGCATTAACTCAAGGGGGTTTAACAAGAATACTTTCAAAAATTGTTACGCCAGTACAAATTATGTCTATCTGTATTTTTATTCTGGGAATTACTTTTTTCGTTCTTGTAGTGCCCGATGATAAAATATGGCTCTTCCTCATTCTTCCTTTTGTAGCAATTAATCAAGGTCTAATTGCGCCCAATTCTACTACTCTTGTTTCTGCACAAGCACCTAACGAATCGCAGGGAGAAATCTTAGGGATTAGTCAGTCAGTTCAATCACTTGCACAAGCAATACCGCCAATAATTGCCGGCATAATAGTTAGTATTAATTTGGAGTTGCCAATTTTAGTTGCCGGTACATGCACGCTTTTGGCTGGAATTATTTTTGTTCTATTCTTCAAAAGAAATTCAAAAAAATTTAATTCGTAAAAAATAATTATTCTTGAACAAAATTTAATTTATAAATAAAAAATAATTTTAATCGTTAAGGCAAAGCGCTAAAAAAATTAATATCCTTTAATATTCTCTCACCATTAAATAATCAGTAAAGTCACGAATAATTTTTTTTCTTTTTTCGTCCGCCTTTACACTTGCCAATGCAGCAACTCCTTCTGCATAATGTTTGTGCATTTCTACTTCCGCCAATTCTTTTACGCCAAGTGTATTGTAAATTGTTTTTATGCCTTCCACTTTTGTAACGGCATCGTTCTCGGTTACCAATGACCATTGGAGTAATTCTTCCTGCTGGTAGTTGTTGGCTAATTCAAATGCTTTCAATAATAAATAAGTCTTTTTATTCGAAACAATATCACCACCCACTTGCTTTCCAAATTTAGCGGCATCTCCATAAACATCTAAAATATCATCTTGCAACTGAAAAGCAATTCCAACATGCTTTCCAAATTCGTAAAGTTTTTCAGCTTCGTTTTGCATAGCTCCTGCACAAATGGCTCCGATCTTAAATGAAGCGGCCAGTAATACAGCGGTCTTCAATTCAATCATGTGTAAATAATCCGCAATCGAAACCTTTATTTGATTTTCAAAATCCATATCGAGTTGCTGGCCTTCACAAACGTCGAGCGCGGTTTTTGTAAAAACACTCAGCACTTCCGGCAAAACATCTTTGGGACTCAGGGCCAGCTCACGAATTGCTTCCGTATACATCGCATCACCACTTAGAATGGCAACATTTTTGTTCCATTTTATATGAACACTGGCTTTTCCCCTTCTCAAAGGAGCATTGTCCATGATGTCATCATGCAATAAAGTGAAGTTGTGAAATAACTCAATTCCTTTTGCAGCAGGTATTGCACAATTTACATCCTCCTTAAATAATCCAGCACCCATTAATGTCATTAAAGGACGCATTCGTTTTCCTCCGTCCGCAAGTGTATAGCGAATCGGTTCATATAAACTTTCGGGAGTGGCAGGAAGCGATTTGCTGAATCCGGCAAAAGATTTTTCTAAAAGTTGCTGGTAATTTTTAAGGTCCAAGATTAATTAAATATTAACGATTCACAATATTCAATAGATAAGTCCCATACCCACTTTTCAAAAGCGGTTGAGCCAAATTACTTAATTGTTCTTTATTGATAAATCCCATTCGGAACGCGACCTCTTCAATACAGCCAACTTTTAATCCCTGTCGCTCTTCAATTACTTGCACGAACTGTCCTGCCTGCGTTAGCGATGCGAATGTTCCTGTGTCTAGCCACGCTGTTCCACGTTGTAGGACACCAACTTTAAGAGTTCCGTTTTCTAGATACTTTTTATTTACATCTGTAATCTCGTATTCGCCTCTTGCACTCGGTTTTAAGTTTTTTGCAATCGCTACCACGCTGTTATCATAAAAATAGAGACCCGGAACAGCATAATTTGATTTTGGATTTTGTGGTTTCTCTTCAATGGATAAAACTTTCCCATCTGTGTCAAATTCAACTACGCCGTATCGTTCAGGATCAGAAACGTGGTACGCAAACACAACCGCTCCATTGGGATTATTGTTTTCTAAAAGCAATCCTCCAATTCCGGCACCATAGAAAATATTGTCGCCAAGAATGAGCGCTACTTTATCCGTGCCAATAAATTTTTCTCCTAAAACAAACGCTTGCGCAAGACCATTCGGTTCCAATTGTTCGACGTAAGAAAATTTACATCCCAATTGTTTTCCGTCGCCAAGTAGTCGTTTGAAATTTGGTAAATCGGTAGGAGTAGAAATAATAAGAATTTCATTAATTCCCGCCATCATCAAAACCGAAAGAGGGTAATAAATCATCGGTTTGTCAAATACCGGCATGAGTTGTTTGCTTACAGCTAGCGTTAAGGGATGTAAGCGAGTACCTGATCCACCAGCGAGAATAATTCCTTTCATTAGCAATGCGGATTTTTAAACAGTTTTATTTTTTTCAATGTAAAGTTTTTCAGAATCAATGTCTTCTTCCTCATCAAATATTTCTATCATTGGCTCTTTTAGGAAAGCTTTTGTTGCAGTACGTTTTTCTAAGGAAAGCAAAATGCATGGTAAAAGAATAAGATTAGTAGCTAATGAAACAATGAGCGTGATAGAAATAAGTATACCTAATGCAACTGTGCCACCAAAACTAGAAAAAATATAAATAGCAAAACCGAAAAAAAGAATAGTGTTAGTATAGATCATGCTCACTCCCGTTTCTTTTAATGCTAAAGTTACAGCCGAGGAATACTGTGCAGGGGAAAGTTTTCGTAATTGATTTCGATATTCTGTGAGAATATAAATAGTCCCGTCTGATGCAATTCCAAATGCAATAGAGAAAATAAGAATAGTAGATGATTTAAAAGGAATTCCTAAAAAACCCATTATACCCGCAGTAATGATTAATGGAATTAAACAGGGAAGTTTAGAGAGGATTACAATCCATACCGAGCGGAAAAGGACAATACCAAGAATAAAAATAAGTAGAATTGCTATGATAAGACTCACAAATAAATGATGCATCATGAAATCGAAACTGTGGAGAAACATTCTCGAATTTCCAGTCAAATCAACGTTGAAATATTTTGCAGGGAATAATGATTTTACAATTGGGTCGATTTTTGAGAAAATACGTTTTGCACTATCTGAACCGACATCAGCCATTTGAAAACTAATTCGTGTGAAACGAAAAGAGGTATCTAAAAATGATTTTATTTTTTGTTGTTGAGCTGCATTTTTTCCTAGTTTATTCGATTGTAGATTACTGGAATCTATTTTTGACTTGAAAAAACCGCCTATTTTACTTTTGTCGACAATGTTTGTTGGTAATCGGTAAGCAACTTTTTTGCCATTCTTGATTGATTGGTTAGCAAATTTCACAGCTTCTACTATTGACAGAGGCTTTGAAAATTCAGTTCGATGTGAAATAAAATTTTGCAAAGAATCGATGTCATTCAGTATGGCACCTTCATTTTCAAAAATGTTGGTTGGTCCTAATGTGTCTACTGCGTAATCATCAGGATTAGGAACAATTCCTTTTTTTGCAAGTTCAGCTCTTTTAGCAACAGTTAATTTTTCTTTTACTTCAATTGCAATTTCAAATGGCAGTACGCCGTTAAAGTTTTTTTCAAAAAAACGCAGGTCTGTTAAAACTGGATCATTTTTTGGGAGATCATCCACCACATATCCGTTCGCACGAATCTGCATAAATCCAAAGACAGAAATAAGTGTAACAATTGTTATGCAAATGTAAATAGCTGGTCGATGGTTATGTATTAATTTATCAATAAATGAAATTAATTTATTTATTATTTTACCATTCAGATGTTTCATCTGTTTTGGTTTTGGCTCTGGCAAATAACTAAAAATAATGGGAGTAAGAAAAAGCGCAATGCCATATGTTGTCATTACATTAATAGCAGCAACGACTCCAAATTCCATCAGCAAAGAACTGTTTGTAAAATAGAAAACACCAAATCCAATTGCAGTAGTGAGGTTGGCAAGTAAATTAGAAAGTCCGACTTTTTGGACCATTCTGGTTAGCGCTTTTGTTTTATTACCATGTAGCAATAATTCCGCTTGATACTTATTAATTAAGAAAATACAATTTGGAACTCCAATGATTATAATAAGCGATGGAATTAATCCTGTGAGCAATGTTATTTTATAATCCAACAAAGCCATGGTGCCAAGTGCCCAGGCGAGTCCAAAAAGAACAATGATGATGGAAAAGAAAACGGCATTAAAATAGCGAAAGAAAATAAAAAGAATAAATGTCGTTACTAAAATAGATAATATTAAAAACAAGGTTGACTCATATGATATTTTGCGCATGTACTCGGTGCGGATATAAGGCATTCCCGAAAAATGCATCTTAATTTTATTGTCCGTTCCGAATGAAAGAGCAAGTTCTTTTATTTTTGCAACAATGCTCAATCTGTTTTTAGTGTTCAATTCTTTCTGCGTGAAAGTAATCGCCATTACCGTAACATGATTTTTTTTGTTTATAATAAGTCCTTCGTAAAATGGTAAATTGAAAATAACTTTTTTTAGACTATCGGCTTCTTCCTGAGTTTGTGGTGGACGCGAAACAATTTGTGGGTATTCGAAAATTTCAAGACTGTCATTAGGTACGACATTATAAAGCCTACCTATTGACAAAATATCTTGAATGCCATCGATCTTTTTGATTGAATCCCCAAGCGCACACCAATCATTAAATTTTTCGAGTTTGAACATCGTAGAATCTTGGAATCCTAAAATGAGAACGCTTCCATCTTCTCCATAACGTGCTTTAAAGGCATCGTAATCTTTTAGCACGGGGTCATCAGCAGGAAGGATACGTGCATATTTATAGATTAAGGTAAGGTTTTGTTTTGCTTGCCAAATCATAAAAACACTAATCAAAAGAATCACGATAATTATCGTAATTCGATTGCGCAAAATAAAATGCGATAGCTTAGCCCACATAAAAATTAGAAACTATAATTTTCGAATTTATTTAAACGAATACCTTAGTTTTTTTTGTTCTTTAATAACACGTAAAAGTAAACAATTTCTTGTATGCACAAATAGACTAGCGGAATGTGTCTTTTTTTTAATAAAAAGAAATGCACTAAAAACAAAAGCTAATTTTCAGCACCTTTACATATCAATGAAAAAGATTTCGATTTTCAGATTATTTTTAATTTTCCTAAAAATTGGAATGACTGCATTTGGGGGAAATATAGCCCTTGTTGCGGCCCTTCAAAAAGAACTTTGTGCGAAAAGGAAAATTCTCAATGATGAGCAGGTGCTTGATTTTACAACCATTGGAAATGTTTTGCCAGGGCCACTTGCAACAAATGTAGTTGCTGCTTGTGGTTTTGCTTTACGAGGAATGACGGGACTTGTTGTTGGATTGATTGGCGTTATTCTGCCTGCCTTAATTTTGATTTGTGTACTCACTGAACTTTATTTTCAATATGGAACGGCCCCTGTTTTATTGAAAGTATTTAATGGACTGCTTCCTGGTGTTGCAGCTATTATTACTGCTACTGCATGGTCCTTGGCAAAAAAAAATCTTAAATATCCAGTGCAAATTTTTATTGTTGTTGCTGCAGGGCTGGCCATCATTTTACTGAAAGGTTTTTTAGTGACACTCTTATTAATTACCATTTCTGGATTTATGGGATTTATTTTTTTAAAAAATAAATTAGCAACTCAACATATACAAATTCAAGCTACGCCTTTATTTTTAAAGTCGCCCTTTCGAGCTATAATTTGTTTGCTGATTATTGGGTGTTTCATTTATTTTTTCCACCCAGCATCGCTTCTTTTACAAGAATTGCGAATGCTCGCACTTACATTTGGAGGCATGAGCGTCACCTTATTCGGAGGAGGGTATGTTTTTATTCCAGCAATTGAAAAAATTGTTGTTGGGTTACAGCATTGGCTGAGTGCGAAGGAATTTGCAGATGGAATTGCTTTAGGACAAGTCACGCCAGGTCCAGTTGCAATTACGGCATCATTTGTTGGCTATAGAGTTGCCGGTGTTTTAGGCGCAATTGTTTCTGCAACTGCAATTTTTATTCCTCCGGCATTATTAATGGTGTTTACACAACAATTTGTAGATCGAATTAAACGAAGGCCATCGATTGAAGCTATTTTTATGGGTGTTAGGCCTGCCGTAATTGGGATGATAGCTGCTTCTGTTTGGGTCATTGGTAAAAGTGCCCCTCTGCAGTGGCAGTCGCTTCTAATATTTGGATTGGTTTTGGGATTATTACTTTGGAAGAAAATAGACTCAGGCCTTTTAATTGTTTTGGCTGGCACACTTGGTTATTTTTTATAATTTAGATAAAAATGTTGTTTATTGAAATAAAAAAATTATTTTTGAAAAAACAATTTCTTTAAAATTCTTGTAATCCATTTTTATTATGAAACAAAGTACATTTTTAATTTGTTTGTCTGTTTTTTTTACGGCCACTACAGCTAATGCACAAACTGTTCAGACTTTTAATTATACAGGGTCACTCCAAACATTTACCATACCATCTTGTGTTTCCTCAATTGTTATTAACGCTTCTGGTGCGCAAGGAGGAACAGCTTCTTATGGTCCTCCTCCTGCGGGCGGTTTAGGGGCGAATATTATTGGCACTTTTACTGTAACGCCAGGGCAGGTATTAAAGATTATGGTTGGACAGATGGGTATTAATGGTTCAGGAGGTTGTGGGAACTTGAATGGTGGTGGCGGCGGAGGATCTTTTGTTTGGGATTCTGTAAGTACAACTAATCCTTTAATTGCTGCAGGTGGAGGTGGTGGAAGCGGTTCTTGTGGATATAGTGGTGGAGGCCCTGGACTTTCGAATCTAGCTGGTGCAGGATCAGGTGGTAACTGCGGACCTTGTAATAATGGAAATGGAACAGGTGGTGGTGGAGCAGGTTGGAATTCAAACGGACAAGGTTGTAAAGGATCTTCGGGCTGTGGTGCAGCCGCCCCAGCAACAACACCATTGAATGGAGGAGCAGGTGGCACACCTTATATGAACACTTGTTATCAAAATGGTCCAGGAGGCTATGGTAGCGGTGGCGCTGGAGGTGGTAATTGTGGTGGCGGTGGTGGTGGCGGTGGATATAACGGCGGCGATGGTGGAGGAAATGTTCTGGTTTGTCAACCGGGTAGCTATGGAGGAACTTCTTATAATGGAGGAACAAATCAAACAAATACATCTGGCACTCGGTCTGGCAACGGCGTTGTAACATTTACCTACACATCATCTGCTCCACCGACTCCTGGTGTAATCACCGGTAGTGCCAGCATTTGCGCAAACGCTTCTGGTAATTATTCTATTGTTCCTATTCCAGGAGCCACAACTTATACTTGGACCGTTCCTACTGGATCAACAATTAATTCTGGACAGGGCACAACATCGATCAATTTAACAGCAGGCAGTACCTCTGGTAATATTTCTGTGACGGTAACTGTTCCTTGTGGCACAAGTGCACCCAGCACATTTGTGCTGACCATAAGTCCATCGCCGGTAATTACTGTTGGCAGCAACCCTGCCTCAGTTTGTTCTGGCGGCACTTCCACATTAACTGCTTCTGGCGGCTTAACTTATGCCTGGATGCCAGGGAATTTAACGGGCGCTTCGGTGGTGGTTACTCCGCTCATAACAACAACTTACA